>Ga0114922_10002477_pt1 | contig 17341 bp, 10 predicted proteins | sample AartaG_FD_100975 | JGI IMG/M metagenome (GOLD analysis project Ga0114922, IMG submission 100975) | Deep subsurface microbial communities from Aarhus Bay to uncover new lineages of life (NeLLi) - Aarhus_00045 metaG | ecosystem: Environmental > Aquatic > Marine > Oceanic > Sediment | place...
ACACCCGCCATGGCTACAATGGCCAGTTGGAACAGTGTGTTGCTGTACGTATACGTCCGGCCGGATATGAGGGGGCGCACGACAAAGAGCGTTCCGATCCCAAACGCGACAGGGGCTTCGCCTATCGCTGAGAGCGTTCTATCGACCCTGCTGACGAGCGCTCTCGGGAGTGACGGCTGCGCGTCGGTCATGTGGTCTCGCCCCCTTTGTTGTTCGTCGCCATCAACAGTATGATGATAGCAAATATCCCGATTCCCTGTACAACGACGGTGATCGCTCCCACTAACCCCATCCGCGACAGCAATGTTGCCCCCAAACCTACCACCAGCGAGACCAGGTAAATGAATACCACGGCCTGTTTGTCCGTCATACCCCCTTCGACGAGTCGATGCGAGAAGTGGCGCTTGTCGCCCTTGACGATCGATTGGCGGTTCTTCATTCGTATGCAAATGACGCTGAGCGTGTCGAAGAGCGGCACGCCGAGCACGAGTATCGGCACGATGACTGCCCCTTTTGTCGGGCTGTCCTGCGTGTAGAACGTGCTCACAACCGACAGAGTTGACAAAACGTACCCGCAGAACATGCTGCCGGCATCCCCCATGAAGATCGAGGCCGGACTGAAGTTGTGATACAGAAAACCGGCCGTCGCGCCCGCAAACGTTAGCAGCACAACCGCCGTAAACGTCTGACCGAGCGGTACCACTGAAAGAAAGAAGATCAGCGCGCATATCGTCGCTATGCCGGCACACAACCCGTCCATGTTGTCCAGCAGGTTAAACGAGTTCGTGATCAGCACTATCCACAGCACCGTCACCGCCCCGGTCAACCAGGCGTTTTCGAGGAACAGTTCCAGGCGCGTGCCCGACAGAACCGTCACGAGCGCTGCGCCAACCTGGCCCGCAAGCTTCGCGTACGGGTTCAGAGGCCTGATGTCGTCGAGAAGCCCGAGAAGGAATATCAGGCCCCCGCCTGCCAACAACCCGACAACCTGCCACCGAACACCCTTGGTGAGAAACGTGAAGACGTTTGCTGTTATCCATTCCGCTGCCGGGAACTTGTTCGGAAGAAGCGCCAGCAGCAACAGGTTGAATACCAGCACGCCGATGAACGTGAAGAATATGGCAACCCCGCCCAACAGCGGCGTCGGCAGTTCGTGTGCCTTGTGGGCCGCGGGATGATCCATTATGTCGAGCCTGTGGGCAGCCGCCCGCGCAAGGCTTGTCAGAATAATCGACACACCCAGCGACAAAGCGAATATGTAGCAATAAACCAGATACCACATTGTTTGTCCCGTCGTCAGTTTGAGGAAGTCAACAGTATGCTGCCCCGCTCAGAAGGTTACGGTACACCTCCAGTGTGCACTCAACCGTCCGGTCCAGCGAGAACTCCCCCACCGCGCGCTTCTTCGCAGCCGCTCCCAGCTTTTCGCGCAACGTACTGTCCTCAAGCAGCTTACAGACAGCGCCAGCCAGCGCTGAAGGGTCCTTAGGCGGAACCGTCAGCCCGGTGACACCGTCAAGGTTGACGTACTCGACCCCGGTTCCCAACCGTGTAGAGACGGCCGGCTTGCCGCACGCCAGGGCCTCAAGCATCGCAATGCCAAAAGCCTCCGAGCGTTCACTGGCCGGGTAGACAAAGACCGAGCACGCGTGGAGGTGGCGCAACTTCTCCTTCTCCGACACCCGACCCGCAAAGAACACGCGCTCTTCGAGTGAGCGCTCGCGCACCAGCCTCTCGAGCGTCGGCCGCTCCGGTCCGTCGCCGACTATAACGAGCGGGCACGGTATCTCGGGCATTGCGTCCACCAAATAGCGCAGCCCTTTGTAGTACCGCAGCACACCGACAAAAAGAATGAAGCGGCCACCGTATCGATCTCGTAGCGCCTCGATGCCCGCCTCGTCGTCGGCCGGAAGCCGATAGTCTTCGGGGTCGATTCCCAATGGCCGGATTATACACTTTTCGGCTACCGCTTTCAAGAAAGGCGAGATCTCGAGGTAGTTCGGCGAGGAAACAAACACCACCTCAGCCCGCTTCAAGAACGCGTCAAGAAACGGTTTGTATACCTTCAGCGCGACGGCTTGTCTGACGATATCGCTCTGGTACGTGACAACCACCTTTGCCTTGGGCCGCGCAATAAGGTACGAGATGACCGCTGTCGGGTTCGGCAGATGAAAATGGAGGATATCGGCTTTCTTGCGCCTGAGCCACAGAGGAAACGTGGGGGAGATCGGAGCGCTCTGGAACCTGCCCCATTCACCGACTTCGGTCACGACAACACCGTCGACCTCCCGCACTCGCGAACGAAGCCGCCGGCTGCACACCAGCGCTTCAACGTCTGCAAACGCATCAAGCCGTCTGCACATGTTCGCCAGATGTATCTCCATGCCGCCGTAGATGGGCGGGCAATAGTCCTTATAAATGTGGACCACCTTCATTCGTCACGCATCCTACGACTCCACCAACCGCTTGTATACCTCGAGCGTCGCCCGCGCGGTCGCTTGCCACGTCAGAGAGTCCGCTCGTTCCTTGCCGAGCCGAATCAGCTCGACACGCAGCTCTGCGTCTTCGACACATCGAACGACGGCGTCGGCTATCTCAGAAGCGGATTCCGGGTTCACCTTGAGCGCCGCGTCGCCGACAACTTCGGGCAAGGACGATGTGTTCGAGGTTACGACCGGAGTCCCGCAGGCCATCGCCTCGAGCGGCGGCAGCCCGAATCCCTCGTACAGCGAAGGCCAGATGAATGCAGCGGCGCCTGCGTACACCGCCGCGAGGTCGCTCGAGTCTATCCTTCCCGCAAACAGTATTCTGTCGCTGTGACGAGCCCGGTTTGCAGCGCGGAATATGTTGCCCGTCTTCCATCCCTCGCGTCCCGCAATAACCAATGTGTGTGGAATTCGGTCAGCGACGCTGTCAAATGCCTCTATAATACGCTGCACGTTCTTCCTCGGTTCGATCGTGCCGACATAAAGCAGGTAGGGGCGACGAACACCGTACCGGGACAGCGCAGACTCTAGCTCGGCGGCGTCCTCCACGGGTGCGAACTGCGCATCCACGCCGAGCGGGACAACCACGACACCATCTTCAGGGATGCCGACCAGCTTCACAATGTCGCGCTTCGCGCATTCCGAGTCCGTAATCACCATGTCGCAACGTCGGGCGCTGCGGTACATGGTAGCCCTGTAGTAACACCGTTTGCCGAATGTCGTAAATCGTGCGTCGGCAGCGAACGCGAGATCGTGTACTGTCACCACAGTGCGAGCGCCGCCCATCGTCGAGACCAATGGGAGAACGGCTGATATTGACGCCGGGAAATGGACGACGTCGGGCTTTTCCCTGCGAATTATCGCGGGAAGCTTGACCTGCTCGTAACCTACGCGGTTGAGATTAGTACGGGCAGCGCCGAAAAGCACCTTGACATTATGCTTGTGAACAAACTCCGGGGGCGGCGCGTCGTCCGGCCAGAAAATCAGGTACTCGTTTTCGTCGTCGAACCGCAGGAGGTGCTCGACAAGTTTATACGTGTAACTTCCTGTACCGCTTTTGTTTGTAACGGAAAGTGCGTCGATCGCTATCTGCATCGTCAGCCTTCAACAATCCGGCGGTACGCCGCAATCGTCTGCTCTGCACAACGTCTCCAGGAGAAGGACTGCACACGGTTCAACCCTCTCGTGATGAGGTCGGAACGAAGCCGCTCGTTTGTCAGTACATTCTCCATGGTTGAGGCCAGGGCGTGCCAGTCGTCAGCGGACACCAAGAGAGCCGCGTCGCCCAGCACCTCCGGCATCGACGAGTTATCCGCAGCCACCACCGGACACCCGCACTTCATCGCTTCGAGCGGCGGGAGCCCGAACCCTTCGTAGAACGAGGGAAAGACGAAAGCATCCGCCGCGCTGTAAAGCGGGGCGAGCTCAGTGTGAGGCACGAACCCTATAAATCGAGCCCTGTCGCGCAACCCGAGCTCATCGACGAGTCTGAAGATCTCCCGGCACTCCCATCCTTTGTCGCCGGCCAGGACCAAGTCGTGGTTCACTGTATCGCGAATCGCGTCGAACGCTCGCAAGATCGACGGGATATTCTTGCGAGGCTCGAGCATCCCGACAAACAGTATATACGGGTTGTGCAAACCCCATCGCCTGCCGACTTCGGCGCGTGCCCTGTCTCGTTCGACCGGTGCGAGACAGTCGTCAACCGCCATGGGGGCAGCGACGATCTTGTCCCGAGGCACGTCGAGCAGGCGCTCGAGATCCGCGCGCGTCGCCTCCGAATACACGAGGATCAGGTCGGCGCGCTGCGAGAATCGACGGACACGCTTAGAGAACGGTCCCACAATCTTCGGCGAGCTGTACTGAGGATGAACCATGAAAGACAGATCATGTATGGTAAGTGCCAGCTTGGCCGAACGCGCGGGCGGAAGATAGAAGTTCGTTCCGTGATAGAGGTCAACGTCACCGACCAATCGTTCAACCGGAAACAGCGCGCTGCGGTTCCATAGTGCGTACATGAGCCGCGTCGGCATACGGATGTGTTTCACTGGCAGGTTGGCCGCTGGCAGGCCCGCCAGATCGACCCTCGATCGGGTTACCGCCAGCCCGCTGAATTCGATACCGTCTTCCTGCTCAAGCATATACTTGAGCAGGTAATACACGTAGTTGCCGACACCGGTCCTACCAGGCACCAGGGGCGACACGTCTATGCCGACGCGCACCTTGCCTCTCCGCCGATCTCGAGCACCTGCCGAGACCGGGATCTTCCCACAACGCCGGGCACACGTTGGCTCGCAACAGACTCAGCGATCATACCAGACCTCTCTCTCGTGGCTGATCCTCCCCACGCTGCGGCCCAGCGGACGCGTAGCGTCAATACCCGGGACCCTGCGGCCCGGTCGCCGGGTTCATGAGGATGATCTTCGGCAGCGATTCGCCCATGTCGCCTTTGAGGGTGTACACGCGCGTTTCGAGCACTTCGAACGTCATGGTCCGAATCCGGTCAGGGGTCGAGACGAATATGAAATTCTTGGTGACCGCAAAGTCGAGCCCCACAGTCCTCAGAACAGCTTTCAGTGCGTCCCGCAGCGGCACGTCCACCAACCTGATCGACGTCGTCAGCGTCAACGGTCTCGAGATCGTCGAGTCGGCCACGATGTTGAGGCCGGTACGCTCCGTCAGTGCGGTAGCCGCATCGGCTATCTCGATATCCTCCAGCTTGATATCCACCTTCGAGTCCAGCGAAACAGTGGTCTCGAATTCAGGCTCATTATCGGGCTCCGTCTTCTCCGCGCCATCGTTTGCATGGAGTTCCGCACACCCAATGATGAGCCCGACAGCTACCAGAACACCAATGCACACAGTCTTTCTCATCTCCACCGGTCTCCACAAAAACCAGCTCCACAGCTCCATACCACTACCGCTCTACATAAGTATTCTATCACATTACCGAAGACCGGGACAAATCCGGATAAAAGACGGGGATGCTCCGCCAAACCCGCTTTTCGCAGCGATTACGTCACAAGAACCGCCCGCTGCCGCCGTTTATGCTGATGGTTGCACGGGACGCTGAGGCATCGGCTTGGCGCGATGATGTGGTTTCCATCTATGATACGGCCATAGCCACTGTTCCGGATACGTCCTGACGTAGCGCTCGATGATATCCTGCAACCGCTGCGTGTTGATAGCGGCATCGTAGTCGCGGTCGCCGGTCACTTCCATTTCCACAGCCTTTTCGAACACGAGCTTGTGCGCACCCGGCCTTACACGTATGCAGAAGACAGGGACAATATGCGCGCCTGTGCTCAGAGCGATGAGCGCGGGCACCATTGTCGTCGGCGCATCGTGGCCCATGAACTTCGTGACAACGGCGCCTCGCCTCGCACGCTGGTCCAGGAGGATGCCAATTGCCTTGCCCGCTTTAAGCGCTCTCACCGCGCCCAACCCCGCACCTTTCTTGTGGATGACGTCCGTGCCGTGGCACGTGCGGATGCCCGTTACTATCGCGTCCACGTGCGGATTCCTCAAGGGTCGCACGACAAGCTTTAGCGGCAAACTGAGAAGAGTGCCCGACGGCCCCAACATCTCCCAGTTGCCGAGATGCGCGCTCAGCAGGATCACTCCTTTGCCCTCGTCCAGCGCCTCCTGTGCGTATTCGAAATGCTCCACCTCTACGAATTCAGCCAGGTTGTCCTTGGACAGAAGAGGGATCCTGCAGAACTCCGCGAAAGCATATCCCAAATTGAGAAAACACAACCGTGCAATCCGTTTGCGTTCCGACCGCGTCTTCTCGGTCCCAAAGGCGAACTCCAGGTTCTGCATCATGAGACGCCGGCGGCGAAGACTCACTGCGTAACCTAACCGCGAAAGGAGAGCCACAACCAGGAATGCCCCTCGCAACGGCATACGCCGAAACGCGGCGGCCGTGAAGCTGAAAGTCCAACCCTCTATGAGGTACCGCAGAGCACGAATGCGGGAGGTTCGACGGCGTGAGCTCAACGGAACAGGATGTCCTGCGTAAACCGTATGAGCCGTTGTCGCTCTTCCTGAGCGAGTTCGACGAACTCGATCCCAGTATCGAACAACGGCTCCTTGCGTTTGAGAAGTTTGCGCCGTTCCAGCGACCAGGCTATGCGCCCTTTTGTCTCAAGCGGCGAGCCCGAATCGGGGAGTTTGACCACCATTTCGACTTGCGTATCGGCCGCTATGAAATCGGGCAGGGAAATGCAGACACCGCCGGCGCTTATGTTGACCGCTTGTACAGTGTATTCTCTGCCTTCGTCGCCACCAGCGACAAAGACTTCGAGCTGCACCTCTGCCCGCGGGTATTTCCGTTTGTTCTTATCAAGCATCGTATCTACCTGGCGTTTGCCGCCACGTTCATGATTATATGGTCGGGTGCCACGAAATCACAAGTGTTCTTCTGCTTCCTACCTCTTGTATTCCTCCCGCGGAGGGCTGAATACGTCAAGGACGCGACATGGTTCAGGGCCGCTGCGTGCGCCGTGCCGCACGTTTGCGGGAACCAGGTACGCGTCGCCGGCCTCCAGAGTGTGTGTCTTGCCGCCTATCGTAAGTTCCAACGTTCCCTCGAGCACAGCCCCCATCTGTTCGTGTTGGTGGCTATGCTCGTCAACAACGCTGTGCGGCTCGAAATCCACAAAGGATAACATGATCCTATCTCCCCATACGGTACCGTTTCGCACGCCGGGAGACAGTTCAGTCTTGATAATCGAGTCCGCGGGAAAAGCTTCCGGCTTGCCCGCCCCTTCTGGCATCTTTCACCGCCCTCATGCAATCCAGAAAACTCTTATTACTGACAAAAGTGTAGAGGAACGAATCCCCCAAAGTCAACCGCCTGGTACGCGAAGCTCGACTGCCGTCCACATGGCATAGGTTGCGCTCGGCTCGGGGCCCGTCTCGAGAGTAAGCTTCTCAGAGTGTGAAAGGCCTGCAGGCCTCGGGTTGGCGTCGAGGACTACAGGCACAACCGTTGGCCGACCCCCGACCTGCTCGTTCAAAGTAAGCCTCACGTCTATCCCGACGAGCAGAACCTTTCCAAATACGCTCGCGGCCGCGCACGCAACGTTCGATATCAGTTCCATCTCCTCACGACCAAGTCTCACCCGTTCGAGCGCTCCTTCCGCCGTTACGACCGCGAGGTTGTCGAGCGCGCCTCGCGAGAAACTGACAATTCTGCCGCCTGCCCCGGTCGAGGCAATCGTGTCATCACGGGTTGCTGCCACCTGCAAAAACCCGCTCTCGGCTCGGCACGCGCTTCCGTCGTAAGCCACGTTCACTCTCAAGTCGCAGGCAAAGCCATCCGTCTTCGCGTCCGGCGCGTACCGAATACCATCAATGCATTGGCGAACAAGGACGTCGGACTCCGCCGCCAGATCGGTTGCATACGTGACGAGACCATCATCGGCCCCGGGCGGCCTTCCCCGGGGAAGGTCAAACGCGCGCACGCCGATGCCTTCGGTACCTTGATTTGGCTGGACAATCACACCGACATTCGATGAACGAGCCTCGATTTTGCGAAGCAGCTCGTCCACCCCTGCCAGAACCTTGTCAGCACGCGACCCCTTGCTGACGAGAACACTTTCCGGGGTCGGCACACCACGTTCCTTCCAGAGTTCGTAGGATCTCATCTTGTCGTCCGCGAGACTAGCCGCGTCGTAGGGGTTGGCTTCGGGGATCGAGTTTCTGGTGCATGTTTCGGAGACAATCGCGTGGGCTTCCTGGCCGGCACACAGCACATGGACAAAGTGGACGGGCACCTCGTGCTCAAGTCCCGTCTCGATCAGCTCGCCGGAGTCGTGGTCGTAAAGGATCGCACGACGGGCTCTCCCGCACTCGGTCAGCCACGTCGTATGCACGCCGATCACGTTAAGGACGGGCTTCCCCTGCACACCAAGATCATGGACGTACGCATCGATCACGAGAGGGTAGAACTCGTTCGTGAAGTTGGTGACTTGTTCGAAGACGACAGCGTAGTTGTACCTGTCTACCGCAGTCAGCGCGTCATACCGACTCGCCGTCGGAGATACTTTCAGTTCCGGGGACAACCGTTCGCTGCTGACTTCCTCGAGCGCCAACTGGATAACCCTGTTTGTGTAGTCCCTGCCGGCGAGGAGCGAAGCAACGTCGGACGGCACTAATGCAATCGGTCCAGCCGATTCCACTATCCGGTTGGCAAGCTCGTCGGGAAATCTGAATGTCCCGGCTGCAATCGCGGCAAGTTTGGCGCCGGTCTCTTGAGGATTCAAACGGTAGCCGCGCCGGAGATCATCGATCGGCCCAAGCGTCTCCTCGAACTTCGCAACCAACAAGTGTTTCAGGATGACACTTAGGTCGTTCCGGGCAAAGTTCTGGCCGCGTTTGAGGACTAGCTTACGGGACGCCGTTGCGACAGCTCCCGCCACCAATGCCGAGTCTGAAGACATCTACTCCCCCCGTTAAGGAAACGCCAGTTCGAGGCGACTAGCCAAAACAGCCGGGGCCGAAGTTGGCCCGCATGTATTCGACGCCCATCGCTACGAAGTTGCGCAGCACTATCCTGTCGCTGACGCCGATGTTGTCCCAGTCCATGGCCCGGTCTTTCAGCCGTGCGCGGCTCCGTTCGATCTCTTCCTCGCGCAGGTTGTATCTGTCCCACAGACCGATGCCTACGTTGGGTTCAAGGTGGATGAATCGCCAGCCGGCGATCTCGCCTTCGAACCGCCCGTCTTTGTCTTCGAGGATTATGCGCGACCCAATGCGGCGGCCGGTCTCGTCGTAGTCCGGCTCGATATCCACCAGTCGGCCTGGTCTCTTGAACGTGGGAGTGGTGAGAAAGTCGTGCATGAGGTATGGCGGCCACGTGTAGGGCACGCCTCTCAGGTCCGTTCCTACCTTCCTGTTGCGGTGTGCTTCGAAGGTGGGTGCATACTTCCTGGCGTAACTATGGAGCGCTTTCATTACCCGCGGGACCTGCCTTTTCAACCCCTCGATGATGTCTTTTCGATACGGCTCCTGAACGTACTCGTCGAGCAGCGGCTCGAGCGTGCCGCCGCGGCCAACGTTCGTCGCCACCTGCAGACTATTGAGTACTATCGGAAACGACGTGTCGTAGGGTTGTTCAGGTCGGGGCGACGACCCGATAATCCTCAGCGAACCGTATATCTGTGACCGGGGATACTTGTCGCGTCCCACGGGCCTGTTCCATTCGAGTATTTGACGGTCAACAAACGATTCCATCAACTGCGGGCTCGCCCAGAACTCCGGCGAGGTAAGCACCGCGTCCTGGATCACCACGTTCTGCTTCTTCGATATGTCGTAGACGAACTGGACCACGTCCTTCAACACGTCTTCGTCCACCTTGGCGCCCAGCCCGATCTCGAACAGCTTCAGGTTGCGCGCACCAGACTCCGCAGCGCCTTTGACCAGTATTATCGGATGCTCGACCCCGAACGCGCGCAGGCCCGGGAACCCAAGCGATTTGTCGCCCTTCTCTATCTTGCCTTTGATCTGGGACTCGGTCAGCCCGTTGTTGTACTCGGCCATCCAGTCGATCTCGGCCGGCAGGGTGACACCGCTTTTCGGTCCGTATATTTGCGGGTAGAGCGATTTGTCGTACGTGATGTCAGAGAACACCAGCGATTGGCAGGTCGCAGGCAGACCTTCGTCTTCCATCTCGCCTGACTCGTACATCGGCAAACCGTGGAACGGGATTATCGCGCCCGCTACCACCGGTGCAGGTTTGCCGTCCCGGACGAACCTTGCGGCGATCTTGATACCTTTGGGCGTCAGCGCACCCGTAAGCTCCTGTTTACGGACCTGGGAGTTCGCGGCCTCTGCGCTGAGCCCCTTGCTCTCGCGGAGCGCACGGGTGTATTCATCTCTGGAAACGTAAAGGTGCGCCCCGTGCACCAGAACCACTCGTCTCTTCGCGCCCGGCACCTCGTGCAACCCCTCACACCGGTCGATCAGGATGTTCGTTCCGACATCGCCCTGCGCTTCCAACTCACGGTTCAGGGTCGGTCCTTCGCGCAACGCGCGTGATACGTGCGTGCGTCCGGCGGGATACAGCATCACGAGGTTCAACCGTTTGTCGGCACTGATGATGGCCGGATCGAGCTCTGCGAATACCTCCGGCGGCGGGAACCCGTCCGATCGCGTGAACGATATCTCGCGAAGCTGGTTGTATGCGCGCCACTCCTGCTCTGTTTCGTCCGGTATCACGGCCCCTATCGGTGCTGTCTTCTTGCCGTCCAGGAAGTTGCCCAGTAGCAGATCCTGCTCGTCCTCCGGCATGTCACGTAAATCCGTCCTGTTAACCAGCAGCGTGCGAGTGTATCGGTACAACCACGCGTGGCGCTCGACGGCGAGTTTGTAGAGCTCGACTCCCTTGATGGCTGCGAATCCCACGCCGCGCGAATAAGCCCACGGCGCATACTCGTACCAATGATCGTTTATCGTTTCGGCGAAGAAGTCCGTCAGGTTCTTCCACAACATTCGTTCATCAACGTCTTCCGGCGCGCTCTGCGCGAACTCGATCGTCTGCGCAAGACAGAACGTCGTGTAGAACAGCTCGATGCCTTTCGCGACTCGATCGAGCTTCGCTCTGTCGCCTTCCGCCGCTTCGGCTATCCGCGCGATAACGCCCATGTCTTCATACCCGCCGGCCACCTTCTTCCAGTCTTCGAAGACGATCTCGCGACCCGTATAGACGGTCGCGACATCGGCCAACGCCGCTGACTTCATCTCGCGTTCTTCACGCGTCTTCCCGACCGGCATCTTATCGATTAAGGCCCCCAACCCATTGTGAGTGTAGGCTATCACCTCGCCAAAACACTTGTTGACGACCGTTCTTGACTGGTCGGGATCCGGCGACGAGCCGGAGTAGAGCAGATCGAGTTCGTTCTGCAACCGGCCGAGAGACTTCTGCGCCTTGCCGAAGTAGTTGTTAAATGGCTTGGATTGCCCCCTGTCGAATACGGCCTTGAACCCTTGTTCGCGTTCGTTGAATGCGCGCGCGCGTGCAGCACGTACCTCGAGCGCCTTGCGCCGTTCGAGCGCCTCTATCGCTGCCATCTCGACCGCCTTGCTCGAAGTCTCGACGAGCATCTCCTGCGCAAAACGCTGTACCTCGGGCACGTACTTGGGCAGCACCAATGCTCCCATGACCGACTCGACTTCTGCTCTGCTGAACGGTCTGGCGGTCGCGGTCGGCCGTTTGGCGGTCTTGCGGTCTTCAATGGCCGCGATCGCTTTCACACCGGCCTGCAATACGGCCCGCATCTCCGATATCTCGTGCTTATCCTCACCGATGACAACGTACATGCCGCCGAGCCCTGCGACCCACGTACCGAAGTCCAACGAGGAAAGCGCCAACCGCGAGCTCAGTTTGTTGAGCGCAGCGCTGACGAAATAGTCGCCGGGACTCCATTTGCCGTAGCGTTTCAACCGCTCTTCTTCTCTGACGGCCTTCGAGGCCTCCTCTTCGGCAAGAATCGTTTCCACCGCCTGCTCGTAAGCCTCGGCAGCCTCAGCTGCTGCCCGGCGTCTCTTCTCGGCGGTCTTGGCATCTGCTACCGCTGCCACTCTGTCAAAGACTGACTGGGCGCGCGCACGCTTCTCCTGCATCTCGTCGCGCAACCGCTCAACGTTCTTATCGCCCAGACCTATCGCGCTATACACGCCGCGTCTCCCCACCTTGTCACACGCTGCGAAGAAGCTCATCACGTCCCGGCTTGTCAACGCCCTGTGTTTCCGTCCCGCTGCTCCGTCGGCGATCACCAGCGCGCTGTTCGGGTTGCCGGTCAACATCAACGACACAAGCTTCGGCGCGTTCTGGGTGAGTTCCAGCAGTTCCGGGAACGGGATGCCCGTGTTGAGCACGTCCACGCCCTGGACGTCTTGTTCGTAATCCCTGCCGGGTCCCCGCATCTTCAGCACGAGCGCATGTATGTCGCCGCCCACCTCCTTTACGAGCGCATCAAGAGTCTCGGTCGGCAGTTGTTTCAGCCCGGCCCATCTGCTGAGGTCGCCGCCGTACACCCGTGCATTTGCGGGTATCTGTTCCTGTGTCAGGGCGTAGTCGCTCAGCGTTGTCTGGACCCTGTCGGCGATCTGGTCGAGCCGCGTATCGGTGGTGTAGAACAACATATCCTGCGTCGAGGACATCGTGACAGAGGTCATTACGATGTCAGCAGGCGGGTCGTGCCGCGGGAAAGCCTCTTTGAGCCGGCCGATAACCTCGCTGTCGCGTTCGGTGATGTTCAGCGACCTGTAAACCTGCCTCACCATGCGCTTGCCGACCGGATCGTCCGTCTCCGGGTCAAACCCGTGGAACATCAGGTGGACGAGGTTCTGTCCTTCCTCATCGAGCGAGTGCGTCAGATGGTCGCACGTTCCCGCAAGTATCTCGAACAACCGCATCCCCGTCGAATACCGAACGTCTTGAACCGGTTTGTATTCCGCCGAGAGGGCAATCCGGGCTGCAGATTCCGCAGGGCAGTGTCCATTGTGCCGTCTCGCTTCCGTCATCCCTTGGTAGATCAGCCACGCTTTGTAAAAGACCATGAACCTGTTGACCTGTTCCGCGGAAACGATCATCTTGTCCACGCTCCAGCGCGCGGAGAGGTTCGCTATCAGAGCCGGCCCTGAAGCCACCCGGTGCCAGGGCAGTCCGAGACCGCGTATGGCTTCGCTTATCTTTGTCAGGTGAAACACGAGAATGTTGTCCCGCACGTCGAAGTACTTCTCGAGTTCGTCAACCGCAAGAAGCTTCTTCGCGGCCCACAACTGCCATTCAAAATGGGACTCGAACTGGTTCTGGGCCGTCAGTGCCGCTCTGGCCATCTCCATGACACCCTCGCGCAGGTGGTCCGGGATACCTATCTGCCGCAGCTTCACCTCGTTTGTGAGCGACAGAACAAAAGCGAGAAACAGGCCGTCCTTCGGCACGCAGTACCCGCCGTACCCCTCGCCCGGCACCGGCACCATCCTGTCGTTGCGCAGGTTCATCTGGTCGGCCATATCCTCGACGTCGCCCTCGAGCACAGCCATCACGAGCAGCGCGAGCGCGTTCGAGCCCGCAAAATGTGTGACGCACAACGCGTTCTCGGAGGTCTTCTGTATTTCGGCATACGCGAGCGCCGGACGCTCCTCGACTCCGCCTTCGTTCACAAGGCTGTAAAAGTCGAACCCGGCCCGCGCAGCCGATCTGTCCGCGCCGCCAACCCATTGCCGCCATTTCACCACCGAATCGCGTTCATGCTCGCCCAGGTTCACCCGGCTCGGCGTGTAGAGCAGGTTGTATTTCTTGTTGCCCCCTGTGGCTTGATAATAGTGCAGCGGGTCCATCGCGAGATTGTTCAGGTCGTGCTTGGCGATGACCTCTTTGCGTGCGTTCGATTTTGCCAGGCTGGTGTGCGTTCGCAACCATGTTCGGACACGGCCGAACAGGTCGAGTTCCGGGTTCTCGTCGTGCAGCCTGCTGAGCACTGCCTGTCGAGCGTCGCAGAGTACCGCGCTCTCAAGCTCTTCCTGATACCCGGTATCTGCATGAATGACTGCACGTGTAGCGTCGTCCAGGCTGAGATCGCGATGGTCTTTGCGGTGGGCCGATATCCTCTCCTCGATAGCCCTCCCGTTGGTCTCGACCACCTGCTCGATAGCCGACTCCTCAAGCTCCGCACGATGTGCCTCGACATATTCGCCAACCCAGTCAGGGTCCGATGCGTCGTCAAGGTCTTGCTCCCTGCCGTTTCGCTCGGCGTGCTCCAGAAGCACAGCCAGCTTCGCTGCCTCGTCCGCAACAGGTTTGTACGACATCATGACGGTCGCCACTGCGCGCGGCCGATCGATCTTCTGTTCGGCCATCACCTCCTCGACCACGACGCCCATACCGAACTGCGATATGACCCGCTCGCCAACAGCCTCGAGCCGGCGCCGATACTCGGCCATCCTGTCCCGAACCTCCGACTCGAGCCCGCGACTCGTTACAACGTTGTAAAGCGCCATCTCCTCCTCGAGCCACGTCTGGACGTAGCCTTCGGTCATGCCCGCGGATTCGGTCGTCAGCACGTGCAGGCTCGATATTTCGCGCCGTTTCTTGAACGCGATTCGCGCAATCCGCTTGCCCTCGGCATCTATCTTCGTGGCGATCCTGTTCGCCTTCGCGACCGAACGGCAGACCCGTGCCAGACTCGCTCGCTGCGAGCGGTTTAACGCGCTGCCGATAAGGTTTTTCTTGCCCTTCGCGCGCGACCGGCCTACAAGCACGTCTTCGAGCGCCTGCATCCGCGTTACGCCGCCCTTCTCCATGCGGACCGCGACCTCGTTGACAAGGTTTCTATAGCTTTGCTGGATAGTGGCGGCAATACAGCCGACATCGGACGCCAATTCGGGCTGCGACGAAAGGACCGACCTGATCGCTTCATCGCGCTCATGCATGGTACCCCCGCCGGCCAGAATATCAACCTTGTGCGCGAGCAGACCTTCGCTCTCGACGAGCAGGCGGCGTGCAAGTGCCACGTGTTCCGAGTCCATCACGGCGTCTATGTTCCGCACCCAGTATTCGGCGTGGAACCGGAAGAACGCCTCCATACCTTCCTGGTCGACCTCGGTCTCTATGACCTCGACGACAGACTCGCCGTCACCACCTTCGGCTTCCTTCCGCACAATGCGCTCTTTTATGAATAGCGGTATGGCTTCGATCCAATCGCCAGCCTTGATTATCCAGTGGGTATCGCCTTTCTCGCGCGAACCCAGCACGCCCGAGCCCTGGCTCGAATAGATGTTGTGTCCTCCTTGCCGGGTCAGGTCACGGAGGTCTTCCTCTTTGCCGGGATGAACGTCCCTGCAGGCGTTTGCGTTTGCCAGATTGATTGTCTCGGCGGGATGCAGCCGCTGCAGGAACACCACAAACGCGGCATCCCTCAGAGGCGCTTTCGAGAGCTCGTCTCTGAGATCGTTCACCAGGGCAAAAAGGGTGCCGATCAGATCGGAAACCTTCTCCAACTCGTCTCCCCACTTCCCTTCGCTGGGCTTCGCGATCACCCGGCGAGCGCCTGCCTCCTTCTCGGCCATCAGGCGCTCCATCTCCTTCTTCTGGTAGCCGATCAGCGCTTCTTCGAAATGGTTGACAGCCCCGACCATACGCGCATACGAAAGCTCTTTGGGCTGGGCGACCAGGTTGGATATCCGCGCCAGTTGCGTCTGAAGCGCGACGATCCCGGCGGACTCCCTGGCAAGCTTCCGGGCAACACGCGCAAGTCCCGTCTTGTCAGCTACATACCGGGCTGAGGAGAGGAGATGCGCCTGGTTGCCGAACGCGCGGCTCAACCTGCCGCACACCAGCTTAACGTCGTTCTCGATCGCCCAATCGCTTATGCGTTCGATGTTATCTCCCTCGACCGCGTAATCGTAGTCGGAGCTCATCGCGTCATTTATCAGCGCTCGCTGTTCGTCAATGTCCTCGAACTCGGTTTCGAGAAGATCGAGCACCTTCTGATGGTCGTAGGGAAGGTCGACCCGACACTGACCTACAAGCCAGGAACCCCACTTGTCGCGCCACTTCACGCATCGCTCAATTCGTTCGAGCAATGCTTGCGCAGACTTGCCACTGCCGTTGCCTTTGCCCGTGCCGAGAACGCCCCGGAGATTCTTTACCTCGGCCTGAAGCGCAGCGTTGCCCCCTGTCATCGCCACCAGTTTCCGGAACCGCGCGCTCCGTTGAGACCCTGTTATCCCTGTCGCCGAGGCAAGGTTCCCGATCTCCTCACCGATACCAGCCAGCGTCTCGGTTTCGACGCCGCTGAAGAGACCCAACTCAGCCCCGTCGATCTTCTTCGCCAAGGATTCATCAGTCACAGAGTCGAGGAAGATCGAGAACACGTTCCCGCTGTCTATGCCGCTCGATCGCAAAGCGCGTCTCAGCAGAGACTGTTGCTCCTCCCCCAACAGTTCGTACACGCCAATGGTCTTGTGCAGACACATCCGCTCGCCAAGACGACCGATCCGGTACATATGGTGCACCATTGCCATCGCGGCGGCTATCTCGAGTCCCGCGAGCGTTTCCATATCGTCACACACGAGTTCACGCGACTCATCCAGCTTCAGACCGAATGATTTCACCACGTCAACGTTCAACCGGAGCGCACGCCTCGCTCGTCCGGTTTCGCGGGTGCCTACGAGCGCCCGGTCGCCGCGTACCATCTGGACAGTGACCGATCGCGTTCGTCTCAACCACTGACGAAGAGCTCCCGCCACAACGGGCTCCTTCTCGATCTCACCCAGCACATTGCGCAACGCGCGCTCGTAGAGTGTCGCGGCAACATCCACGGCCGTCGACACACTTTCCGGGAACGACATGCGCAAAGTCTTTACCGACGAGCCGCCGCGGGTCAGCCGCCCGCGCGCCACCACCCGTCCGATTTCTTTAAAAGCAACCTCGACATTGGTTTCATCATTGTGTGACGCGACCATGCTCACCGGAAACCCGGCAAAAATGCCGTCGTCCCGCTGAAAGCTCACCGTAGTCCTGCTGGATTCTGTTCGTTCCGCCATTGTCACCCTCGTCTAGCTTATCTCATGCAGCCTCTGGCGTCACCGCACATCATGACTCGGTCCAAACGCAAGCACACACCGACTCCGTGTTTACGGGTTGCTCAGGGTTGAGGAGTGGCGTTGCTCGCTATCGTTTGAAACGCGTCCCCTGCCTACTGACAGTATCATACCAAGGAATTCCTCGACTGTCAATTCGCCCGTCAAAGCCCTGATCGGTGCCAGTTGACCGGGAGATTATCGCGTGGTATAGTCGCGGCAACATCAACCGGATCGTGTGAACCCTTGCTGACGGAGTGATC
>Ga0114922_10002478_pt1 | contig 17340 bp, 15 predicted proteins | sample AartaG_FD_100975 | JGI IMG/M metagenome (GOLD analysis project Ga0114922, IMG submission 100975) | Deep subsurface microbial communities from Aarhus Bay to uncover new lineages of life (NeLLi) - Aarhus_00045 metaG | ecosystem: Environmental > Aquatic > Marine > Oceanic > Sediment | place...
AGCAGGCCGGTGGGGAACCCCTGAGGATATAGCTGGTGCTGCAGTCTTTTTAGCCTCACCGGCATCGGATTTCATACATGGTGCCATTTTGCCGGTGGATGGGGGCTGGCTGGCGTGGTGAGCTGAGAAGCCTTGGTCATTCAGGCAGGATAATTAAACAGGGGAAAAAGGAGATAGCGAAGATTCAAGGCATAGCCGATGGCAATAGCAGAAGATTAATCCTTTTTCAGCCGCAGAGGAATTAGCTTCTGCTGCAGCAATGGAGAAAGGTCACGAGGAGTATGGAGTTACAAAGTAAACTGCTTCAAAATAACCTCCATACTACTAAGGATATGTATAATGGATAACGAGGTGATTAGAAAAAAGAAAAACAAGAGAGACGTTCTAGATGCAGTTGCAGATGCAGCACTAAAATTTGAGATGGATTTTGGCGGTTGCTCACAAGCTGTAGTGGGATCGCATAAGAAGATATTGGGTAGACCCGGTGACGAAGTATTCAGGGCATCGGGTGTATTTGCTGCAGGCATAGGCCTGACCGGTAAAACATGTGGAGCTCTATCTGGGGGATGTATTATTTTGGGTAGTTATGTCGGTAGGGACTATACTGACTGGGAAGATATGCAAGGCCTAAGATTTGAAAGCTTGCGGTTAGGGAAAAGGCTAGTAGAGTTTTTCGAAAATGAATATGAAACTACGATTTGCAGAGAATTACAAAAAAAATTGGTGGGGAGATTTTATGATTTGTGGACAGAACGCGAAAAGTTCTGGGCAATAGGTGGCCATAATGCTGACAAATGTCCATCCGTATGTGCAAATGTGGCGAAATGGAGTGCAGAAATACTTTTTGATGAAGGATTCATCAAGAATGGGCATTTATAGATAGCTTTTCAATATTAGAAAGAATCTAATTCCCAAACAATGATTAGGAAAGGAGCAAAGAATGGTTGAAGAATTGTTCTCGGGAAAAGATAAGGTTGCAATCGTTAAAGGAGGTAGTTCAGGGATCGGTAAAGAACTGGCTGAGACATTAAGTCATAAAGATGGTAGGCTCAGAACTCCTGAGATAGGGCAAAACCAAAGGGTTGATCAAACTGTCTTTCCTGATATTAAATAGTGCTTAGAGCTACACTATTGGAGAATATAAATATTTAGGAACATTATAAGGCATTGCGCTTATGCTAAAAAGAATACTTGTTTTACTTTGTAACCTCGATAGTTTTCTTTCGAAGTGCTCTGAAAGGCTATCTAGCTCAATCTTATTTTCTATGGTAATGATAATAATTCTCCAAGTATATTTTCGATACATACAAAAAAGTTCCGTTCCTTGGACAGAAGAACTCGCTAGATATATGATGGTATGGATGACTCTATTAGCTGCATATTGTGGACTTGTCGAACATAGACATGTTGGGATGGATGCTTTAGCAAGAAGTTTGCCTGAAAAATATAGTAAAATAATAAATATCTTAGCCAAACTAACTATATTTTTGTTTGTAACATTTGCAGCTGGGGCCGGGTGGCAATTTGCTGTAGGAAGTTCAAATCATTGTGCATCCACAATGGATGTATCTATGTTTTGGGTTGTCGTGATTATTCCTGTAGGTTTCACTCTCATGGCATTTGATTTGTCGATCAAGATTGCTATTGATCTTATACATATGAGAACTAAAACCAAGATCAATTAAATAGATATTTTTCGTGAGGATACAAAGACTTAGCTGTTCGAAGGAATGAGTATAGTTTTAATACTCCGTCCGCTTGCGGCGGGGCTACTGATTAAAATAAGGTCCAGGGCTTGCGCTGGGGTTCTATACCTTTTTTAGATTTTTTTTGAGGTCCAAGGTTACCTAAATGATGAATCGGGCGATCCTTTTGAGCAGTGAGGGGAGCAAATTACCCAAAAGAACCGGCAAAGAGTAGAAAACAAACCAGGAAGGGAGGTGAACATGTCGAGGTTGGAGGGTTAAATACGCTTTTTTTCATCAGTCAGTTTAATGGCTCACTTTAGGCGTATCATAGGTGGATCCGTTATGTGAACATTGACAACAAGTCTTATTAAGGGAAATGGGATCAATGGAAACAACGAAATTACAGAAGGAGGGAGTTAAAAATGGCTAAAAATACTATAAAAAAAGAAATATATGTAACTTTTTCAGCATTTGCACTAATTGCACTACTTGTATTAGTAATAGCCTCAAATGGAATAGCCAGCGGCAAGCCGACGAAAATTAAGATTGCTCATACAACGGCAAAAGAAACAGCTGTCGATCTTTTTGCAGTTGCGTTTAAGGATTATGTCGAGCAGCATGCGCCAGGAGAATTCGCCATAAAAATCCACCCGAATAGCGTTTTAGGTGGCCAAAAGGATACGACAGAGCAGTGCATGAAGGGAATAATTGAAATGGTTTTCACTCCAATTGGCACTATGGCAGTTTTTGAACCCACAATCGGTGCATTTACATTACCATATATTTTTCCCGATATGGTTACGGCATGGAGAATACTAAACCCAGACAATCTGCTTATGGTTGAGCTAAGAAAGCGATTGATAGAAAGACATGGTATTAGACTTCTAGGTATTGGCACTGGTGCAAACTTTAGAAGCTTCGCAAATACTAAAAGGAGAATTCGAACTCCAGCAGATCTGAAAGGTCTGAAGATTAGAACTATTAAATCAGACATTCAAGTCCATACAACAGAAGCACTTGGAGCAATTCCAACCCCTATAGCATGGGGTGAACTATATACAGCACTTCAGACTGGCGTTGTAGATGGAACAAAAAATTCCATCGGAGACATAGTGGATATGCATTTTGATGAAGTAATAAAATATATTACTTTGGATAACCATTCCCCACTTGAAAACTTTTGGTTTATGAATGAGAATTTCTATCAATCAGTTTCCAAGGAAACCCAGGCAGTTTTTAATAATGCAGGCAGATTTGCAACTATTGTTACAAAAGGTGTTAATTATCAGATAATCAGGAGGAATACAAAGAAATGGCTAGATGTGGGAAATGATATTTATCACCCAACATCAGATGAAAAGAAGCTATTTGTTAAAAAAGTTGAGCCAGTATATAAATGGTTTGGAGAAAAACATGGGGATTTTTGGCTTAAGAGATTGCGTAATGCAATTGATGAACTGAAGGAATAGAAGTGCCTTTGCCACAAGTTAAAGTGATCCCATTTCCCGAATATAATTATGATAGATGATTGGTAAAATAGGATTGTGTAGGTCTCATGAGGTAAGGATAACTCATTAACTGAATTCGTTGAAAAGAATTGAGTTGTATATTTCAATCGTAAGTGTCCCAACGTTGAGCAGTAATAATGCCTTAAAACCTCACCAGATAAGGGTTTTCGGGCTCCCTAACATGTCATCGACTTGAAGTTCATTTAAAAAACCTGATTTAGTAAAATCAACAAGTTAGGCTATAAAAGGTCTGTTTTTTCCCAACGTTGGGACACCAGTGTATTTCAATATAAAGAGAAAATGAGGAAATAATGCTGACTGCTTGCTTAGTAGCTTTCACCTTTACTCTTCTGATTGGCATACCAATTGGGTTTGTATTGGGGTTTTCGAGCTTAATTGGAATTATAGTAAATAGTGATAGCAGCCTGTTTATGCTTATACCTCAAAGAGTTTTTTATGGAATTAATTCCTTTCCTATCATGGCAGTACCCTTTTTTATGCTCGCTGGCGAATTGATGGTGTCTTCTGGAGTAATGCGAAACATTGTTAGGCTATCAAATTTGCTTGTAGGGCATTTGAGGGGGGGGCTTGCTCATGTTAATATCGTAGCAAGCATCTTTTTTGCAGGGCTAAGCGGTTCTGCAGTTGCAGACACCTCTGCGATCGGAAGCATGCTAATACCAGTTATGGCTGAAGAGGGTTATGATAAGGAATTTAGCACGGCGGTTACTGCTGCATCTTCGGTTATCGGGCCTATTATTCCGCCAAGCATAATAATGGTAATTTATGCGTTCGCAATGAGGGTGTCTATCGCGGGTCTTTTTTTGGCAGGTATCGTCCCCGGAGTCCTAATGGGAATTTCGTTAATGGTTTACTGTTATGTGGTTTCAGCGAAGAGAGGATATCCTAAAAAAGAACGCATGGGCTCATTAAAGGAGATAGTTTTAGCTTTGAAGGATTGCAGCCCAGCATTTGGAATACCGATTATAATACTTGGAGGAATTCTAGGGGGGGTATGCACACCTACTGAAGCGGCAGCACTGGCCGATGGGTATGGTCTTATTCTCGGAATATTTGTATTGAAAACTATCAAGTTGCGACATCTGCATGGAATCTTCTACAGAAGCGCTTTGAGTTCTGCGATAGTCCTTTTAATAATAGGAACAGCCAATCTCTTTGGATGGATTGCTGCATCATCTGAATTAGATGAGGTATTCGCAAATGTTCTTGATGTGGTTAGCGGAAACTACTATGTACTTTTGCTTTGCATAAATATACTCCTACTACTTGTTGGCATGTTTATGGATACAGTACCCGCTATACTTATTCTTGGGCCTACATTGACACCTTTTGTCACGGGGATTGGGATGCATCCTCTTCACTTTGCTATCATAATGTGCATGAATTTGACTATCGGGCTTATCACGCCTCCAGTTGGCATGGTGCTTTTTGTAGGTTGCGGTATCACCGGTATGCCGATTGAGAAATTGATTAGAGCCCTGGTACCTTTCACTATTATAGAAATAGGCGTCATACTATTGGTTACTTTTATCCCGCCTATTACAATGACTATTCCTAAGTTGGCAGGGTTTTATTGATAAATGGTATTATTGAAAAGCAAGGCACAGATGCTGATAAAAAGTGAAATTTTGACAGCGTCAAGAAGGTAAGGCTTTTGTGGTCTTGAAACGGTTGGGTGCGGCGGAATGAGATTGAGTGCTGGCTGAGTTAAGTGTTTTGGCACAGATGATACACTGAGTGATTGCTTAAAAGGGTTAAAAGCAAAATTGATACGATGCACAACTAAAGCATTGCGGAAATAAACAGTGGCGTAGCAAGGAGGATGGAACAATGTGTCAAAAATTTGTTCGTTCCTTATTATAGGATACTTTAGGCTCAAAGTATGGCAAACACTTTGTGATTATGAAAAGAATATGAAAATGGCTTTAAATTGATTCGTAGTTATTCGGGATTATACTCAAAAGAGAGGAAGGAGACAGACATGGCAATACTAAATGAATTATTTAATGTTAAGGATAAGTTGGCGATAGTAACAGGGGGAAGTTCAGGAATCGGATTAACTATTGCTAAGACGCTCTGTGAAACAGGAGCGAAGGTAGGAATTATAAACCGTAATCAAGAGATAGGAGAAAAGGTAGCACAAGATCTCCGTGATAAAGGGGGAGAGGTATTCCAATATACGTGTGATGTATCGGAAAAGGAAAGTGTAGAAAAAATGGTTGGAGATGTTGAGGCAAAGATTGGTGAGATCGACATCCTGGTGAATAGTGCAGGAATAAATATTAGGAAACCTGCGTTGGAATTTACTAAAGAGGAAACCCTGCAAATTATGAATATCAATTTGGCGGGAACATTTTGGTGTTGTCAAATTGTAGGGGGAAAAATGGTTAACCGAAGAAGGGGTTGCATAGTGAACATCTCGTCTCTGTTGGCATTTATCGGTTTGGAGAATAGAGCCCCCTATTGCGCAAGTAAGGGAGGCGTAACACAGCTAACTAAAGTATTAGCGATCGAATGGGGGCCGTTTGGTGTTCGAGTAAATGCAATTGGCCCAGGTTTCTTCAGAACTCCCATGACTCCCACGAAAAGCGAAGACGAGTCATTTATCGAGCGAATGGAATCTATTATACCTCTTGGAAGATGGGGGCATACCGATGAATTGAGAGGCCTTTTATTATTGTTATGTACTGATGCTGGAAGTTACATAACAGGCCAGACAATATGCGTAGATGGGGGATACGGAATAAAATGAGATAGCGTGCTAAGGTTTGCAGACGGGGGGTACAGGATAACCAAAAAGCTATAAGGATATCTCTTTGACTCAACTAAGTACAAGATATGCTATGCCAGGGCATGGAGGAGTATCCCAAGACCCTGGTAGAACTTGAGCATCAGTTTATAACAGAGGCGTCATGCGTTCAGTACTTGTATGTCTTGCGCTGGCCAGACGGGTTTGCATGCCCACGATGCGGGGCGGGGAAGGATTGGTTCACCCTGAGTGGGCTTTGTAAATGTGCAGCCTGTGCGTATCAGGTCTCGGTAAAAGCTGGAACGATCTTTGGGAAATCCCGACTATCCTTGACCATGTGGTTTCGCGCGATCTGGTGGGTGACCAGCTAAAAGAATGGTGCTAGTGCGAAGGGGTTGTAGCGGATGTTGGGGCTGAGTAGTTATGAGACGGCGTGGACGCGGCTGCATAAGGTGCGTGTGCGATGGTGCGGCCCAGATGAGATTGACTCGCGGGCATCGTTGGAATTCATGAGACATGCCTTGGCGGTGAGAAGCCTGAGAAACGCGGTCGTATGGCTGAGGGAAAGGCATTGGTTGTGATAGCGGCGCAGGTAAATGACCATAACATTGGCCGTATTCGGTTGCACCGGGTAGCAGATGCTTCTGCCGACAGCCTGGAGCCAGCCGTTCAACAGGCAGTGGTAACGGGCAGTATCGTGCATACCGATGGGTGGAACGGATACAATCGGTTGAAAGCCCTTGGCTATTATGCCCATGAAGTGGTGCGGAAGAATGCGGATGTCGGAGACAATCTTCTGCCACACTGCAACAGAGTAGCCACACTGCTGAAGCGATGGTTGATTGGTACTCATCAGGGAGCAGTCAGCCATGATCATCTTGACTATTACCTCGACGAATATACGTTCAGGTTCAACCGGCGTGCCTCCCGCTACCGCGGCAAACTGTTTTACCGGCTTATTCAGCAAGCAGTGGTTATTGACCCAGTGCGATACTCAGATCTCGTCACGCACACAAGGGGACCAAAGCCCAAAACACAACATATGGAGGATGGTTGGGTCAAGGGAATATCCCAAAAAAGTTAAATGCTTTGCAAAGGGCTTTGCTAAATGTGTATACATAAGAAGAGTTATTTGGGAAATATATTGGTTAGAAATAAAGGGAGGTTCTTATGAAAATCGGGTTTATAGGGATTGGTACTATGGGAGAGCATATGTGCAGGAATATTATGAAATCAGGTCATAAAGTTTTTATTTACGACAAGAGCTTCGAGGCAATGCAAACTTTAATGTCCGAGGGAGCTGCGGGTAAGGGTAGCCCTACAGAAGTAGCATTAGAAGCAGAAATAGTGATAATAATGGTAGTTAATGATAACCAGGTTAAGGAAATAATTTTGGGAAAAAAAGGTATTCTCCGTTCTTTAAAAGCTAACAGTATTGTGATAATCATGAGTACGATTTCGCCGAGTGTTACGATAGAGCTAGCCAAAAGGGTGAATGAGGAAAGTCGGCAGTCAGTATTGGTTGAGGCTCCGGTAGTGAAGAGTAAGGATGCTGCCATTGCTGGGAATTTGGGAATATATTTTGGAGGACCAATTGAAGTATATGATCGTGTGAAGCCTATCTTGAAATGTATGGGAAAGCAGATTATTAGGATGGGTGATGTGGGGAGAGGTATGACAATGAAGCTCGTTCATAATATGTTAGGATCAGCCATAATGATGGGCGTTTCAGAATCCATTGTGTTGGGAATCAAAGCTAGTCTTAATTTTGATGATATAATAACGGCTATTAGTTACGGAGGAGCACAAACAGCATACTTAGATACAAAAAGTGCGAGTATTAGAAAAAGGGATTTTTCACCAAAATTTGCTCTTAAACATTTACAGAAGGATTCTATATTAGCTTCTCAATTGGCCGACTCCTTAAGCACATGTCTTCCAGTGGCAAATGCAACTAAACAGATAATTAATGCAGCGGTCGCTATGAATTTGGGTGAGGAAGACTTTTCCGCAACAATCAAGGTAATAGAGCACCTGGCCGGCATAAAGAATGATTAAATTCTAAGTGAGTAGAATGCCAGTAACCAGCTCGAAGGACAAAAGCAAAAGCATTCATATTTTTCGCAGAAATCTTGAGAGGTAAGTTATGAAAATCACAGATATAAAAACTTATTTTGTAGAAGCAGTTCGAAGGAATTGGATATTTTTAGAGGTTGAAACGGATAGTGGGATCACCGGTATAGGAGAGGTGACTTTTGAAATGTTTGATAAGGCAATGGGTGGCGCTATTGAGGATTTCAAAAGACTTTTAATCGGGGAGAATCCTCTTGAAATCGAAAGGCTATGGGAAATGCTTGTTAGACGCAAATTCTGGAGGGGGGATACCCTGATTACTTCTGCTCTTAGTGGTATTGAGATTGCACTTTGGGACATAAAAGGAAAAGAATTTGGCGCGCCCATTTACAGTCTTTTGGGTGGACCTTGCAGGAATAGCATCCCAACATACGGAAATTACTGGTTTTTGGGGAAAGGAAGAGAGAATTATCCAAAAACAGTAGATGATTATGTAATAAAAGCGGAAGAGGCGGTTTCAAAAGGCTGGAAAGCGCTTAAATGGAGTCCTTTTGGCTCTGCCGCCTATAATATTAATCCTAAACAAGAAGAAATAATTGTCACATGTGTAAAGATGGTTAGAGAAGCTGTGGGAGATAAGGTTGATTTGTTATTGGATGCTCATGGTAGATTTAATTTACCTACGGCTATCAGAATAGCTCAGCGCCTTGAACCATATCATCCATTCTTTTTGGAAGAACTAATTCCTCCGGAAAACGTGGACGCTATGTTGGAACTAAAGAAATCAACAAAGGTGCCGCTGGCTGGAGGGGAACGGCTTGTAACTAGACACCAATTTAGGGAAGTCTTAAATAAGTTTGCTTTAGACTACATTCAGCCAGATGTCATACACTGTGGCGGAATTTATGAGACTAAGAAAATAGCTGCTATGGCAGAGACATATTATATTCCAGTCATTCCTCATAATCCCTGTGGGCCTGTGGCAACAGCAGCTGCAATTCATCTTGCAGCAAGCATTCCGAATTTCGTGATGCTTGAATATATAGATGTACCTGAGCGGAGTGACGTTTTGATTGAGCCGCTGAAGTTAATAAATGGCTCTTTTGAGATTCCTGATAAGCCAGGCCTTGGAGTTGAACTAAACAAGAGCGTTTTTTCGAAATATCCGTATAAAGACAGGGAATGGGATCATTACGCAAAAATAAGGGATATTGTGATTTAATGATAAGTTTGAAAATTTTGACTCCAAAAACTGAAAAATAAGGAGGGAAATAATGTCAACTATAAGATAAAGAGTATTGGCGGATACGGCAGCTATTGGACCCATATTGATTCCTGCAATGAAGGATGAGGGGTATGATGCCGATTTCAGTGCAGCTGTGACGGTGTCATCATCTGTAGTTGGGCCAATAATACCACCTAGCATACCTGCTATTGTGGTTGGAAGTTCACTAGCTATATCAATTGGAGGATTGTTTGCAGGAACTATGGTCCCGGGTATATTAGTTGGTTTGAGCTTAATGGTGATCTCTCACGTTACAACGATTAAGCGTAAATATAAGCCTGCCGTGGAGACCTTTTCGCTGAGACTGTTTATTTCCACGGGAAAAGATGCCTTTTTTGCGTTATTAATGCCAATAATTATACTTGGAGGCATACTGAGTGGCGTATTCACTGCAACAGAAGCCGGAGCAGTAGCTTCTGCCTATGCTGTATTAATAGGATTTGTTGTTTACAAGAGTCTGGATATACATAAGTTGTATTCTGCATTGTGTGAAGCCTGTATAATGACTTCGGTAATAATGCTAATTGTAGGTATGTTTAAACCGTTCGGCTGGATATTGGGAGTACAGCTTATACCACAAAAGATGGCAATTGGAATGCTTAAGGTTACAGAGAACCCGGCTTTCATACTCTTAATGATAAAGGGATTGTTTTTGACTGCAGGGATGTTTATTGAGACTGCTGCTAATATATTAATACTAGGGCCTATCTTATTGCCTACTATTAATAAAATTGGTATTCACCCATTTCATTTTGGGGCTATTCTGATAATAAATCTTGTTATAGGTCTTATAACACCGCCTCTTGGACTGTGCCTCTATGTAGCCAGTCCTTTGGCGGAGATTCCGGTTGAGCGTGTTGCTATTAGTGTATTGCCATTTTTCGCAGCAGAAATTGTTGTGCTCCTTCTTGTAACATACTTACCTGCTATTTCACTGTTTATGCCCAAGATACTTGGTTTTATTTAGAGGTTTAGGAGGGGTAATGATAGATAGGATTGTGCCGTTGAATTTGGGAATGTTAGAAGTGGATAAATCTTTACAGATGTCACTTTGTGACATTGGGAAGAGTATTTGGGTTGCTTGCATAGCCTGGTATTTAGAAGGGAACGGCACACGAATATTAATTGATAGTGGACCGGCAGATAAAGAGTGGAGTGAGAAATACCATAGAAAGCTACAGAGGGAAAAAAACAATACTTTGAGAGAATCGTTAAAAAAAGTCGGGGTTTCTCCTGAAGAGATATCTCTTGTGATAAATACACATTTGCACTGGGATCATTGCTATGGAAATTCAGAATTGCGTAATGCTGATATCATCGTACAACGTGATGAGCTAATGTATGCAATCGCTCCATATTCAAGAGACAGTAGAATGTATGAGGCAGATTTGGGGTCTCCAGCCATCTTGGGCTGTTTGGACAGGATAAGGACAGTCGATGGCGACAAAACAATAATAAGTGGCATAGACGTTATCAAAACCCCAGGCCATACACCAGGATCTCAAGGTGTAGCTGTTGAGACCAGAAAGGGAGTATATTTCTTGGCCGGGGATACATTTGGTCTGTATGAAAATCTGGAATTTAGTCCCCCTTGGCCACCAGGGATATTTGTTGATCTTGGTGCATTTTATAGATCTGCTGAAAAAGTATTGAAGATCGCTGATTATATACTGCCGGGACATGATCCTGCTGTCTTTGAGAAACAATCATACCCGTAGTGGGTCAAGAAAAAGGAGAAAGAAGACTAAGCGCTAAGAACAGTTGACGAGAGGGATAATTTATTCATTTGCGCAGTTCGCTGGACCCTACCCGATTATGAAGGTTATTTGTAAATTGAGACTGTTCAATAATTCAGTTTTAAGAGTGGACTAATTTTTCCATATTGTTTGAACATGAACATGATACCAAGAGTTAAAGCGATATCATGCTCTATAACATGCATCAAGACATTATCCAAACCCATATAGGTGTTGGTAGTCTCCATGCGATAGCGATTTTCTTTTACCAAACCATAATTCTTTTCAATGGCCGTTCGTAATGGTTTGAGCTTTTTATAGATGGCTGTCGCTGGTAGAGCCGGACCATATTTACGGTAACTGTCTTCAAACTTGGTGTAGTGAATGAGCCCATTGGGGAAAAAACTATCCCGATACGGGCATGTAAGAGTCATCTGTTTCGTTCTTTGACAAACTTTTTGACATGCGTATCTGGTGCGCCTTCGAGCATAATCTATCCCGGTCCTGATAATTGGCAAGCCCAAGATACAGAGGGGAATGCCATCGACAGAAAAGCCTTTAGGATAGTCGATCTTTTTTCTGATGATGATGGGGATGATCTCATATTCTTCATAAAGTGTCCGATGGATCTCTTCTGCATCATATCCCCGGTCAAGCACAATGTATGCGATCTTTAACTCGGGGAAGCACTCACGAAACCTCTCCAAGAGAGGAAACAAGTACTCCTGGCCTGATTCATTTCTTGAACTGATGACGCTTACTAAAGGTACCCGTGTCACAGCCATCAGTGAGTGCGCTTTATCGCCTACAGGGAACTTGTTCCGGTGATGGGGGCGGCCATACCGAGGAATCGGTAAAGAGCCATGTGCCATCAGAATGTTTTGTGCCATTGGTCGAGCAGTAGGCACGGATTGTGGTTGAATAGGCGATCACAATAAGACCCTTTTGTCTGTTCTTAGGAAGCATCGGCAGCGGTGGATCGAGAAGGTTTAGTGCATGGTCACTACCTAAAAAGCCTGCATGAATCTCAGCATAGCCTTGAGACCCAAGGGCCTTTCTGAGGGTATGATAGGTGTTATGGGCAGGAACTTTGCCATCGCAAAAACCACACAGCCTTCTGTAGGTCGCAACCTCCTTAAGGCGCTGAGCCAGAACGCGATCCGAGATAAAAACCTGTTTGACCTTGAGGATGCGAGAAAGAAGAAGCGATGTGCCATATCCCTTGGGGCTACGAGTACTAAAAGCCCTTTCAACCACATTCACAATGGGGTGCATATCGATAGTGAGAAAGTAATTGACCAGGTCATTTTCAGGATTTGCAAGATCCGCTCCAGCGCTGGAGATCGTTGCAAAAAGAATCTGGATTTTTACCATGGCGGCACCTCATGGTACTGTTCAATAAATGCCCCGAGGGGTGTTCAATAATTCATGGTGCCGCAGAGAGCGGAAGAAATCAAAACAACTTCTCGTTTCAACTGAAAATTATCTAGATTTGCTTGTCAAAGAACGATTTAAATTGCCCACAAAAAGGTGGGGGTAACTTTTCGAGAAATCTGGGGGTAACATTGCATGCAATAAGGGGTCAAACTGCATGAAAATGCCATAAAAGTAGGGGTAACTCCTCAAAAATCCATCGGTAACTAATTGTTATTATTGTGATAACAAATAACTAACAGTCTTATATATCTATTCATAGGTTTATTCAAACACTATAGATTTTGACGCAAAAGAGGCGCTCGAAAGGGCCTACAAATGCGATTTATTGAACCTGTTTCAGATAACTAAGCAGAGGTAACAGATGAAAATACTCCGTGTTACGATGGGCAAAGAAACAGTCACATATGAAGATCTCCCAGAACCATGGAAACTCATCGGTGGCAGAGGTTTGATTGCTAAAATAATGAATAAAGAGGTGCCTCCTGATGCCGATCCGCTCGGCCCCGAAAACAAGCTCATTATTGCTGGTGGGCCTCTTGCAGGAACAATGGCCCCTCAACTTGGGCGTGTCTCGGTTGGGGCAAAAAGCCCGTTGACTCTGGGGATAAAGGAGTCGAACGCGGGAGGGCCGGCCGCACAAAAATTGGATAGACTAGGCATACGGGCAATTGTTGTCGAGGACAGCCCTAAAGTTGAGGGATTGCATTGCCTTACAATCTCAAAGGATAAAGTTGCCTTAGTCCCTGCTGATGAGTACAGGGGCATGAAGAACTACGAATTGGCAGAGAAGCTCTACAAGAAATACCACGGCAAACCGGCAATCATCTCCATAGGTATTGGCGGCGAGCGGCAATACAGGGCAGCTTCTGTATCCTTTACCGATATGCTTGGAGATCCCTCGAGAATTGCAGGGCGAGGGGGCTTGGGAGCAGTTATGGGTTCAAAGGGGCTCAAGGCAATCATTATAGATGACTCGGGCACGACAACAGTCCCGCTTGCTGACTCGAGCATGTTTAAAAACACGGTTAAGGCGTGGGTATACACAATAAAGCATGATGTGGGCTGTGGGCTTTTCTCGAGGATTGGGACTCCCCTTGCAGTTGAAAACTCAAGCCATCAGGGTACCATGCCAGGAGATAACTACCATACGGGTAGGCCCGATGGATTTAGAAATGTGAGTGGTGATGTCATTCAGCGCAACCTATTCGAGCGTGGCGGTAAAATGCATGGCTGTATGCCAGGCTGCGTAGTGCAATGTTCGATTATATATCCGGATGCTAAAGGGAAGCCCTTAGCCTCAGCCTATGAATATGAGGCGATTGCGCTCCTGGGAACCAATTTGGGCATTGCCGATCTCGATGCGATAGGGAGATTAAAGTTCATCTGCGATGATTTAGGGATTGATTTGATTGAAATCGGTAGTTGTCTTGGTGTAGCGGCGAGCGCCGGAAGAATGAAAATGGGGGATGTGGAATCGGCAATAAGTCTCTTGAGGGAAATCGAGAAAGGGACTGAATTTGGGAGCACTCTGGCAAATGGCGTGGTGAGCACTGGTAAGTCTTTAAATATCAGCAGGATCCCCGCCTTTAAGGGGCAGGCAATCCCTGGCCATGACCCGAGATCTGTAAAGGGGATTGGGGTAACCTATGCCACAAGCCCCATGGGAGCAGACCATACTGCGGGACTGACCTATAGGATTCCATTGCAAAAGAACGGGCAGATCGCAAATTCCCTTCGATTTCAGGTTCAGGCAGCAACATGCGATACCTTCGGGTATTGCATCAACTCCATCCCAGGAGGAAATGCCTCGCTCTATGAATTCCTGGCAGGGTTGATGAATGCACGCTTTGGGCTACATCTCGCATCCGACGATATCGTTGAGATAGGGAAGCAGACCCTGAGGGATGAGCTTGCCTTTAATGAGGGTGCGGAGTTTAGCAGAATCCATGAGCCATACCCTGCCTTCGTCCGAACGGAGGCTTTACTTCCCACAAACCATGTCTTTGATGTAGAGGATGCAGAACTGAATAGCATTTGGGATCGGCTCGATGGCTTCAAAGAAGCCACAAAGATATGGGAAGTTCGTATGCCTTCGCAAGCGCCCATGTTATTCGGGGCTGGCGTGATTCAAAGATTGGGTGAGCGGGCGAAAAGACTTGGAATCAAGAAGGCGCTTGTTATTGCAGGCCCAGTTATGACTAGGATAGGGCGGGCAGATGAGGTGCAGAGAATCATGGAACACAGCGGAATTGCTTCGGCTCTCTTTTCAGAAGTGGAACCTGATCCACCAGTCGAGATGGTGGAGAAAGCAGCTTTTTTCTACAAAGAGAATAGCTGCGATGGAATCATTGCCATAGGCGGAGGGAGTTCGCTCGATGCAGCTAAGGCCATTGGTTTACGGATCTCTCATGATGGGGTGCTAACCGAGTATGACAGCATGGTAGGAGGTGCCGGAAAGATTAAACATCAAATACCACCTCTCATCTGTATTCCAACTACCTCTGGGACTGGGAGCGAAGTCAACCAGTACGCGGTGATCACCGATACGCAGAGGGACGTAAAATTCATCATTATGAGCGATAACCTAATCCCCAATTTGGCCGTTATTGATCCTGAATTATGCAAGAGCATGCCCGCAGGGCTGACTGCTGAATCAGGTGTTGATGCCCTGGGCCACTGCATTGAGGGCTATGTAGGAGTGGCCATCCCGTATCATCCCTACTATGAGGCATTAGCCCTTTATGGCGTAAAATTAATTGGACGAAGCTTGAAGAGGGCCTATCAAAACGGAGACGATACCGAAGCGAGGACCGACATGTGTATGGCTGCGATCTATGGGGGAATTGCCTTTACCAAGGGACTTGGAATCGGACATGCGATCGCCCATGTGCTTGGCGCACGATACCATATTTCTCATGGAAAGGCTGTTGCCATTGGTCTTCTCTGTTTTGTGCATGCCAACAAAGCAGTATGCGGAGAACAGTTCTCTGATATGGCTTGGGCCTTAGATCGCTCGGGAGATCTCGAGGTCGCCCTGGCTAAATTGTATATGGATCTGAAGGTTCCCCCACGATTGAGAGATTTCGAAATACCAGAGGAGGATCTAAAAAGTATTGCCTCTGACACAATACGAGATGCAGCCAATCTCGCAAGCAATCCAGCATCACTGAGTGAGAACCAGATCTTTAAGGTGCTTAAAGAATATTATTGATGAATAAAGTAGAGGTGGGGATTAGTCATTAAAGGAATTATGTGCGTGATAGGTGTAGAATGGGTTTAGCAACTATTGAGGAGAGAAATTATGGATTTTGAGTTCACCGAGGAACAAAAGATTATCCAAGCGACAGTAAGGGAGTTTGCCCAGAATGAACTTGCGCCAGTGGCCGATGCGTTAGATCAGGCGGAAGAATTTCCCATGAATAATTTCAAACGAATGGCAGAACTCGGACTAACCGGTATGATTATCCCACCTGAGTATGGAGGAAGTGGCTCCGATGAACTCTCACTCTCAATCGCCATGGAAGAAATTACCAAAGCCTGTGCATCCTCGGCTGATATATTGAACAGCCATATGGTGATAGGGAGTAACCCGATCGCCCGCTATGGAACAGAAGAGCAAAAGCAACGGTTTCTGCCGCCCCTAGCAAAGGGAGAGAGGATAAGCTGCTTTGCCGTAACCGAACCGGATGCCGGGAGCGACATAAGCAGTATTAAAACAAAAGCGGTGAGAGACGGTGACCACTATATCCTCAATGGCCAGAAGACGTTCATTACCAATGGAGATGTCTGTGATAACGTCATTCTATTTGCCAATATCCCTGATATGGCCCCCCGGGGTATGACTGCATTTATCATGGAAAAGGAGTTACCCGGTTTTGCCAGGGGTAATAAGTTTAAGAAACTGGGAATGCGGGCGGGAACCAATGCCGAACTTTACTTTGAAGACTGTCGAGTTCCTGTGGCAAACCGACTTGGGGACGAGGGAAAGGGTATGAAAATAGCACTCGCCACCCTTGATCATGGACGAATCCACATCGCGAGCCAAGCAGTGGGTATTGCTCAGGCAGTTCTGGAGAGGTGCACTGAGTACTCGAAAACTCGCGTACAATTCGGCGCCCCTATCTGTAATAACCAGGCTATTGCGTGGAAACTCGCTGATATGGCCACTGAGATTGAGGCGGCACGATTCCTCGTTTACAATGCCGCCTTTCTTGCGTTTAAAGGCAAACCTTACTCTAAAAATGCAGCCATGGCTAAATTGTACGCTTCTGAGCTGGCAATGAAGGCTGCTACGTGGGGTATCCAGATATTCGGTGGCTATGGATATATGATGGAATACCCTATGCAGCGGTACTTTAGAGATGCGAAACTGACCGAAATATATGAGGGTACCTCTGAAATTCAGCGCTTGGTGATCTCAAGAGCCATTCTTAGCTGAAGGGGGTTTTCATATCCTTTCGGTGACAATAGTCGTCTTATCGAATACTAAGATTTCATTGTAATAGATAGATCAAGCGCTTAATCAAAATCGCCCACAATAAACGAGAGGTGTAATATGTCTATGATGAACGGAAAAGAATATATAGAGTCTCTCAGGGGCTTGAATCTCGAGGTCTATTTTTTTGGCCAGAAGATAAAAAGTATGGTTGACGAGCCAATGTTTCAACCCCATATCCATACTGCAGCCATGACCTATGAATTAGCTCATGATCCTGAATATGAACAAATCATGACAGCAACCTCACACTTGACGGGGGAGAGGATTAATAGATTTACCCATATACACCAAAGCATAGATGATTTAGTAAAAAAGGTACGGATGATGAGGCTCCTTGGCCAGAAA
>Ga0114922_10002479_pt1 | contig 17335 bp, 16 predicted proteins | sample AartaG_FD_100975 | JGI IMG/M metagenome (GOLD analysis project Ga0114922, IMG submission 100975) | Deep subsurface microbial communities from Aarhus Bay to uncover new lineages of life (NeLLi) - Aarhus_00045 metaG | ecosystem: Environmental > Aquatic > Marine > Oceanic > Sediment | place...
AACCAAGTCAGCCACCGATAGACCGAGCAAGGGCGAGACCACGCCAAGCAACGCCCGCCTTCGCGCGGGAGACATGGTCATCCGTCGCCTGGTGATCAACCAGCCCAACGGCCGACTGGGGCAGCGCCCTGGGTGGTTCCGCAGCACGTTCTCCGGCCGCGAGTACGAGCAGCTCCGCGCGAACATCCTCCTGTGGCGACGCGGGCGGGTGTACTTCGAGGACGGCGAGGACCTGATGCCGACGTGCAAGAGCAACAACGGCACGTCCCCCTCGCAATTCGTCGAGGCCCCCAAGCACGACACGTGCGGCCACTGGAACGAGAACGGCTGGTTCGTTCCGGAATGCCCCCTGGCGGCTTGGCGGTTCTACAACGGCCGCCGGTGCGCTCCGTTGTGCCAGGAGACGTGGAGCTTGCTCGCCGTGCTGGAGGACGACGGCCTGCCGTTCTGGATCAGTCTGAAGGGAAGCTCGCTGCGGCCGGCGAGGCAGTTCCTGTCGATGTGCCACGAGGTCATGCGAGGCGGCAAGCACGACTTGCTCGACTGCGGGATCACGCTGTCCACCCAGCTGATCAAGGGCCGGAGCTTCGACTACTACGTGGCCCGCTTTGCCGATCCGCAGTGGCTCGCGAAGAGCGATCCCAAGCACAAGAAGCTCCGACGTATGCTCCGCCGCTTCGGGCGCGCGGACATCCAGGAGACGTTCGACGCGGAGCAGTCGGATTCCTCGGCACCGGCCGTGGCGTAGCAGGGGGCGGCCCTCAGCCGCAGCACAGACGGAGACAGGCCGTGGGCTCGAAGGAACAGCCATCGCCGGGCCAACTCGCCCGGGCACTGGACAGGAAGCTCATGCGGATCAGGGCGCAGATCCGACAGAAGTGGCTGGAGATGGGGCAGGTGCTCTCGGAGATCCAGCAGTCACTGGCCTACCGCGAGCTGGGCTTCCCGAACTTCCAGCAGTATGTCGAGGACCGACTCGGCATCAGCCCGCGGTGGGCCAACTACCTCGTGTGCATGGTGCGCAAGGCCGAGCGGTTCGGGATCAGCTCCGAGACGGTAGCCCGGCTGGACATCTCCAAGAGCATCGAGATCTTCCGGCTGAACGATGCCCGCAAGGCCAAGGCCCTGGTGAGCCGGACGATCCGGCAGGGCACGCCGCTGAAGGAAGTGAAGCGCCAGGTGGCCGCGGCACTGGGGCAGCCCGCCGACGGCGAGCCGCAGACCATCCGAAAGGTCTGGCGCTTCTCGCCGTCCCAGTGGTCCGTTATCAGCCAGGCCATCAAGGCCGTGAACCTCAACACCGGATCGGACAGCGAGACGAACGCGATCGAACTGCTCGCCGCCGACTACCTCGCCGGCATCGGCCTCGACGAGAGACAGTGAGACGGTACCATGGGACCGACGCGCCGCGCGAAGATGGCCGCAGAGTGCGACAGCCGCCAGGAGGGATGGCTTCAGGCCCTCCGCAGGGACGACTTCACCTGCCAGCTCTGCGGCAGTCACCGCAACCTGGAGGTCCACCACATCCGCCGTCGCTCAAGAGGCGGCGGGGACTCGGAACCCAACCTGCTGACCGTCTGCCACGCCTGCCACGCCCAGATCCACGCCGGACTTGTCCGCGCCGGGCCCCGCGCGGGCAACCCATCTCACGGCTGACGACCTCTGGGCCCCACGGCGGTTGCCACCGCTTGCCTTGGGCTCACCCAATCGGATACCGTCATCTTGGCCGGTGGAACATCTCACCTGCAGGGCCCCGCCGGCCGACAGAGGAGAAGAGCAGACTCGGTTCCAGCTATGGCAGGTTGCGACGACATCGCTATCCAGGAAGGGCGGGCTGGAGCCCGCCTGATCGCGGTAGGGGACCTGCTGCTGCCGGCCGGCCCGCACGGGTTGGCTGCGAGCCGTGATATGTCACTGGCCTTTGCCGGGGTGCGCGAGGCCCTCGCCGCCGGGGACATTGTCTTCGGCAATCTCGAGTGCACGCTGCCGGGCGACGGGAGCATGGTGCCCACCGAGCCGCGCGTCATCTCCACGCCTGAGATGGTCCGTGCGATCCAGCCGGCGGGCTTCCACGTCGTCTCCCTGGCCAACAACCACGCGTTCGATTGTCTCCAGCCGGGCTTTCACAGTCTCCGCAGCCTGCTCGACGAGATGGGTATCGCCCACTTTGGCGCCGGCGACGATCTCCGGCAAGCCGCCGCCCCGGCCATCCTCGAAGCACACGGCATTCGTGTGGCGTTCTTGGGCGTGGCCGACGAGCGCAGCGGCGCTGGTCCCTTTGCCTCGGCCGATCACTGGGGCGTCGCGCCGCTCGATCTCGACCGCCTCACCGGCCAGATCCGCGAGCTCCGCGGCAACGTACACCACGTCGTCGTCTCACCCCACTGGGGCGAGGAGCGCTTCCTGATCCCCTCTCCCGAGCAGGTCGAGCTGGCGCGCAGCCTCGTCGACGCGGGGGCGTCCATGGTCCTGGGGCATCACCCGCACGTTCTCCAGGGGCTGGAGCTCCATCAAGGCCGGACCATCATCTACTCCCTCGGCAACTTCGTCGCCTGTGAAGTACCCTACGCGAACGGCGATGCCGTCCGCTGGAACCGCACAGAGCGAACGGGCTGCCTGCTGACCGCCGAGCTGATCGGCGATGCCATCCGCGACGTCCGACAGCATCCCACCCACGACGACGGCACCCGGATTCGCCTCGATGAAAGCCCCCTCGGCCGCCGGCGCATCGCCACGGTCAACCGCGCCATCCGCTACGGCATCACCCCGGCCCGCTACCGCCGAGAACACCTGTCGGTCAAGACGATATGCCCCATCATGCAGCATCTGCGTTGGCCGGACTCGAGGCCCCCGCGGTTTCAGGACGTTCTCCGCATCGTTCGCCGGTTGATGCACTACCGAACGAATTCCAGAAGGGCCTAACGCCGACTCGACCTCGTCGGGTTCAGTGAGCTTCGAGCCAAGACGTGGAAGCCACGGGTGCGGCCCACCCTTTGGGCATTCCGCCTCACGCTCGCGTAGTGAATCCAACTCATCCGTCTCGTCCGTTCTCTCTTGTGCGTGAAGTTCCACCTCTCTCCAGGCGGGCGAGTAGCGCGTCAGCCAGTGGGACAGCTCTCCGTCTAAGTTCAAGGAGATGGCGCAGAAGGGAGCGCTGGTACGGTCCGGCCTCTGCGATTGGTTCCAGAAGCTTGATCGTCTCTTCCTTCCTGTTAAGGTGAAGATAGGCATCCAATACTGGCAGGTAGTCCACCAGGTGGATCGGTTTGACGTTCTGAGCCTGAGACTCCTCGAACAAGGCAATGACGCGTTGCCACTCGCCGAACTGCCTCATCAACTCGATCCTTTGATAGTAGGACGCCCACCCGCTCGTCCGGGCCTGCCAGATCCCCAGCTCCTCGATGAGGTCCTTCGTAATGCGTTCCTTGGTGATGACGCTGGTATCTGAGCGCTCCGCCCAGAACCGTACGTAGAACGGCGCGCTCGATGGGAGAATGGGAAGCTCCTTGTTCGGCGTGTACAGAATCCCAGAGGCCCTGTCGTAGTAGAAGACGAGCGCCTTGCCGTTAGACACGAAACCCTCGGACCAGCGTTCAAACGTCTCACCCGCCCGAAGCAGGACCTCCGGGTGCGTATCGTTGGGCCATCTCCAGGAAGTAGTGGACAGCGGCACGGCGGTTAAGCTGGGTCGATCCGATCCCGCATGGTAGGCCAGGTTCGCGGGGTGGGCGAGCTGCTGTGGCATGATGGCGAAATACTTGAACTCCGGGGCAGCGATCACCAACGTCGTGCCTGTCTCGATATGGGGGCAGCGAGCGCGGACCTGATCCCAAAGGGATCTCTGCTGTTGCCATTGAGTTGCGAAATCCGCCGTCGTCTGCAATTGTGCGCAGAAGCCCAACGCCACCAGGGCTGCCACGAAGCCGCGTGCAAGCTTGTCGCGCGAAGAGAATCGGTAGATCACCGCCGCCAGGGCGACAACCACGCCAATGGCTGGGACCAGAGCATAGAGGCTCTTCAGATGCAGACCCGGCGTAATCGCGTAGGCCAGCCATATGGGTGTGCCGCTGAGGACGGCGTAGAGGAAGCCGTGCAGAGCCGGCCCAAGCGGCGGCTTGTTCTGTTCGCGGAATCCCCGAGGCTCGGATCTGCGCGGCAGGACAAGGTACGTCAGGAGCCCGAAAGCCGTCGCCAGACCAAGGGACATTAGCAGCGCGAGTCGATCCGATGGGTCGAACAGTACCTCGGGATCGGGGAGCCACGAGGACAGGAACCACTGGTACAACTGCTGGAAGGCAAGAAGGCCAACGCGGCCGAGTTGGCGGGTCGACGTGAACAAGGCGAAAGGCTTGTGCCGGCCCTGGAAGAAGAGGAGACGATGGCCGACAATGGCCGCCTGAACCAGCAGATAGGGGAACCATGTGAAGAGGACCTTCCGCAGACGGGTCTTCGTGCGGGGATGGGCAGATCGGAGGCACTGCCACAGGACGAGGGGACGAACGAGCTCGGCGGCGAAGTAGTACTCGCATATCGTCAGATGGACGACAGCGCCGACTAAGGCTCCGGTTGAGAGGAGAGCCTTGCGCCAAAGACATTTGCTGCGGAGAGATAGGATCATCAGCCAGAGCGAACTCAGGAAGGCAAGATTGATTACGCTCGCCGCCAGGAGAAACGTAGCAGCGATGGCGTGGAAGGTGAAAGCGGGGAACACCGCGAAGAGAAGGGCCCCGGCCGACGCCAAGCGCCGGCCGTACAGGGAACGCAGCAGCAGGTAGGCCGCAAGGACGCCGCCCACGCGTACGAAGCAGTTGGCGATATGCCAAGCGGTCGGATGGAATCCGAGAGCGCCAATGGTTCCGTTGATATAGAAGCCCAGGAAGGGCCGCTCTCTCACCACGACGCTCCGAAGACCTGTGAGGCCTTTCGTGGCCGCTATTGCGATGCGGGTCCAATCGTCCCAGTAGTAACCCAAGCGAGATGCATGGATGCCGTAGCTCAGGATCACCAGCAGGACGAGAGTGAGAACGAGAACAGCATCGTGGGTTCGCTGGCGGAGGGGATCGGACGCTTCCGGGTCTTCGCAAATGCTGTCGTTAGTATCATTGTCCATCGCGTGGGCTCCCACCGTCTTGAGGCCTGCGTCCTCCCTGTTCGGGGTGCGAGCTCGTGCGCACAGTCAGACCCGTCTGAGGACGGCCCACCATCTGACAAGCCATCGCTACTGAGAAGTTCCGCCAGCAGGCGAGCATTTCCGATCTGGCCCTCTCATCCGCTGCTGCGGCGTCCATCAGGTCAGTGCCTTCCGGACGACGGAAACGACTTGCTCCTGCTCTTCGTCGGTCATCTGGGGATACATCGGCAGGATCACGCTGTGATCCGAGGCGGCTTCGGTCACAGGCAGCTCCAGGCCGACGCACAGGTCCGCGTAGGCTGGCTCGCGGTGAATCGTCATTACGCCGCGGCGCGATGCAATGCCTTGGTCCAGGAGCCGCTGCATCAGCTCGTTCCGCGAGACGCTCATTTCATCTGTCAGACGGACCGCGTAAGATTGCCAGTTGGGCACGACGTATTCCGGGGGCTGAGGAACGCATACCCCGGGCAGATCGGCGAAGGCACAGTTATACCTCTCTGCCAATCGCTGCCGGTCGGCCATCATACCATCGAGGCGTTTGAGCTGCTCCAGGCCGATGGCCGCCTGGATGTCTGTCATGCGATAGTTGTAGCCGACGCATACGTAAGACTCGATGATGACCTCGCGGGCTCGGTGGCGCACAGTGTCCGGGACGCTCATCCCGTGCTGGCGGAGGAGGCGGAGGAGACGTTCGGCATCGTCGTCGTCCGTCGTGATCATGCCGCCCTCTCCCGTAGTGATAACCTTCCGTGGGTGGAAGCTGAAGCAAGCGAACTTGCCGAAGGGCCTGCCGATCTTGACGCTCCTGTAGCTCGAACCGATGGCGCAGGCGGCGTCTTCCACGACGATCAGCCCATGCTTGTCGGCAATCCGGCAGATCTTGTCGATCTCAGCCGGCATGCCGAGTTGATGAACGGGAAGGATGGCCTTCGTCCGTTCCGTGATTCGCGGCAGGATGTCATCGGGGTCGAGGTTGAAGTCGTGCTCGCGCACTTCCGCGAAGACGGGCGTCGCGCCGCAGTGCCGGATGGCGTTGGCCGAGGCGATGAAGGACATGGACGGGCAGATCACCTCGTCGCCCGGGCCGATGCCGGCTGCCAGCAGGGACAGGTGCAGAGCCGTCGTGCAGTTCGCGGTAGCGATCGCGTGTTTCGCGCCGCAGTACTCGGCGAACGCCTTCTCGAACTCCGCCACGCGAGGCCCCTGGGTGACCCAGCCGGAGGCGATCGCCTCGCAGGCGGCCTGCTGCTCCTCTGGACCGAACAGCGGCTTGGTGATGGGGATCGTCACGGGTCCTTCACTCCCAGTTGAACGTCCTCTCTTCGGTGAGCATCTCCTCGAAGTCTGCCCCGGTGTTGCGCAGATGTTCGACCAGCTTGGCCACGCCTTCCTCCAGGGCGATCGTCGGCTGCCAACTGATCGTTCTCTGCGCCTTGGTCGTGTCGGCGTAATGGAGGTGCACGTCGCCGGGGCGTGGCGGGCCGATCTGGGGCTCGAGGTCCTCTCGGCCCGCGGCGTGCAGGACCGCATCGGCTACCTCGCGGACGGTTCGCGGCTGCCCGTAGGCGATGTTCAGTGTCTGGCCGACCAGATCGTCGCAGGCCGCCGCATCGAGGATGCCGCGCACGGTGTCGGTCACGTATGTGAAATCGCGGGCGTTGGTCGGATCGCCGAAGATGATCGGCGGCAGGCCGTTCATCACGCGAACGATGAACTTGGGGATCACTTCGCCGCTGTCGCCCTCGTGGTGGCTGTTCGGGCCGTACGTGTTGAACGGCCGGATCACCATGGTTGGGAACCTGTACGTCAGGTGGAACGCGCGCGTCACCGCCTCGCCGGCGAGCTTGCCCGCCCCGTAGACCGTGCAGGGATACGTCGGATGGTCCTCATCCATCGGGGTCCGAACCGCCGTCCCGTAGGCCTCGCTGCTGGACACGTAGACGAAGCGCTTGACGCCGGCGTCGCGAGCCGCAAGAAGCAGCCGAAGCGTCCCCGTGCCGTTGACCTCGAAGTTCCGCTCCGGGTGTGGAATGCTGTGCCGTACCCCCAGGCACGCCAGGTCGAGCAGGAGCTCGACGCCCTCCGCCGCCGCGCGGCAAGCGTCCGGGTCAGTGATGTCCGCCTCGATGACCTCCACGTTGGGTCGATCGGCGATCGCCGCAAGGTTCTCGCGCTTGCCGGTCGAGAAATCGTCCACGATGCGCAGTCGGACATGCTGCTCGGCCAGAGCCGCACAAAGGTTCGAGCCAATGAAACCAGCGCCCCCCACTACGCAGGCATGGCTCCAATCCGTACCCATGGCTACTCCTGACTACTCGCCTTCGACGGCTCGTGTTCAGCTGAGGACCGCTGCTTCTCGCGAGGATCGGGGTACCGGTCCTCCACAATGAATCGCGGGCGTCCGCGTGCTTCGTCGAAGGTGCGCCAGAGATACTCGCCCATCACGCCAAGCATGAGCATGATCAGCCCGAAGCCCATAAGGACCACGGTCATGAGCGCCGCATAGCCTGTCCCGGCCACGACCCAGCCTGCCAACCTGGCCACGATCACAAACAGCATGAAGGCGAATCCGGCCAGGGCGAACAGCACACCCAGAACGGACATCGCACGGATCGGCGTGAAGCTGAAAGAAACGATCGAATCCACGAAGAGCTTGATCTTCTTGCCGAGCGTCCATTTGCTGACGCCCGAAGCTCTCGCCTGCTTGACGTAGGGCACAAAGGACTGGCGGAAGCCCATCCACAACACCATGCCCATGAAGCTGGTGTTCTTCTCGGGGATCCGAAGGTAGGCGTCTATGACCTTCCGGTCGATAAGGAAGAAATCAGCTCCCTGCGCAGGGATCTGAGAGAGGCCCATGTGCCGGAGTGCGACGTAGTACACCTGGGAGAACAGCTTCACCGAGACTTTCTCGCCCTCGCGTCCGGCGCGGATCGCCCATACAACGTCGCTGCCGTTCTCCCATTGCTGGGTCATCTCCAAGACCAATTCCGGAGGATCCTGGAGGTCTGCCGCCAGGAAGACCGCCGCATCGCCACTGCATTCGGCGACGCCTGCATGGAATGCCGCGTGCGAACCGAAGTTCCGGCTCAGGCGGATCAGCCGAACTCGGCGATCATCGTCGGCCCAACGTCTGACTGCTGCAGGCGTTCCGTCAGAAGAATGATCGTCGACGATCGTAATATCGAACTCGTAGCCGCGCGCTGCGCCGAAGACAGCTGTCAGACGCTCCCGGAGAGCGTTGATGTTCGATTCCTCGTTGTAAGCGGGGATCACAAGGGACACTCTCCGGGGACGACTCGTCCTAGCGCTCTTGGCCGGCGGTGTCTGCTTGTTAGCTAGGTCACAGTTAGTCGTATGGAAAGGCATTCCTGCAGATGCCTCGGACTCAGGCTGGGAGACGTCTGAGGATTAGGGCCAATACGCGGCTTACTCGGCCCATCTCTTGCACGTCAAGAGCCAGCTTAGCGGCGACCTCATTGATCCTCGCCTCGTACTTAGGCCTTTCGGGAGCCACCATGAGAGGATGGACCACCCGAGATACGAAATCATACACGCCGAAGTGCAGCCGGCATTCGACCCGAAAGGACTCAGCCAGGTACTCAAGGGTCGCCTCATCATCGAAGTCAACGTTGTGCCAGACGGGGGGCATCTCACCCAAGCCTACTGCGACGCGCAATTCGTTGAGCCTTCTGCGCCCATTCCTTGAGCCCTCGATGAACACGAACCGTCCGCCGGGCCTTAGGATAGAAGCGATATTGGCTATGGCCTGCTTCTGGTCCTCCCAGCTAGGAAGGTTAATAAGGCACCGCTCGGAGATAACGGCGTCAAATACGCCGAGCAAGGCTGGGCTCAGTTGCCGCACGTCACATACGCGAAAGACGATTTGCTCGTTGTCAGAGGAGCTTTGGCGTATGCTTTCCTCTTCGGCGCGACGAATCATCTCTTCACTATAATCAATGCCGACCACCTGTTCAACCAGCGGAGCGATTAACTTGGTTGTGTATCCATTGCCGCACCCGACGTCGAGCACGCGTCCATACCCCGTGATGTGCTTCTTGATCACCTCGACTTCGAGCCAGCGTTGCCACACATCCCTGTGGGTGACTTCCGTTTGAGGAATGTCTTTCTCTGTGGCACGGCTCTCCCAGAAGCTCTTGACCTTTTGTTCTTCATTTGATGGCATGATTGGTCCCTCGCCACTCTCGAGCGATGAATCGCTCGCCGCATTCAAGTAGGCCGCACGGGACGGCTGACCATTGCCAGGATACCTGGTGCCGAAAGCGAAACTAGGCCCAAACGGACGATCAGGACCACTATCGCCCCGTTGGCTAATCCGAACTCCGCGAAGAGCTGCGAGCCAGCTGTCTCGCCGACGCCCAGGCCGCCGGGGGAGATGGGCAGGCTGTTGGCGACGATCACCAACGGGGCGGCCAGAGCCTGGGCCGCCGTGGGCGCCGCACCCAGTGCCACGCAGATCAGCACGTACGAGGCAATTCCCGGCGCGTTGCACAGGCCGCCAAAGAGCCAGATGCCCACCAGCCGCTTCCACGAGCGACGATAGAACGCCAATGAGTCCACGAGCGTACCCCGGAATCGACGAGGAATCAACGGCAGCACGAACCCGGCGCTCGTCTCCCACAGCAGCAGGAGCAGCCCGATGGTCGAAGCTGCCGAGCAGACCACCACGAACCAGACAATCGCCGCCTGCCCAGGGGAGCATCCCGAGGTCAGCACGAGCAGCCCGGCTACGGCACCAAGGGCCAGCAACGAATGCAGTCCCAAGATGCGGTCCATCAGGATGGCGGACACTGCTCGGGTCTTGGCCTCCGGCCGCGCACGGCAGGCGACATAGGCCTTGGCCACGTCTCCGCCAACGAGGCCGGGCAGAAAGATGGCGGCGAAGTAACCCAGCCAAGTCATCCGCAGCGCCACGAGCCAGCCGATCTTCAGTTGCTGGATTCGAAGCAACCATTGCCATCGCCAGACAGGCAGGACCATGTGGGCGAGAAGGGCCGCTGCGGCCAGGACAAGATACTCGGTGTGGCGGATCTGGCCGAGCTGCGCGAAGTCCAGGCGACCGCTGGTGAACAGCCAAGTCAGCAAGCCGGCTGCCACCAGGACCTTGAGTGCGAATAGCACTCGCGCGCGACGGCGGACCGAATGGTCGGTCGTCGGTTCCGCGGCTGGCGTCGAGTGGCTCATGAAAGCACTCTAGCGGCGATCTATCCCTCCGCCGCACCGGTGGGGCGCACCAGCGCCTCTCTCAGCCAACTGGCGACGGACCCGATCGCCTCCTTGCTCAGCTCGGGGTACATCGGGAGCGAGAGGATCTCATCCGCGGCTGCTTCGGCCACGGGGAACCCGCCCTCCGAGTAGCCAAGGTCCTCGTAGGCGCCGGTCAGGTGGAGGGGGATAGGGTAATGGATGCCGTAGTCGATCCCATGCTCCCATAACGCCTCGCCGATGCGTTGGCGGTCTTTCACGCGAACGACGAACAAGTGATAGACGTGTCGGACATGGTCCTTTTCTTTCGGCAGCACCAAGGGCAGATCGGCAAGAACCTCGCGGTACTTGGCGGCCGCTCGGCGCCGCTGGTCGGTCCACTCCCGAAGGTACTTCAGCTTCACGCCCAGCACCGCGCCTTGGAAGCCGTGCATGCGGTAATTATAGCCGACGAAATCGTGATGGTAGCGCTTGGAAGAGCCGTGATGGCGGGCCTTGCGGGCAAAGGCAGCGATGTCGTCGTCGTTGGTGACGATCGCGCCCCCCTCGCCGTAGGCGCCTAAGTTCTTGCCGGGATAGAAGCTGAACGCCCCAGCCCGGCCGAACGTGCCGACCTTCCGGCCCTTGTACTCCGCGTCATGGGCTTGGGCGCAGTCCTCCAGCACCATCAGCCCGTGCTCGGCGGCGATGGCCAGAACCTCGTCCATCTCCGCCGGCTGACCGTAGAGGTGCACGGGGATGATGGCCTTAGTCTTGGGCGTGATCGCGGCCGGGATCTTGGCTGGATCGATGCAGAAGTCCTCGTCGTGCATGTCCACGAAGACGGGCTTGGCGCCGCAGTAGCTCACTGCCTCGGCAGTGGCGATGAAGGTGTTCACCGGGACGATCACCTCGTCGCCCGGGCCGATGCCCATCGCCAGCAGCGCCACGTGCAGGGCGCTGGTCCCGGAAGAGGTGGCCACGCAGTGCTTGGCTTGGTGATGGGCCGCGAAGGCCTGCTCAAATTCCTCGACGGCCTTCCCCAGCACGAAGGCAGTGTCGGCCATGACGCGGTCCAGCGCGTCGTGGATCTCGTCGCGGATCTGCGCATACTGCGCCTTCAGGTCCACCATGGGGACTCTGATGTTCGCCATGAAGATTGCTCCCTTTGCTATCTGCCGCCCAGGTCCGGAACCGGCCGGACTACCCGTGCAGGATTGCCAGCCACGATCGTCCGGGCAGGCACGTCCTTGGTCACAACCGATCCGGCGCCCACGATTGCGCCCTCACCAATGCTTACGCCGCCGAGGATGGTCGCGTTCGACCCGATCGAGGCGCCCTTGCGGACGAAGGTCTCCGCGACCTGCCAGTCCGCCTCGCCTTGGGGCGTTGCGTCCGGGTTCGTCGCGCGCGGATAGATGTCGTTGATGAACATCACGCCGTGTCCGATGAAGCACTCATCCTCGATGTGCACGCCCTCGCAGATAAACGTGTGGCTGGAGATCTTACACCGCCGGCCGACGGTCGCGTTCTTCTGGATCTCGACGAACGTGCCGATGTGCGACCCGTCGCCGACCGAGCAGCCGTAAAGGTTCACGAAGCCGTAGATGGCCACGTCCTCGCCCAACGCCACGTCGTCGGCGATACGAACCGTCGGGTGGTCTGCGTATCGGTTGTCCGTTGCCACGAGCAGGTGTCTCCGGCAGCCGGCCGGGGCTCAGGCGAGTGCTATCCTCTCGCCCTCGATCACGACGGCCCGGCCGGAGTTGTCCAGGCTTAGCCGGCTGGCCTCCAGCACGTTGACCACATCCAGCCCGTCCTCGCCGGCGCAGATGGGTCGCTTGCCACCCCGATAGCAATCGACAAAATGCGCCGCCATCTTTCGCAAAGCCTCCGTCACGTCGATCTGCGGAAGCCAGGCATCTCCCATCCTGTAGCCCACGCGGAGGCGGTATTGCTCGTCTTGGCCCGCCTCCTGTAGCTCCACCCCCTTGTCGTAGACCCGAACCTTCTCCGCCGCCTCCAGGTCGTCCCACACGATCATCCGCTTCGATCCGGCGAAGAGCATCCGTCTGATCTTCGTCGGCGAGAGCCAGTTGACGTGGAAGCTCGCCGTGAAGCCGCTATCGTAGTCCACGTGCAGGTACGCCACGTCGACCATGTGGGGCCCGGCGTGCTTCCGGCCGATCGCCTGAACCCGCTTAGGCTTGGCGCCAGAGACGTGCCCCACGATGCTCAGGTCGTGCGGCGCCAGGTCCCAGATCACGTCCACGTCGCTCTGGAACAGGCCGAGGTTCACGCGAACGCTGTCCACGTAGTAGCACTCACCCAGCTCGCCCGCCGAGACGATCTCGTGGATCTTCTCTACGGCCCCCGTGAACAGGAACGTGTGATCGACCATCAACGTCCGGCCGCGCTGAGCCGCCAGTGAGATCAGCTCGCGGGCCTGCTGGGCCGTCTGCGTCATCGGCTTCTCGATGAGGACGTGCTTGCCAGCTTGCAGGGCCCGCTTGGCCAGTTCGTGGTGGTACCGAACGGGTGTTGCGATAGCAACCGCCTCCACGTCAGGCTCTGCCAGCAACTCCGCCGCATCACCGCACGCCCGAAGCCCGGGGAACCGCTGGCAGACGGCCCGCAGCCGCTCTGCATCCGGATCGCACGCAATCACCTCGTCGAAAGCGCCAAGAGACATGAAGTTCCGAACGAGATTCGGGCCCCAATAGCCGACGCCAATCACGCCGATCTTGTTCACGATCCCTGCTCCTCATCCAAGGCATCGAGAGCCCCCGCCTGACCGCAGAGCCCTGCACGTTCGACTATCCCCTTTGTATAGCCTATACGCTGTGACCTGGTCAAGGTCAACCTCTGGCCGAGGGCGCTAGCGCGCCGGCCGTCGTCGAAGCACGTGGCATTCGCGTGGCCTTCCTGGGCGTCGCGGACGAGCGCAGCGGAGCGCGGCCGTTCGCCACGGCCGATCACTGGGGCGTCGCTCCGCTCGACATTGACCGTCTCACCGGCCAGATCCGCGAGCTCCGCGGCGACGTACACCACGTCATCGTCTCGCCGCACTGGGGCGAGGAGCGCTTCCTGATCCCCTCTCCCGAGCAGATGGAGCAGGCCCGACGGCTCATCGACGCCGGCGCGTCGACGGTCGTAGGCCATCACCCGCACGTCGTGCAAGGCCTGGAACTCCGCGGAGGCCGGCCCATCGTCTATTCGCTCGGGAACTTCGTAGCCTGTGAAGTCCCCTACACGAACGGCGACGCCGTCCGCTGGAACCGCACGGAGCGAACCGGCTGCGTGCTGGCAGCTGAGCTCACCGGCGACGCCGTCCGCGACGTCCGGCAGCATCCCACGTACGACGACGGCGCCCGGATTCGCCTCGACGAAAGCCCCTTCGGCCGCCGGCGCATCGCCACGGTCAACCGCGCCATCCGCTACGGCGTCACCCCGGCCCGCTACCGCCGCGAGCACCTGTGGGTCAAGACGATCAGGCCGGTCCTTCAGCGCCTGCGGTGGTCGAAGCTCAGGAAAGTCAAGCCTCGGCGCTTTCTTGAGGCGGCTCGCTCTTTGCTATCGGGCTCTCAAGTACCGTAGCGGCCAGTTTCCCGGCATCGTCCGGTGCATGGCGACGGGCTCGCGGCGATCGGCCAGTTCCAGCCCCGGATGCGGCAACCGTGTTGACAGGACACGGTTGAGTAAGTCGTCGAGTGAAGCCATGTGAACGTCACGCGCCGTTGCGGGAAACTCCATGTCGTATGCGATCGATCAGTCTGAGTTTGCCTGATTCCCATATATCGATTGCCAAACGGGGGAAGGTATGGCATACTATCACGGACTAGCTGGGGGGTGAAGGGACGAAGGAAGAGCGCTGATAATGCCTTCGTCGGGATCGGGCGCGGTCCCATCGTTTCGCTTGATCATTGGACTCGGCGATCTCGTAGGGGCCGGCTGAGCGATCCGGCCTGTTGGCGTCTGCCTTAGGGAGGAAGGCGCATGTCAGGGCGTTCCTGCAACGCTTCCCTGGCCGAGCGTCGGCAAGCTGAGCGGGAGTACTTCGACCCCATCTTCAGGGCGATGCGGGAGAAGGGCTCCTTGCGGATCGCTGAGGGCGTTCTCGAGCGGTTCCGTCGTTGCGGCTCCGCCAGCTCGTGGGCGAGGGAGTGCCAATTCGGCTTGGCTCGGCCTCTCGGAGGCCGGTATGTGCTGGAAATGGGCTGTGGCTCAGGGCTGTATACGGTACTGCTTGCGGCAAACGGCGCGAATGTCTGGGGGTACGACGTCTCGGAGGAGGCCTTGCGGACCACACAGCGCAGGGCTGAGGTTAACGGTCTGTCCGGCCGGATCAACTTGGCGCTTGCCGCACGACCAGAAGCAGCCTTCCCGGGCCGTTCGTTTGGCGTGGTCTTCGGCAGCCTGATTCTCCATCATCTCGACCCCTCGGAACTACGAAGTCTCGGTGAGCAGCTCCGTCGATTGCTCAAACCGGGGGGCTGGTGCGTCTTCCGCGAACCCGTGATCCTGGCACCGATCCTTAGCTTCCTTCGCCGGCTGATCCCATACCAGCCGTTCAAGCCCTCGCTGCACGAGCAGCCGCTCTCTGATGCCGATATCGCTACCGTAGCCAGGCCCTTCCGGCGGTGCGAAGTCCGCTACTTCGATTTCCTTCACCGCCTGCATTACTTCCTCCCGGCCCATCAGGCACGTCGACTCGCCGAGTGGGATGCACGCATATTCCGGCTCTGGCCTTCCCTGAGGGTTCTGGCGTCCCAGGCCGTCTGGCGCCTCGACGCGTGACGTGTTTGGCGACCAGATCCTGCCAGATCCGGTGACCGGGGGGGGCATGCTCCAGCTTCGCTAGGATCATCCCACGAAACGGCTCGCAGGCGCTCGGCGGCCCCGAATGGGATCGCAGCCAGCCCGTCGGGAATCTCAGCCCCGCGTGGGAGGCTGGCCGCTTCTGCCTCCTCCGCCTCGGCGAGTCGGACGTACCGGCCGACCGTCTTGCAGTGGATGCCCAGTTCCCTGGCGATCCGACGGCCCGACCAGCCCCGTTGGTGTAACGTCAGAATAGAACATACCTTGGCCATCGTGAATTGATTCGCCATCCGGTGGCTCCTTCCGCTTCGGTCTCTCTCGAAGCGGGGGAGCCTGCCGTCTGGCTCACCTCCCCAATTGGCCATTTTCCACCCGCCCCTCAGCGGGCCATTTTGCCCGCCGCTTGACAACTCACGGCGCGACGGCTCCTGCGTTTGCAGGAGACGTGCACGGTACGCTACCCGAATGCTCCGTCCGGGGTGCCCGTAGCTCGCGCGAGGTGCGCATCTACCAGCTTCCGAGCCAGCTTGAGCCGGTCGTCCAACCAGCGGAGGGTCGTTTCTCGGTAGTCGTCGGCCCCGTGACGCGGCAGGTAGTAGAATCTCAGGTAGAGGTTCGTGGCCGTGCCGCCCCCGCGGCATCGCGGCTGGCTGCCGAAGAGCAGCTTGGGGGGATCAGCCCGGAGGCCCCGCTCTAGCATGAGCAGGTCAGTCCGTGTCTCGCCGTAGACTGGGTATTCCCAGCGCACGCCATAGCTTCCCGCGAACTGCTTGATCTTCGGCAGGCCCCAGTCGTCGAGGAAACCGGCGAATTCTGTCGAGTTGCCTCCGTCAAAGGCAAGGGGGTACCCGTGACGCGCGCAGTGCAACACGACGTGCACGATCATCGCCAGGTCGCAGGCGTTGCACATGCAGCAGACGGCGTAGCTGCCGAATCGGCGCCAGTTGTCGCGCCATCCTCGCGGCTCGTAGAGGAACTGCGCGGTGGCGTCGATATCGACGATCGCGTGGCGGACCTCAACCCGTGGGGACAACATGGCCCTGAGCACGTCCGCGTTGCGGCGCGAGGCGTCGGCGTCGGCAATCATGCGGGTCGTGAACGTAAGCATGTCGAGCTTGTCCAGCTTCGGCGCCATCCGAAGGGCAGCCATCACCGAGTCTTTCCCCCCGGAGAAACGCATGGCTGCTGCCGTCATAGCTCACCCCCGATGTGGCGGGAGAGCTTGTTCCACGTCGCAGCGCCCAGGAGTCGGCAGGCGAGGCGTTTGGGAATCTCGCTGGTGGGAGTCCGATTTGCCTGCAGGGCAAGGTAAGCTTCTGCCACTCTTGCGGGTTCTGCAGCGCGCCGGTCCAGTTCGTGGACTACCCGCTTCAGACACAGAATCGAGACCACTTCGTCCCGGTCGGACTTACCCATCTCGTACTGGGCGCCTTGCTCAGCCATCATGGTGAAGGCGCCCGGCACCAAGTCCATGCCCTTCGCAACGAGTCGACCGAGCAGCGCGTACCAACCCGCGCGCCACGACCACGGCAGCGGCAGCATGGCCACCAGACAAACTAATCTCCCCGTGAACCCAAGGGCTCGCCTGAGCGACCTCATGACATCCCCTCGTGTTCCGGCCGGTGATCCGAGCGGCAGTATACTATGGACCTTACCGAAATGCTACGCTGACGCCAGCGCTCTGTCAAGGCCGTCTTCGGTTCGTGCCAGGCGCCGGGCGCCAAGGCAGCTACGGGGCCATGGGTGCAGGCTGGGCGGCGCGGAGCTCTTCCGCGACCTTGCTGATCACCGGGCGATACTTGCCGGAGGGGGCGGCGTGGATGTCGCTCACCTGCTCCACGGCGATCTCGTCGTCGCTGCGGAGGCGCCCTTGTACGCCGCGGAGGACGCGGTCCTCGCCGTCCGGCGGGAAGTTGTCGTCCGTCACCAGCCGGACCGTCATGTGGCCCCGGCGCTCCTGGTGGAGCTGGAACTTCACGATGCCGGGCACCGAGCGGCAGATGTAGATGATGAAGTACGCGGCGACCCACTTGCCATCGCTGGTGACCACGAAGTCGGCTGCCCGGCCGCCGCTGACCTTTACGCTGCTGAGCGTCCGGCCGCAGGGGCAGGGATCGCTCGACAGCGTCACGATGTCGCCGGTGCGGTAGCGGATGATCGGCATGACCTTGCCGACGATGT
>Ga0114922_10002480_pt1 | contig 17329 bp, 17 predicted proteins | sample AartaG_FD_100975 | JGI IMG/M metagenome (GOLD analysis project Ga0114922, IMG submission 100975) | Deep subsurface microbial communities from Aarhus Bay to uncover new lineages of life (NeLLi) - Aarhus_00045 metaG | ecosystem: Environmental > Aquatic > Marine > Oceanic > Sediment | place...
AAATGTTGGATGACTCATGATGGCGCGTGGTTTTATAACACGGTAAAAGAATATGGAATCGATGCAGCAAACAAGCTAAATAAAGGAGCTATTAGAAATTTATCTGTCTTGGAAATGAAAAGAATTCGGAAAGCGTTGGGAATGGAAAATGTTAAGATCACTACTTTCGAGCAACTTAAAAAATTCATTGATGATGGTTTTAGCATTTTAAAAGGAGGCTTCATGAAGTTTCAATATACTTTCCCCGAAACTAACCGAATGCATTGGGAAATGGATAAATGTTTCGCGTTTGAAGGGATGAAAATGATCGGAATAAAGCAAGGTTATGAATGTGGCGTCATCTATCGTGTTTGCTGTTGGTTAGATGCATTAGAAATTAAATATGAATTAAAACCTAAGATTAATGAATGTTCATTATACTCCCAAGAAAAATGTGTTGGAGATATCATAGTTATATTAGATTAAAAAATACACTTAGATTTATTTACTCTCTTGAGATATATTTTCTCTTGTTTCTCTTATAGAAAATTAAAAAAAGAAAGGTTGAAATGCTGATTTATTTTTCATAATAAATTTAATAAATAAAAAAAATATAAAAAAATCTTAATTTACTCCTAAAGGATCATCTAACTGGCCCCTAATATTGAATTTTTCTGCCCATTTTAGCGTAAATCTTTTTCTTCTTTCATATGTTAAATCCTGAATTATATTGACTGGGATCATGAAAAGAGTAATTACGAATGGAATTATTGGCCATACCATGACATTTATGATATAAATAGCTAAACTTAACCCTTCAAGCATAGAGAAAAAAGATATTATCAGTTTAACCAGACTAATTATAACCGAAATACCAGCATACCCTTTCAGATAGTATAAATAGAAACCACCCATTGACTTGAGTTCGGTAGGAAAGGAACCACGAAGTACTTTTTTCTGGTTCTTATTAGTGTATTCAATTCCCGAATCAAGTAAAAAATAAGTTGCTGAAAACACACCAATTCCTATTCCAGATGCAATTGGAAAAAGAAATAATAATGTAAGAATTTGAAGTAGAGCGTTTTCAGCAAGCATAAAAGTATCCGCAAAAATAAACTCTTGAATAATGATCTCATCACTGAGAAGAATCCCGATATTAAATGCTAATAATGCAGGAAATAAGGAACTTAGAAAAGCACCCTTAAACTCTTTAGGTCTACGCATTTCCTTAATACCATATACTAGATTTCGACCTAAAATCTTTTTATGGATAAACATGAATAGAGGTGTGAAAAGATAACCCCCTATAATAAATCCTATAATACATGCGATTGGAATCGATAAAAATATTATTGCTGTATCAATAGCAAGGTTATTGGTTAATACATCATATACTTCCAATGTTCCCAAAAGGCCTGCATTAATGACTAACATCGTGCAAAATAAAACTATAAAAATAATCCAGATTATCAGCCATTTCTTATATCTTAATAATGAACTAAAAAATTTACTCTCCATTAATACACTCATCCTGTAATATAGTATAGGGAGAAATATTCGGGAATATATATATATGTTATATGGCATTCATTTGAAAAAATTATATTCTCTTAGATAAAATAAAAAATAATTGAATATATTGTTGAAATTTACTACAAATAGCATCGATCTAAGCTTGTTTTAGAAGTGAAGAGATGTAATCCCATTTTTTGTTAATCTTATCGGAAGTTCTTAATCGATTAAATATTTTATATTCGAAAGCCCCAATAAGATTATACATAGATTTCACTTGTTTATATACTTCAAATTCTTCAAAGCTGTTTTTGTAATAATCTATATTTTCAGAGCTCCATACAATTTCCTCCTCTTTCATTTTCTTTGTTAAATTTTCAACCCAGAAGTCTGACATCGCCATTGAATAGTACAACCCTGAAGATCCAAACGGATTAATAAATCCTGCACTATCTCCAATAAGAACAACACCGGGACATGGAATCAAATTTTCGACCATTTTAGCGTTTGATATATATGTTAATTCCTCGTAATCAATTTTAGCCTCCTTAAAAAACTCACTAAATCCTGGAAAATCTTTCTTCAAATTTTCCCAAACCATCAAGATTTCGTCATGATCAGGTATTTTAACGGTTTTCATTTGAGGTACTTGTGCCATTCGCAACATTAAACCCACTTCTGCTCTTTTATTCTCTAATGGAAATACATACGCAATACTTTGAGGAAAGTTAGGGGCGTAATCCAAATCACCGTTCCCTATGAAAAAGAATTGTAAATCTGGAGTTTCGCTAATATCTATGTTAGCTTTGCTAATTAAGCATTTCATTATGGGACAATTTATCTCTTCGTCGTAAGGAACTCCATAATGGCTTCCAATAACGCCAGAATATCCACTGCAATCTAAAATTGCGTTTCCATATACTTCATTAAGATCTCCATTCTTATCTTTAAATTTTACACCAATAATAAAACCCTTTTTCTCAATCGGTTTTGTAACCTCAGCGTTTAAAAGGATGTCAACTCCTAACTCGCTTGCAATTTCTACAAATCTATCGATAAATTTTCTCCATTCGAAAAAATAATGGTCGTATTCGCGGTAGGTCGTTGTTGTTTGTAAATTTCCAGGAGAATGCCAAACTCTTCCTCCGTTGGATTTAATTCCTATAGAAGGTAAGAAGTTCTTTCCTAGAATAATATCAACAATAGGATAGTGGCCCATTCCTTCACCACGAGGTTTTGGTCCAGCGAGTTCACCTTTTTCTAAAATAACAGCTTTAAATCCTTTCCTTGCTGCCACGATGCCCGCAGTTAATCCAGCTGGTCCAGCTCCAACGATTACAAAATCGTAATTCTTTGAATTTTTTATACTCATAATTTAAAAATATGAATAGAATAAATTAATCATTTTTGATGCAGATGCAAAGAACGATAAACAAATAGAAATTTCTTTTTATGAGGAAAATATAATTTTTAATACTTTAACCATTAATGTATATATTTATAATAAAAAAACTGATAATGAAAATGTTTGACGTTGTTATATCGGGGGCGGGACCCGCCGGCTCTAAATCTGCTCAAATATTAGCTGAAGGTGGGTTTGAGGTCGCTTTAATCGAAAAAGATATTAACTGGCGAAAACCTTGCGGTGGTGCTGTTAGCTCAAGAATCTTTAAATATTACCCTCAACTGCGAAAGTTAAATTATCCACCTAATACTGGAGTAACTATATATTCTGGGGATTATCGTAAGATTAAATACTCGTGGAAAAATATTAGAGATTATTCGATAAATGTAGATCGCTTAGAATTTGATAATTTTGTAAGGAATATCGCTATAGAAGCTGGAGCTCAATTGTTTAACAAAAATATATCTTACGACTTTGTAACTAAAAATAGTCGCAGAGTTGGGATCAAAACAAAAACCCCCTCGGGGACAAAGGAATATCTTGGAAAAATTTTAATTATAGCGGACGGTATGAGCTCTAAATTAGCGCCCAAATCGGGTTTGAAAGGAAAGTGGAAAATTGACGAAATAGGACTATGCAAGTGTGCTATAATGGAAGGGGAAAATTTATTAGATAAGGATTCAATTTCCTTATTTTTTAGAGCGTATAAAGGCTATGGCTGGATATTCCCTATAGATGACAAACGCTTTAACATTGGATGTGGCACGTGGTTAGACGAAAATTTGAATTCTAATCTAAATCAAATATATACGGAATTTTTAAACGACCCTCACATTAAGAAGTTTTTTCCTAAATCACATTATAAAGAGATATGGAATGGTGCTTATCCAATTCCCGCATTAGGCGTGAAAGAGAAAAGTTTATACGGAGATAATATTATGATTATTGGAGATGCAGCAGGTTTTGTTTCTCCTATAAGCGGCGAAGGGATTCATCCTAGCATAGTATCTGGAAAATGTGCTGCTGAAACCGCTATTGAAGCCTTGAAGAACGACGATATATCTAAACAAAGCTTGAAAAAGTACAAACAACATCCTAACATTAAAAAAATAATTAGAAATTTTAAAATGAAAGTTTCTATGGTTGAATTTCTTTTCGAAAATAAAGGTCAGAATCTTTCAAAAATGTTTGAACTAGCAGACACAGACGATAAAATAAGAGAAGAAGTCATTAATATGTTCTTATTTTCCATACCACCATCTAAAGAATTGCTTTTAAAAATCCAATCTTAATTTTATAGCATTTGTTACTTCGCAATTTTTTCTTAGATTTTTTTTGAAAAAGAATTTATTAATGATGGAGAATAGTTATATATACATTTTTGGCAATAATTCAAAAATGTGAAATCTATTTAGAGGTGAAATTAAATGGTAATAGTTATTATGAAATTAATTCAAAGAGTAGCAAATGGTAAATGGGATGATTTAGAAGAGATTGATAAAAAATGCACTGAACTTGAGGAAAAATTAGGTTATCCTCCAAAAAAGCGATACCGTAGTCTATTCGGGGCTTACGATAATAACGTAATTATTATTGAAAGAGAGTGGCAAAGCTTATCAAAAATGGAAAAAGTTATGACTAAAGGTTTCTTAGACCCTGAATTAACAAAATTATATGAAAAAGTAGATTCAATTATTGAATGGACAAAAACAGAATTGTATGTGCCTCATCCACCATTTCCTGAATAAAGAATATTTCTAGAACTTCAATTCTCCTTCTTTTTTTTTTTTATATTGCGATGAAATAATGTTTAAAGGGTTTATTATCTTTATCCAATTAAAGAACTATGGAAAAACTAAAGATAAATATCCTTAAAATATTGAATTTTATACCACGTCCGTTTTACGGACTGTTATCAGCAATAGTAGGTATAGCTGGAGATATCATAGCTATATCGCTTTCTCCTTATTTTAATTTAAGCTACATGATAAGTGATTTAGGAACGGGTCCTGGCGCAATATATTTCAACATCGGGGCCTTTTTATCTGGTATTTTTGCATTATTGACGTATTTACACATAGTAGAAATTCTTGAGAAGGAAAAGATCAACCATCCAAAAGTACTCAGAATCGGAAAAGTGTTTGCGATTAATTCGTGCGTTTTTTTTGCTTTAATCGGTGTTATTCCTTCGGTTAGAAGTAATATAATACTTTTTGCTATTCACGGAGCGGTTGCTTTAATTAGTTTACTAAGTGGAGTTATTTATTTAAGCGCTTTTAGCTATCTTTTCTTTAAAAGTGAGAAGTTTTCAGGGTTTGTTGGGTATCTACCTTTAATAGCAGTAAGCTGTATTGTCCCATTTTTGTTCTCATGGCATCCAATAACAGAGTGGATTTTGACGTTTGGCATTACATTCTGGATTGTTGCTATTTCAATTTACATGCTTTATCAAAAAATGTAATTCTTTTTCTCAAGACTACTTTTTCTCTTTTTAATTTTTAAAATAGTATTAAAACGATATTTAATAATTTTAAGTTAATGCCCGAATTAATTGGATACATTTTAACGCTCGATGCGTTATTGACTTGGGGAATTGCATCTTTAGTATATAAATATGGATTAGGAAAAACAAAGCCGAAAGCGACTTTATTTTTCAGAATTTTAATTGTTACACTTGGTACGTTTATTTTCGCGCTAATTTTTGGAGATTTCTCCTTTTTTGCATCGTTTACATCGCAAGAACTTGTTGGTTTTTTAATTGTAAGTATATTATCAGGTGTTTCCGTGACAATCGGAGATTTATTCTACTTTAAAGCGCTCAAAAAGATTGATGCTTCGCGAGCTTATCCACTAACACAACTATCTTTAGTCTTCGTATATCCTTTAGCTTTCATATTCTTCGGTGAGCAAGTTACGGTGTCAATTCTTATTGGAGGGGCTTTTATTCTATTAAGCGTCTTCATTTTAACCACCAAAGACAAACCTAACAGAGACATAAGTAATAGCGATGTTATTCAAAAAGCCAATAAAAATTTAATCGTTGGAGTTTTATTGTCAATTGGAACCGCCCTTTTATGGGCAATATCTTATGTTTCATTTAATCAAGCACGAATTATTTCAAATGAGGTATTTGCCTCAAATTTCCTAAGAATAGCACTTGCTTCAATATTTGTTGCGACTTTAGGATTTTTTAAGCGCGATTATTATGAGGCCTTCAAGAAAGAAAATAGACCGATTTTGAGATATTATCTTTACATCGGAATCGCAGGTGCTTTATCATTAGGTTTAGCAGATTCATTTTTTATAATGGCAGCAGAAGTTAACGGGCTAATATTAACCGCAACAATTACTGCAAATACGCCGATGGTCCAACAAATCTTATCAATTCTAATTTTAAAAGAGAAATTCCGAAAACGATTTCTAATTGCAGTTTTATTATTGATTTTAGGTAATTACATAATTTTATTTTTTTAACAACATATTAGTTCTTGATATTATGATTCAAGTAGAAATTATTTTATTAACCAACAATATTGTTTTACCTTTTCAGCAACTCAAACAAGATTATCAATTGGATTTTATCGAACTAAATAAATTATTTGCTACTAAATCTTTAGCGGAACACGGGTTAGGATTTTTGATAAATGTTTACGAAGTTCAAGATTCTAATAATTTTACTAACTTAAAATTATTAAAAAAAATAATTTTTGATACTGGGGGACCAAACTTAACCTTTATACACAATTCAGATTTAAGGGGGTACCAATTTTACAATACTGATATTTTAATATTATCACATTGGCATTATGATCATAGTGGTGGATTACTAAAAATATTAGAAAGAATAGAAAAAGAAGTACCCGTTATTTGCCATGAGAGTGCTACTTTCGAAAGGTTTTTCAGACGAGAGAGGAATTTAAAAATTGAAGATTTAGAAGGAAAGTCAAGAGAAGAAATTCTACCTTTACTCTCGTCTTCAAAGATTGTCAATCAAGAACCCATAGATTTAAAAAAAATAAAGACTCTAAATGGACAGGTCCAGTTCACGAGAGATATTTACGAAATCCTAAATGTTGATGGACTCAAAATTACCGTAAGCGGAGAGATTCCAAGAATTCATATTGAAGAAGATTTCAATAACTTCTTTTCACTTCAAGAAAACATTCTTAGGATTGATAATATTTTAGATGATAAATTTATGATGATTGAGTTTGATGAAAACATCGTCTTATTAAATGGTTGTTGTCATTCAGGCTTAATGAATACTTTAGATTATATAAAAAATTATTCAGATAAACCTATCAGTCATATAATAGGTGGATTTCACATGGCAAGGGCATCTGAAAAAAGGATAAGAGCTACGATAGACTACTTAAACACATTGGATCTATTTAATAATACATTGTATCTATTTCCCATTCATTGCAGCGGTGAAAGATTTATTAAAATGGTTAATGATATTAGTAGTAGTGGAATTAAGGCGTTTAACACAAGTGTAGGGACAACCTTCAATTTTTAATAAGAGTATATTTCTAAATTACTTCACAGATTTGTAAATTTGAAATAGAAAATTAACGCTTTTCTTAAAATCCACAAAATTAAAAAGTTATTTAATATTTTCTCAAATTATATAAATTCTACTAATATTCTATACAATGATTAAGTTAAAAGAAGGCATAACAATTAATCCACGATCGATTGCTTTTGTTGCAGTTATGAGCGTTTATATCATATTAGCATTTTTTGATTTTTTAAATCTTGTGTCAATGATAGGAATTTTTGTTTTTTTATCATTTTTCAGTTCTTCACTAGTAACAATAATTTATTATACCTTTTTAAGAAGCATTGGTATTGCAGAAAAAGTTGTAAATACTTTTTATTCAATTGTCGTAATTATGTTTTCTCTAAATTCAATACCTCATATAATGGAAAGTTCTATTTGTAATCTAGAAGTAATAGGTGATTTAGTAGCACTTACTTTATTAATTATAGGCTGTCCATATATCGTGTTTGCATTGATTAATACCGGTTTTCCAATTTGGTATCGTAAGTTCAATATTTTCGTTGGTAGTATTACATTACTCATTTCATTAATTTCTCTCGCTGCTCCTATATTCGGATATGTGTCTCTTGCTATTTTATTATGTTTAATTAATATAATGAATAAAGTCTTAGAAGGAACCTTTTAATTAAATTAGATATTTTGATTAAGCGTTATCGATAAGATTTTTAATCTTTTTCAAAGAATCAGTAATTAAACAATAAAAGTTATAAAGTTAGGTATCAAAATAAATCATAAAAACACGGATGATGGTATTATGAGTATTCGGTCTTTAATGAATAAAGAGAAATTAATAGTTGACGATATTATCTCTGTTGTCCTGATAGGATTATTTGGATTTTTAGTTATGTTTTTTGTATTAATTGCAATTATGGCAATTACAGTATATCCTATGTCTACATTGTTATTATATGGAATATATAAAATACATAAAGATATAATTAATAAGGAATTGAATGCTACACGTAAGGTAGTAGGTTTACTATTAGGAATAGGGTATATTTCTTTTGCGATACTTATTTTAAGCATAATTTTTTCACAACCTCATATACCTGTGAGTTTTATTATTTATTTCTTAGCTATGCCAATATTTCTTATAGGCCTTGCGGGATTTTTAAAAGGGTTTATTATTACAGTATATTCTCCTCTTTTTCGAAGATTAAACATGCTAATGGGAGCAAGTACCATTATATTGACTATTATATCTATTACATTTGCTGAATCAGGTTTTATATATTTTCTTTTTTCTTTTTTAATAGTGCTAATTCTTAATGGTATTTTAAGATCGGCATTATATCTGAGCGAATTTGGATTAACCCTAAACAGAATTAGAAATTTAAAACTTGTCTTTCTTATTATGAATTCCATTGATATGAAAAATCCAGAGATTAATCAATTTTAATATTATCATAATATATGTTAAATTTTAATGCTTATACTGAATGATTTAGTAATAAAAAATATTAAATCATAATCTTTCATTAATATTTATTATAAAAATTTAATATTATCAATAATTCAAGATTTTTGATTTAAATATGTCTGAAATCCACTTTAATAAAGAAAAAGGTTCTCAAATAAAATTATTCACACCTGGACCCGTTTACATTCCAGAAAGAATATTAACTGAAATGTCAAAGCCCAACGACACGCATAGGTCTAATCCTTATGCAGAAATGCATCAACTTGTAGAAGAAGGGCTTAAAAAGCTTTTATACACCTCCAATAATTGCTTGATCTCTACATCGAGCGCCACTGGACTAATGGAAGCTTGTGTAAGAAATTTAGTTAAAAAAGACGAGAAGGCTCTATTTTTTTCGATTGGAGCATTTGGAGATCGTTGGTACAAAATTGGAGTTACTAATGGGAAGGTCTCAGTAAAAGAGGGCGTTGAATGGGGTAAACCAATAACACCCGAATTTGCCCAAGAAGCATTGAATAAAGATAAATATGCTGTAGTTTTTATCCAATCAAATGAAACTTCCACAGGAGTTTATAACCCAATTAATGAAGTAATTCCTGTTATTAAAGATTTTGGCGCTTTAGTGTGCGTTGACGCAACATCATCAATGGCGGGAATTAAAGTTGAGGTTGATAAATTAGGGATCGATGTGTGTTTAGCCTCAGTTCAAAAGTGTTTTACATTACCGCCAGGGCTGGCAGTATGTTCAATATCCGAAGCAGCAATCGAAAAGACTTCTCAGGTTAAAAACAGAGGGCTTTACTTTGACTTTCTTGATTTAGTCAAAAGATCTGAAAAACATCAAACGCCAGCAACGCCACCAATACCGCAAATTAGAGCTTTAGCGGCTCAGTTGGATTATATCCTGAATCACGAGGGATTAGAAAAAAGGTTTGAAAGACATGAACGATTAGGGAAACGAACGAGAATGTGGGCACGAGATATTAATTTTGAGATGTTTCCAGAGAAAGGATACGAATCAAATACAGTTTCTACTATGGATAATTCGTTGAATATCGACATTGGGAAGATGGTGGGCCTACTACTTGAAAAAGGATATCGTATTGTTAACGGCTATGGAGATTTGAAAAATAAGACCTTCCGGATTGGCCATATGGGTGAAGTGACAGTAAAAGATCTCGAAAATATGTTAAAGATCTTGACAGATATCGTTTCTGATTTAAGATTGAACCAGTGAAATTATTAAATCTAATCTTTTATTTTCTTTTATTGAATTCTAATGGATAAAGAAAAGAGCGAGAGCAAAAGTAAAAGAGGAAAGAACAAAAAAATGGAAAGCAAAAAAGAATTTAAAACTCTTATCTTTGAAATAGTAATTATTGAAGTTATATTGATTCCTTTTTTCATTATATTCTTGTTACTTTGGTTGTCAAGTATGTTGTTTCTTTTCTTTTTTATTTCTTTAGGAACTTTGATACTTTTCAGTGTATTAGGCATACTTCTGATTACGAATAAGATTTCGATTATTAAGTCAAAATCGAGATAGAATATCGAACGGTACAATAAATTACGATATTTATAGGGATATAATTAGATCAAGCAAAAATTCTTTTAAACATTAGTTTACTAAAAATATTATCCATTTATTTAAAATTATTAAAAATTGATGTTTATGAAAATTTTAATTAGCGACAAACTTCAAGAAGAAGGAGTGAAAATTTTTCAAGAAAACGGTTTTGACGTAGTGAAAAACTTTAAAATAACTAACGATGAACTAAAAGAAGAGATTGGAAATTACGACGGAATCGTTATACGTTCTCGAACCAAACTAACAGCAGAGGTATTAGAAAGAGCGAAAAGCCTTAAGGTTATTGGAAGGGCTGGAGTAGGCTTGGATAACGTCGATAAGAAAAAAGCAGCGGAGTTAAACATTGAAGTATTAAACACACCAGAAGCGCCATCAGTTTCAGTAGCAGAATTGGCCCTTGGATTAATGTTTACGTTAGCTAGACATATCTCAAACGCGGATCGAACGATGCATTGTGGAGAATGGAATAAAAGCCAGTATTTGGGCTACACTTTGAAAGGTAAGAAATTAGGTTTAATCGGATTTGGAAACATAGCTAAACAACTAGCGAAGAAAGCCTTGGCGTTAGAAATGGAAGTTGGCGTTTATTCTAGATTTAGTAAAGGTCCTAAAGCAATAGAAGAAGCCAAAAACATAGGATGCAAATTATATTCTTCTATTGGCGAATTACTCCAAGATGCTCAAATTATATCTTTACATCTCCCTGCTACACCTCAAACAGAAAATACTATCAATGAAACAAACCTTAAATTAATGAAAAAAAACTCTATCGTAATTAATACCGCTAGAGGAAGTCTCATTGACGAAAAAGCTTTATTAAAAGCCTTAGCAAACGAAGAGATTGGTGGAGCTGCGTTAGATGTTTACAGGAAAGAACCGTTGAAAGATATGGAGTTATGTAATTTCAAAGGGAATTTAATTCTTACGCCTCATATAGGAGCTCAGACCATAGAAACACAAGTACACGCAGCTACTAAAATCGCCGAAAAAATGTCAGATTTCTTAAAAAAATTATGAAATAATCAGATTTAGATGTTTCTAAATTAATTAAAAAACAATTTTTTTCGAATGATTTAAATTTTGGAAATTTTCACGACTGTAGAAAAGTATGCTCCTGAATTTTCTGATTCTTCAGGTTTATCTGGAGTAAAGATATTAACGTTCTCATATTCATTATTAACAAAAGGCGCCCCAGAATAAATTAAAGCTGTGCCCGATTTTAAAGCGATATTTTGATCTAAGATATATCTCGCTTTAGCAAACTTGTTAGAAACTAGTACTTCTTGTGGCGGCTTTATTCCGAGTGATTCAATATCAATAGGATTTAAGAATATTTTACTAAAGATTTTCCTGTAGTCTTCATGAATTTCACCGAATTGGGAGTGTATAAAATATTTATGAGATGGCGAGAGTAAATAAAATTCATTCTTACCTCGCCGTAGCAAAACATCTAATTCTTGGTCAAATAAACTAATATGGGAGTTGTGGATTTGAATTTTACCATTAGAGGTTGGAAAGTTTAAATCGTTAAAAGGGATATCATTAGTTCCGAACGGAATGTGGTACCCATTGTCTCTTAGATTTTGTTGAATCTCCTCTGGTAGTAATCTAACACATTGTTCAACTATTTCTTCTTGACTTTCTTGAAGAAAATTATCATCAGTCCATCCAATTCTTTTAGCTAATAATTGAAAAAACTCATAATTCGATAAACAATCTGAATATGGACAAGGACCGCCTTGAATTATAGATATACCGGGAATAAAATAAGGCGTGATTAAATCATCACATTCTAGGTCAAATTTTGCGGGGATAACAATATCTGCAAACTTGGTCGTCTCGTTTAAAAACATGTCTAATACTACTATATACAAATCGTCCCGGGATAATGATTTTCTAAGAACGTTCTGGTTAGGGAGAGAACTAGCTGGATTAAAATTATAGACAAATAACATTTTGAAATTATTTGAGCTTAAGGAAGTTCCGAGATTTACAAGCGGAATAGTATCGTATGGTACATATGTTTTTGGTATAGTAATATAATCAATAAGTGGTTTCAGAAATTCTTTATTAAAGTCACTCTGAGAAAATAAAAAGCCTGTTCCTGGTTTGCCAAAATTCCCAAGTAGGATTTGAATTAGGGCTATTGTATTTAGAAGTTTTCCACCATAAAAATACTTCTGGGGGCCAAATCCTACGATAAAAAGAGTTTTATGGTTATATTTAAGGAGTAGGGTTATGAATTCTTGCAGAGTTTTACGATCTAAACCTGTTTGACGATATATTTTATTTTCATCAATTTTTTCAACTTCTGTAAAAAGGTTCTTGTAGTTGTCAACATGTTGATCGATAAAATCTTTATCGTATTTTTCAGATGTTATAATTTTATTCGAAATTAATTTGACTATAAGATGATCGGTACCAGGGAAAGGTTGTACAAACATATTAGCATCTTTTACTAATTGAGTCTTAATCGGATTCACTACAACAACAACTGAGCCATTTTTAATTGCTTTTTTAACCAAGAAATAGGCGTGATTATTTCGATCGGATAGATTACTTCCCCACACGACAATTAAGCGATTATTGGGATTAACTATTTGGAACGTATTCGTAGTAGAATATGTACCAAACAATTCTTCTAAAGCCGTACATCCTGCTTCGTTACATATGCCTTTATTTGTAATTGTAGCACCAAGATTACCGAGGAATCTAATAGGGGCGTATTTTGAGATTAAACCGTTGTTCCCTGCATAGTAAGCCGCAACGATAGATGAAGGGTTAAATTCATTCTTGACTTGTAGTAATTTTTCAGCAATAAGTTTTAATGCATTTTTAAGAGTAGTCGATTTAAAGGAATTACTACCTTTAGGACCCGTCCGAATTAATGCGGTTTTTATTCTTTGAGGATGGTATAGTAACTTTTCTCTCTGATTTAATTTCGCACAAAAGAATCCATTGGTGAAAGGGTGGTCTTTTAAAGGTTTTGCAAATAAGAGTTTCCTCTCAGGAGCTTGGTCGTTCCATTCTCCCATAAATACACATGAACCGTAGCAATCTTTGGAGCAAGTTCCATATCTTTTTGTATGCTCTATCTTTTTACCCAATCTTCTAAACTCCAAATTTAAATGATACTTCTATTTTTCAGCCAAATCGTGAAGAACTAACCCAGACAGAAGCTTAGGATCAAACCACGTAGATTTCGGTGGCATCACACCCCCTGCATCAGAAATAGCCTCCAAATCCCTTATGTCTACGGGATATAGGTTGAAAAATACATCATTTCCTTTTTCTGACACGTATTTTTCCATGTTGTTTGGATCTTGAATACCTCCTACAAAAAAGATGTTTTCGTCGGCGCGAATGTCGTAAATTCCTAGAATAGGGCCTAAAACTTTATCTTGAAGTATAGCAACGTCTAAGCTATCTCGTTTTGAGCTAAACCTTTTTTCTTTTACTATTAAATTGTACCATTTTCCTTTGATACACATGGCGAGTTGATGTTTTTTTTTCGGATTAAAGGCTTTTTTAACTTGTTTGACCTTATAAATTTCTTCCATTTTTTTTAAAAAATCGTCTACATTATCTGACAGCCTTTTTATGACCCGATTGTAAGGCAAGATCAAAATCTGGTCGTCTGAAGCAACATAAGACAATAAATATTGCCACGAAGCATTGGATTTATCAGCTTCAGCGGCTTTTCTCAACTGAGTTTTTCTGTATTCAGCAGCGCTCGCTGCGCGGTGATGTCCATCTGCTATGTAGACTTTTTTATCTTTAAAGAGATTTGATAATTGATTAATAATATTTGGGTCTGTATCTTGCCAGATTAAGTGGCGATAACCGTATTTTTCAAAGTCAAATTTGGGTTTTTTTTGTTTGATTTGCTCTATTAATTTATTTATCTCACGATCGGCTCGAAAAACTGACCAAACGAGACCAGCTGCGACATTAGTCGCTACAATATGTTTAGTTCGGTCTAAAAGAGGTTTTTCGCGAGTATGTTCGTGCTTTACTATATTGCCATCTTCGTAATCTTGAAGTGCGATTCCCATAATTAACCCTTGTTGGCTAAATTGAGAGGACTCTTGGCGATAAACATATATGCTTGGAGTTTCCTCGTGTAAAATAAGGTTAGTAGTTTTAAATTTTTCATAAGCCATCGAAGCATTGTTATAAATTTCCTCGCCTTCACCATCGGGTAGTATAAGTTGAATTAACGAATTGGGGTTCTTTTTCAATTGATATTCTTCTTCTTTTCCAATAACATCGTACGGATTCGTACTAAATTCGCTTGGGTTAATTGGATTATAGGGTCGTAGAGCTGAGATTCTAACCATAATATGATTTAAAAGTAATTAAATTTTAAATTAGTTTCCATTATTTTATAGAGATTAAATCATAAAACCTTCAATTCGAAGTAAACTTCTTTTAAGATTAATTTGCCAATCTTCATCCATTTTTCCCATGAAACCTCCTATTTTTCCATCCTTTTTTATAACTCGATGACATGGAATAATCAGAGGCAGCGGGTTATTTCTTAGAACGCTTCCTACGGCTCTATACGCTTTTGAATTTACCTTTTTTGCTAGATCAGAGTAAGTGGTCGATTCACCGGGTCTAATTTTTATAAGAGAGTTTATTACTTTTTGGGAAAAATCCGTTTTAAACTTATTTTTAAGATCTAACAAGACATTAATACTTTTCATCTCCTCGAATAAATCTATTTTGGTACCCGTTAGATAATCGTTAATCGCATTTTCCAACTGAAGCAGTATACTACGTTCTTTAGCATCTTTATGATTAGATATTTCAAATTTGTTTATTTTAATATACTCCAATATATCCGATTCGCTTTTAAAAAAGTTGATCTCAGTTAAGTTGATTTTTTTCTGGTTCTTTAGATAATCATAAGATACGATTATAAACGGTTCAATAATATTCGGTTTAAAATAAAATACAGAAATTTCAACTTACCTCCACATCTTTAAATATCACAATTTCAGTACTAGGCACAATATATATATCAATTCGATAAATATATAAATTGAATCTATTATCTCAATATTAATATTATTGGTCTTAATAGATAAATAATAAATATAGTTTATAATTATCAAAAAAATTAAACTATACTTACAATTAAAGAATCGAGTAAATAAAATATGCCTAAAGATTTAAAAAACGTATTAGATAATATCGAATCGAGCGAAAAAGAAAGCGCTATTCTCCTATCTAAAATGGATAGGTTAAAAGAAATGATAGAAAAACAGAAGACGGTTCTGACAGAGCATGAAACTATTATTGCAGAACAAAAAATAAAAATAGCAAGAATGTATGACATTCCTGAAGATGTCTTAGAACTAAAAGAATTAGTTGGAACTCAAAGAGCAATGCTAAATCAAAGAGAAAGAGAGATTGAACTCGCAAAAGGTGAAGTTCTGGCTATTCAAAAAGAGTTTGAATTTGCAAAGAAACAAAACATTCCCACTCAACGAAAATTAGATGAAGGTTTTGAATTAATCGGAAATTTAAAAACAGAAATAGCGGAAAAAAAATCAGAACTTTTATTGAAAGAAGAAACGATTAAATCTTTAGAAATTAAAACACAAGAAATTCGAGCTTTCGCTGATAAATTACAAGACGAGCAAGTTAGATTGTTGACTGATATGGATCAAAAGTGGAAAAAAGAACTCGAGAAATTAAGGTTGGAACATATAGAAGAGAAAAAGGATTTAGTTGGAAAAATTTCCGATTTAGATACTTTTTTACTTGATTCTAAACTGACATCTACTGAAGCTTCCTCAGAAGCTAAAGACTTAAAATCGCGGTTTCAAGAGATTCGCGACAGCCAGGAAAATATGATTAATAAATTAGAGGAGGCACTAGATAAAAAACGTGAAGCAGATGAAGAGGTCAGAAAACTTAATAAAGAAATGGAAGAACTTAGAATTTTCAAACAAAATAACGTTAAAAAGATTACCTATTTCGATAAATTAACCGAATTAATGGAACGTGAAGCACAGTTTAAAGCATTCTTAATAGTAGAACAAGTAGGTTCAATGACATTAGAGGATTTAAGAAATGCCTTAGGATCTCCCATCGTATTAGTAAAAAAATTGGTACAAAATTTACAGGAAATCGATCTATTCGAAATTAACGAGGCTGGTAAGATTTCTGTTAAAAAAATAGAATAACCCTAATTTATCAGAATTTTATCCTTATTTTTTATAAAATATTGAATTTAGATTTAACAAACCTTTATTAGAAGTATAGTTAGTTGGTTTTTAAAAATTATAATTTGAGATTCAAATCCTTGCTAAATCTTTATATAAATCAGGTAAACGTTTCATAAAATTTCCATCTTGTACCTGATCGAGTATTTCTGCTGCTATCGTTTTTAAAATTTCTCGATATTTATTAGGTTTCTCATCTCTACGCAATAACAACGCAACTACGTAATTCTCCACGCTAATGTAGTCATCCCCTACGCCAGAAAAGAAAGAAACCACTTTGTTGTTCTTTAAGCTAATTGATGCGAAACCTGGTTTAAGCGATTGATATCTGTGACTCGAATAGACTTGTGTGAGCAAGTTATTTGTAATCTTCAGGTTTTCGGGGTAAAAACCTTCATTTATGGGGCCTATTTCATTATCCCAACGAATTATAAGAATTCCAACTGGCAAAATATATACCTCGTGAAGAATTAAAAAATTATTTTATTTCTTTTGTTATAAATTTAATATCTTTTAATTATATATTTATTTTTATTTTTTTAATCACTTCTTTAATCATTAATGTTTTCTATCTAATTAATAATTTAAATTAATATCTGGATATCTTTCAATTAATATGGAATAA
>Ga0114922_10002481_pt1 | contig 17327 bp, 13 predicted proteins | sample AartaG_FD_100975 | JGI IMG/M metagenome (GOLD analysis project Ga0114922, IMG submission 100975) | Deep subsurface microbial communities from Aarhus Bay to uncover new lineages of life (NeLLi) - Aarhus_00045 metaG | ecosystem: Environmental > Aquatic > Marine > Oceanic > Sediment | place...
ATAGTGAAAAAAAATGGTAGGTAGAATTAAGAATTTAGTTCAAAATGAAATCTATAAAATGATGCGCCAAAAGTTTGTCTATGTATCAATAATTTGTCTCATAGCCGTGGTTATTATTAGTGGAATTGGGCTAGAATATTTACTTTCTGAAAACTCAAATTTGGGATCTGGCTATTTGTTCTTTTTAATCTCTTCAAGAACGGCTGTAAGTATGATTGGAACTCTTTTAATATTAATATTTTCATCAATGTTAATTTCAAATGAAACTTCTTTTGGTACTATCCAAATGATGCTTGTAAATCCTATTTCTAGGTTAGAATTTTTTCTAGCAAAAATAATAACGGGGATGATTTTTTCTGTTTTATTAATAATCATTATAATACTAACGGCTTTTTTAGTAGGAAAATTCGCTTTTGGCTATGGAATCTATGCAGAAAGAGGGATAATTGTATTTACTCAATGGCAAATTCTGAGCAATTTTCTGTATTGCTTTTTGATTTTACTATTTCCATTATTCTCCTTTTGTTGTTATGGATTGTTAATTTCGATAATAATTAATAATGTGGGTTTGGCAATAGGATTGAGTGTGGGAAGTATTATTTTTTTGGATATAGTAAAAGAAAGACTAAAGGTATCCCCTTTTCTTTTTCAGTCATATATTGAGACGCCCTTTGAATTTGCACAGGATATTATAGAAGGTTTTGGAATAAGCTGGACCCCAAAAATATTCTATTGTTTAGGGGTATCAGGAGCTTGGATAGTTGTTTTCCTTTGTGTTGGATATTTAATTTTTTCAAAAAAAGATTATAAATATTGAAAGCAAAAATAATAATATTAATCATCCCTCTAATAGGGCCTTACAGCTTAGCTTTTGGACTTGATTGGATTCGCACAGAAATAAATTTTACCGAAACTATTTCTGATGGAATAATTGAGGATTTAAATAAAGATGGCTTGATTGATATTTTGATTCTATCCGGAAGATATATATATATTTATATTCAAACAAAAAATGGATTTAATAAAATTCCAAATGATCGTATTTATTTTAAAGAATTAGGCGAAGTTATTGATATTGGCGAAGTAAATACGAAATATCCAGGCCTAGAAATATTGGGTCTTTCAGAGAGGGGCCTTAAGTATTATTATCTAGAAGATCAACATTACAAAGAATATTCAGATTTTTTAATTTCTCAAAAGATAGAAAAGTCTTTTTATAATTGGGGTCCAATATTATCTGATTTTGCTTTTGACATTGATAATGATGGATTAGATGAAATAGTCTTTTTTCATGATAATCAATTTTATCAATATTATTTAGACAATTCCGTTGAAATTTTAAAAACTAAAATCAATCCAACATACAAGTTAAAAAATATTTCTTTAAATAGCAAATTGTGGACAAGTGAGACTTTTTTGAGTGAAAATAGTAAGCAAGGATATTTTTTCCGACCTGAAATTAAAGCTAAAAATATAGTTTTTTTTCAGGATGTTGATGAAGATGGGATCCTTGATTTAATTTCAGAAGATATTAATAGCTTTATAAGTTTTCAGAAATCAAATTTACCCTTAGAGCAAAATCATCAAGAAATAATGCAAATTCCTTTTTTAAAGGAAAATGAACAAGAAATTTTTCTTGATATTAATAAAGATGGAAGGTTAGATAGAGTTTTAATAGAAACAAACGATGTTTTCTCAAATGATCTAAATTATTTTCCACGTGCTAAATATTTTATTTTTTTAAACAATAATAATACATTTAAATCTAAACCCGATTATTTTTTTAAAACAATTATGATTGACGGAAACATTCCATTTATTGATATAGATAGTGATGGAGATCTTGACTTTATATCTGTATGGTCAAATATCTCACTGGGATCAAAAGAAGATATAATTCAACTACTTACAAAATATAGTCTTAAATTCACATTAAGGTGTTATAGATTTCTGAATGAAAAAAAGTTTTCTAAAAGTCCTGATATTAGTATGACATTTAAAATAGAATATAATAATCTATCTGACACTGGAAGTTATTTACCATTTAACTTTTCAGATGATTTCAATTTCGATGGTAATAATGATTTAAGTATAAGAAAAAACCCAGAACGTATTCTTGTTTATTTGATGGATTTTAAGCAACAAAAGCCTAAAATTAAAAAAGTAGTTCAAATAAAAATTCCAAAGTATGTTAATAAATTTAAATTGATTGATCTTAATAATGATAGAAAAACCGATATTTTGTTATTAGCTGAAAAGAAAATAATTTTATTGTTATCAGAATAACTATTTGAATTAAATTAAATGAAGAGATTTGTCTATTTTTTATTCTTTTTTACTTTATTTTTCCTAACAGAAAATAGAAACAATGTAATGGTTTTATATGCAAATGAAAAATTTTCTATATGTAGCCTGAACCTTCCCCCAGAGTTGAATTATAAAAATTTAATTGAAAGTATTATCCTGGAGGATATTAACGGAGATGAATTATGTGATTTAATATTTTTTACGGGAATTAATATTTACATATATGAACAAGATAATATAGGAGGGTTTTCGAAATGCACTAAATTATCATCAGATTTTCCTGGGGCAATTGATATCGGGAATGTAATAAGTGGAAACAATAAAGAAATAATTATTATGCATAAAAATGGCATTTCATATTTTAAAAAAGAAGACGAAAAATGGAATTCTCTTCCAATAATGTTAATAAAAGAAAATACAATCTATGATCAAACAAATAATCGGAATTTAGAAAGAGAATATTTCGCTTTAGACTTAGATGAAGATAGTATCTCAGAGTTAATTTTATGGGGAAAGAAATCCATTTACATCTATTATAGAGAAAATAATAAATACAAATTAATGCAATCAATCCCATATGAATATAAAAAGCATGTTGTTTCCCCAGGGATAGTTATTGCTAATTCTCCATTAAAATTAAGAATTGGTGACGCTTCATCAGAAAGGGTTTTTAAAAGCGAATGGCCAAATAATTTGAAATATATTTACTTCTCCATTAATAAAATTTCAAATGTTTATTTAATTAGGGATTTTAATAAAGATTTAAGGAAAGATTTTATACATATAAAACCAGTAGAGAAACATGATTCGCGAAAAGGAAAATATATTATTTATGAGTATCATGTCTATTTTTTAAATGACAAAAAACAATTTTCAAGAGAACCAGATATTATCATTAGTGACGAGCATGGCGCTTGGATCTCTCCAATCTGTGAAGATATTGACAATGATGGCTTTTCTGACTTATTGAAAATTGAAACTAAAGTAAAAAAAGGGTTAGTAAGAAAAGCAAAAACTACCCTGCTTTTATATCTTGCAAATAAAGATGGAAGTTACTTAAATGAGCCATCACAATCTATTGAGACTGAATATTTTCCATTGTTAAATAACGTACTTATTGATATTAATGGAGATAGGAAAAAAGATCTTATTTTAATTCATCCCATTTCAAGAGGTTTTTCTTTTGGTTCAATACTTAACAAATTTTTACAAAAAGGATTAGATGCTGAAATCTGGGTTTTACCTTTTAGAGAAAGCTATGGATTCTCAAGAAAAGTTATGCTAAAGAAAGTTAAAATAAATTTTATGTTGGGAATTCCAATAAATCTTTCTGGAGATTTTAATGGAGATGGAATGAAGGATCTGTTATTGATAGATGGGGGTAGGATAAAAATATTTCCATTAATTGATTTGAATAAAGGGTACTCTAAAAGTCCCCAATTCAATTTTAAGGTAAAGGACTTAAAAAATTATATAATAGAAGACATAAATAAAAATGGTAAAAGTGATTTAATTGTTTTTAGCGATACTCATTTAAAAATTATATATTTTTAAAAACTTTAAGTTAATTTTACCTAACAGGTTATATTCAGAAACAAAGAATAGAGCCAAGTGAATTCAGAGATATTTTCAAAACATGAATGCTTGAATTACATACTTCCATTATTGAATCAGCATTTAGCGATTTATCCCAGCTGGGGCCAATTAAAGCTGATAAGATGATTTTTTATACAATGAAATCTACAAGTGGGAGGCAGGAAGGAGATAGAATTAAAGACTTTGGTAGAAGATTTATAGATTTTTATAAGTCGCTCAAATTATTGGTTTTTTTACTATCGATAAATTTTATTTTTCGTCGGAACATTTAATGATTTAAATAAGTAGAAGCCAAAGATCCTAAAGCCCTGGTTTCCCTGGATTGAAAAAGAGAGCTTAGCGAATTAGTATCTCATTTCAGAGACGGGTGAAGCTGGGAGAAATTCTCAATCTTTAGCCAAAATCAATACGACATAATACGGCATAAAGCGACAACAAACGACATTTAGTTAAGAAATCTTTACAACTTCTATAAAATCATATATTCAATCAATGTTGCCTGGAAATTAAGTGCCGAACTAAAGTGAAAAAGTCAGTAAAAATAGACTAATAAAATTTTATAGAGGTTAAAAGATAAACTATGAATAAAGGTTTGCTGGTTTGTCCAAGGATTGAATAGCGCTGGACAGTTGAGCAGAGAAATTCATTCTTTAAAGGAGGCACATAGACAAAAGAAAAAAACCAAGAAAAGAATATGAGAAATTGTAAAAAGGGGGGAAGGAATGAGTTCAAAAAAATATCAAATCCAAAATGAAAAAAAGAAATATCTTGTTTGTATTTCTTTTATCTTAATCTTCATCTTTAGCACTTTATTTTCTTATGCATCATCACAATCAGATTTCGAAGCTCTATATGTTGTTAAAATCTTAAAAACTGATAGAGCTATTTTACAACTTGATATTGGAAGAATGAAAAGATTAACTGTAAGGGAAAATTATATTGTAGCCATAGTTTCAGAAGCACAACTCTCAAATCTTAAGTCAGGAGATATAGAGGTAGAAGTTATTAAAAGTTACAGTCGTCAAGAGAGAGAATTTCTATTTGTTACAGCATCTAGTTCATCACCAACTTTGGAAAATGAATATGTATCTATAACTGTTAACAGTGACGGCGCTTTCACAATGCAGAGATCTTCAGATGAGAAATGGTTACTTTATCCATCTGCAGGAACAACAGCATTTTCAATGAAAATAGATGAATCTGTATATTGGACTAGGGGATACCTTCAGATTACCAAACCTCTGACAATTGCAGATGAAAGTACTGCTTATATCGAATACACAACTTCGGAAAATGTTTTAATTAGACATACATATTCTTTAGCTGGGGAAGCGGTAAAATTTGAAGTCCAAGCGTGGAATAATGATTCTTCTACTCATCATGCTCAAGTCCGATATCTTTTTGATACGCAGGTTGATGAAAACGATGGCTCTCCTCTATATGCCCAGGGAGTTGTTGATTCGCAGGGATCAACAGTGTGTACTTACGAAACAGACATCCCAATTATTACATTTTCAGAATGGAAGGGCTATGATATATGGCCCGATCCAGGAGTTACTTCCAACGGTACTATCTCTACGATCCCTTCTAGAATGGTTTTTGCATGGTGGCCCAATGCCATTGATTTCTCATGGGATTATACACCAGATCCAAATCAAAGGTTCTACATGCCTGGATATATTTCTTCTCCCTATAGTGATAGCTGTGTTCTAATTTATTTAGATTTAGGAACTCTTGCGCCAGGAACAACAGCTACTACAACTACATATTATGGAATTGGAGAGCCATCGGGAGAACCTGAGTTTGAGAAGTTGAGAGCAGCTGTTAATACATTGGGACAGCAGTTTGACCTGTGGACCCAAAATAAATGCTCCAAGGCAGCAGAGATATTTAGTAAAGGGATAGATAAAGTTAAGAATTCCTTAGGAGAAGAAGCAGCTCGAAGAGCAATAGGAGCTATATGTGCTGTGGTAAAGTTAGCCAGAGGTAATATCTTAGATAGTGAAATAGAGGATTTGATGGGGCTGTATGGAATTACTCAAAGCGCTGCTCGAGCAGTCAAGGCCCTTAATTATGTAAGTAAAGCTTTTAACATTATAGAAGCAGGAGAATTCTTAAGCTTTATGACATTTAATAAGGAAATTTTTGCTGAAAGTTCTGAACAGTGGCTATCGGATAATTCAGGGAATATCCTTTCTTTTTGGACTTCTTCGCAAATTGAAGATGAATTCAGGAATTTCTTATGGGAAGAGGTTACGTGGTCAGAAAGTGGATCCTATGCATCAGGATTAGGAGGATTTGCGTATGAAATAAAAAAAGAATTGAGTGAGTGGGTAGACAGTTTAAGCGAGCAATACCTATCTAATTATCCTCTAGTATTAGCTACAAAGAAAATCAAATCTCTCACTAGTGGTCTTCAGAATGCTGAAATATCCCCTGTCATGCTGGTATGGTTAGACGAAGAAGGAAATGAAATGGAACTGGGTAATTTAGAAGCATGGGAGTACAATCTCGATTTAGTAATTAATGATCTTGAAAATGCTGAATTTTGGAGCTGGGCATTTACAGGGCTGGGGATTGGACTAACAGTCGCAAAAATTGCATTGGCTCCAGTTACAGGAGGAATTACCGCTGCAGCACTTGTCGCTGAAGTTTGTATTATGGCCACTGATCTTGCAATCGGTGTCGCCTCAGAGTTTTATGATTATTATGTAACTTCGGAAGCAGAAGAAAAGTTAGGCATACAAACTGTTCAAACAATCATAGCGGCAAAAAAAGAAATTATAAATGGTGGCCAATCAATTGCGTTTTTAAGAGGTTATTTGGACTATGGAAATTTATATGGACTAATTTCTGATGCAGGGATCGATAATTCTCTGGTGCGTATAAAAAATTTCTATATTGACGATTTAGAACTGCCGAGCGGGCAGAAGACGTTTACAATTGATGAATACGAAGTACACTTAAAAGTTGAAAATTGGGGTAGTTCTGATGTTCCACTAAAACCTTATGTAATTTTCTACGCAAAAAAACCTGATGGTACAATTGAGGGACCTGTTGAAATACTATTTACTAAGAATCCGCAAAATATATCTGGGGAAGGAGATATCGACTTTGAAGAATTGCAGCTTGGATCTCAAGAATCATTAGGTGCTGAATATTTCATTGGAGAAGCATATGTTGCAGCAGGGCCGGCACTAGTTTCCAAGGTTATTGGCCCTGCAACTGTCCACTTCGAACTGGCAGAGCAACCCGGTTTGCTGGATAGTTTTTGGTACTGGATCACTGGAGGTGAACCGCAAGAAATTCACGAAGGGGAATTACATTCATATGATTATACTGGCTCTGAAGATAGTGTATTCTCAGACTTTACTTTAATGTATCAAGGAAGCGACTTGGATCTTCACGTTTATGATGCCTCTGGGAATCATGTCGGACTTAATTATGCAACCGGTGAGATAGAAAATCAAATCCAGGGTGCCTATTATAGTGGTTCAGAATCTAAGCCTGAATCAATTCGTGTACCCCATTCTACAGGATACCAATACCAGGTAAAAGTTGTTGCTGTTTCAACAGACAGTTCTGAATCGTATCAGGTTGTAGCAATGGATACTCCAGATAGACCAGCGGTTATGGAGCTTACACCAGAAGAAGGGACCGCTTCAGTAGATAAAAGAAGTTCCGAAAAAGCGAGCTTAGTGTTTTCTGTGAAAGAATTAGGAGGCCAGAGAAATATAGAAACCTTGAGTGCAACAATTACTGACCTTACAGGAACTTCTGGAACAATATCATCAAGCCAAATTGAAGTTATGGTTCAAGATTCAACTGTACCAGCAGCTAGTTCATTGCCGGTCATTGTGAGTATCAGTAGCCTATCTGAAGTTACATCTGGTGTATATACAGGAACATTGAATGTCGCGGGCAATTCTGGTTCGCAAACAGAAGCGAGAAAACTAGCAAAAACTCCACCTAGTGCAAAAACATTACAAACTACAACTATATCTGAATCTGCATCAATTGTGTTTGTCATCGCCCCACCTGAGGTTACATCTACTACTCCAGCCAATAATGCAACAGATGTGGCTCTCAATACCGCAATTACCGCGACTTTTTCCCTGCCAATGGACTCCTCCTCGATCACTACGGATACGTTTATCGTAAATAATGGTTCAACCAATATATCTGGAACCGTAACATATAGTGATACGACCGCGACGTTTTCCCCGTCAATATCTCTTGATTACGAGACGACCTATACTGCTACTATCATATCTGACACCAAGGACTTAGCCGGAAATACCCTTGATACTATATATGATTGGACATTTACAACGCAGTCTAAGCCTTCCTTGGGTGACCTGGAGGGTAATGAGGAAGGACAAAAGTGCTTCATTGCAACTGCTGCTTATGGCTCTGCTTTACATCCTCATATAGATATACTTCGGGATTTCAGAGACAAATACCTTATGTCTAATAAGTTTGGCCGTACGCTGGTTAGTTTATATTATAAGTGTTCACCTTACATTGCAGAATTTATTTCAAAAAACAAAGCATTGAAAGTTATTGTCCGCAATCAATTAGTTCCCTTTGTAGCTTTGAGTTACTTGGCCGTTCGTTTTGGGACTTTAGTTACTACAATTATGTTTGTCTTGATTTTCGCAATCTCAATCTTCTCCATATCGTTTCGCCGAAGAAAACTGATATAACTGGAAGCCAAAGATCCTAAAGCCCTGGCTTCCCTGGATTGAAAAGGATGCTGAGTGAATTAGCGGCAAAGAAAATTATTAAAAAACACAACAGAACCTTTGGGTTATGGCTACCGCCATTAGATTTTAGTTGTATTAACTTTGTTGAGGCAGTCAGGCAAGCAGAAATTAGAGATGCTCCTTAATTGCATTTTTCTGATTGTTAAAAAAGTTCTCACTAAATGTTACCGCCACGTGATAATTTCCTGATTGTGCCACATAAAAATTTCCGGTTTTTGGAAAATCGTGTAAGGTTCTCCTTAGCAATAAAGTGCAAGGAGAGCCACGATGAAAAAGGGATTTATCACGTTGAGCAAAAGAGAGATTGAACGTTTAAGGATCATTCACCGGGTTATGGACGGGCGGATGACACAGGTGAAGGCCTCAGAGCTGTTGGGTATAACAGATCGGCAGGTGAGGAACATCATTGCGAAGGTTAGGGAGAGAGGAGATAAGGCGATAGCACATGGGAATCGGGAGCGGGTATCGCATCGGCGGATGTCGAAGAGTCTTGAGGAGCGGATAGCTGGGATCATTGAGGAGAAGTATCCGGATTTTGGGCCGACACTGGCTTCTGAGAAGCTTTTGGAGAGGAATGGGATAAACGTTGGGAGGGAGAAGCTGCGTCAGGTTATGATTGCGCATGGTTTATGGAAGGTGCGGAGGAGGCGCAAAAGGGATGTGCATCAATGGCGGGAGCGGAAGGCCTACTATGGGGAGATGGTACAGATGGATGGGTCTCATCATGACTGGTTGGAAGGGCGAGGGCCGAAGCTTGTGTTTTTGGGATACATAGATGATGCGACCAATCATGTGTTTGGGCGTTTTTATGATTATGAGGGGATTTATCCTGCTATGGACTCATTTAAGAGCTATATAAGCCTCTATGGGCTTCCTCGCAGTCTTTATTTAGACAAGGACTCCACTTACAAGACAACACGCCAGCCGGATACAGATGAGTTGCTGAGAGGCAAGGAGGCAGAGACCCAGTTTGAGAGAGCCTGCGGGGAGCTTCCGATAGAAGTGATTCATGCCAACTCTCCTCAAGCCAAAGGCCGGATAGAGAGAACTTTTGGCACCCTTCAGGACCGGCTGATCAAGGAAATGAGGCTAGCAGGTGTAAGGACCAAAGAAGAAGCGAATCTATTCCTTGAGTGGTATTTGCCGATTTACAACGAACGGTTTTCAAAAGTGGCCAGAGAGGAAGGCGATTTACACAGTCCTTTAGCCAAGCATATCAATCTCAGAGAGATCTTTTGCATTAAAGGCAAACGCACCATAAACAACGGATACATCGTCAAGTGGAGAGGCCGGATTTTTCTGATAGAGAACCCTTCTATAGCCATGAGAAGGCAAAAAGTCGAAGTCATGGAGCATTTTAATGGAGAGATATGGATAAGATTTAAGGGCAGATATTTACAGTTCAAAGAGATCGCTGAACAAAAACCTGCTAAAGTGGCGAAAGTGAAAAAACCGGTTGTGGAGCCAAAGAAGAAAAAATCTAAATACATCCCACCAGCGGATCATCCATGGAGAAGACATACACCTTCCCTCCATCATAACTGTTTCTTAGAGAGGATTTAGACAATGACAAAACCGGAAATTTTTATGTGGCACAAAACCGGAAATAATTATGTGGCGTTGACAAAAAGTTCTCACTAAATTGACAATATTGCTCCCCTATGCTAAAAGCTAAGAGGGAAATAGACAGATAAAAATCAGCAACAATTAGAAAAAATCATTGGTAAGTAAAAAGCAAATTTTTATTAATAGATAAAATTAGGGAGGTATTCCAGTATGGAAATAAGTGATGTTTTATCTTCTTATAAAAGGTCTGACCTTAATCGTCTTGCTAAGGACAAAATTGCAAATTATATGGGGCTTCCAATAGAAATACTTCGAGATGAGTTAAGCAAGGTTCTAACTACTTATGACCATGTAAAGAGAAAGATACAGTTCAGGAGACCTCCAGGCTATACAATTTTAGATATCATAATACATCGACAAGACTGCTTTGTTCCTATTCAGGAAATAAAAGCCATCGTCCAAGAAGAGATAAAGAATTTAACAGAGGAAGCCAAAAAAGGAGAAGGCCTGAGGGAAGATAAGCAATATGATTTATATGAAATGATGCTCAAAACTGCCTGGGATTTTCAAGAAGACCTATTACCTCCAGAAGCAAATCTTCTAAATGCTTTAAGAAAGTATCTAAACATTACTAGAGGTGAACATAGGCTTTTAGAAGCCCGTCTTGAAGTCTTCAAATTCAGTCAATCTTCCTACAGTCGGGAAATCGAACATTTTGCAAAAGAAGGCATTATATTTACACATGAAACTGATTACATAATTCCAGAAGAAATCGTTGAGCGGATAAAAGAAGTATGGGGAATTGAGCTTGACCCAGAACCATATCATAGACTGCTGAGTTATTTTACAAGTTCCCAGTTGTATTCAGCAATGGGCAGATTAGAACTGACAAAAGGTGGAAGCCAAGAGATAAGGATTAACCGCGTTTTGGAAAAAGGAGTGAAGCCATCAGATTTATTAAATACTTTAACGGTAGACGACTTACTAAGTATTGCCCGAAAGAGCAAGTGTCCCCGAAAATATAAAAGAGATGAGTTGGTTCCTACAATAATTAGTCATATAAAAAGAGGAAAAGATATAGAAAAGCCGAAGCCTCCGGAGCCATCTCCACCGCCTCCGCCACGTTTGGTTACAGATGAAAGCTTTAAGGAAGCCCTGTCCAAATTTACTACTTCTCAATTAGAAAGCGTTTTAGCAAAGAAGAATCTCAGGATATCGGGGCCTAAGAATCAAAAAGTTGAGAGAATTGTAAATAGTATATACAACTTAGAAACTACCTTAGACAGTTTAAGAACAGACGAATTGATTGACTTATGTAAATTATATGAGATTCATCCAAGAGGAAGAAAGCCAGAAATAATTGAGAGAATTGTCCACAATTTTCGAAATTATCAGATAAAAGGAACCAAGGCTACTCCCAAAGAACTTTTTTCTATATATGAAGATTTAAGTACACAAAACAAAAATGCTTATAGAGATATTGGTATTGATGATAAGGATATTTCATTACCCACTATGACTGCGGACTTTGAGAGAGCAACAAAATATATTTTTGAGTCAATTTTTAGGCTTACTGTAAAGACACAAACTCCAGGTCGAGAAGAACCTGATGGCATCATAAAAGAAGACAATATAATTTTATATGAATGTAAAACTGTCCTCTCTCCACCTTATGAGATGCCCATAGCCCACCGTGACCAATTTCGAAGGTATATAAAAGACCAATATGATAAACTTGAGCCTCACGCAAAGACTGCATTGAAATGCTTGATTCTCATAGCACATAGTTACAGCGACAAAATTGAGGATAAACTTGCTCAGATGAAGATTGAACCTTATATCCCATTCTGTTTAATAAATGCAAGCGACTTAAAGTTTATTGCAGATAAGTGGCTCGAGGGGCAAAGAGACAGACGTTTACCATCATCCCTATTGATTTTTCAAGGCCTTTATACAAGGGACAAACTAAAAGCAAAGTTCTTATAGAATCAGGAAGGGGATAAGTAAAAAAAAATTAAATATTCCGACTTGAAGCCAAATCCCCTAAAGCCCTGGCTTCCCTGGGTTGAAATGACAGCAGCGTTGTGATATCTCAATAATCATGGCGAGAATAAAATATAAAGAGGCTATAGGCATGAAGGTAGGCAAAGGAAGGCCAGCTATCGGAATAAAGCCTGATAAAAGGGAGCTAGAAAGGCTTTACGTTAAAGAATCCCAGTCGATACGGGAAGTGGCTGAAGAATTAAGCTGCTCAAAGGATATGGTCTATCGTGCTCTCCAGGAGTATGGAATAGAAAGAAGGGGAAAAACCAGAAGGTCCCAGCTTAAAGCCCACAAAATGGTATATTTGAAGGATGAAATCGAAAAAAAAGGATATAGACAAGTTGCTATTGAATTGGGAGTAGGGCTTACTACATTAAGAGATTATATAAGAGATAATAAGTAAAAACGGCATGTGTCGCATAATGAGCATTATGTCAACTCTTATAAACATACGAGAGATTCCTCGACCTATGGAAAGACACTGACTTACGAAATGAAACAGAGAGGAGATTGGCTTCCCTTAAGAAAAGTCCCGAATGAATTATACGCCTCTATACAGTTCCAGACATTTTTAGACTATTTTTTTGATACAAAAACATATACAATAAATAGTCGAGAAGAGGGTGAGATTACTTGATCTTGCCCTCTTTTTTTGCACCTGAATAAAAATAATGGTAAATTAGGGAAAATGGCAATCTAACAAAAAAGTAAATTTTGATCATGATCATATAAATAAAAGGAGTATTTATTATGAAAGTTACCAGAAATGTCTTCACAATTTCAGATTTAAATGACTGGTTGAATGAAAATACTTTAGTAATAAATAGGAATTATCAAAGATCAAAAGGATTATGGCCGATAAATGCGAGATCATATTTTATTGATACAATTCTCAACGGCTTTCCCTTCCCAAAAATAATTATTCGTCAATCAATAAATATAAAAACACGAAAATCGATGAGAGAAATTATAGATGGTCAACAAAGAATGACAGCAATAAATGACTTTATTAATGGAAAGCTTACGCTATCCAAAGTAAGTGAGCGTTTTCATGATAAGAAATTTAGTGATCTTGATGAAGATTTACAAAGAGAATTTCTTGCATACGAAGTCTCTGTGGATACTATTACAAGTTCTATTGAGGCAGAAGTTTTAGAAATATTTAGAAGAGTCAATTCATATACCTTGCCTCTAAACGAACCCGAAAAACGACATGCGACATGGCAAGGTGAATTCAAATGGTTTATCTTGGATATGATTAAAATTTACTCTTCGATGTTTGAAAGCTATGACATTTTGAGAGTGAGACAATTGTGGCGGATGGAGGATGCCGATCTATTATCAGAGTTATGCCAAGTGCTCGATACGGGCATAGAAACGAGAAACAAAATAAAAATCAATAAGCTCTATAAGAAATATGATGAGCATTTTCCAATAAAAAATAAAATAAAAGATAAATTAAGGAAGACAATTAATTTTATAAAAGTTAATCTCAATCCAATATGTGAAGACCAAATCCTAAAAGGATATTCATTTTATTCTCTTTTTTCTGCACTTGTATATAACAAATGGGGAATTCAAAATGTAGAGAGTCAGGATCTTGATGGACTTGAAGTTATTAATCAATTTTGTACAGATGAACAACAAGCAATTCAAAATATCTTAGAATTATTTAATGCAGTCGATATCGATGATGTAGAAGGCAGGTTCAAAAATTTTGTGAAAGCGAATAAAAAAGCGACTGGTAACAAAAATTCCAGGATGATTAGACATAAATGGTTGGTCGCTGCCCTTCAAAATAGATTTCAACAGCTATTAAATAATGCATAAATATGGCCTTGTCAAAAAGACACTATTCTATTAGAAGGCAATTCATTAAATTTTATATAACATGCGAGAGTGGAGCTTCAATTTTAAAATCTTTAAGTTTCGATAAAAAAAAGAATTTTATCTTTTCCTCTGGCACTTTAAATTATATTTGGCGAACCTGGTGCCGATTTTGGCGGACATTTTGGCTTGCTCACATTCTTGGAGGTGAAAATTTAAAGAGAAATTACATACGCCCATATTTAACAAATAAGATGGAAGATGAGGCGATATACTTTATTTTATATTTATTAGGAAAAAGACCTGTTGCGAGAGGAAAAATCTCAGGATCATATCAAGAACCAACCTGGGGCGATATAAAAGTGATAGAAAAAATTGCTCTTGAAATAGCAAAGCAAAACATATCCAATGTAGGAATGCATGTTCTTAGTTGTTTCAGTACTTTGGGCGATACTCCAAGACATTTTCAGATCGTAAGAAATGCTTCTATTCATCTTGATAAAGATGGTTATGAAAACGTTAGAAGAATTTTACCTTACTACGTCATATCTGATTTTGATTATCCAACTGAAATATTATTCTGCAAGGAACTAAAAACTGGTAAATTAGCGTATCAAAATTGGGCAGATGATTTAATTACTGTAATTGAGTTAGTTTGTAGTTGAGTATAGAAGACATCCACTTCTAAGTGAAGTAGAAGCCAAATCCCCTAAAGCCCTGGCTTCCCTGGATTGAAAAAAACAGCTGAGGGAGTTAGGGGCCTATAGATATTTGAGGAGAGTGAGGTCAGGTAGCTCTTGCTCCCTTCCCATTTACATATCTTCCTTGACAATTCTTATGTGTAATGTTACACTATACCAGAGGTGCGATATGAGAGAGTTTGATGAGTTAAAGCTGCTCAAGGAATTTAAATCAAGAGAAGGCTGGTCATATGATAGAATTGCACGTGTTACAGGGTTACACAGCAGGACAATCCAGGGTTGGTTTCTGGGAAAGAATAAACCTTCGCCTATGGCAAAAAAAGTGTTGAGATCCTTCTTGATTGAGCACTTATAAGGTATAAAGTTGCATATTAGATTATTCGGAGTCTTAAGATCGTCGCTCTACAGTGAGCTGAGAGACTCGTTTTTCATAGTCTGTGAAAATAAAAGATTTTAAGGGGGGATTTGATGAGAGTAGGAAAATTAATTGCTTTAGGCATTCTATTAATTATAGGTGTTTCATTCCTATTATGGTTCGCAAAACCTCAACAAACATGGAGTATCATAATCCAAGCAGACGCAATAATTACATTAATCCTTGTCACCTTGTATTATGCAATCCAAACTCAAAAAATGGTGAAACAAGAAAAAATATCTTTAGATGAAGAAAAAAAAAGAAGATCTGTAGATTTTTGGCAGAGTAGACTCACAGAATTTTTTATACCTTTAAAAATTAATCTTCTAAAATGGCAAACAGTAATGAAATTCAAACCTTTTTCTGTTGGTGAGCATTTAAAAACTCTATCTGAATTTATTGAGATAATGAGCAAAGCTTATATGCTTACAGCAGAAATGAGTAATTCGTTGATTTCTTTTATGAATATGTTTAAGTTCCAAAAAAGAGACAAAGTTGAAGAGGCAGAAAAATATGAAATTATTGAAAAAACAGAGGAATTATTAAAAAAAGTCAATATAGAAATTCGTATATTTGAATATAAAATTAATGAAGTTTACGGATTTGATATTGATAAGAAACTACAGGATTTTATTGATAAGTTAAGGATTGAAATTTATACTAATGGAAGGTAAATCATGGGAATCTATAAAATAAAAGATTCTTGGTATATCGACTTCTATGCCGATGGCAGGCGGATTCGGAAGCGTGTAGGCAGCAGGAGAGACGCTGAGAATGCTTTAAATGCTGTAAAGGCAGATATACTGAGAGGGGAATATAATTTTAAGAAAGATTGGAGAATTAGGTTTGAGGACTTTGAGAAGGAATACCTTGAATATTCAAAAATTAATAAAAGGTCTTGGGGGAGAGATGAGTCAAGTCTTAATAGGCTTCTTCCTTTCTTTAAGGATATGCTTCTTTCAAAAATAACGCCACTTCATATTGAGGATTATAAAAAATTGAGAATAAAAAAAGTCAAGGATAGCACTGTAAATCGTGAGCTAATCTGTTTGCAGCATATGTTTACAATTGCAGAAAAATTCAGGAAGTTTGAAGGTAAGAATCCAGTTAAAGAGGTTAAATATTTCCAGGAGAGTCAGTATATAATGAGGGTCCTTGATAAGAAAGAAATTAAGCAATTGATCGATGCTTCATCCGGATATCTAAAATCAATAATTATCCTGGCACTGAATACCGGCATGAGAAAAGGCGAGATTCTCAATTTGCGTTGGAATGACATTGATTTTATTGAGGATTATATCTATATTAAACAGTCAAAATCCAATGTTACAAGAAAAATTCCTATGAATTCAGTTGTTAGGAATACCCTAAAGAACATAAAGAGAGAGAATGATTTTGTATTTCATAGCTCAAAGACAGGAACTCGGTTTACTGACTTCTTTCGGTCATTCAAGACTGCCTGCAGAAAAGTTGGAATAACCGATCTCCGGTTTCACGATTTAAGACACACTGCAGCAACATTAATGGTAATGGGAGGGATTGATCTGGTGACGGTCTCACAAATCCTGGGACACTCAACTATTCAAATGACCATGAAATATGCACATCCAACACCGGAGAATAAAAGGCATGCTGTAAATGTTTTAGCATCTGCCTTTAAGCCGGAAAAGAAAGAAAAAGTAGTCATAAATCGGTCACAAGAGCAAATTATCACTCATGTAAATCCTTTATTATCAGCGAGTAAAGTCCAATGAAAATTGCTCTTATCCAGCAGTATGCGACAAAAGATTGTGAAGAAAACCTCAAGCGAGGGATTGAGTCCTTTTGTCAGGCTGCAGACTCTGGTGCAGAATTAATTGCCTTTGCGGAGTTAGCTTTTTCTCCTTTTTGGCCTCAAATCCCTGCAGCGCAAGAATCTCTGGCAATGGCTGAATCCATTCCTGGTCCAACAACAGAACAATTCTCTACACTTGCAGAAAAATATGGTGTTGTTGTAGTTTTGAATCTTTTTGAAACAGATGGAGAAAGGACCTATGATTCTTCTCCTGTGATTGATGCTGATGGTAAACTTCTTGGAGTCACGCGGATGGTCCATATCATGGAGGG
>Ga0114922_10002483_pt1 | contig 17323 bp, 18 predicted proteins | sample AartaG_FD_100975 | JGI IMG/M metagenome (GOLD analysis project Ga0114922, IMG submission 100975) | Deep subsurface microbial communities from Aarhus Bay to uncover new lineages of life (NeLLi) - Aarhus_00045 metaG | ecosystem: Environmental > Aquatic > Marine > Oceanic > Sediment | place...
CATGTTCATCCAAACCCGTTCTTCATCAAGGTCATCATATTAGCATTGTCCGGCCTGTACTTCAACTGAGCCCAGCTCCTAAGCCAATGCTGTATGCGCCTCACCGTAAGAGTGCCGCAGATATTGCGCCCTTGGCCAAGGGACCGCACTGATTATGCCTTAGTCGCCAATACCATGAACTACTACCTGGCTTGCAGTTTTAATCAGGGTCTACTATAATCCCAAGTTTAGTGAGATGCGCAGACTTTAACCCAGATTGTGCTCTAATTGCCGACGAGGCCAAGCACACTGACCCTGTCAATGGTATAAGAGAGATTCTTAGTACCAGCCATTTAGTTCCCGGAGATTCACAGATTACTGCCACCGTGGATAGCATTTCAATTGCTGCATCTAGCAAGATTGACGGTAAGAAAACTGTTTTGCCTTCCATCGAATATCTCGCCAGCTATTGATGCAGCCAACAATGCACTGATAAAGATGATATATTACGAAACACTAAAAGCGAGTAGATGGGGGCACTATGTAGAAAGATTAGGAATGAGAAGAGGATACGACAATGCCAAATCTTGAATTTTAGGAGGTGAAAGATTTGAAAAGTCTAAAGTTTGTAACCATCTTGGTGGCGTTTGTGGTGCTTATCGCGACTGTTGCCTGTGCTCCGGCTACAACGCCGACTCCGACACCCGAAGAACCTGAAACCATAGAACTGACCTATAGCAATTTCTTCCCGCCTACGCACCTGCACTCCATACTGGCTGACAATTTTTGCCAGGAGATAAACCAGCGCAGCAATGGTAGAGTAGAGATCACTCACTATCCTGGAGGCACGTTAACCCCCGCTCCTCAAGTCTATGATGGGGTAGTTGAAGGGATATCGGATATCGGCATGTCCGTCTTGGCCTATACCATGGGGCGCTTCCCCGCCACTGAATTGGTCGACATGCCCCACGGCTACCCTAACGGGTGGGTGGCCACAAATGTGGCCAATGACTTTTATGAGGAGTTCAGGCCAGAGGAATTCGACGATGTGCACGTGCTCTATTTCCACGCACATGGACCAGGCGTCGTTTTCACTACTGACAAACCGGTGCGCAAAATGGAGGACCTCCAGGGTTTGGTACTAAGGTCCACAGGTGTAGGAGCTAAGATAATAGAAGCTCTCGGCGCCGAGGGATACGGTGCATCCCAGGGAGAAGCTTATGAGCTTATGTCCAAGGGTACCATAGACGGCAGTCTTACCCCCCGCGAGGTATTGAAAGGTTGGAATCAAGCCGAGGTTGTGAAGTATGTTACCGCCTGTTATGACATAGGCTACACTGCTAACATGTTCGTGGTTATGAACAAGGATAAATGGGATAGCCTGCCTGAGGATATACAGGACATTTTCACCGAGGTCAGCGAGGAATGGATAGAAAAGCACGGTAAGGTTTGGACCTACTATGATAAGGTAGGAATAGACTACTTTCTGACCTTCGAAGGCAGAGAGTTGATTGAACTATCGCCAGAGGAGATGGCAAGATGGGTGGAAGCCACTGCGCCACTGATAGATGAGTACATAAGCGAGAAGACAGACCTGGGGCTTCCTGCAGCCGATTACGAGGCGTACTTGCTTGAACGAACCGAGTACCTGACAGAAAGGACACCGACAGAGGAATCCTGTGTGGCCTGGGTGGAGGAGGAGCTACTCGAGTAAAGAGAAATACTCCATTGAATAGACTAACCTCCGGGGTGCTCGTGGGGAAAAGTCCTATGCCCTCTGAGCACCCCGAGGCGTGATGCGATGACAGGCAAAATGGCCAGCTTTGCAAAGTTTGCCCGTACGCTTAGCAATTGGCTAAACGGGATAGCTGGCGCTGGCATGGTGGCCATGCTAGCCCTGATTGTAGCCGACATAATCGCAGCCAAGGCCTTCAAATGGCCTATCCCAGGAGGGATTGAGATGGTAGGCTTTTTGGGGGTAGTGGTGATTGCTTTCTCTATAGCTCATACCCAGGTTTTGCACGGTCATATCGAGGTAGAGTTTGTGACAGCACGCCTTTCCCAAAAAGCCCAGAAAGTTATAGCCTGTATCACCTGCCTTTTTGGGATGATTCTCTTTGTTGTGCTTGCCTGGACCAGCTTTAACTATGCGTATAGCCTCCAGGTCGGCGGCGAAGTTTCCATGACCCAGGAAATACCCTTTTATCCCTTCATCTACGGTATAGCCTTCTGCTCCATCTCAGTTTTTCTAGTGCTGCTAGCGCAACTGTTCAGAACAGTGGTTGAGACGTGAAGAAATGGCTCCAGTTACTATTGGCATCATAGGCGTTGTTGCTCTGGTTGTCCTCTTTCTTCTCCGCATGCCAGTTGGCTTTGCCATGGCCTTTGTTGGCCTCATTGGCTTTGCTTGCTTGGTTTCACCAGAGGCAGGGTTTAGCATTCTCGCCCGGGATATCTTCCACGGTTTCTCATCCTATTCACTCACCGTTATCCCCATGTTCGTATTCATGGGCTCCATTGCCACCGCCTCGAGAATGAGCCAGCGACTCTATGACGCCAGCTATTCGCTGCTCGGGAGGTTACGCGGTGGCTTAGCTATGGCTACTGTTGCTGGCTGTGCCGGTTTTGCTGCCATATGTGGGTCAACCAATGCCACTGCCGCTGCCATGGGGAAGGTCGCACTGCCTGAGATGAAAAGGTATAAGTACGCTGATTCATTAGCTACGGGCTCTGTCGCTGCCGCAGGTAGTCTGGGCATACTTATTCCCCCCAGTACCATCTTCATTATCTATGGGATAATGACCGCGCAGTCCATAGGGAAGCTCTTTATAGCAGGTGTCTTCCCCGGCCTAATCCTCGCCACGCTTTTCATCATGGTGATAGCAATCCTTTGTTGGCGCAACCCCAGCCTTGCTCCAGTCGGTGCAGCAACCAGCTGGAGGCAGAGAATAACTGGCCTTGCTGGCATCACCGAGACACTAGTCTTATTTGCTTTGGTGATAATCGGGCTCTTTCTCGGATGGTTTAGCCCAACACAGGCTGGCGGGGCTGGTGCTGCTGGCGCCTTGCTCATCGGCCTAGCCACGCGACAGTTAACCTGGCAAGCATTCGTCAGCGCAGTTAAAGATGCCTTGCGGATAACCTGCATGGTCATGGTCATCGTTGTTGGGGCTATGGTCTTCGGACATTTTATGGCAGTGACCAAGATCCCTTTCATTCTGGCCGATTGGGTAGTCGGGCTTCCCCTCCCCTCTATGGCTGTTATGGGAATTATAGTACTAATCTACATCCTGGGTGGCTGCTTCATGGATGCCCTGGCACTGATTACCCTCACTATACCCATCCTATACCCGGTGGTCCTGGCTCTGAGCTTTGACCCAATATGGTTCGGTGTTATAATTGTGCTGGTGACCGAGATGGGAGTTATCACGCCACCGGTGGGGGTAAATGTTTATGTCATCAAGGGGATTACGGAGGACGTCCCCCTGGAGACTATTTTCAAGGGAATACTTCCCTTCCTCGGAGCATTGATAGTTACTGTTGGCATACTGATGGGCTTTCCCAAGATTGCCACTTTTCTGCCCAGCTTAACCTCATATTAGGCAGTCTGACAACTTGTGAAGGAGATGCGCTGATAAATGACCACCATATCAGAGCTGTTGGCTAGAAATGCCTCCTTATATCCCGATGATGTAGCACTTATTGAACTGCGACCCAGTGAGGGTATCAGGAGAGAAATCACCTGGAAAGAGTTCGATGATCGGGCGAACAGGGTAGCCAATGCCCTTATAGATAGGGGCATCAGGAAACATGAGAGAGTCCTACAGTGGATGATGAATTCCATAAACTGGCTTGAGGCCTACTTTGGCATCATCAGAACTGGAGCCTGGGCAGTTCCCCTCAACTTCAGGTTCACCAGTAGCGATTTGAAATACTGCGCTGACATAGCTGAAGCCAGGGCAATAATTCTAGGAGAGGCGTTCATCGAAAGAGTTAATGACATCCGCTCCCAGTTGCCTACTGTAAGTGACTATATCCTCGTTGGTCCAACCCCACCCGAAGACATGCTGGGCTTCGAACATATAGTAAGCAACGCTGCGCCTCAGCGCCCAAACATAGAACTGGGTGATGAAGATGGATGCGGCCTCTACTTCAGCTCAGGGACGACGGGAGATCCTAAGCCAATACTTCTCACTCACAAGAACATGGTATGCGCTGCCATAACCGAGCAAGCTCACCACTATCAAACACATGAAGACAACTTTGTTCTCCTGCCACCTTTATATCACGCTGGAGCCAAGATGCACTGGTTTGGCAACCTAATCATAGGTGCTCGCTCCACCATCCTAAGAGGAATCAGCCCTCCGGATATATTCGAAGCCGTTCACAAAGAGAGAGGAACAATAGTATGGCTACTGGTTCCCTGGGTTCATGACATCCTGGTGCAGCTCGACAACGGTGAACTGAGAAAGGAAGACTATGACCTGAGCTGCTGGCGTCTTATGCATATTGGGGCCCAGCCTGTACCTCCCTCACTGGTAAAGCGTTGGAAGGAATACTTTCCTAATATGCAGTATGACACAAACTATGGACTAAGTGAGGCCGCGGGACCAGGCTGCGTTCACTTGGGCATAGAAAATGAACACAAAGTGGGAGCCATTGGGAAAGCTGGTTGCAGCTGGGAGACTCGTATCGTCAATGATGATGGAGAAGACGTGCCTCAAGGAGCACTGGGCGAATTGATTGTCAAGGGTGGCGGTGTGATGAAGGGATATTACAAGAATCCAAAAGAGACCGCCAAAATAAGAAAAGATGGCTGGCTCTATACAGGCGATATTGTTAGAATGGATAGCGAGGGTTTTATATACCTAGTTGATAGGAAAAAAGATGTTGTCATTACCGGCGGTGAGAATATCTATCCAGTAGAAGTGGAAGAAGTCCTGCACCGTCATCCCAAAATATATGACGTAGCCATAATCGGGATTCCAGATGCGAGGCTAGGAGAAGTAGCAATAGCTATAATTGACCCCAAACCCAGTGAGACACTAGAAAAGGCAGAGATAAATTCATTCTGTGAACAGAACATGCCCCTATACAAGAGGCCCAGGCATATTGTATTTGACAAGGTGCTGCGGAATCCCACTGGTAAGATAGATAAGCCAAAACTAAGACAAAAATATGGCGAGCCATGGCTCAAGTCACTGAGAACCCCCAACAAGGATTAAATCTCAAGCAAAAAATTCTGTGCAATCCCGTAAGCCTTCGGTTGTCATCCTAACATAGGTCAAAGTTCTGGGCCGCTCTTTTGAGACCAACCAGAGAACCTTCCAATGTCCTATCTTCAACACAGTATGACACCCTAAAATAACCTGGCAACCCAAAGCCACGACCAGGCACAGTCAACACATTCCACTGCCCTAGCTCTTTTACAAAAGCAACGTCATCCCTCAGTGGAGACTCGGGGAACATGTAGAAAGCCCCCTGGGGTTTCACCACCGAGTAGCCCATCTCGATAAGATGACTATATAAGAAATCTCTCTTTTTCTGATATTCAGTTGCCGAGACACTCACGTTCTGCAAGTTGCGCACTACGCGCTGCATTAGAGCCGGTGCGTTTACATATCCTAACACTCGGTTGCAAAACACGAGGGCATTCATCAAATCCTCCCTCTGGCTGCACTCCGGATGTACAGCAATATAGCCGATACGCTCACCAGGCAAAGCCAAATCCTTGGAGTGAGAAGTGGCGACGACACTATGGCGGTGGTGAGGAAAAACCGGTGGGTATCTCAGCCCATCATATATGATTTTGCGGTACGCCTCATCGCTGATAAGAAAAATTTGTATCCCGTATTGAGCGCCTTTTTTTTGTAGTAAATCTCCAAGCTGATGAACAAAGCCCTCACTATAGACAACCCCAGTTGGGTTGTTGGGAGAATTGATAATTACCCCCTTGGTCTTGGGCGTAATGCCAGCTTCCAGGATATCGAGCTTTGGTATAAACTGCTCATCTGTGGGCAAAACCTTGGTAACCCCGCCATGGTTGTCTATATAATTGCCATATTCCGCGAAATAAGGGGCAAATATAATGACCTCGTCTCCGGGATTAAGTATTGTCTTCAGCACCACATTCAATGCCCCCGCGGCACCACAAGTCATGACAATGTCATTCATAGTGAATTTGATGCCAGTCTCCAGCGATAGCTGTTCTGCCACGGCAGCCCTTGTTTCAGGATACCCTGCATTCTCCATGTATCTATGCATTCCCGGCAAAGGATTTCCTATCAACCTCTCCAATTCCCGCTTAAACTCGAGTGGAGGTTCCATAACAGGATTGCCCAAGGTAAGGTCAAAGACATTCTCCGCACCATATCGCTGCTTGAGAATAGCCCCTTCCTCAAACATCCTCCTGATCCAGGACCCCTCCGCCATACGTTTCCGGACATTATCCGAGATTGACATGCGAGGCTTCCCTTTTTCCTAGGTCGAAGGCGGTAAAGTTAACCTTCAGAATCTTTGACGGTATGCGCTGAGACATGCACTCTTTCCAGATATGGACATCGATGGGCAGCAGAAGCGAGGCGCATCCCAACATGACCATATTAAGAACCCTGATATCCCCCAGCTCTATAGCCGTACGAGTCCCCTCGACAAAATAGATGCGCTCTGTCCGCTGCTTCAGTGTGTCCCTTATCTCTTCATTATCGGGGTAGCGGTGAGTTCCCAAACTGACTGACAAAGGAGGCATAGCGTGATTATTTATGATAGCCGCTCCTCCGGTTCGAAGGTAGCGGCCCCATCTAGCCGCCTCCAGTTTCTCGAAGGCAAGCATTATGTCAGCTTCGCCTTCCTTAATCAAGGGAGACCAGACCTGCTCCGCTATCCGCACATGGCTCACTACACTACCACCGCGCTGTGCCATACCCAACGTATCTGTCTTCTTGACATCATACCCAGCGGCAAGAGCTGCCTCGCTCAATATGTCACTGGCTAGGATAGTCCCCTGACCACCCACACCCACCATAAGTATGTCCTGCTTCTTCACTTTGGTTTACCACCTGCAAGACTCGACAGCGCGGTTATCGCTCGGTCCGGGCAGAGCTGTTGACAAATAGTACAGGCATCCCCCACACATAAAGTAGCATCTATGTAAACCTCCTCGCCCTCCTTTTGAATTGCTGGACACCCGATCTTGAGACAGGTTCCACACAGGTCGCATTTCTCGGCATCAACGGCCATGGGCTCTGAGCGTGCCCGTACACGCACCGGGCAAGCGCCACGGACTATGATAATAGAAAGCTCAGGGTTATCTATGGAGCTCCTCACAGCAGTTCTCAGGGCTTTCACATTGAAGGCATCCACCACCTTGACATCCTCAACCCCGATACCCCGAACCAACCGCTCCAATTCTACCGCCTTGGTCTTTTTGCCCTGCGCCGAGATGCCTGTCCCCGGGTGGTCCTGATGGCCCGTCATGGCAGTGGTGCCATTGTCCAGAATTATGATTGTTATCCCTGCCTTGTTATACACACCATCCACTACGCCGGTGATACCAGAATGAAGGAATGTGGAATCGCCGATAACAGCCACCACTTTCCCTCCAACACCCGCCTTCTCCATTCCCAAGGCCTGACCAATGCTGGCGCCCATGCAAGCAGTGGTATCCATAGCACGAAGAGGAGGATAAGTAGCTAGAGTATAGCAGCCAATATCTCCAGTGATAATCAGCTTCAGTTCCTTTTCCGCCTTTCCTCTGGAATCCAGCAATTTAGAACGCTGTCCCATGGTGCTGAGCACAAAGAATGTGCCCGTATGGGGGCAACCTGGGCACAGGGTAGGAGGACGTCCAGGCAGCTCTGGGACTATATCTTCCTTTTGCCTGGCTGAAGGCGCAGGCAGCAACCCGGCACGGAATCCACCCCCTTCAATAATACGCTGATTCAGTTCGCCCACGCTGGGGATAAACTCCTTGCCGCTGATCTCTATTCCCATAGCCCGGATATTCTCCTGAAGAAACGGGGTGAGTTCCTCTACCGCTATCATCCTGTCCACCTCCGAGGCAAACTGGCGGAGCAAATTCTGGGGAAGGGGATAAGTCATGCCCAGCTTGAGAAAGGAGGCATCCGGGAAAACCTCCCTGGCGTACTGGTAAGCCACCCCGCTGGTCACCACACCGAGATGACGCCCCCCCCGCAATATCCTATTAAGGGGAAAGGATTCGGCATAAGCTGCTAGTTTGACCAGACGATCCTCCATCAAAGGAGCTCTAAGCCGGGCATAGACAGGCAGCATCACATACTTTTCCAAATCATGTCGGAAACCAGACTGTCTGACATTTATCTCCCTGCTCCGATTTACCTCCACCACTGACTTGGAATGGGAAATACGAGTAGTCGTGCGCAGCAGCACCGGAGTATCAAATTTTTCACTGATGTCAAAAGCGTATGTCATGAAGTCATAAGCTTCCTGGCTATCGCTGGGCTCCAACATGGGCACTTTGGCGAATTTGGCATAGTGGCGGTTGTCCTGCTCGTTCTGAGTACTATGTATTCCAGGGTCATCGGCTGATATCACCACCATTCCAGCATTGATCCCGGTTATCGCCGCAGCCATAAAAGGGTCGCTGGCCACATTGAGTCCCACTTGCTTCAAGGATACCAGTGAGCGAACACCGGCATAGGCTGCCCCCAGACCCAACTCCATAGCCACTTTTTCATTCGTTGACCATTCAGCATAGATGTCGTCAAATTTAGCCACCGCTTCCAGTATCTCTGTGCTTGGTGTCCCAGGATAGGCAGCGGCTACCATTACACCAGCGTGATAGGCCCCCAAAGCTAAGGCTTCGTTGCCGGATAATAGTCTCTTTATCTTCGCCACAGCTAACCAGACACGGAGCCAGCGGTCGGATTCGAACCGACGACCGGCGGTTTACGAAACCGCTGCTCTACCCCTGAGCTACACTGGCATAGGAGTAGTATATCTAAAACTAATGACAGTGACAAACCATATGAGTCGAAGGCTCAAAGCTACTCAAGCAGGCAGATAAAACCACCGGTTTTCTCTAAAACAGGCTATTTGAGTACTCGTTATCGTATTACTGATCAGACACCGAGGGAGTCTGTAAAACTGAATTACATGGGTTCAATATAATCTGACATTTCCACCATGAATGTGGTTCTAAGGTCGCCCATGCTTACCTCGTAGATTCCTGGCCTAAGATTAGTTAAAGTGACATTTACTTTTTCAGCCGCCCTAGGGGTTACGGTTACCTCTTCTGAGACCAAGATTTCATCTCTCAGTCTGACTTCCAGTTTCTCGGCACCAGTACTTCCCCCACCGTTAGTCACCTCAGCCGTAATACTAACGTGTCCCCCCTCCTTAGCTCGCCGCGGGTCGATATCAATAGCGCTAACACTAAGTTTGGCTGGAGAAATAAAAAATGTTCCTTCTAAGCCACCAACCTCTACTTTATATTCGCCAGCACTATTCTCAGCCACAGCAAAAGTTGCTAGTTCAGTTTGCCCAGGGGCTAAGTCAATGTCCAGCTTGCATATTTCCACACCATTTATCCTTAATCCCGCCTTATAAAGGCCTCGGGTATTGCCAACATTGGTTACCCTGAAGGAAATGCTCACCGTCTCCCCCTCCCTGGCTTCAATAGGACTAATAATAAACTCACCCAAGTCGAAAGTGGCTTCTGCCAACACCGTAGTTATTACCTGCTTAACGGGCTCATCCACCTTAACTGGCTTATCCCCTTCACCACGCCTCGCCTGCCTCATAACCGCAAAGATGATCGCCAAAATACCTGCGCCTATGCCCAAGCCTATCAGTATTGCTATTATGAGTTCGGAGTTCATTTCAACCAGATCACGCTGTTGTTGCCCCAAACAAAGCAAGCCCTATTGGCAAACCGCAGCTTTTCTACTACATCTTTATAGCAATTATTATAAAGCAACAAGAGTATGGCTTCAACAAAAGGAGCATGTCTTGCATCGCGCATTCTCATCTCTAGTTAAGAGTCCTATTAGGCATGCACCGGGCTCCTAGTTCATAGAAGACCTTTATGCTTCCTCTACAATTGGGCAAGGTGATATTACAACCACCTGTTAAGCAAAATAAACCCCTCCATACGAGCTGGAGAACTCTTTCTTCCCGCTTTCGAATGAGAAGGGGCTTTACCAGATGTTGCCTTTCAAGGCCCGACCCATTCTTATCGGCCATAGCGGATTTCCCACTCTTTCAGCTCAGTTTTATAGTCCTCAAGCAGCCCCATGTACCCGGTAACAGCTCCTTTTATCCACTCTACACCATCAGCCCCAAGCTCCCTCACTATCTTAGCCGGTGCACCCATAACTACCGACCTTGGTGGAATCTTCATATCTACTGTGAGTATAGAACCCGCGGCAATTAGCGAATCCTCACCTATCTCTACGCCACGCAAGATTACAGAATTTGTCCCGATAAACACGCCCTTCTTTATAGCCCCTCCATGTAATTTAGCACCGTATCCTATTATCGAATGTCCTTCCACGGTTATTGGGTCCTGCAATACAGGGTGTAGAACAGAATTTTCCTGAATACATACGTTCTCACCTATATAAACCTGGTTGAAATCGCCTCTCAAAACTGCATTTGCCAGAACCAAAACGTTGCTGCTAATCACAACATCGCCAATCAATGTGGCGTTATTCATAACAAATGCGTTGGCATCTATCTTCGGTTTTTTGCCTTTGAACTCTATTATGGGCATGCTCTAAGAAATTATAACCGATAACTCCTCAGTATAAAATAACATTTTACTGGAGAGCTTTGTTTTTGAACAAAATTACTCTGGCTGCTACCAAAGCTAATAAACCCGAGATTAGAAGAGCCTTCCTGGCGTCGGGCATAGGATTCCAAAAGCTTCGCCAGATGGAATCCATTGCCTCTCGCAGCTTAATCTCAGGAAACTGGAACCAACTTTCACCTGTTTCAGGGTCTTGCTGGTAAAACTTGACTTTAGCATTCTCAATCGAGGTTTCATCTTTACCCTCATAGTCCACCCATATATGTATGGGAGATAAATTAACTCGATAGGGCACATTTCTCGCTTCAAAAATAGAGGCTAGAACCAAAGCCCGGGCTTTGCAATCCCCCTTTTCTTTCTGCAACACCTCCTTGATCGTAGGAAAATACCAGGGCACGCCATAAAGCTCCCAATCATAGTGATAGGGTATTCTAGCCAAGACCGCTTCCTCGACAGCTGCAGGGGCAGAAGGAAAATCATTAAGCATAAATTCAACAGCACCAGGTTCAACATCGAGGTTAAAAACCCTCTGAACGCTGATAATTAACTTCAGAGGATTGGGATATAACGCGAAAAGAATCCACAGTATCAAGAACAGGGGAAAATAGCTCCGAAAAACGCTTCTAAGAGGATGCTCTCTGATATCAAAGTCATCTAACGTAGCCGTAATCTCACCCGACCTACTGGTAGTATTTTCTACTGACATGCGACAAAACCTTTTACTCTGGTTTGGGAGAATCTAGGCAAATATAATATTGGGCCACGAGAATGTCTGTTCCTTACTTCCTACTTCGCTTCTCGCCCTCTATCTTACGCAAAGTCTTTTCGTCGAGACCAAAGTGGTGGGCTATTTCGTGGCGCACAACTTCCTCAATCTTCGCTCCAATTTCTCCTCCAAGGCGGCATTGTGCCTCTATAGGCCTTTGGAAAATACTTATCTTGTCAGGCAAAACCATTCCATACCCCCAGCCTCGCCTAGTTTGAGGCACACCCTGGTAAAGGCCAAGCAACTGCTGGGGATGGCTGAGTTTAGTCTGTCTCAGTTGCCTTGGTGTAGGCCAATCTTCTACCACGACATCAACATTTTCCAGTTTGCGTTGAAACTCCGGTGGCAAGTTATCGATCGCCCTGGCTACGAGAGCCTCAAATCTCTCCCTCTCCATATCTACAAATCACCGATATTACCAGCAAGTGCAAGAAACCTACCATCATTCTACCATGTGAGGCTCCTGGTAGATAATCAAATAGCGAGTAATGGTATCATTAAAACCTGGCCTGTCATATTTGTTAAGCTGTGCGTGGCATAACACTACTTTTTGCTCACGAGACATGAGATAATTATGGTAGTCTAGCCCATGTTATCCCATGTCAAGATGAGCTTTCTTGACGAAGGATGCTAAATGGGATAGTCTATTAGTTTAAATTTGAAAAGGAGATAGGTTAAATTGCAGTGCCGCGGCATCAGAGGTGCTATCACGGTTCCAGCAAATGATAAAGAGAGCATCATAGCTGCAACTAAGAAGCTGCTTGGGGGAATGGCACAGGCTAATAAAATTGGCCCCGCGGACATAGCTGCTATTTTCTTCACCACCACAGCAGACCTAAATGCTGAGTTTCCTGCCGCAGCAACGCGGGAACTAGGATGGCCACCCAACCTCGCTTTGCTCTGCGGACATGAAATGAATGTCCCCAATGATCTGCCTCGCTGCCTGAGAATTCTGATGCTCGTAAACACTGAAAAAGGACCTGAGGAAATCACCCATGTTTATTTAGGAGAAGCGGAAGGACTAAAGAACAAAGCAGCACAGCCTATTGGAGGTAACGCATGATTGTAGTCATGAAAGTCGGCGCCAGCCAAGATGAAATCAGCCGAGTAAGGAAACGAATCGAAGGTGCTGGTCTGAAAGCACATATATCACAGGGTATTGAACATACCGTTATCGGTGCACTGGGGCAAGTTTTTCCTGAACTTCGCGATTCATTGGAATTGCTTCCTGGGGTAGACCAGGTCATACCCGTAAGCAAACCCTACAAACTTGCCAGTCGGGAGTTCCATCCTAAAGACACCGTGTTCGAACTAAATGGCGTGGCTATCGGTGGCAACGAAATAGTCGTCATGGCTGGACCCTGCGCTATAGAAAGCGAAGACCAACTTCTGGCCACTGCTCAAGCGGTCAAAGCAGCTGGTGCTACCGTGCTGCGTGGTGGCGCCTTTAAACCGCGCACCTCACCCTATCAATTTCGTGGATTAGGCGAAAGCGGACTAAGAATGCTGGCAAAGGTAGGAGAGGAAACTCAAATGCCCATAATTACCGAGGTTATGTCGCCAAACCATGTTGATTTAGTAGCCAAATATGTCGATATCCTGCAAATTGGAGCTAGAAATATGCAGAACTTTATTTTGCTCGATGAGGTGGGGAGAATAAAGAAGCCAGTGTTGCTCAAACGTGGTTTGTCATCTAGCATCCAAGAATGGTTATTGGCCGCTGAATATATTCTGGCCCAAGGGAATGAGCAGGTTATTCTTTGTGAACGGGGTATCAGAACCTTTGAAACTTATACCCGTAATACTATGGACCTCAGTGCTATACCAATTATCGAAAAGGTCAGCCATTTGCCCATTTTCGCCGACCCCAGTCACGCTACAGGTAAATGGTATCTAGTACCCCCACTGGCACTGGCAGCAGTAGCTGCCGGGGCAGACGGGCTTATAATAGAGGTCCATCCTAACCCTGACCTGGCGCTGGCAGATGGTCCTCAATCACTTACCTTTGATAACTTCCGCCTCCTTATGTCTCACCTACTGCCTATAGCTAAGGCCATGAATAGAAAACTAGCTACTCCAAATGCGACGATCAAATCCTGAGAGCATGGAAATTGAACAAGAACTAGCTAATCTGGCCCCTCAAAAGGAAACAATCCTTACCATAGGCGTGTTTGATGGCCTTCACGCGGGACATCGCTATCTTCTGGAAAAATTGAAGCAGCGCGCAGCAGAGAAAAATTTACTTAGCGCAGTAGTTACCTTTAACCCCCACCCCCAATCGGTATTACATCCGCAAAACGAGCTAGCTTGGCTAAGCGCTGTGGAGAACAGGATCAAGTCCCTTAAAGAGCTGGGCATAAACATGGTCGCAGTGCTATCTTTTACCCCAAAGTTAGCTCAGCTAAGTGCCCAAGAGTTTATCTTCTTGCTTAAGAAACAGCTCAGGATACAAGCTATTATGGTGGGACCCGACTTCGCTTTAGGACGAGGCAGGGAGGGCAATATTGACCTACTCCACTCACTCGGACGTGAAATGAAGTTCAGCGTGGAAGTTATCCCCCCATTTACAATCGATGGCGAGGTAGTCAGCAGCACCCTCATCCGCCAAGCATTAGCTCAAGGCGATATGAGAAAGGTAGAAAGGTTAATGGGGCGCTATTTTCAACTGGGAGGCAAAGTCATCACTTCCGACAAACGTGGCCGAGTTTTAGGATTTCCCACCGCTAACTTGGATATAAAACCACGACAAGCATTACCAGGCAATGGCATCTATGCTACTATCACACAGGTAGATGGCAAACAATTCCCCTCAGCAACTAATGTCGGCATTCGCCCCACCTTTGGGGAGGGAGAAAAAATGGTGGAAACTCACCTGATAAACTATGAAGGTGATTTATACGGCAAAGAAATAAGCGTAGGATTTGTGCAGAAATTACGGGATGAGCAGCGCTTTCCCTCTTCTGAAGAGCTAAAGGCACAAATGGGAAAAGATATTCTAGAAGTAGAAGAAATTTTAGTCAAAGATTTAAAATGAGTAATACAAGGTTCACAGCCATTTTAAAACGAGGAGTAGTGGAGATTATAAGAGAGCCAGAGCTAGCCAGGCTGCTGAACTCGGGAAAGATTTTGAGCCTGAAGCAAGGCTTTGACCCTAGTGCTCCTGACATCCACCTAGGACACGTGGTGGGCTTAAGAAAGCTGCGTCAATTTCAAGAACTGGGTCATAAAGTCATTCTTATAGTCGGCGACTGGACAGCACGCATTGGTGACCCAAGTGGTCAATCGGCCACCCGCCCCATGCTTTCCCCCGATGAAATAAAGGCCAACGCTCAAACTTACATGGAACAGTTTTTTAAAGTGGTAGACAAGGATAAAACAGAGGTAAGATGGCAAAGCGAGTGGTTTTCCCAATTCACTTTGGATGACGTAATTAGACTTACTAGCAAATTTACCGTAGCCCAACTTCTAGCTAGAGAGGATTTCAATAAGAGGTATGGTTCTGGCAACCCCATATCTCTGACTGAAATGCTTTATCCTTTGCTTCAGGGCTATGATTCAGTAGCTATCAAGGCCGATGTTGAATTCGGTGGCATTGACCAGAAATTTAATTGCCTTGTGGGTAGAGATCTACAGCAGAGCATGGGGCAGAATCCCCAGCAAGTTTTCCTTGTTCCCCTTTTGATTGGCACTGACGGTAATCATAAGATGAGCAAGAGCTTAAATAACCACATCGGCGTCGCTGAGCCCCCCCAGGAAATATACGGCAAGGTGATGTCTATCCCCGACCTTCTCATCTTGGACTATTTTGAGCTGGTGACCGATGTTCCTGAGAAAGAAATCGCTGAGTTCAAAAAGCAATTGAAAACTCACTCGGTCAACCCCATGAACCTTAAGAAACGATTGGCCCATGAAATTGCAAGGCAGTTCCACGGTACAGAAGCGGCTGATAAAGCAGAAGGACACTTTGCCAGGGTATTCCAGAAAAGGGAGCTACCAGAAGAAGTCCCGACGATAGAAGTTAGCGGTAAGCTCGGAGGCAAGGTTCAGAGGGACATTACAAGGCTGTTATTTGAAGCTGGTCTGGTTAAGAGCCGCTCAGAAGCAAGACGTTTACTGGCTCAAGGTGCCATTGAAGTTGATGGAGTGAAAGTCAGCACCGAGCATATGACTTTGAACGATGGAAGCGTTATCAAAGTAGGTAAACGGGGTTTTCTGAAAATGGTCGATAGCATGAAAAGAAATTTCGAAACCGCTAATCCATAGAAGGGAGCTAATAAAAGATGCAGCTACGTGTTCCAGGACCAACACCTTGCCCACCACAAGCTCTTCAAGCCATGGGGCGGCAAATGATAAACCATCGGGGGGCAGAATTTGGTGAAATTCTCAGGTCAACAACGGAGAAACTAAAACAAGTATTTCAGACTAAAGGTGATGTTTTTCTACTTACCGCGTCAGGCACCGGTGGCATGGAAGCAGCTATCGTCAATACTCTGTCGCCGGGCGACAGGGTTTTATCCATCTCCAACGGATTCTTCGCCGAGCGATTTGGCGACATTGCCGAACAATATGGCGCTGAGGTAACCCGCCTTAATTTTGAATGGGGGAAAGCGGTTGCCCCTGATGCAATAGACAAGGCATTAAGGGCAGATGGCAACATTAAGGCGGTGCTGGCAACTCACAATGAAACATCCACAGGGATGACCAACAACCTTAATGAGATAAGCGCCGTGGTCAAGAAATTCGATAAACTTCTCTTAGTTGACGCTATCTCAAGCTTGGGCTGCATCAATTTACCTGCCGATGACTGGCATTGCGATGTAGTGGTTACTGCTTCCCAAAAAGGATGGATGGTGCCTCCAGGGCTAGCCATGGTCAGTGTAAGTGAAAAGGCCTGGCAGGCTCATGCCCAGGCTAAGATGCCACGCTATTACTGGGATTTTTCCAAAGCCAAAGATTATCTCCAGAAAGGGCAAACTCCCTGGACACCAGCTGTTTCCATCTTTTATGCTCTAAATACCACTTTGGATTTGATGTTAAGCGAGGGACTGGACAATATATTCGCCCGCCATGCTAGAATAGCTCAACTGGCTAGAAATGAAGCACAGTCATGGGGATTATCTCTTTTCCCGGAGGCGAACTATGCCTCCAACACAGTGACCGCAATAAATGCTTCTGATAGCATTAATGTCCCTAAACTGATTCAACTACTCAGGGATGAGCATGAAGTAGTTATTGCCGGAGGACAGGGCAGCCTATCAGGAAGAATCTTCCGCATTGGTCATCTTGGCATGGTGAATGAAAAAGACATGAAAATAATATTGCAGGCGCTGACTAAAACTTTGCCCAAAGCAATGAAGTAAGGGATCCCTCAAAAAAGAAGATGAAAATTTTGGTCGCTGACCCCATAGCTGAAGAAGGTATACAATCCTTACGTAGCTGTGCTCAAGTGGACATCAAGCCTAGGCTGGAGCCTGAGCAGCTCAAGGCTATAATTGGCGATTACGATGCTTTGATTGTTCGCAGTCAAACTCAAGTAAGGGCAGAGGTCATTGAACTGGGGGGGAAACTCAAGGTAATCGGTCGGGCTGGAGTGGGCATAGATAATATCGATGTCGATGCCGCTACCAGGAAGGGCATTGTGGTAGTTAACGCCCCCACAGGCAATACCGTGGCTGCCGCAGAACATACCATCGCCCTCATGCTTGCCCTAGCACGTAACGTGCCACAAGCAAACAGCCGCCTTAAATCAGGCAAATGGCAAAGAGAGCAACTGGTTGGCACCGAACTTA
>Ga0114922_10002484_pt1 | contig 17313 bp, 14 predicted proteins | sample AartaG_FD_100975 | JGI IMG/M metagenome (GOLD analysis project Ga0114922, IMG submission 100975) | Deep subsurface microbial communities from Aarhus Bay to uncover new lineages of life (NeLLi) - Aarhus_00045 metaG | ecosystem: Environmental > Aquatic > Marine > Oceanic > Sediment | place...
AAGATTTTCGGTACTCTGGGTGGTGAACTTTGCGGCTGCAAAAACATCCTCATCGAAAAGCTCGACCTCATCGCAGCGAAGTTTGTGAATATGCTGGCCGCGAACACTGGTTGCCGATTGCGTTAGCACCTCGACGGAAGAGCCGTTGACAAAGCGGCATTTTGCTTTGAGGGCAGGGCCTGCCAGAAATTGTTCGAATCCGTTCCATAAAAAGGCGGTCAGGTATTGGTACATCCTGCCGGACTGTTCACCTGAGCCACCCAGTATCCTGACCCGGCAGTTCGGCTTGAAGACACAATCCAAAAGCGTAGCGACCGCAGCTAATTCGGTCTTGCCGTCGGCACGGTTGGCCCAGACAATCGCATCGGCATTTGCTTTTCCTTCGGCAGCAAAGTCAGCGGAGAAACTGTGCCAGAGATAATCCATCGGCCCATTATGTTCAGGACAGATTCTTTTGTCCGGGACATCGATACCCAGAAAGACTTTGACGTAATTTTTAAGGTCCTGCTTTGTCCTCGGTCGAGCCCGCCGAAGCGCCGAGTAAATGTTAGCTGCCTTTTCGATATTGCAGGTTCCTGTTGACTTGCTCATAGTTGACCTTGTCATTATTATACCCCCTGGTTTTGAATGTTACCTGCAGTAAGTACACGAGTGCACGAATACGGTTTTGCTCTTGTGCATTTTCTCACGGCTACTTTACCAGTAAGTGCCGTTCGATGCCGGGCTGTAAGTGCAGGGTGATGCCTTCATTCAACTGCTTGCCGGTATACATTGCCTTTGAATTAGATGTCAGGTCGTGACCGGTATAGGATTTGCCTTCCTCGACTGTAAACCATTCCGGGAACTGATTTATGCGAGGCCAGTCAAGAGGCATCTTCATAACCGTTTTATGACGCGGCGTATCGAACAGGATTTTCCCCTCCCACTTCTTTTCGGCGCGGATACTTATTTTGAGAACATCGCCGTCCTGAACAGCCCCAAAAATAACATCCTCGCGCCAGGGCCTGATAGTGAGACCTTTGGTTTTCCACAGGCAATACATAATCGTCGTCCTGGCGAAGTTTCCGTCACCGTGCCATCCTTCGATGACGCCATCAGGTTTTTGAATCTTCCACATCAGCTCTGTTGAATAGTCCAGCCAGTCTTCGACCGAGCGTGTTGGTTCGCGATTGTAAAGATTGATGGCACCTTCGATAGAATCGGCGTAGCCGTCGGCACCACCACCCTCCCATTTGTAGTCGCTATAGTACTGACGGAGGTTGCCGAGGGCATATCGTACGGCCTTGCGATAGGACTCGGTCTTGTCAATCAGGTACACGGTGTAGAAGCCGTTTAGATCGTAGCCCCAATTGTCGGTCAGGTCGCCGGCGTGCTCGCCGGTCTGCGGGTTAATCCGGTTATAGAACAGGCCATGCTCATGTCGGCCAATCTCCAGTATGCGGTCCAGCATCTCGTGGATGGGTTTTTGATAAGCGCGCTTTTTCTCCGGGCGGGCAAAATGGACCATCGCGTAGAGTTCGCACAAACCTGAGATGATTTCGCAGCCGTGGTCGTCGAGCGAGAGTCTCTTTTCGTCTTTAGTTGGGTGGTGACCGTCCAGCAGGTAGTAATCGCCGATGCGGATGGCCCATTGGAGATATTTCTTGTCGCCGGTCATCCAGTAGATACGGGAGAGCGTCTGGAGCATCTCGCCGTTGATTTCCTGGCTGGTCGACGGGATTTTGCCGTATTTGGTTTCGATGGGAGCGTTCTTGAAGATATCGTCGAGGATTGCGAGCATACGGTCGCACCAGGGGCTTGGCCCGAGCCATTCGGTAAGTGGCAGCAGGCCGTCTTTGATATATTCCGATGACCCGAAGATGATGCGGCCTATATTAAGCTGGGCGTCCTGGAAATTGCGTTTTGAAAATGAGTATGTATCAGGCAGGGAGCCGATGCGGGATGTAAGTTTCCTCTCGGTGCCGAGCATATCGAGCATTCGACCATTGAACTTGGGACGGTCTGTAACAGCCGCGGTGAGCACCATAAAGGGATAATTATCCGCGGCACTGTCCTGAGCATTCCAGATGTCCTTGTTCCTGCTGAGGTTCCTGGGAATTAAGCCGGTCGTGGGGTCGGCATGCTTGAGCCAGCCTTTGACGAAATTTCGACAGCGAACAAATCCTTCATTTGCAAGTCGGCCATTCTCTAAGGCCTTTTTGAAGGCCTCATTATCTGATGCTGCGAGCTTACCGACGCCGCGTTCGGACAGTTCTTTGAGTTCAGCGAGGTGGTACTGATAGACGCCGCGAGGGTTGGTGTTGTGCTTTTTGCACAGTGATGTAGCCATCCCGACGACCTCGCCCATCATACCGCACGTCCGCATCACTCGAACCGTGCCCAGCGCCACGTGGGTAACACTGATGTCACGGCCTGCCATCATCAGGTTTCCGATGTTGCGCGAATAAAGACAGCGGTACGGAATAGGATACGGCTTGATGCTGGCGTGTTTTGCGATGGTTTTGAACTCTTCGCCGGGGAAGTATTTGGTGTTTTTAGGGTCCGGATAGTGCAGGTCGATGGTCCAGGTGGTGGTGACAAAAGCGTCAGGGAATTCCCTTTTTTCCTGGATGTCCTGCTGCTGCAATATGACGTCACCGAGCAGTCGTCGGGATTCGCGCTTACCGGCGATGTAAGCTACCCACTCGAGTTTGCGGTTGGCATACCAAGCTTTCCTATGCGTTTTGTTTTTTAGAAACGCCCAGTTGCCGAAGACAGCACGAAAACCGTAGTCGCGGATGTACTCGAATTCGGTTATCTGGTCGCGGTTCAGGCCAGTCTCCCAGTCCCAGTCGCCTCTTGTGACGTGCTGGCAGCTTTCTTCGTTGAACTGCAGCGCCCAGGGACAGTCCGGAAAAGCCGAAGGAGACTTTTCTTGCCAGGAATACCACTGAACCGAGGCACCCATAGTCATGCGGTCAGCCTTTTGCGGCGCAAGCGACTCGCCGGTTTGGCCTCGGCTTTCACGCCCCATCCGATAGTCAACCCCGGCAAGACAGCCGATGGCGCCGTCGCCTGTACAGTCTGCAAACAGTGGGGCTTCGAATCGCAGCTCCCTACCGCTTATTATATTTTTGGCGATGATGGCGGTGATGCGGACGCCCTTCTTCTCAACTTCATAGGCGTGCGTATTTAGAAAGAGGCGGATGTTTTTCTCTGCTTGCACGACACGCAGCTTCTTCTTGTCGTCGTAGTTCGAAGCGGGCTGAGCATTGCCGCGCTTGCCGGAATCGAGTTCCCTGACGACGTTCCCAAGTGCTCGGTAAGGCGGAAGGTTTATCCCGCCTCCTAAATGGACACGGACTTCCGAACTGTTGTTGCCGCCGAGGACGGGACGGTTCTGTATCAGCGCTACCTGCGGCCCGAGTCTGGCCGCTGAGACCGCCGTACATGTGCCTGCTATGCCTCCGCCGACCACGACCAGGTCGTATTTGCCTGCATTTTCGGGAGTATCCGGCAGGCCGAGTAATTTTCGCCGAAAGCCGGTTAGACCTTCACCTTCATTGGGTGGTTTGAAGTTAGTATCGGTTGTGAAGACGATGGCGTCGCACCTTCCCTCAAAGCCGGTCAAATCGTGCAGCGCGATTTTAGCTTGCTTGTTTTTTATCTCGACTGCCCCGCCGTCCTGCCAGTGCCATTTTGCTCCCTTGGTGCCGAAGATGGTTTTGAGCGGCTTGCCGTCAACGAGTAATTGGAACCTGCCCGGTGCACCCGGCACTTTCCACGGTGCCGCCCAATCGCGAGTGCGGACCCAGATGCGATATTTGCCGGTCACGGGAAACTGAACCTTTGTAACAGCATCCTCAACCGGCTCACCCAGTCCGTGGGCGAGCAGAAACGGTGAGCCCATCTGGTCCATAAACTGCTGGTCTACCACCCAGCCGCCAAGGTCCCCAAAGCTCTCAGCCTCGACCAGAACCCTCTGCGCCCCCGTCGCCGAAACAGTTGAAGCAATCGAGTATAGCAGAACAACAATCAACAACCTGGTTCTTATGTGTCTTCTTTTTTTCATCTTTGGCATCTTCTCATAAATTCAGGATTAGCTATTAAGTTTCACGGGGTATTTCTCCCAGGGCACCGCGCCGGCTTCGATGATGTGGTTGCGCAAGGCGGTGAAAAGTTTGCTATACATCGGATGTTTTCTATCCAGCGGATTTTGTTCCTGCCGGTCGTCCTTGAGGTTGTAAAGCTGCAGTGCCTCGAAGGGGCTGTTTTGCACGAGTTTGAAATCACTGAAGCGTGCTGCATACCAGGCCCTGCCGCCATAATTTCCACCTTCGCGACGCACCCAGAACAAAAAACGCTCCCCTGTGGGCCGGCTTTTACCGAGCAGCGTCGGCAGGATGCTGTGGCCATCAATCTCATAATTGAAGTTCGCGCCGGCCGTTTCACAAACAGTCGGGAACAAGTCCATAGTCAACGCAACGCGGTCGCCGCGTGAGCCGGCTTCTATCTTTCCCGGCCAAACGGCGCACATCGGCACACGGATGCCGCCCTCATACATAGTGCCCTTTCCAGCTCGCAGTGGGCCATTGTTGGCACCTACTCCTGTCTGGCCGCCATTGTCGGAAGTGAAAATGATAAAGGTATTGTTGTACAAACCATTTTCTTTCAGTGCCGCAATCACCTTGCCAATACCGTCATCCATGTGTTCGATAAGGGCGACGAGTTTTGCTCGCTTGTCACTGATATCCTTTTCGCGTTTTTCGACGCGGTCGAGCCAGTCCTTCGGCGGTTGAATCGGCGTGTGCGGTGCGTTGTAAGCAAGATACAGAAAGAACGGCTGCTTCGACCTGGAACGCTCTTTGATATAATCTACCGCCCATTGCGAAAACAGCTCAGTGGCGTGGCCCTTCGGATCTATTTCCTTGTCGTTGAGTCGTATGTAGTTGATGCCGTGGCGACGATGGTTGTAGTAGTCGTCCATCATATCACCGAGGAAGTCATGGAAGTGGTCGAAGCCACGTTCGTTCGGGGTATTGGGTGACTCCAGTCCAAGGTGCCACTTGCCGACGATTGCAGTGTGGTAGCCGGCCCGCTTGAGCAGCTTTGGCAGCAGTACCGCTTGTGGTGCCAGATAACCCCAGTTGTTTGTTAGATGTGTGCGGACCACGCCCGGTACGCCGACCAGGTCCGGGTATCTGCCGGTCAGCAGCGATGCGCGCGTCGGCGAGCAAACCGGACAGTTGGCGTAGAAGTTATCAAACCGCATACCTGCCGCAGCGAGATTGTCGATGTGTGGCGTTTTCAGGTCTTTTGCCCCGTAGCTCGAAAGGTCGCCGTAGCCGAGGTCGTCGACCAGAATCACAACGATGTTCGGCTGGCGTCGCCGTACTTTCTCGCCGGCCAGCGTGCACCCCGGCATAGCCAGCGACGCCGCCCCAAGGGCTGCCGCCTTTAGAAAATCGCGGCGTGTATTACCAAGTAAACTCATACTTGAAACCTCCTTGTTAATGATGAATGTATTGTTTTTCATAAGTCCTCATCCGCTACAATTATATTCATTAACCTGTTACATTCAATCATTTTTAATGGGCTATTGCTCCGCTTCTGCCAAAGCCGCTAACAATCTGCTGACAGCCGCTTCTGAAAGCTGCTCTGCTGGGTTATCGCCGTCTTTTTTCGCTTTATCGGACTGCTCAGTTTTTTGGGCTGCAATCTTTGGCAAAGAGATAATATCCAGACACGCCTTGCGTGCCGTCTCCTGGTTTTCCGATTCGGTAAGCTGCACCAGCTTTGCCGCCGCCAGCGGAGCGTACCTTGCAATTAAAGCAGCGCTTTGACGATGAGCGCTGGCTATACGCCGGTCGAACTCCTCGACAAAGTTACCATCGGCCAGCCATCTGTTATAGACGCTTCTGCTTACCTTGTGCTTGTCCAGAACCGCCTGCTCGTCAAGCTCACCGCTGAACAAATCCACCATCACGGCAAGCTGTTTTTTGCTCAATTTCGTTCTTTTAGCCATTATGGGAAACTCCACGATTTAGTTTTTTAATATTGAAAAAGACTTGAGCGATGTCGGCCAAAGCCGCAGCCCGCTTTGAGGCATTTGTCATTTCGGCTTTAGGCTCTTCAATCAGCGACAGCGCTTTCTCTATTTGTTCCTGCTGCCTATCGTTGACAAAGAATACCAGCGGATTCGCAAAGCACTTTGCGCTCATCTTTGCCGGTGCGCTCGGCCTTTTCAGATTGGTGAGCTGTTCAATCTGCTTTGTCGTTTGCGGCAATAGTTTTGAAAGTTCGCCGGTCGCCATTTTTTTGTTGAGCCGTTTCAGCAGATTTAGCTTTTTGCCTAATTCGTCCGAGCCGACAAGCCGGTTGAGCGTGGCAAGCAGTATGTCCGTCTCATCATCGTCGATGTCCCATACTATGCAATCGGCGGTTTCGTAACCGAGCTTGGAAAGGGCCCGCCAGCGGTGATGGCCATTGATTATCTGAAAATAAGCGGCTTTTCCCAAGCAGGGCCGAACTACCAACGGCTCATATCGGCCGGTCCGCTCAATGTTGTGAACCAGCTTCGCAAAATTGACCCTGCTTTGTTGGTTGGGATTGTCCGGATGAAATTCGAGTTTATCCAATGCGATTGATTGAATTGAATTTGTCATATTCGTCATTCGCTTCGCTTTCTAATTTGTCAGTAACTCTAACCTTGGATTGAACCAGATGTAATAGACCGGCCTTGCGGTAAGCTTGCTCAATACGTATCTTGTTCGCTCCGGGCACGCCCGGCTATTGCGGTGCTTACCGTAGCTTTGCAGGAAACGTTTAATCTCGAGCTCAATAAATTCTGCTGCCGGCTCACGCAGACGGCCCAGTTTCTGCTGAACTTTTTGCGGGTCGATAAGTTCTTCTTTTTCAACACCCACCATACTAAGTGCCTCGACAAGTTGCACACAGCGTGCAGGCATCTTCGCTTTGTAGGCCTTCATCCCCGCCTTTTCAAAGAACGGATTAACCAGCCCCATCACCGCCATCGCCTCGACGATAGGGACATTTATCCTCGGCATCGTCTCGCGCACGAGTCGGCTCGCTAAGCCAAGTACGCGAAATCTCGGCTCGATAATGACCCTGCTGATACAGCGGACGGTTTTGTTAAGGAGCGATAACTGCGTGGCCCTATCGAAGCCGGCAAACAAATCACCTGTGGCGACGTTTCGAAGCTCTACTGCCGGGGCCGGCATTGCATAAACGATAACGCCCACGGTCTGTCGGCCCGGACCTGCATTAGCAGAACCTTTTAGAGCAAAAATCGCCGCGTAAGGCCCAAGCTCACTGTCACGGTAGTGATAGTGTGCCAGCCCTTTGTAATCATCGTGATTGCCGGGGACAATTTGCAGTCTTTTACTGACGGAGCAGCTTCCCATCTTTAGATTTTCCTGTTCTTATAGATAACTTTTGTTACCCCGGATAATTCTTTTACTACCAGAACATCCGGCGCCAGGTCGAGCAGTATGTCTTCGTGACTGGACGCCAGGATAAAAGTTACGCCGGTCCTCTTTGCAAACTTTTGTAGATGATACGAAATGACCGCAGCGGTAATGCGGTCTAAATCAGAGCAGAATTCGTCCGCGAAGATGAATTTCTTTCCCGCCGCCAGTGCCGTTGCCAGGCGGAACCGGTATTTTTGGCCTTCGCTAAGATTTGCCGGCTGATTGATAACACAGAAACAATCGTTTAGCCCGGCGGCGCTGAGCATTCTAAGGCTTCTCAGCAAATCTCCGCCAATACAGTCGATTAGGGCTTTGTCGTTTTGCAGTTTTATTCGAGCCAGGTTGACCCTGTCCGAAGCAGGGACAGCTTTTTCCAGCTCGTTTAACAGAACGCTTTTACCGGCTCCCGATGGTCCCGTGATATATACGATGTCACCATCATTGATTTCCAGCTGGCAGTCGTGATTGAAATATCTTTCAGTGAGTCTTTCCACTGTCAGGCCGAACATCCTGCATACCTGCACAACCTTATCGGTGAGCTTTCCCTGCCAGCGAAAACTTTTTGAAACATTGTATGTCGACAAAGCTCTTTCTCCTTGCTCAATTCTCAGTTCTTGTAATCGTCTAATTTGCTTGCCGTTGACTCACTAATAACCGGCTCAAGAAGCCGTTGTATTTTTAGAAGTGTTTTGCGAACCTGATAATAGCTCCATTCCTGTTTTTCGGCGATTTCCCTCATCGATATGCCCAGCAGAAAATAATCCTTTGCGATGTCCATCTCACGCTTTGTAAATCGGCTGCGGTTTCGCAGGCAGGTTATGTATTTGCCGTCCATAAGTCTTGCCGTAAGCTTATGTATTCTTCGAGTGATTCTTACACGACTGATGCCGGTCAGTCTGCTTATCTGCCGAAGGCTGATGCCATTCTCCCAATACATTGTCATCAGCAGCTTGTATTCACCACTTAGCATACATAACCTGCTGCGAAGCAAATCTACTCTGTTGCGATACTCGTTTTTGATTTTCAGCGCTGCTTCCGAACTGTCTTCACGAATCTTATTCATCAATAATCCACCTGCTTTGTCCTCGCTCGGCTGGTTGAAGTGGCCGCCCCAATAAGTAGGGTTTTGCTGACTATTTTGTCCAGTATCCATTTGTTTGCTAAAAACCAGTCAGCCATCGGCCGTCTAAATTCTTGCTGTTGACTGTCTCCGTTTGCGACAGCATTTATCGGTGTCTTTTGACCGTTTTCTACCGTCTTCATATCAGAGTTGTGTATATATATACCAAACATGATTACTATATTAACAGATTAGTTAACGTTGTCCAGTATTTTTTTGTTGTTTTTATAAAATTTTTCATAATTTTACTATATTTCAAACACCATTTGTTTAAGTTCAGCCTTGAGCTTGGCTTATGACATTTTTTGGGAATGACTAAGGTCTATGGGCAATAGTGGTATATAGAAGCTCAAATGATGGATGTCATTCATTCGCTGCGCTCAAGGACAGGTATGAACGGAGCACAGAATCTCTTTTGCTTACACCGGATGCTTCGGTTTTCGGCTCAGCATTACAGCTCATCAAAACATCTGTGACAGAGCAACAGCAGGATAACTGCGTAAAGCCCTATTTTCGTGAAAAACCTGATTTTGAGGGATATAATTGCCTGCGAAAACACCTATTTGTGGCATCCACACCAAAGCAATTGGCTCGGTCGGCGCGCAGACACTCCCCAAAGGCTAATAAAACCAAGAGGGACGCACTCCAACAAAATTTATCTGGCCTGCTCAGCGAGTAAGAAAAAGTGGACTATTTGAACCGGTTAATCATTTGCTGAGTTTTCTCTCGGTTCCAATTGCCCGGCTTCTCATAATCCTGGTTCGCCTCCAGCTCCTCTGCGGATGGCCTCGTCGATGGCACGCCGTCGCGCGGCACCTCGGCCCCTGTAATCCACACTAAGGAGTTGAGCACAAGCTTGCGGAAGTCATTGTTGGCCCAGCCCCACTGCCAGTGCCCGCCGGTGAAGCCGAAGCCTCGGCCACCGTCAGAGCGCTCATAAGCCCACGCAACATGTTCCGGCATGCCCATCCGCGCGCGGACGTGCGGATTGGCGCCATGAGCGTCATTGCCTTTTCTGCGTGTGCTGTCAGGCGGAATAGCGGTAAGGATGGGCGTTACGTTCTTCATGTCATTGGCGAAACGCATGTGGTAGTACCACTCGTCATTCAGCGAGAAGGGCTTGACACCGCGGGTGATTGGATGTGCGGGGAGTTTCTTGAATTCAGCTTCCCAGTGTGGATTGACCGACCAGAAGGTTTCAAAGTATCCTCCTATCCAGTCAAGCAGGTAATTGCCGGGCTTGCCCTTTGGCACCTCGACACCGTAGTGGAAACAGGCTATTCCCACACCATTTTTTGCAAGTTTGTCCATCTGGTCAAGGTGCCGCATGACCACGTGACCGCCGCCCCCGTCGCAGTACATCGCGATGGCGTCGGCATTGTCGAAGGCGGTTGGGTCCTTGGGCCAGCCGTTACGGTAAACTGCGGCATGGATATTGGGCATATTTTCATTCAGACATGTAGCCAGAAGCAGACATCCAGCGTTATGCTCGTGGGCCCCGTAGCCGTGACTGCGTGGTCCGGCGACCAAAACTATCTTTTTCCTCTCAGCCATTTCCAACCTCCTGAGTTGAATGTCTTTGAACTGGACCGCCATCGGCGGCCCGACGTGTAACTGCAGCGCCAGTACGCCCGACAGGTCCTTGTCCTTCTTGTCCTTGTCGATCACCTCTGCCGTGACCTTGCCGTTAATCGAAAGAACAATCTCGTTGCCGAGAGCTTTAATGTGGTAGTCGTTCCAGCCGTCCTTGTTAATATTGGCCATCAAGGCGGCTGAGTCCCCAATCGACGTGCTGGTTCTCTTGCCGTCCGGGCCGATGACGGTCCTCTTTCCGCACGCTGCGAGCATCCCGCGGCCACGCTCGTCATAGAGCGCGCCTGCCCATTGACCAGCCTTATCGATGTCCGCCTGGTAGCCTGCGACATGCCCGTCCTTGTCAACCCGGCTGCGGACCTGTACACCGGAGTTGGCCGACGTGGTTCCGCTGATGCTGTATTTGAGCTTCAGCTCAAAGTCGTCCAGCTCACCCAATTGCCAGACGAGGAACTGATTCGACCTGACCGGATGCTGCTGTGTAGAGCGACCGGTAATCGTCCCATCATCCACTGACCAGTAGCTCATGTCCGGCGCCTTCCAGCCATCGAGCGTCCTGCCGTCGAATATGGGCTTAAAGCCAGCCTCCTCGGCAATGGCAGCGCTTGTAACAAAAGCCACCAGGCCGAACGACACAACCCAAACGAGCCATAAATAGTTTGTACGCATAATAATTCCTCCTTTGTAAATGATAGAAAACCTATTTTTTGCCACTTTTTTGCAAAATGCGAACCCATATAAAAATGTTTTTTTTATGTCATTGTGCTTAGCCTACGGCCTCCCACTGTTCTCTTATCAACTTCAGTGCCTCGGTGTAGACCTCTTCGGCGCTGGGGAAGAAATCGCGCCAGACACGGGTGGCGGCGGCCAGGTCCGGCAGCGCACGCCCAAAGGCCTCGACGACCATCCACTCGTCATAACCGCCCGACCGCAGTGCTTTGAACGTACCGGGCCAGTCGATATGACCCTTGCCCGGCGTACCGCGGTCGTTCTCACTGATGTGAACGTGCTTGATAATATCAATGTGCGGAGCGATGCAGCCGACAGGGTTCTTTTCTTCAATGTTGGCGTGGAAGGTGTCGTACAGAACGCCAATGTTGGGATGGTTTACCCGCTTGATGTAGTCCGCTGTGTCAGCCATTGTGTTGAGGAAATAGCACTCGAAGCGGTTGAGGTACTCCACAGCGAGGGTCAGGTTGGCTTTAGCGGCAAACTCGGCGGCTTGGCGGTGCGTCTCGGCGGCACGCTGCTTTTCCTCTTCGGTAGGGCCCTGGCCGGTGAAAACGCCCAGCGGTTGATAGAACGGGCCACACAGCACCGTACTGCCCACTGCCGTCGAGCAATCTATCGCCCACTTGAGGTAGTCCACCGCCGCCCGGCGGTGATTCGCATCAGCACTGATGGGATTATGTTCCTCATCCGGAATGACCGTCACGGATGTGCATTCCAGGCCGTTGTCTTTGATTGACTTACCGACCTTTTCAAAGTGCGAAGTATCCCCCTCGAATAAGGGCACCTCGACACCATCGTAGCCGACCTTTTTAAGTGTTTCTATAAGGGGCAAATGCTCCTCAGTAACGTGCGTGGTCCACAACAGCATATTAAATCCGACTTTCATTAGCGTTTCTCCTTTGCAATCTGCGTTCTCTTATTTATTGCCTGTTTTTTTCTTTTGGTTCTTTGGAACCGGCGGCAGGCCGGCCGCCCATGCGCAACCTCGCCGGAATAGTTCAGCGGCACCCGGGTTGGAGATGGCCTTGACGTCGTGGCCTAATGCGCTGTGAAACACCCGGCCTTTCCCATAATTGAAAGTGAAAGCCATGGGGTAAATTTTGCCGTCGACTTTCGAGCGAGCGGTGGCCAGCATATCGACGGGGCGGTCACCTGTCAGGCAAGTGTACAACTCGTCTTCGGTCTCGAAAGGGGCAAGTCCCTGCGTGATGGGGTGGAGCACATCGGTAATATTGACGCGGAAAGGCCCTCCGGGGTCGTGCGCCCTTGCCTTTGGGTCCCAGACTCTACCGGCCAGATTTCGAAATTCCGGCCAGTCCCGGAAAGCACCACAGCCAAAGTGGATGACAAACAAACCCTTGCCGTCCTGAATAAACTTGCGGAGATTGGCTTGAGCCTTCGGCCCCGGCGTGGGCTGTTCCCAGCTCATAAAGTGCAAAACGACCACGTCGTAGCGGTGCAGTGCCGAAGAATCAAGAAAGTGTGGGTCTTCTACAACGCGCGGCTTCAACCGCCTGTCCTTTCGGAGCGTTTCAGCCAATGCTGGAGCGGTCTGGCGCCAGTTGTGAGCAGGGTGGTCAATACCTGTGACGATAAGCACATTGGCAGTCTGCTTCTCTTCAGCCGCCAATGTCGAACCTGGATATACAGCCGCGGCCAATACAAGCCAAGCCAAGGTAAACAGAACAATGATTCGAGTAAAATGGTTCATAGCTTTAAATCCCAATCAGCACAAATTGACAGTATACAGGGGTAGTACAGCCTCCACGGACTGTGCATCACCCGTTTCGGCATCCGAACCACCTGTTCGTTATTGAGAAAATGCTCGTTTCTCCTTGTCCCAAGTGAGCTTGCGGTCATTGCGGACCTGTGTATTCCACCCAAGCGGGCAGGATTACAAACACGCCGGCAAAAGACCGGTTCGCATTTGCTATAGAATAACACACCTTGCGGCTGCTTGTCAAATCCTACTGCAAAAACTTTCTTAAAAGCACTTTTTCACACAAATATCGTCGATTTCCGCTGTCTCTGATGCCCGATTGCCCCGCTTTTCCGCCGGAACTGTGTCAACTGAAACATAGGTAACGTCATCCTGGGTGGAGTTGGGGGCTTCGATGGTGAGTTTAGCCGAACCGTGGATGATGCCACTTGAGATAAGATTTGACAGGCAGTGACGAGGTGTGCTATTTTAGCTGTTTAGCCGTTGGGCATTGGCCCAGGCAGCATAATAGTGCAAGAAAATAGCTCTATGATTATATCTATTTCGCCGGTTTTCGGAAACGATAGAAAGCAGGTGGGAACGGAATCCCAAAAACAATGAAAAATGCCTGTGTGAACGCTAAAAAATTATTTTAAATGAGGAAAAACTTATGAAGTTAGATCCAACAAAAATGAAAGACTGGCAGGTCGCTGAAGCTGCCGAGGAGACTATGAAACCAGTTCGCCAGCTTGCCAAGGAGATGGGATTGCAGGAAGATGAGCTGATTCCCATGGGTCGAAAGTTGGCCAGAGTCGATTATCAAAGAGCTCTCTCGCGTCTGAAGGATGCTCCATCGGCAAAGTACATTGATGTTACCGCCATTACGCCGACACCGCTGGGCGAAGGAAAAACAACAACGGCCATCGGACTGATTGAGGGTCTCGGCAAACTCAACAAGCGTGTTGTCGGTGCAATTCGCCAGCCAAGCGGAGGTCCCACTTTCAATATTAAGGGTTCGGCTGCCGGCGGAGGCTTGGCGCAGTGTATTCCGCTGACACCATTTTCCATCCGATTGACAGGTGATATTGACTGCATCACAAATGCCCACAATTTAGCTATGGTAGCTCTGACATCAAGGATGCAGCATGAAAACAACTATGATGATGCCAGGCTGGCAAAAAGCGGCCTAAAGCGAATAGATATTGACCCCGAAAGAGTGCAAATGAAATGGACGATGGATTTTTGCGCCCAGGCCCTGCGCGATATCAGAATCGGCCGGGGCGGAAAAATGGACGGCTATGAGATGGACTCGGGCTTCCAGATTACCGTCTCAAGTGAGATTATGGCGATATTGGCAGTTGCTAAAGATTTGAAAGACCTGCGAGAGCGCATGGCAAAAATCGTGGTAGCATACGATAAGAAAGGCAATGAAGTAACTACCGCCGACCTTGAGGTTGACGGAGCAATGACGGCCTGGATGGTCGATGCTATTAATCCGAGTTTGCTTCAAACCATCGAAGGTCAGCCGGTATTCGTGCACGCGGGACCATTTGCGAATATTGCTGTGGGCCAAAGCTCCATCATCGCCGATATGCTTGGGACGAAATTAGGTGAATACCACGTTACCGAAAGCGGGTTTGGAGCCGACATAGGTTTTGAGAAATTCTGGAATATAAAGTGTCGTATGTCCGGCTTAACTCCGAATACCATCGTTATCGTCGCCACTATTCGTGCCCTGAAAATGCATGGCGGCGGACCTGCCGTAAAACCGGGGATACCGCTGGCCGAAGAATATACGAAGGAAAATCTCGAATTGCTTGAAAAGGGCTGTGAAAACCTTGTCGCTCATATCGAGACGGTCAAGAAAAGCGGGGTTCGGCCGGTTGTTTGTGTCAACAGCTTCTATACCGACACCAAGGCCGAAATTGAACTTGTGCGAAAAATAGCTGAGAAAAACGGCGCCTTAGCCGCGGTCTCTGAACACTGGCTCAAGGGCGGCGACGGCGCTATCGAATTGGCAGAAGCAGTCATTGATGCTTGCAGCGAAAAGCCCGATTTTAAGCTTCTTTATGAACTTCAGACACCGCTTAGAAAACGAATTGAATTGATTGCCAGGGAAGTCTATGGGGCCAGCGGAGTAACCTACACTGACGAGGCCCTGGAAAAAGCTAGGGCTATGGAAGCCGACCCGGCCTCGAAGACTTTAGGGACCTGTATGGTCAAGACGCACCTCAGCTTGTCGCACGACCCTGACATAAAGGGCAGACCCACGGATTGGGAGCTTCCAATCAGCGACGTTCTTGTTTACAAAGGTGCAGGCTTTATTGTGCCGGTGGCGGGTGCCATAAAATTGATGCCTGGCACGGCGTCGAATCCGGCTTTCCGCCGCATTGATGTGGATGTGAACACCGGAAACGTGCAGGGCCTGTTTTAACCACTAAAATTAACCAAAGACAGCAACGAGCACGCAGTCCTTGGAACTCCTTACGGAGAGAAAGAATTAAGATTGACCGCAGCGGACTCAGTGGTAAAATTGTGTTTTCTGGAGTAACTTATGACAGCACAAATTATAGATGGTAAGCAGGTGGCCGCGGATATGCGGGCGGAACTAAAAGAGGAAATAGCCAAATTAAAAGAACAGGGGATTGTACCCGGACTGGGGGTCATCTTAGTCGGCGAGGACCCCGCTTCGAAATCATACGTTACGGCGAAAGAGCGAACGTGCGCCGAGATTGGGATTTATTCCGATGATAACCGCCTGCCTGAAGATACCACGCAGGAAGATTTGATGGCACTGGTCGAGAAGATGAATAACGACCCCAAAATCAACGGCATTTTAGTGCAACTGCCTTTGCCCAAGCACCTCAATGAAGCCCAAGTCCTTCTTGCAATCGACCCTGATAAGGACGTCGACGGATTTCATCCAATGAACGTGGGAAAAATGATGGTAGGTGAAAAGGCGTTCCTGCCCTGCACACCGCACGGTGTTATTCAACTGCTGATGCGCAGCGGGGTAGCCATTGAGGGAGCTAACGTTGTAATCGTGGGGCGAAGCAATATAGTGGGCAAGCCCTTAGCTAATATGCTGATTCAAAAAAATAAAACCGGCAATGCCACCGTTACGGTCTGCCATACCCGCACCAAAGATCTTACAAACCAAACAAAGCAAGCTGATATCATTATTGCCGCTGCCGGTCGGCCGAATACGGTTACGGCGGATATGGTAAAAGAAGGCGTGGTAGTCATTGACGTCGGCGTTAACCGTGTTGAAGATGCAACAAAAAAGAGGGGTTATCGCCTTGTGGGCGATGTGGATTTCGAAGCAGTGAAGGAAAAGGCCTCACTTATTACTCCTGTCCCCGGCGGAGTAGGGCCAATGACAATAACAATGCTGCTATATAATACAGTCGAATCGGCCAAAAGGGCCGCCGGTCTTGAAACTACGAATTGACACCGGCCGTGAGAAAACGATAGAGTATATCTGGCTATTAGGAAAGGGGAAAAAGTGGCTGTTGCAAAATACCCAGTAATCTGGTTACAGGGAGCGGGTTGTTCGGGCTGTTCCATATCTGTTTTGAATGCGGTAAGCCCCCGGATTCAGAACCTTCTGTTGGATGAGCTGGTGCCCGGCCATCAACTTAATTTGATGTTCCATGCAACCATAATGGCTGGCCAGGGCGAGCCGGTCATCGAGGTTTTGAAAGACACCGAAAAGAACAGGAAGGGCGGCTATATCTTAGTCGTAGAAGGAGCAATCCCGACCGCTGAAGGCGGTGTCTACGGCAGTATCGGAGAGAGATCTGGCAAGCATCTGACGGTTCAGCAGAGTGTTGAAGAACTTGGGAAAAATGCGATGCTGGCAATTGCCCTCGGTACCTGTGCTGCTTATGGCGGAATCCCTGCGGCCAAGCCAAATCCTACCGCATGCAAGCCAGTTATGACGGTATTTGACGAAAAGGGTATCGAGACTCCGGTTGTCAATATTCCGGGCTGCCCGACGCATCCGGACTGGTTTATAGGTACGGTATCCGTGATATTGTTCTCTGGTGCCCAGGCACTCGATTTGGACCAGTTAGGTCGCCCGCGTCTTTTCTTTGGGCAGTTAATTCATGAGAACTGCCCAAGGCGGGCGGACTTTGATAAGGGTAAATTCGCCCAGAAGTTAGGCGAGCCGGGGTGTCTTTACAAGTTGGGCTGTAAGGGCCATTACACTTATGCCGATTGCCCTGTGAGACAGTGGAACAATGGCGTAAGCTGGTGCGTGAAGGCAGGCTCGCCCTGTCTGGGGTGTGTCGAGCCGGAATTCCCGGATGGAACCTCTCCAATGTACGAGAAAATTACTCTCGAGGATATGATATGGTCACAAAAATAAAGATTGACCCTATAACAAGGATAGAAGGCCACCTCGCTATTGAAGCGGTAGTAGATGATGGCGTAGTGAAAGACGCCAAGAGCGCAGGCACCCTTTTTCGGGGTTTCGAGATAATCCTGGCCGGCAGGGACCCTCGTGATGCGAACCGACTCACCCAGCGAATCTGCGGCGTCTGTCCGACCGCTCATGCAACGGCATCGGCGCTGTGTCTTGACGATGCGTTTGGTTTAACTGATAAAATCCCGAACAACGCAAAGCTCATCCGCAATCTTATCCTTGGCTCGAACTTCCTCCAGTCGCATATCCTGCACTTCTATCACCTTGCGGC
>Ga0114922_10002485_pt1 | contig 17306 bp, 16 predicted proteins | sample AartaG_FD_100975 | JGI IMG/M metagenome (GOLD analysis project Ga0114922, IMG submission 100975) | Deep subsurface microbial communities from Aarhus Bay to uncover new lineages of life (NeLLi) - Aarhus_00045 metaG | ecosystem: Environmental > Aquatic > Marine > Oceanic > Sediment | place...
AGCATCTGACAACTTGTCCAAAATGCCAAAGAGCTCTTGAAGAAAGAAACCTTTTACTCCAAGCTGCAGAAAGCCTCCCTCTCTGGCAGCCCCCTCCTGATTTTACTCAGCAGGTTATGGCTAAAATTTTTCCGACAAAAGTTCCTATTTCGTCTTGGATTAAAGCCATGTCTGCTGGTTTTACTTCGATTACCCTGGCTCTCTTCATCTTTCTTCTGGCCAGCGGGCAAAATCTCTCCGATCTTCTCATCAGCTTCAATCAGGCCCTTTGGAGTTTTATAAAAAACTTTGCTCTTCTTTTCGTGAAAATCTTTAAATTAGCCACTCTTTTAATCAAAGTGATTCAGCAATTTTTTGGATTTCTCATCAACGGTTTCACCTCATTAACAGCCATTATCAGCCCTCAGGTTCAGATAATCATAATCGCAATTTCCATTATTGTTATTTTGACTTTAATATATGGGATTAAAAGAAAACTATTTATTGGAGAAAGAACATGAAAAATAAAATATTATTAACTTTTGTCTTTTTCTTCTTTCTTTTTGGACTTCTCCCTCTTCAAAGTCAACAGAGCTTTACTATGAAAAAAGATATCTATGTAGCAGAAGACGAAGTCCAGGATAATATCATCGCTTTTGGGGGAGAGGTTCTCATTGAAGGGAAAGTTAAGAACAGTGTAGTTGCCTTTGGCGGCACAGTTATTGTATCCGGTGAAGTGGGAGATTTAGTTTTAGGATTCGGTTCGGAGGTCACTCTGAAGTCTTCTGCTGTTGTCAACGGAGATGTCGTTTCCTTAGGAGGAACGCTTGAAAAAGAGTTTGGTTCTATTGTCAAAGGAGACACGATTTATATTGAAACCCCTAGAGATATTAAAAATTTAATTAAGACGCTTTTTAAAGGCCCTCTGATACCATTTCTTATTATTATTAAATTAATCTCTGTCTTTATCTGGTTTCTCCTTGCTCTGCTGATGGCAGCTTTTTTCCCCCGTCAGATTTCCCTTGCATCGTCCCAAATCAGAAAATCCTTCTGGCCAGTATTCGGAACAGGCATTTTAAGCATCATTATTTATACCTGTTTAATCATCTTTTCAGTTTTTCTCTCCTTTGTCTTAATAGGTATTCCAATCCTTCTCTCGCTTATTATTATAGGTCTGATCATTAAAATATTCGGTCGAGTTGTCCTCTTCTACTTCCTTGGAGACAGCCTCTGTAACGCATTCGGGAAGGGCAAAACTTCTCCACTCCTGGCTGTTACATTAGGTTTGATCATAGTAAGCTTCATCACTTTTATTCCTTTCCTCGGCGCTCTTGTCTCATTCTTCCTAACCATAATCGCCTGGGGAGTTGTAATAAGAACAAAATTTGGAGTAACTGAAAATTGGTTTGGTAGAAAAAAATTAAAAGCCCAGAAAGATTAAAAACAAAATGGAAACGCTTAACTGAATAGAATAAAAGGATTAGGCCGAAAGGCAGACAGAAAATAAAAAAACTATTAAAATTTGGAATTGATAAAGCTTAGCGGCGAGGTTTTATTTGGCTTTTTTCTTCACAATCTCCAGGATTTTAAAGTTCTAAGATTTCTTTTTTCTTAGAATCTGCAAGCTCATCAATTTTTTTTGTGTATTCGTCAGTAACTTCCTGGAGTTTTTCATACCCCCAAAACTTATCATCCTCAGTGATTTCTTTTTTCTCTTCTAGTTCCTCGATTCCTTCCTTGCCATCTCTTCTCATAATTCGGAGTGCTGTTTTCTCTTCTTCCAGCATGCTTTTTATATGCTTTGCCAATTCTTTTCTTCTATCCTCATCTAACGGCGGAATCGGGATTTTGAGGGTTTTACCGTCGCTAATAGGATTAAGCCCAAAATCGGCACTTCTGATAGCTTTATCAATAGCTTCCAAAAACGACGGGTCCCAAGGCTGGACTGTAATCAAAGTAGGATCAGGAACCCCGAGAGTAGCCACTTGATTGACAGGTGTTAAACTCCCATAATAATCGACTTTTATATCTTCAAAAAGGCTAATATTCGCGCGTCCGGTCCTCAATTTACTCAGTTCTTTTCGGAAATGTTCTGTGGAAACTTTCATTTTTTTCTCAATCTCTCTTAATATGTCCTTAACCATCCTATTCCCTCGCTAAAACAGAATACAAAGAAAATATCTTTAACTATCCAGGGGAGATTTAATAAATTTTTGTTCCCACCTTCTGGCCTAACACAGCCTTTTTTATATTTCCTTTCTTCTTCAGATTAAATACGATAATGGGCAGCTCATTATCTTTGCACAGGGAAATTGCTGTTGTATCCATAACCTTCAATCCTTTCTTAATTACATCTAAATATTTGATAGTACTAAATATTTTAGCTGTTTTATTAACCATAGGATCAGCTGTGTATACACCATTTACTTTTGTTGCTTTTAATATCACCTGGGCTTTTATTTCCAGAGCTCTTAATGCTGCAGCCGTATCCGTCGTAAAATATGGACTTCCGATACCCGCGCTGAAGATGACAACTCTACCTTTATCAAGATGCCTTATTACTCTTCTTCTTACAAAAGGTTCTGCTACGGCTTTGATTTCAATGGCTGACACATGGCGGGTAAAAACGCCCCCTTTCTCCAGAGCATCTTGAAGAGCAATCCCATTCATTATAGTAGCCAGTAAGCCCATATAATCAGCTGAAGCTCGATCCATCCCTGCTGCAGTCCCAGAAACTCCACGGAAAATATTACCTCCTCCAATCATTATGGCAACCTGGACACCTAAGCCGGTGATTTCCTTCATCTCTCTTGCTATAGACTTTGCCGTTTCAAGATCAATTCCATACGAACTTTTTCCTAAGAGAGATTCCCCAGAAAGTTTTAGTAAAATTCTTTTGTAGACTGGCTTTAATTCAGGCATGACCAAACTTATATTAATATTTGCCCAGCTCAAACCGGGCGAATCTTTTTATTTGTATGTTCTCGCCAATTTTAGCAATATATGATGCAAGAAGTTTTTTGACTGAAATTTTATCATCTTTTACATAGGGCTGGTCCAATAAACAAACTTCCTCGTAAAATTTACCCAGTTTTCCTTGTACAATCTTATCAATTATTTCGGGAGGCTTTTTTGAATCCTTGAACTGCTCCCGGATTATCTCTTTCTCCTCTTCCAATACTTCAAGGGAGATTTCATCCGAAGATATATATCTGGGATTTGATGCAGCAATATGCAAAGCAATGTTTTTTACCAAATCCTTGAAATCATCATTGCGGGCTACAAAGTCCGATTCACAATTTACTTCAACAAGGACTCCAATTTTCCCGTTAAGATGGATGTAAGAACCAACTACTCCCTCTGCTGTCTCACGACTCATTTTATCTTTAGCACGTGCGTATCCTTTTTTTCTTAAAATGAGAATCGCCTTTTCAATATCTCCTCCGCTTTCCTTAAGAGCTTGTTTGCACTCCATCATTCCAATTCCTGTCCGTTGACGGAGCTCCTTGACCATCTTAGCTTTTATTTCCATCTTTTTTCCCTTCTTCAAGCAGATTCCTCAGGCTTAATAGGGCTGCCCTCTTTTCCCTTTTCGGCAGGAAGTCCCGAAGCGGGAATATCTTCTTCCGCTTCTGGAGGAACTTCTTCCTCCTTTTTGGCTTCCTGAAGCTCTTTATCCATCTTCTTTTTTTTGCCCTCAATGACAGCCTCAGATATCTTTGTAGTAAACAATTCGATGGCTCTGACTGCATCATCATTTCCTGGAATAGGATAGTCTATGTCTTCCGGATCTCCATTTGTATCAACTACAGCCACAATAGGAATATTCAGTTTTTTGGCTTCCTGAATGGCAATTTCTTCTTTTGTAGAATCTATCACAAATAAAACTCCAGGGAGCTCCAGCATATCCTTTATTCCACCTAAATTTTTAGAAAGTTTCCTGAAAACCTTCTCCAGTTTTGACTGTTCCTTTTTTGAGAGAAGCCCCCACCGTCCGTCTTCTTTCATTTCCTCCAGCTCGATCAATCTTTCCACGCTGCCTCTGATAACACTGAAGTTGGTCAGCAATCCGCCCAGCCAGCGCTGGTTAACATAACACGATTCGCATTTTAAGGAGCTTTCTTTGATAATGTCCTGAGCTTGTTTCTTCGTTCCTACCAGGAGCACTTCCTGCCCATCCTCGACAACACTTCTAATAAATTGTAGAGCCTCTTTGAAATTTCTTATCGTCTTCTGTAAGTCAATAATATAGATTCCATTCCTCTGGCCGAATATATAATCCTTCATCTTGGGATTCCACCTTTTTGTCTGGTGGCCAAAATGAACACCTGCTTCTAAAAGTTCCTTCATAGTTACTGAAACCAACACGAATCCTCCATTTATCTCTTGTGGTATTGAGGTGCTTTGCGGGCACCTAATAATCCATATTTTTTTCTTTCTTTAATCCTGGAATCTCTTGTCAACAAACCTGCACTTCTAAGATTGGTCCTTAATTCCTTATTAAACTCAATCAAAGCCCTCGCAATTCCTAACCGGATCGCTTCTGCCTGTCCGTTTGATCCCCCTCCATTCACACGGATAAAAATATCAAATTTACTTTCTGTTTCAGTTATATGGAAAGGTTGTTTAATGGTATGTTTATGGCTTTCTAAATTAAAATACTCATTAAATTGACGAGGTCTTTTATTTACATATAAAGTGATTTCTCCTTTACCTGGACGGAGAAAGACCCGCGCAACCGATGTTTTTCTCTTTCCTGTTCCGTAGTACTGGATTAAACTCAATTTTCCTCCTAAAACTGGTATTCCTGTGGTTTTTGAGACTCATGAGGATGCTCAGGCCCTTTGTAAACCTTAAGTTTTTTATATACGGCACGACCGAGTTTTCCTTTGGGGATCATACCCCAGACTGCTTTTCGAATAACCTCTTCAGGCTTTTTTTCTAAGACTTCCTTAAGAGACTTTACTTTTAATCCTCCAGGGTAACCAGAGTGAGAATAATACTTTTTCTGCTCCAGTTTTTTTCCTGTAACACTTATTTTTTCAGCATTGATCACAACCACAAAATCTCCACAATCAATAAACTGAGCAAACTCAGGTTTCCTCTTCCCGCGTAGTAAGACAGAAATTTCAGTAGCCAGTCTCCCCAGAGTTCTTCCCTCGGCATTAATCAGCCACCATTTCTTCTCAATCTCGTCTTTTTTTGGAGTAAACGTTCTCATTTCTCTAAACTTTAGACCTATTTTAATTCATTAGAGCGATGCTCTAAAATACTAAATCTTTAGGGAGTTGTCAACCTTTACCGAGGTTTGGGTGTAACCTAAAAAATTTAACTAAGAACAAAATAAGTCATTATTTTATTGATAGTTAGCAAAAAAGACTAGTGTTCGGGGATGGATGAAGTTAAAGGAATAACCGGGGATAACTAAAATACTTCCTTGTTTTATCTCTCTCCTCTTAACTCTCGCTCAAGCTTTCTTTTCTCTGCCTGTTTTTTTCTTGCCTCTTGGAATCTTTCCTGGAATATATCTGCTTCTTTTATGTAGCGTTCAGCCCTATCCGGATAAATATTCGCGTGAATATTCCTGTATACCAAATTAACGTAAATATATGGCTCAGGATAAGATGGATCTATCTCTGAAGCCTTAAATAATGCCTTGAGGCTCTCTTCTCCAAGTTCTAACCTATCTTCCTTTGACAGGACAAGTCGAAGACGGTTAGCTTTCCAAAAACGATTCGCTCCTACAGCGTACCAAGCCTCAGCATTTTCAGGATCCAATGTTATACGCATTTTATGATATTTACATGCTTCGTCAAACATTGGGGAAGGATTCTGATCGTCATAAAATTGAGCTATATAGGCATAACCCTGGGGATTATAGGGGTCAGTCTCAATCCTCCGAAGATACATCTCCTCTGCTTTTCTAAACGGTGTAGCGACGGCATTCTTTTCATCTCCCTTATCATCCGGAGTTCCAGAAACTTTTACAGTTACATACCTCTTGTAAAATTCAGCCACAACATAGTAATTATTCATATTAGCCGGTTCCAACTCAATTATCCTCAAGTACAGCTTTTCAGCCTCTTCATAATTCCTCAATTTGTCATACATATCACCCAGGGAGTAAATAACATTTTTGTTATCCGGATCAATTTCATAAGCCTTGTTCAAAGCCTCCAAGGCCTTATTGGCTTTCTCCATATTTTCTGGAGAAGTAACTCCAGGCTTAAATAGATTTTTATAAGCTTCCCCAAGATATCGAAAAGCATCAACCAATTCTGGATTATAACTTAATGCTTTTTCATAATCCTCAATTGCATTCCGGTATTTGGCTTCACTAAAAAAACTATTTGCTCTAGTAAAATAATAGTTGGCTTGTAATCTAGAAGTTTTGAGTTTTTTACAACTCATTGGGATAAAAATCACGGTTAGAGCTAACAGAATTAGCAGGACAATGTTTGTACTTTTCCGAAACATCATGACCTCCTTTGTCCTCAAGTCCGAAGTTTCCTCACAATTTAATTTATAATAGAATACAGGAATAAAGTCAAGGTGCATGAAACCTGCGGGAGCATTTTGGGCTTATCCCCCATAAAAATATTTTGTCTTCCCACAGAAAATTAAAATATCTCTTTTTGTGAATTTTTCTCTCTTGATACAGCTTAAATTTAGTTCTTTCTCAAAAACAATTGAATGGGAGTTCCCCAGAAATTAAACTCTTTCCGCAAAAGATGAATAAAAAATTTCTCGTAAGATGGGGCAAGAGAAACGCGTGAATGAGTGAAGAGAACAAAAGTCGGTGGAAGCACACTTATTTGTGTCATATATTTTATCTTCATTCTTCTCTTCTTTTTTGAGAGAGGGGGATGATTCTCATTTATCCAGGATAAAAAATTATTCAATCGAGATGTCCCAACTTTTTTAAAACCATTCGTATAGACCTGTTCTGCAAAATCGAGAATTTTTACGACTCTTTTACCTGTTAAAGCGGAAATGAAAAGAAGAGGGGCATAATTGACAAAGTCTAACCTCGTATAAACCTTTTCTTTAAAATCTTCAGAAGTCCCGGTATCTTTCTGGACCAAGTCCCATTTGTTCAATGCAATCAAGAGAGGTTTGCCTGATTCATGAGACAAATGAGCAATCCCAGAATCCTGGCGCGTAGGAAATTCCTGTGCATCCATTATCAAACTTATAACATCTGCCTGGACAATATCTTTTTTCGCTTTTATGATGCTGGCTTTCTCTCTTTTATCCCGTGTCCGGCTTAATTTTCGAATCCCTGCTGTATCAACAAGGCAGAAGGCTTTTTTATTCCGGTTTATCACAGTATCAGTGCTATCTCTGGTTGTCCCTGGAATCTCACTTACTATTAATTTTTCTTCTCCACAAAGTCGATTAACAATAGATGATTTTCCAACATTGATCCGTCCAACAATGGCTATTTTCAGGGGTTCTACCGCTTTTTCCCCTTGAACTGAAGAAGGGAGTGCTTTAAGGAGGCTCGACTCAAGAAAGTCCAAATTTTTCTTGTGCTCAGCCGAGATGGCAAGAATATTCTCCTCGCCTAACCGATAAAAATCACCAAGGTTGGCCTCGTCAGAAGGAGAGTCTATCTTATTAATAATCACAAAAATTAGCTTATTCAATTTTTTTAAGGAAAAATAGAGTTCTTCCTCGGAGGGCAAAAAATCTCTTCTCCCATCCAGAACAAAAAGAAGAATGTCCGCTTCCTCTGCTGCTTCTTTTGCTTTTTCTCTGATTTTTGAAGAGAGAGGGTCCTCTTGAGAATCAAAAAACCCACCTGTATCCACCAGCACAAACTTCTTTCCCTTCAAATCACAGATGGCAGAGACTTGATCCCGGGTCATACCAGGAAGAGAGTGAACAAGCGATTTTTTTTCTTTTAAAAGGCGATTAAATAAAGTGGATTTCCCCACATTAGGGAAACCTATAATAACTACTTTAAGCAATCTTTTCATGTGGAATATCTTTATTCTGGATTCAAAATGTTGATACTATTTGGCGATTAAATCATACAGCGGCAAAAAAGGCCGGCTAAGATTAATGTGGCCCCCTAAAGTTTCTCTTTCTTGACCTTCAATTAAGATAAAGACTTTTTCAATAGAGCTAAAATTATATGTAAGAGAATTTACAACTGAAAAAATCGTTGAAATTTCAGCTGAAGAGCCAGACAGATGTTTTTCCACTATCTCTTTTGAAAAATCCACATAGGCCACTCCTTTTCTGGTTACATAAAGCTCTCTGAGTTCAGTCTCTGGAGGAAAAGGAGAAATGTAACCACTCTGAGAACCCTTGATGAGTTCCCCAATAGCTCGTTTGGCCTGATGAACAACGGATGAATAGGCAGGAATTTCCCTTTCTTCAGGATGAAGATATGTATCCTCCTCAGAGAGGAAAAAAAGGACAATCTTTATTGTTTCTCCAGGCTCGGCAGGCTGTATTCCAGGCTCAGCAGGAAGAGCCGAAGGAGGAGGTATTATTCTTTCCCTTATTCCGCTTTTAAAAAAGATGACAACAAGAATGGCCAAAATCGCAATAAGCACGACAAGTATCGCTACTTTCTTCCTACTTATTTTCTTCCTACTTATTTTCTTCATATCATTCCTGGGAGTAAAGCTCGATAAAATTCACCAAGCCTTGATATATTCTCTGAGCAATTTCTCTTTGAAAGTTTTCTTGCAGTAAATTTCTCTCCTCATCAGAATTGGAAATAAAGGCGACCTCTACTAAAACAGCAGGACAGGCAACCCCGGTCAAAACTTTAAAAGGAGCCTGCTTGATTCCCCGGTTTCTTGTTCGAAAGAGAGAGTTGAGTTCCTTCTGAATGCTTTCTGCAAGAAGGCTGCTCTGTTTAAGATGTGCTGACTGCGCCATGTCCCATAAAATCATTGCTATCTCATCTTCACTTTCTCCCGTGATTCCCTCTTCAATTTCGGCCGGATTATTTTCCAAATATGCCAGCTTCCTGGCTTCTTCATCTGTTGCCTCGGAACTCAGAAAAAATGTTTCAGGCCCATGAGCATCTTTTCGATAAGAGCTGTTCGTGTGAATACTAATAAATAAATAAGCCTTATTATTATTTGCTTTGGCTGCTCTATTCTCAAGGGAAATTTCCACATCTTCTTCTCTAGTAAGGACAACACGGAAGCCAAAATTTTGCTCAATAATTTCCCTTAATTTGATACTTACAGCCAGGGTGATGTCTTTTTCTAATGTACCATACCTCCCTTTTGCCCCGGGTTCCAAGCCTCCGTGGCCCGGATCGATCACAATCGTCTTAATTCCCCGCAGAGAAGACAGGCTTTCTTTTGCGGAAGGAGAGCGGGATGATGAAGACGAATCTATCCTCCTATTTAAATCCTCTTTACGCTTCAAACCGGCTCTTGCCTCAGAGCTTCCTTCGCCAAGTGGACTAAAATCAATAACCAATTGAGGTGGGTCCAAAACCGTGAAATAATCATAGTTAAAGTCTCTGGACTTTGTCCTGATTGTCAGGATGTAATCATCTCTTTCTTTTGACCAACTGAGAGATCTGATGAGACGGCTGTAAAAAGGCTCTCTTTTTATCCGAAAAGCAACGTCTGCTCCAATCCTAACTTTTAAATAGGATGACTTTTTCTCAAAGCCGAAAGATAAAGGAAATGAGGCTTCGATTATGATTCGGCTGAAATCAGGGCTGTCTTTAACGGATAACTTTAATACATGCTGACTTTGAGATACAGAAAATACAGAAAGAAGAAAGAAGAAGGTAATCCCCGCTATAAATACACCTTTTTTTTTCTGGCTTACTAATTTTATTTTCAAAATGCCACTTGTTCTAAAGAATTTTTGGAGGCGGCGGGAATCGAACCCGCGTCCGAAGACATTCAGCAGATAACTTCTACATGTTTATCCTCTTCTGCAATTTCGTTCTGAAGTGTCCAAAGAGGAAAAACACAACTGAACTAGTCCCGATTATGTTTCGCTCACAAGGCTCAGGACAAGCCTGGCTCGCTATCCTGCTCATCGACGCTTCTCAAGTACCGCAGGAAATAACTTGAGAAACGGCATGCCTAATTATAGGCAGCAGTTGGCAGAGTTTCTGCACTTAGTTTTTTCCACCTTTTTACGAGGTGGGTGGAATCTCGACATGCTGCCTCTGCCTCACTATCTCCGTCGAAACCTGTTCGCCCCCGTCTCTAAGACTAAAATTATATTTAGATAAATAAATTTTGTCAATATACTATGAGTTTACGGATTATGAGGTCGTATTTTAATACGTTAAGCCCGCATTTTTATGGAACTTGGATTTCCCCGGGCTCTTTTTTATATTGGTGACTGATTTTATCTCTTCCACCTTCAATCTGATCCGTAAGGATAGGAACATTCTCATCTTTCTCCAAGAAACTACTCTGCGGCGTCCTTTGCTTATATTTTATCTGATCCCTCCACTCCAAAAGCTTCCCGAGAGGCTGCCATCTGGCCAGTGCAAAAATGAGTACAATCCCGACAATGATTAAAGAAAACGCTAACTCTTTTCTGGAAAATATGCCTCTTGAGATTTTTTTTCTAAGATAGCTGAGCACTGCTCTCCAGTTAAAATATATATGAAGAATTGTAAAAACCACAAAGAGGCAACAGAAAATTATATGCACTCCTCTCCATGTGTCACGCGAGAAAAATAAAAATTTCCAGCTTAAGCTTCTTGCTACGCTTCCGGACGGAGAGATATAAAGGATTACACCGGACGGTGCCAAGATAATAAATGACCATAAGATAATAAAAGATATAAACGTTCTGACCCTGAATCTTTTCTCATTTTTTGCCACATCATCTCCTTAAGCTCCTGGGGTAATCTTTAATCTGAATCCATATGTATTATGACGTTTCCCAAGAGATAATTATTATAATTTCAATCAATAAAATTAAGATATATCCTATTAAAAAGTAACTGTCAAATCGAAGGTCTGTGCAGGACTTTGTAGTACCTGTAAATTGTCAGCTCTTTTCCTCATAGACAATTTTCTCAAAAACAATCCTATCTTCATAAAGATAAAAAACGGGAGAATATTATGACTCCATAACTCCAAAAAGCATCCGGCTTCCATTCGCGATTTTTCTCCTGGGAAAAACAAGGAAACAAGATGGCGGGGCCGACAAGACTTAAACTTGTGACTTCCGGCTTAACAAGCAGGGGTGTTTATAAACAGAAAGGGATCTAATGGAAGCACTTCCATAATAATAGTTTGAAAAAGCTCTTCCAGGACCATCCCTTACTTTTTAAAAGTGTTTTATCAAAAATCTCTGTCACAGAGTTGCCACTTTCATCTGTTGCTGTAACTGTAACATGTATTATCCACTTTTTTTTCTTCGGGAAAACATAAATGTCATTGCCATCAATTATATAATAGACGCCCTTTCCCTTAGGAGGTCGTCCTTTTTTATTAAATATTTCTACATTTATGTCAATGGATATTTTATCAGCCAAAGAGCAATTATCAGTAGCACTAACAGTAAGTTTATTTACTTTTTTCCCTTTCCCTTTCCCTTTCCCTTTCCTAACACTATCCAAAATGGGACCTGATAAGGAAATCACCGGAGGAGTCTGATCCTCAACAGTGATTTGAACAGTGTCTGTAGCCGTTGCGCCGCTACTATCCTCTACAGTGAGTATAATCTCATGAGTGCCCTTGCCCAAAGTAACAGTAGGTTGCTCACCTGAGGCCTGTCCCTGTCCAAACGGACCGTCCCACACCCACGCATACGCGAGTGGTGTGAGTGGATCGTGATCGTCTTCGACGTCGTACGACCCTGTTCCATCTAAAGTAACTTCCGCCTCACATTCATCATTAACCGCGATAGTCGGGTAGGATCCAGCATCAGCTACGGGTGAATCATTGACAGACGTTATTGTGATGGTAACAGTGGCTACATTAGAGAAATCCTCTCCATCCTTGGCTTTAAAAGTTAAAATATCTCCACCATGATAGTTAAGATCCGGAGTATAAGTTAGATCAGGTGCGTTTCCGCTGAGAGTACCTTTTAAAGGTCCGGTTACCACACTGTAGTCTAAGCTATCCTCATCAACATCTGTAGCTATTAGCTTAAATAAAATTGCCGTATCTTCGTTCGGCGTTATTAACTGGTCTTCAGCCACAGGTAGGTCATTAACAGGATTTACGGTGATAGTAACAGTAGCTGTCGCCTCCGAATCTGCCTGTCCATCATTAGCCATATAGGTGAATGTGTCCGTACCGTTGAAGTCATCATCCGGCTCATAAGTAAAGGAGCCATCACTACTCAGGCTCAGAGTGCCATCGCTAACATCATTAACCAGGACTGCTGTAAGTGTGTCTCCGTCATCATCACTGTCATTCTCCAGGACTCCATCAATCTCAGTAGTAGGAACACTCAGGATCTCATCCTCATCAACGCTGTAGTCATCAGCCACCGCTACAGGTGGATTATTGGCTTGTGGGACAAATTCATAGGCACCCATATCAACTCTATCTCCTTCGACATAATCACCATCGAGAATCCGAGGATTGCCTTCTATATCGAACGGGATTGGTTCAGTTGTGTCGCCATCACCGTCAAGGTCCGCAGTGTCTAGCGGCAAAGCAGCGTCATTGCCCTTGTCAATGCAGGGAGAGAGGTCCTGCAGATGATAATTACCGCTAACCGGATTCGGGTCCACAAACAGAGGGTCATCAGAGATATTGTTATCCGTACCCACTGGCTCATAGCCAAAATAGTTAGATATAGTATAGTTAGGTTTAGTGTTGTTCCAAACATTGTTATAGGTAATAACCGGAGAAGAACTCTCACAGTAGATCCCTCCTCCCTTTAACGCGGTATTCCCGGTTATGATGTTGTTGGTGATAGTCGACTCGGGGTAAGAATAAATGCCCTCACAGGCGATTCCACCACCGTTATAAGTAGCGGTATTATTGGCTATTGTGTTGTTGATAATTACCGGAGAAGAAAGCATGGATGAGATACCGCCTCCATGTGAGTAGGAAACACTATTGTTGGTAATAATGTTATTGATAATGGTCGCGTCAGAAGATTGGGCGCATTTAATTCCGCCGCCGCTTTGGTCGGATTCGGTCTCTCGTTCAATGTAAGAAACACTGTTTCCGCTTATGACGTTATTAGTGATGGTCGGGGAGGAAAAACCTTTGCATAATATTCCACCTCCGCCATTCTGCCATTTATCCTCATCAAAAAAAGCATGATTCTCCCTTATTATGTTATTGGTAATGGTTGGAGAGGAGTAGGTATTGCACGCAATACCACCCGTTCCATTCCCTATTATGACATTCTTTCTGATGGTTAAGAAGGAACTGTTACGACATATGATTCCGCGGCCAGGTAGTCCAACTGTATGGGTGATTGTGAATCCCTCAATAATTGTATTCTCGTCTATCCCATCACATATTATTACTGCGTTAGGTATTCCTTCTATCTGTGTATCTCTCTCCAATATGCAGACACCTTCCCCTTCTTTAACTAAACTTACCCCATTTTTCATCATTATGGGGCGAGATAGTTTATATACGACAGGCGGCTCCCCCCCTGCCAAAAAAACAGTCTCTCCATAGTTTGCCGCGTTTATGAGGTCCTGTATCCATTGATAATCATCTGCATTCACATTCACTGCTGCAAAAACAAGAAAAACAATCACTCCTAATAAAGCACTTAAAATTTTTCTCCCTTTCATCTAATTCTCCTCATCCTAGTTTCTGCTTTAAGCATGAATTATCTCGATTTTAAACTTATTTCTTGGCTTCATATCCTTTTTTTTCGTTTCCTTGGTATTGATCTTCATCCTCCATTAAATGGCTACTCAATTAATCAAATGGAGGAGTTCACTCTTATTATTTGCTAAAATTGCTCCTTTTCCACGTCTGTTTAGCGAATTGTTGTATCGATTCTAACCAAATAACTTATTAGATGTCAATCTCTTTCTATTCTGTAATTCTCTTTTAAATATATGCTTTGACTTCCTTTCTTTCATCTATAAAGACATTCAAGGTAGAAATCATCCCTCAAATTATAATTAATAGTAAATAAAAGCCATTATACAAGTAAATAGCCTTTAGAGATGATTGGGGGGGTGATTTTTCCAAGAAGAAACGGTTTAACTTTGCAAGTGGTACAATGATTGGCGGCAGGCCACAAGAGTGCTATATTATTTGATATAACCTAAAGATTTTAACTTTTCTAGCATATCTTTATCCAAAGTTTTTTCGAAGGTTTCTTTTGTGTATTTTTTACAATTTCTTTCGAAATCAAATAATTTGTATTTCATAGACTCAGCAATATCAGAATTTTCACTCATTTTATTTAATTTCTCATTAGGATCTTCTGCCAGATTGTAAAGTTCCTCATAATCCGGGAAAGTAACTATGTATTTCCAATTATCCAGGATTACTGATTTTTTAATGACATCTTTGTCAAACTCCCCTTTTCTTCTGTGTAAATGAGAATACAAATATCTTTTGTTTTCAGAAAGCTTCTCACTATTAAAAAGCGGCATCAAACTTTTTCCTTCATAGTTTCCTGGAGATAATCCAACAAACTCTCCTATAGTCGGTAATATGTCAATCACACTAACATTCTCAGCTATTCTCTTGTTTTTAAATCCGAATTCCGGATAATATATTAAAAGAGGAACATGTAAGACCTCAGAATATAATGTTTTTCCATGGCCATTGTTACCATGTTCATTAAATTCTTCTCCATGATCAGATGTTACAATTAATAAAGTATTTTTATTCCATTTAAAAAGATTGAACATCTCTTCAATTTTGCTATCGACATAGCTAATTTCACTATCATATGCTGCTTTTCTTCTGAATTTCTTTTTAGAGGGCTCTTTAAACCATGGAGATCGTTCATGATAAGGTAAGTGTGGGTCCATATAATGGATATAGAGAAAATATGGATTTCCGTCTTTTATTTTTGTCTCCCAGTCTTGTAATTCTGAGTTGACCAATTCCGCACCTTTATAAGGATGACTTCTAAAGTGATCAAAACCTTGAGCAAAACGCATTTCTTTACAAACATTAAAATTGTCGGACACACAAAATGTTTTATATCCGGAATCCTTTAAGATTTCTGCTATAGTTTTGATCTTAGCTGGTATCTTATTTAATGTAATTTTTGGATCAACTTTCTCTAACCTCTTTGTTGCCTGAAATCCTGTGACCACTCCATGCTGGAAAGGATATAATGAAGTGAATATAGACGCGGTAGCAGGAGCTGTCCAAGATGAGGTGGTATATGCATTCTCAAAAATTAAACCTTTATTAGCGATTTCAGATAGGAATGGTGCTGTGTTTTTTTGATATCCATAAAAAGGAAGGTGATCTGGCCTTAATGTATCTATAACGATTAGGACAATATTCACTTTTTTACCAGTAGTTACACAGCTAACAAGTAAAATAATAGAAATTAAAGTAAAACTTAAAACTAAAAAAGAAATCGCTTTCAAGGAATTCTTCATTTTTAATTATCCCCCTTTTTGAGAAATTATTTTAACCTCAACCGTCTACCTTTTGAGGCACAAAATACACTCAGCGTCCTTTCCAACCCAGAGAAGCCAGGGTTTTGCGGGATTGGGCTTCCACCCGCCTCCCTTACGGCTGATGAATTATTTTATCTCTTTCGCACCTCCCTTAGAGTTACTTATCTCTTTTCCTTTAATTTGTCTATCAAATAGAGCACGAAAAAGATGATTCCACAAAATGCGAAACCATAACTCATAGCCCAAATTATCACTCGCACGTGCGGATCGAGCTTGAAAAAATATTGGAATATCCAAAAGAGAAAACCCAAAGGCACAAAAACTAGGAAAAGATAAAACTTGTTTTTTCTTCCTATCACGTCTTTCATGTCATCATCTCCTTTTCGTTTTTTGTTTCATTTGCCTTTTTCAATTTGACTGCCAGGATGTGAGAATGCCATTCTCAAAATAAACCCAAAAATTATAATAATATTTCTTTTGCATTTGCTCATTTCGCACCCCTTTATTACATAGCTATCTTATCTGCCATTAAAACAACTTGTCAATTCGCATTTTATCAATATTTATCCCGCTCTTTATTTCACCTGAAAAATTCTTTGAAAATATGGTGTAAGTATGTCGATGAGGTAATAGGTCTCTCCCTGGGATCGGACGGGGGGTCCGGGTGTTCCGGGTTTTATAGTAACTAATATTATCTTAAGCTTGCTCTCTACAGATGAGTGCGAAGAATTCTTGGCCCGTGTCTAACGGTTAGACATATACTTAAGAAGAAAGACATGGGAGATCGCTTATATTCATGGGGAAAAATGGCAGTTTCTAGCGAAATTGCCTTTCTGCTAACGGGAAATGAGCGTCAATAATAAGCCTGATATGGGGTAATACGTGCTAAACAATGCCGAATTAGAGCCTATTATGGGATGATATCTAGACATAATATCCCATTTTGTTATATGGTAACTCTACCCCATATGGCGAGTTGACATAATGGTTCTTTGTACGACACAGATAAAGGCCGGTTCGTTTCAAATAAGCATCGAAGCCGGCGGGCCTATAATGTGAGGATTTTTCCTGTTATGCCGGGATTTATTCAGCGGTTCTCTTCGCGCACCTCTTCCTTTTCTATTTTCTCTTAAATTTCAGTTCTGATTTTCCTGTTGCTGCTGTGATCGGTCGCCCAGAGACTTCGACTTCTTCATCATAAAATGAAACCCAGAGAGTATCTCGGACACTTCCATTAGGATTCATATCTTCTGTCATCATGAAGAAAATTATTAGCTCTTTCCCTTTTCTCGACTCAGGGTAAAAGAAAAATTTTTGCTTCACTCCGACAGGATACTTTCCGAACTTCTTGGCTGATTCCCCTTCCGACAGTGCTCTTTTAAGATACCATGAGCCAAAACCTCTGATCCAAATTTCCGCTCTTGTGTGAATAGGGTTATCTTCTGTCAAATCCCATATCCCAATCCGCAAAACCACACTTTTAGTATTTGTATATTCTACAACATCACTTTCGCTTAATTGAGCTGAAATAAATCCTGTTAGACACACAAAAACTAATCCTAAAACTGATGCTTTGATTTTCATTCTTTTTTGCCTCCCTTTTTATTAAATCTTTTGATTACTGACAAACTCGGAGTGATTTTACTTCCAGGTGTCCAGGAAGTCAAGGGAGCGAATCGAATCATCTAAAATCTAACCCTAGGAGTATCATCTTGTCATTTAAAAATCTAACCGTAGAGGAGAAGAAAATCAATAAATATTATAACCTAACCTTGAAGGAAAGGAGGTTAGG
>Ga0114922_10002486_pt1 | contig 17300 bp, 16 predicted proteins | sample AartaG_FD_100975 | JGI IMG/M metagenome (GOLD analysis project Ga0114922, IMG submission 100975) | Deep subsurface microbial communities from Aarhus Bay to uncover new lineages of life (NeLLi) - Aarhus_00045 metaG | ecosystem: Environmental > Aquatic > Marine > Oceanic > Sediment | place...
CCGGCCGACCGGCCCGAATCGCAGGTATCCCTGGGCGAGCGTCACCACCAGCAGCGTACCGCACAGCACGGTCACCAGCGTGAAGAGGCCTTCCATGATCGCGAGGCCGCGCATCCGCGAACGGATCCGCTCAACGCGGACGAGCACCTCGTGGTAGGCACGGTAATCGGTGAGCGTGGTCACGGCAGCCTCCCGGTTCCACCACCTATACACCTTATTATACGCACAAACCGGCGAATTGTGCCGCAGAATGCCTCGGCCGTCACGGCCGAATGTAGACTTTCGACGCCCCCACGACGACCAGGTCGTAGACCTCCTCCACGTGCCTGTTGTACAGGCGGATGCAGCCCTCCGACACGTCGTGGCCGATACTCTCGGGCTCGATCGTTCCGTGAATGCCGTAGTGGTTCCCGAGGTCGATCCACCGCGTGCCGAGCGGATTGTCCGAGGCCCCGGCCGCCCGATACTCCGAGCGCGGCTTGTGCTGGGGCTGGTACGGGGGGTTGAGGATCTTGTTCTTCACGTTGAACGTGCCCTCGGGCGTCGAGTTGTTGGTACCGAGCGCCACCGGGTACACCCGCAGGCACACCTCGTCCATCCAGACGCGCAACTCGAATCGGCTCTTCAGGACCTCCAGGTGGACCGGCCCCTGCACCACCTTCAGTTTCTGGCCGGCCCGGATGGCCGTCGTCTCCAGCCCGTTCAGTTTCATCACCAGCGGGTACGAAATCAGGAACCGCTGGCCGATGGCGGTCAGCGTCTCGCCCGCCTGGACCGTGCACGTCTTGGAGTACGGGTCCTGCGGACGGCACGTCCGGGACAACTGCAACCGGTCCGCCAGGTTGCGGATGGCCTCGTTGACGCGGACGGCCAAGTCGCCCCGGACGCCGGCCCGGACGGCCTCGCTCAGCCGCTTCTGTGCCACGATGGGGCGGTCATCGACCATCGCCAGGGCGGTGGTGGCCAGTTCTGCCGCTGCGGGCTCGCCCGACGGCCCGCCCGCCTCCGGTCCCGGCGTCGGCTTTTCACCGGCCGGCCCCGGGGACGGGTCCGCGCCGGAAGGCTGGACCGGCTTCTTCCCGCCGGCCGCGGGACCGGGCGCCGCCGCCTTCTCGTCGGCGGCCTCGCCCCCTTCCGTGAAAGGGACACCCGGCGTTTCGACGGTCTCGGGCGGCGCCAGGCCGCCCGGCTCGCTCGCTCCCGGCCGGCGGAGGAAGTGTGCCGCCAGCAGCGTCAGCCCAATCAGCACGGCCGCTACCACCGCCGTGACCACGATACGCCCCAGCCTGGTCATACGGACGCTACTCCTTGGCCGGCAGGTTCTCGGATTCCGGCGACACGATGGCCGCCCGGTTGAACCGCAGGACCTCGCCCTCGGTAACGATCATATCGAGCGGCTGGTCGGCCTCCCCGACCGGCACCGCGTCGAGGACCTGTTCCTGGAACACCAGGGCGATGCGCGTGGCCCGCACCTCGGGCCGGCCCAGGAACCGGTCGTAACATCCCCCCCCTTTGCCGAGCCGATTGCCTTTACGGTCCACGGCCTGGCACGGCACGAGGACGACGTCGATTTCAGCCGGCGGCACGGTGGGCGCGTCCGGCGCCGTCAGTATACCGAACGCCCCCGTCCGCACGGCCGGATGAGCCGCGACGAACTCCACGTCGGCGGCCTCCAGCAGGACAGGCCGCATGGCCCGCTCGTGGGCCGGCGTGTCGGCGTCCTCAGGCCCCGGCTCGATGCGGGGGATGGCCACCCGCTTGCCCCGGTCCCACGCCCACCGGATGGTCGGCCAGGTGTCAATCTCGGTCGGCAGCGACAGGAAAGCCATGATCGTGGCGGCCTGCGTCACGGGGGGCAGCAGACCCAGTTGCTGGGCAACCGCGATGCTGGCGGCCCGGCGTCGGCCGGAACTCATGCCGATGAAGGCGGCGGCGACATCGCGCCTCGCCCGGTCCTTCGCGTCGGCTGGCTCAGCGGAATCGGCCACGGTGCCTCCAACTGTAGCGGCAGGCGGGGCGGATGTCCAGGACGTGACAGCGGGCGCAAGGACGTTTGAGTATACTCCGGCGTGACGTCAGCGACCATACGACGCACTCACGAGCGTCACAGACCGAAGAAGTTGGGTTCGCCCGGTTTCTTCTCCTTCCGGACGGGCCGCGGAGGCCTGGGCCGTCGGCGCGGCTCCGGCGCCGGTTCGTCCTCCGGCGGCGGCCACGTGACGGGCTCGGAGAACCCGGCGGGCGGCATCGCGCGGGGCTTGGGAAGCGGTTGGGGCTTCGCGGCCGCTACCTCCGTCGGCTTGGGCCGTTCGTCGACCAGCGGCTGACGCTTGGCGACTCCTGCGAGGGACGGCCCCGGCGCCCAGCCGAACAGCCGGACGAACAGGAGCCGCTGGCCCTGGATGCTCACCGGTCCGACGAGGGTTCCGCCGGTCACGACCCACGCGCCGCGGGCGGCGGCTGCGGCGCCCGGGCCGCCCTCCGCGCCGTAATACCCCGAGAGCATATCGGCGTTCACGATCAGGGGCGTCGGCGAATCGTGCGGCACCAGCACCGTGAACGCATCCCCGCGAAGCCGGACCGTCTCGGCGACCTGGGCGTACGTCAGAAAGCCGCGGGGGCAATCGGCGCCCCCCTGCCCGAGGTCGGTCGCCGCATGCTTCAGCAGGGCCTGGCGATACGAACCGCTCACCTGCCGCAGCGCGTCCAGCACACCCATGCAGTTGTTCAGGGCGGCTTCGCGGATGTTCTCCGGCGTGCCCGGGGCCGACAGAATGGTCGTGGCCCCCTCGGCCATGGCGCCGAACTGCCTGTACAGGTCCTTCGGAAACACGATCCCGTCGCCGTTGCAGGTCGGGCAGGTCTCCAGTTCTTCGCGGTAGATGCGTTGGATCCGGTTGTAGACCTTGCGCGTGCCGACGAACTTGCGGACCGTGATCGTTCCCGTGCCCTTGCACTGCCTGCAGATGCTGCGGCGTTTGACCAGGCGGACGGCGGCGGCGAAGGCGGCAGGCGTCGGCGGTCGGCCGGTGTGGACCATGAAGTCGGTCGGCCAGACCGCCGCCGGCAGTTTCTCGAGCGGCTGGAGGTTCGTCCCGGCCTCCAGCAGCGCCTGCCGCACGCTCGACGCCGACACCGCGACGGGCTTCTCCATCCCGATGACCTGAAGCAGGACGGCGATGACGGCCCCGTCCTCCCCCAGGAGCGGGGCACCGGTGGCGAGGTCGCAGCGAGGACACAGGAACGTCAGGAAGGCGGGGTTACCGGGCACGGCGTCGCAGCCGGTCCGCTCGGCGAGGTCCGCCGCCGCGGGCCCCGGCACGAGCCGGCCCGCCGTAGCGGCGAGCGACTCGCCCCACTGCCATCCGACGGCGACCGCATTGACGCCTTCCTCGCCGACCGTCTCGGCCCGGACGGGCAGCCCTGGGCGGTCCGCCTTCTGGACATCCGTCCGCAGGGCCACCAGGCTGGTGGTGGTGTCGGCCATGCCGAACTCGACCGCCTGGGCCGTCGTACCGTCGCCGAAGCGGACGGTGACCTTGGCGGCACCCGGCTGGGCCACCGACGCCAGATCCGTCACGACGAACCGGCCCTTGCCCATCAGGAAGCCGCTGGCGAACGCGATGGGGAGCCCGAGCGGCCCCTCGACGACCACCTGGCACACGCCAGGCTCGGCCGCCTGGCGCAGCGCCGCCGCGTCGAACGCCGCCGCCGACGGACACCCAACGGCAGCGACCAGCCCCACCAGCGCCACGCACGGATGAATCGCTCGAAGATGCATGGCTTCCCCCTCGTTTCGAGTGTCGTGAGGCCCCGGCCCGCCCCCGGCGTCCTGACCTGCAACCAGTCTACCGGGAGAGAGGGCCGTGGGCAACGCCCTTCACGTGAAGCGGCACGACGTATGCAACGGGTTAGACGCCGCAACCGGGACAAAGGTTCCCGCTCAGGCGCTGCCGGCGCAGCCTGGATGAGATGGTTTACAGGCCGAAGAAGTCGGGGTTCCCGTCGTTCCGCCCGGACGGGGGGGAGCCGGACGGAGGCGGCTGCGACGGCTTCTGCAACTTCTTCAGGTAAGACGGCGGCGGCCCGAGGTTCGGACCCCAACCCCATCCGAACATCATCACGTACACCGACCGGTGATTCGACAAATCGACCGAGGCGCGCGCCATGCCGGCCAGGACGACCCAGTCGCCCACGCCCGGGCTGCGCGCCTTGCCCGGCGCCGCGCCCAGCGGGCGCTCCAGGTCGGCGGTCGGCACCGCCAGCCGCACCGACGACCGGTACGGCGAGAGAAACGTGTACTCCCCGCCCGCGTGCCGAACCGTCTCCAACCGCTGGGCGTAGACCACCACGCCGCGGGGGAACGGCCCGGTGCCCTTTCCGAGGTCCTTCGACGCCTGCTGGGCCAGCCGGCTGCGGTACGGGCCGCCGATCTTCCGGAGGGCTTCCAGCAGCGCGCCCGTATTGCCGATCACCGCCTCCATAACGCTGGCCTTGGTGGCGGGGTCGGCGGCCAGACGGGTAGCGCCCTCGCCCATTCTGGCAAAGTAGTCGTAAAGGCCGGCCTCGCAGACGATGCCGTCGCCGCCGCACTTGTCGCACTGCTTCGGCACCTGCTTGATGATCGGCCGGACCATCCCCCCGACGCGCCGATGGCCGACGACCTTCTTCACCGTGACGCGACCGCTGCCGCGGCACTGGTCGCACCGGCTGCGCAACTTCACCGCCCGGACGGCGCCGGCGAACTGCTGCGCGGTCATCGGCTGGCCGGGCAGCGTCTGCACGGTCACCGGCCAGACGGGGGCGGGCAGTTTGCCCAGAGGCTCGAGTTTCGCCTCGGCCGCCAGCAGCGCGCGACGCAGGGCGGCTGCCGGCACCGCCAGCAGGCCGTCCATGCCCGCCACGTGCATCATGGTGCCGACCACGCCGCCGCCGGCGTCGACGACCGGCGCGCCGGGCGCGATACCCTTCGCCGGCGCGTACAGGCGCACGAAGGCCAGGTCTCCGTCGGGCGTTTTCACGCCGCACGTTTCGGCCAGTTCGGTGGCCGGGACCTCGTCGGTCAGGCGTCCGGTGGCCAGGTCGATGTCCTCGGCGTACCGCCAACCCACGACGACGATGGGCAGCCCGTCCTCGGCCGCCACGGCCGCCGTCGACAGCGACAGCCCGGCCGGATCCTTCTTCGCCTCGGGCAGGGCGACGGCCACGAGGCCGGTTGCCGGGTCGGCCATCCCGAACTGCTCCGACTCCAACGACGTGCCGTCCTTGAATCGGACGGTTACCTTCTCCACGCCCGGCCGGGCCAGGGACGCGAGGTCCGTAATCACGAACTTGCCCGAGCCGAGCAGGAACCCGGACGCGTAGGCCTCCGGCACACCGAGCGCACCGTCCGCCCGGACCAGGCAGACGCGCGGCGTGGCCAACTTGTGAATCTCCAGCGGGTCGGGCAGCGCCGCCGCACCGCCCGCCGGCCCGGGCCACACGCCGACCACCGCAGCGCCCACCAACACCGCCAGCAGTCTCAAGGAAAGGGGTTTCACGGACACCACCCACGTGCCATGCGTTACGGTTCCGGCTTCTTGTACGACGGCGAGGCCGGAATGTCCACTTCATGACCGCCGCAGCCGTCTCTATTGTCGCCAAAACGGTGGCCCGATGTCCAGTCCCCTTCGGGCCGCGGCCGGGCGTTTCGGCGCTGGACGAGGCCACCGGCCCTCCGTATAATGCCTGTGCCTCAGCCCGATGACCCTGCCGGTGTCCAGGAACGAGTCATGACGCAGCGTGCCGAAGGGGATATCTCCGCGCCGGTCCCCCGGGTCAACTGGATGCGCATGCTCAAGGTGTGGGGCCTGCTGGCGGCCAGCATGACGGTGGGCGCGTTGGCCTGCTGGTCGGCGATGCGTGCGGCGTTGCCGGACGACCGCGTCCCGCTTTCGGCCAGCGCGGGCGTGCCCGACTCGGGCGCGCTGGCCGACCTCATCTGGCCCGAGGCCATGGCGGACTCCCGCGACTGGCACTACATCGTGATTCACCACTCGGGCACCCGTTCCGCGACGGTCGACGCCATCCACCGCTACCACGTGGGAATCGGATTCGAGGGCGTGGGCTACCATTTCGTCATCAACAACGGCCGGGCGCCGGGCAGCCTGGACGGCCGGATCACCCCCACCGAGCGCTGGGGCGAGCAGCGGCCCGGGGCGCATGCCCGGATCGCCCACCATCCGGAGTACAACCGGGCGGGCATCGGCATCTGCCTGGTCGGGAATTTCGAGAAAGAGCCCCCCACGCCGGATCAGATGGTCGCCCTGGAGCGGCTCGTCCTCGCCCTTTGCGAGCGGTACGACATCCGCCTGCATGCCGTCGTCGGCCATGGGGAACTGAAGAACACGAAGTGCCCGGGACGCCACTTTCCGATGGAATCGTTCCTGATGGACGTGCGGCAGGCATACATCCGCCGCCATCTGCGTGGCGCCGAGACGGCGCCTTGACTGCCAGCGACCTGGAGAACCGCTGTGCCGCCAACGAACGAAGACGGCACCACCGCCACGCCTGACGGGCCGGCCATGGGGCAGGTCATCGACCGGCTGGACCGCGCGGCGATCCTGGCCCGCCGCGATCCCCTCCGCACCGGCAACATCATCGACCTGCCCGAGAAGAACGACGTGGTCATCCTCGGCGACATCCACGGCGACCGCGACAACTTCCACCGCGTGGTGGACTGGGCGTCGCTCCACCTGCACAAGAAGCGGTACCTGGTCATCCAGGAGGTGATTCACGGCGGGCCGCGCGACGCCAGCGGCGGCGACCTCAGTTTCCGCCTCCTGGAAGAGGCCGCCGCCCTCAAGTGCCGCTTCCAGTCGCAGGTCCAGGTGATCCTGTCGAACCACGACCTGTGCGAAGTGCTCGGGTCGGTCGTCAAGAAGGCGGGCAAGAACGTCAGCGCCCCCTTCTGGCGAGGCATCGAGAACGCCTACGGCCCGGACTGGCCGGAAGTCCACGGGGCGTACCGGCGGTTCCTGTCGGCCCTGCCGCTGGCCGTCCGGACCCCCAGCGGCATCTTCATCAGCCACTCCACGCCCCAGCGCAGCGCGCTCGCGCGGTTCGACTACACCATCTTCGACCGGGCCCTCTCCATGGACGACTACCTGCCCGGCGGCAGCGTGTACGAACTCGTCTGGGGCCGCAACCACGACCAGCCGGCCGCCGACGAGTTCGCCCGACACGCCCAGGCCGAGATCCTCGTCACCGGGCACCAGACCTCGCTGCCGGGCGTCAAGACGCCCACGTCGCGGCACATCATTCTGACTTCGGACGGACCGCTCGGCCGGTTCCTGGCGCTCCGCCTCAACGTCCGCGCGCCGTACCACGTGGTGCTGCGTCAGGCCATGAAGATCCGCTCGCTCCGCTGACGTTCGGCAGGGACGGTGCGCCCAAGCGGCCGGCGCCCGGACCCGCTTCCGCCCCTTGCGCAAACGGGGAGAACCGTAGAGCCCATGGTCGTCCACGAGCACGGCACGGTCGAATCGGTGGAGGGCGCGCGGGCGCGCGTTCGGCTCCAGCCCGCCCGGCCCGAGCAGTGCGCGCACTGCCGGGCGTGCCGGCCGGCCGGCCAGGGCGTCGTCCTCCTCCAGGTCGAAGCGGGCGACCTGCGCCCCGGCGACCGGGTCACGGTCGAGGTGCCGCTGCCGGGCCCCTGGCATGCCATCGGGCTGGTCCTGGCGATGCCGCTGGCGGCGATGGTCGGCGGGGCCGTGCTGGGCGCGGAGTCCCGGTCGCTTCAACAGGCGCTCGGCCTGGGCGCCGACGCCGCCGCGATTCTCACGGGCCTCGCCGTGGCGGTCGTGGCGCTGGTCGTCACGACGTGGCGCGAGCGGCGGTTCCGGCGTCGGTGCCGGCCGCGGATCCTGGCGGTCCATCGGCCACCGGGGCCTGAGGGCGGTTTTGCTTGACTTCCGCCCAGCCGGCTGGTACACAGCGCGCTTCGCAGAGCAGACGGGGGCAAAACGGGCTGGCGACTTGGAATCTCCGCTGGCAGAGGCGGTCAGGCTGGCCGCTCTCTCGGCCGGAACCTCCGGGCCGACTTGCTGGGGCGATCTGACCCGCTCCCCGCCGGCTGCGCCGGTCCGCGCCGGCCAACCGCAGCGGTGATCGATCCACGCCTCAAGCCTACCTGTCCCCGCTCGATAATGAGTTCAAGCCGTGCACTGAGGGAGAACCCCATGGCCGACTCGATTGAATCGTTCGTCAGCAAACTCCAGAACGAGGGGGTCGAGGCCGGCCGCCAACAGGCCGAGACGATCCGCGCCGAGGCCCGGGACGAGGCCGAGCGCATCATACACGACGCCCAGCAGAAGGCCGCCAAGATCGTCCAGGACGCCGAGCAGCAGGCGGCCGACACCCGTCAGCGCGGCCAGACGGACCTCGAACTCGCGGCCCGCGACACGGTTCTTCGGCTCAGAGAGGCGCTCAGCGGGGCCCTGCGGACCGTGCTGGTGACCGGCACCGAGCAGCCGCTCGGCGACCCGGAGTTCCTGAAGGGCCTTATCCACGACGTGGTCATGCAGTACGCCCGGGCCGACCGGGAAGGCCAGATCAGCGTCCAGATCCGCGTCGCCGACGAGGTCAAGAACCAACTGACCGACTGGTGCCGCCAGCAACTGGCCCCCGAGGCCGAGGACGCCGGCGTCGCCGTCGATATCAAGGGGACCCTGGCGGAAGCCGGGTTCGAATACCAGATCCAGGACGCCAACGTCGAGGTCACGCGGACGTCCGTCGTCGAGACGCTGTCGGACCTGGTCAGCCCGCGTCTGCGTGAGATGCTCGCGAAGGCTACGGACCAGGCGGAAGACACCTCCGGCGACTCGCCGCAGGAGAATCCCTAGCCCGCGTGATAGCGCGGCTCACGCTAGCCCGCGAAAAGGCGCCAATGGCTGTCGGAAACTACTACCTCGTCACGGCGCTGCCGACGCTGGGCGACCTGGGGTCGCCGCCGCCGATCGCGCCGGCCGACCTGGTGGACCACCTGCGGGACGCCGGCGCCCGGGAGGCCGTCGAGACGGTCTTGCTGAGCGACGACCTGCTCCAGCACGACGCGTACCTGGCGGGCGAGCCGCAGGAAACGGACCCCGCCGTCCTCTCCCCCGCCCAGGTCCAGGACGAGGAGCCGCTGCCGACGTACCTGGCCGTTGAAACCGGGGAGACCCCCGGCCGCCAGGGGCCGGCCATCGACGCGGTCTGGGCGCGCTACTTCCGCCACGCCGATGCGGTCGCGCGGCGGCAGGCGAGTCCGTTCCTGCGGGCCTGGGTCGCCTACGAGGTCGGCCTGCGCAATGCGCTGGCCACCGCCCGGGCCAAGAGCCTCGACCTCGAACCCGAGACGTACCTCGTGGCAGCGGACCTGGCGGACCCGGGCGCCGACTTCACGGCCGTCCTGTCGGAGTGGACGGAGGCCGAGAACCCGCTGGAGGGGCTTCGCGTCCTGGACCGGTCCCGCTGGCGCTGGCTCCACGAGCATGACGCGTACTTTACCTTTGCCGACGACGAACTGGAGGCGTACGCCGCCAAACTCATGCTCCTGGTCCGCTGGCATCGGCTGGAGCAGGCGGACCGACAGGAATCCGACTGAGGGGAATCGACGTCCCGCACCGGCCGGGGCCACCCATTGCAAGTGTACGGAAGGACGCACGCCTTGAACGGAAAGATCGTTGCCGTCTTCGGAAACATGGTCATTGCCGAGACCGCCGACGACGTGGTCCAGAACTCCGTGGGCTACTGCATCCGAAGCGACGGGGCGCGGCTGCTGTCGGAGGTGATCCGTGTCCGCGGCAAACTGGCGGACCTCCAGGTGTTCGAAGAGACGCGCGGCCTGCGCGTCGGCGACGAGGTCGAGTTCCGCGAGCAGATGCTCTCGGTCACGCTCGGCCCGGGCCTCCTGGGCAACGTGTACGACGGGCTCCAGAACCCCCTGCACGAACTCGCCGAGGAAACCGGCTACTTCCTGACGGCCGGCGTCTACCTGGACGGCCTTCGCGCCGAGACCAAGTGGGCGTTTACCCCCAAGGTGGCCCAGGGCGATACCGTCCGGGCCGCCCATACCCTCGGCACCGTGCCGGAGGGCATCTTCGAGCACCACGTCATGGCGCCTTTCGACATGCAGAAGGAGATGACCGTTGCCCAGGTCGCCGGCGAGGGCGAGTACGCCGTGGGCGACCAGATCGCCGTCCTATCCGATGGGGCCGGCAACGAGCGCCCCGTGACGATGGCCCAGGAGTGGCCCGTCAAGCGGCCGCTGAACATCTCGAAGCGCCGCCTCATGCCCACCGAGCCGCTCGTCACGCGGGTCCGGATCATCGACTCGATGTTCCCGATCGTGCGCGGCGGCACGTACTGCATTCCGGGGCCGTTCGGCGCCGGCAAGACGGTCCTCCAGCACATCACGGCCAAGCACGCCGAGATGGACATCGTGATCGTGGCGGCGTGCGGCGAACGGGCCGGCGAGGTCGTCGAGGTCCTGCGAACGTTCCCGGAACTCGACGACCCGCGGACCGGCCGGAGCCTCATGGAGCGGACCATCATCGTCTGCAACACGAGCGCCATGCCGGTGGCGGCCCGCGAGGCGTCCGTCTACACCGCCGTCACCATGGCGGAGTACTACCGCCAGATGGGGCTGAACACCCTGCTGCTCGCCGACTCGACCAGCCGATGGGCCCAGGCCCTGCGCGAGGTGTCCGGGCGGCTGGAGGAGATTCCCGGCGAGGAGGCGTTCCCGGCGTACCTGGAGAGCCGCATCGCCGGCTTCTACGAGCGGGCCGGCGCCATCGAACTTTACGACGGCCGGACCGGGTCGGTCACGATCGGCGGCAGCGTCAGCCCGGCGGGCGGGAACTTCGAGGAACCCGTCACCCAGGGCACCCTGAAGGTCGTCGGGGCGTTCGAAGGGCTCTCGAAGCAGCGCGCCGACGCCCGCCGGTACCCCGCCGTCGACCCGCTCGAATCCTGGAGCCGCTATGTCGGCATCATCGCCTCCGAAAAGGTCCAGCGCATACGGAACCTGCTCCGCCGAGGCAACGAGGTCCGGCAGATGATGACCGTCGTCGGCGAGGAAGGCATCACGGTGGACGAGTACGCCGAGATGCAGAAGGCCGAGTTCTTCGACAACGTCTACCTCCAGCAGAACGCCTTCGACGAAGTGGACGCCGCCACCCGGCGCGAGCGCCAGCAGTTCATCTTCGATATGATCCTGGAGGTCGTGAACCGCGACTATGATTTCCAGGACAACGACCACGCCCGCCGCACCTTCGTCGGAGTCCAGGACCTCTTCCGGAACCTGAACTACGCCCCCGTCGACATCGTGCGTCTGAGGAAACACATGGCCGACCGCGAGCAGGCGCAGGCCGGTGAGGGCCGCCACGACCGCCCAGCCGGCACGCCTGCACCACAAGACGAGCAGGCCGAGGGGCGGGAACCGTCCGACCGTGACCGCATCGAAACCGAGGACCGCGACCCGGAGGAGTTCTGGCGCATCCTCGACAGGATCAACGCGTTCATCCGCACCGCCGGCGGCACGGCCAAGGGCGACGCCACCCAGAAAGCCAGCGAAGACGAGCCGAAACAGGCCGACGAGGCGGAACCGGCATCGGCTGTAAATGACAAATGACAAATGATAAATGCCAAAGCCCGCCCTCGCGGGCGGATGGGGATCGCTTGTATGACCTGGCCGACAGGACTACCACCTTCGCGGAATCGCTGGTGCGGTTCGCCAAAAGGATTCCGAAGGACGTCGTGACCCGTCCACTCATTACTCAAATGGTCCGGGCCGGCACGAGCGTGGCGGCAAACAACCGCGAGGCCAACGATGCGGTCTCGCGGCGGGATTTCAGGAACAAGATCGGCATCTGCCGAAAGGAAGCCAACGAAACGAAACTGTGGCTGCGCCTGGTGGCCGAGGCCGCCCCGCAGTTGAAGCGGGACGCACGCGTGCTCTGGCGGGAAGCCGACGAGTTGCACCGCATCTTCGGCAAGAGTTTCGCCACGGTCAGCAGGGATGACACCGGCTGACACGCATGCCTGCTTTTGGCGCAGCCAACTTTGGCATTTATCATTTGGCATTTGACATTGAGGCTGATAATCATGCGAAAGTACTTCGACGAGATCACCCAGATCTCCGGTAACGTCGTCACGGTGCGCGCCAGCGGCATCGGCTACGACGAACTCGGCGTCGTGGCGGGGGAGTCGCAGTCGTCCCTGGCGAGCGTCATCCGCCTGGAGCAGGACCGCGTCTCGCTCCAGGTCTTCGCGGGCACGCAGGGCGTCTCCACCGGCGACCGCATCCGGTTCCTCGGCCGGCCGATGCAGGTGCCCTTCTCCGACGACCTCCTCGGCCGCGTCTTCGACGGAGCCGGTCGGCCCCGCGACGGCCGACCCGAGGTCGAGGCGAAGCGGGTCGACATCGGCGGCCCGCCCGTCAACCCCACCTGCCGCCGCATGCCCGACAAGATGATCCGCACCGGCATTCCGATGATCGACATCTTCAACTCGCTGGTGGAGTCGCAGAAACTGCCGATCTTCTCGGTGCCCGGAGAGCCGTACAACGAACTGCTGGCCCGCGTGGGGCTCCAGGCCGAGGCCGAGGTCATCGTCTTCGGCGGCATGGGCCTCCGGCACGACGACTACCTGACGTTCCGCAACACGTTCGAGGAAGGCGGCGTCCTGGGCCGGACGATCATGTTCATCCACACGGCCGCCGACCCCACGGTCGAGTGCCTCATGGTGCCCGACCTGTGCCTGGCGGTGGGCGAGAGTTTCGCCCTCCAGGGCAAACGCGTGCTGGCGCTGCTGACCGACATGACGGCCTTCTCCGACGCTCTGAAGGAAATCGCCATCACCATGGAGCAGATTCCGTCGAACCGCGGCTACCCGGGCGACCTCTACACCCAGTTGGCCCGTCGGTACGAGAAGGCCGTCGATTTCGAAGAGGGCGGTTCCATGACCGTCCTGGCCTGCACCACCATGCCCGGCGACGACGTGACCCACCCCGTGCCGGACAACACCGGGTACATCACCGAGGGACAGTTCTACCTGCGGAACCAGTGGATCGAAGCGTTCGGCAGCCTGTCGCGCCTGAAACAGCAGGTGAACGACAAGACGCGCGACGACCACCGGGCCATCATGAACGCGGGCATCCAGTTGTACGCCCTCTACCGCGAGAGCCGGGAGAAACGCGACATGGGGTTCGAGATGTCCAAGTGGGACAAGAAACTCCTCAAGTACGGCCAGCTCTTCGAGGAGCGAATCATGGACCTGTTGGTCAACATCCCGCTCGAGGAGGCACTGGACCGCTGCTGGGAGATGCTGGCCGAGTGCTTCGAACCCGCCGAAACCGGTATCCGCCGGGCCATCATCGAAAACCACTGGCCCAAGGACCTCTCGGAAACCCCCCAGGGCGAACCGCCGGAGAACGAGGGGGCCGAGGCCGTTGCGGCCAAGGAGTAGCGATTTCGGATTGCGGATGGCGGATTTCGGATTGACAACCGCAACGGCCCCAAGCCGCGGGATAACGGGGATGACGCCAGACAAAATGAAAAAGCGGACCAAGCAGTTCGGTCTCCGGGTCATGCGCCTAGCGGCATCCTTGCCTCGCAATCGCATGGGCGACGTCATCGGCCGGCAACTCCTTAAGGCAGGCACCAGTGTCGGCGCCAACTACCGTGCCGCCTGCCGCTCGCGCACGGACAAAGACTTCCTTGCGCGGATGGGTATTGTGGAGGAAGAGGCGGACGAGACCCTGTATTGGCTGGAACTGCTCGAGGATGCCGACATCATCAAGGCCAACCGCCTGACCGACTTGCACGCCGAAGGCGGAGAGATCCTCGCCATGGTCGTTGCCGGCATCAAAACGGTTAAGCGCAGGACGCGTACCGGGAAGAAGAGAGAGCCGAAATCGCCTGTCGTGAATCCGAAATCCGAAATCCGAAATCCGAATTAACATTATGGCAAAGAAGATCAAATACACGCGGCCGGAACTCAAACGCCAGCGCGACCTGCTCACGCGCTTCGAGCGGTACCTGCCCACACTCAAACTCAAGCAGCAGCAACTCCAGTTGACCGTGCGGGACGTCCGGAAGGAACTGCGGCAGGCCGAGGACGAGGCCCGCCGCGCCGAAGCGCGCTTCAACGCCTATCGCCGCGTGCTCGCCGACCGGGCCGGCCTCGACGTCGAAGGGGCGGCCGAGCCCGACGAGGTCCGGACCTCCACCGCCAACGTCGCGGGCATCCGCGTGCCGGTCTTCGAGGACGTGACGTTCCGCGCGCCCATCTACAGCCTCTTCGCAACGCCCGCGTGGGTCGACCAGGCGCTGGCCGACCTGCGGCACCGCAATCGGCTTCGCGCCCAGGCGGAGGTCCTCCGCGACCAGTACGAGCGGCTCCGGCGGGAACTCACGAAAATCATGCAGCGGGTGAACCTCTTCGAGAAGGTCAAGATTCCCGAGACCCGCGACAACATCCGGCGCATCCGCATCCAACTCGGCGACGCCATGACCGCGGCGGTGTGCCGGGCCAAGATCGCCAAGGAGAAACTGGCCGGCTCCGACAGCCTCCTCGAGGCGGCCGCTCGACCCCGCCAGGAGGCGCCGACCGCATGATCGTCTCCATGGCCAAAACGTTCATCGTTGCACGCCGGGCCGACCGTGACGCCCTGCTGGTCGCCCTCCGCCGGCTGGGCGTGCTGCACGTCAAGCCGGTCGACCCCCATCGCGCCGCGCCCGACGCCGAAACCACCGACACGCTCGACCGCATGCGCCGGGCCGTCCAGATCCTCGAGGGCACCGAGCCCGAGGGCGCCGCGCCCGACCTCTCGCCGACCGAGGCGGCGGAGGAGGTCCTTCGCATCCAGCGCGCCGGGGCCGAACGCATGAACCGCCTGGCCGCCCTCCATCGGCAGATCGAACGCCTCGCCCCGTGGGGGGAGGTGCGGCTGGAGCACTTCGAGACCCTCTGCACGGCGGGCCTCGCGCCGCGGTTCTTCGCCTTGCCAGCGGGCGCCGTCGCCGAGGTCCAGGCCGAGTGCGTGGACGTGCTCGGCCCGTGGGAGGGCAAACGCATCCTCGTCGCCGTCATCCAGCGCGACGGCGAGCCGGAGATGCCCGACGGCGCGGAGCCCGTCCCCCTGCCCTCCCGCGACCGGCCGTCGCTTCGGGCGGAGGCCCGAGAAATCGACGCGGCACTGAAGGAGGATGGCGCACGCCTGCGACGGATCGCGAACCTCGCGGGCGCCCTCCGCACCGAGCAGGCCGGTCTCCGGGCGAAGGCCGAGTGGACGACGGCGGCCCGAAGCGCCCTGGAGGACGAGGCGCTCTTCGCCCTCCAGGGCTGGGTGCCGGCCGAGGAGGCCGATTCGCTCGCCGACCGCATCGCCAGCGAGGGCGTCGGCGCCGCCGTCGAGGCCGTCGAGCCCGACGAGACGGAAGAGCCGCCCACGCTCATCCGCTACCCGCGTTGCGTCCGGCCCATCAAGGGGCTCTTCGACATCCTGGGCACCCTGCCGGGCTACCACGAGATGGACCTGTCGCCGTTCTTCATGGTCGCGCTGCCGGTCTTTTGCGCCATGCTCATCGGCGACGCCGGGTACGGCGTGGTCATCTCGCTGCTGTCGCTCGTCTTCTACGGCAGACTCGTCAAGAAGGCCGGCCGGGCCAAGACGCACCTGCTGCTCATCGTCGGGCTGACGACGCTGGCGTGGGGCGTGCTGTCGGCCAACTACTTCGGCGTCACGCCCGGGTCAATGGCCGAGGCGGGCAGCTTCACGCAGGAAGTGGACGGCAAGGTCGTCCCGGATTACGAGGCGCTGCGGTCCGGCACCGGCGCCTGCGCCGCCATCGGCCGCGCAATGATGGCCCCGGCCGTCGCCTGGGACGCCGATCCCCAGGCCGCCCGAGACCTGCTCATGAAGATTTCTTTCGCCATCGGGGCCGTGCACCTGATCCTGGCGCACCTGCGCAAGGCCGTCGACTACGCGCCGGACCAGCGGTTCCTGGCGGAACTCGGCTGGTGCACGGTGCTGGCCAGCATGCTGATCCTGATCTGGTACCTGATGTTCATCGGGATAGAGCAGACGCCACCGTACGTATGGTACGTCATGGGGGCGGGGCTGGTGTTGCCCATCCTCTTCGGCAGGCCGTCGCGTCATCCGCTCAAGCGGATCGGGGGCGGATTCGGCTCGGCGCTGCTTCCACTGCTCTCGACGTTCAGCGACACGATGAGTTACGTACGCCTGATGGCCGTCGGCCTCGCCAGTTACTATATCGCCTCCGCGTTCAACAGCCTGGCGAGTATCCTGGCCGACGCCATCACGTGGTACAGCGTGGCGCCGGAAGTCGTGCTGCTGTTCGGCCACACGCTGAACATCGGTTTGGCCGCCATTGCAATCTTCGCACACGGTGTGCGATTGAACATGCTGGAATTCTCGAACAATGCGGGCGTGCAGTGGGCAGGATTCCCATATGCCCCCTTTGCGGCCGCGAAGGACCGCCAGGAGTAGCGAACCATGGAATTACTCGGACAGTTGGGACTGGCACTGCCTTTGGGGCTGGGGGCGCTGGGCAGCGCCCTGGGCATCGGCGCCGCCGGCCGTGCCGCCGCAGGCGCCTGGGCCAAGGAGGCCAAAGCCGGTAAGGCCCTGAACTTCTCCTACATCATCCTGACCGGCATGCCGCTGAGCCAGACGATCTACGGCTTCATTCTCATGCTCGTCGGCCTCAAGGCCCTCGTGTACGATCCCGACATCCTGGCCAACTACTCCGGCGCCCTGCTGATGATCGGCCTGGCCGGCGGCGTGGCCGAGTTGTCCAGCGCCTGGATACAGGGCCTCATTGGCGCCGCCGGCTGCCGGGCGATCTCCGAGGGCGAGGGCAAGGGCCTCGTCTTCATCATCATCGCCATGGGCATCGTGGAGACGGTCGGCCTGTTCGGCTTCGTCTTCCTGCTGCTGGTGCTGCCGGGCTGAGCCCGCCGCACGAACCTTCGTCTCGGCGCATCCCGCGCGGCGGGTCTCCGCACCCGCCGCGCGTTGTTGCGCGCCGAATGCCAGACCGGACGGTCCTTCAAACCGGCCCCGTCCCTACTTCGCCAGCGCCTCGGCTGCGGCGTAGGCCGAACGGCCGACCGTATCGGCCGGGCCGATGAAACCCGGTCCGCCGGCCGCCACGTACCCGCGGCTGGCCCCGCGCTCATCCGGCGCGACCCAGAAGGCATAGAGCGAGGCGCTGCGCACGTGAAACCGGAACCGGACGGGCCGGCCGCAC
>Ga0114922_10002487_pt1 | contig 17293 bp, 13 predicted proteins | sample AartaG_FD_100975 | JGI IMG/M metagenome (GOLD analysis project Ga0114922, IMG submission 100975) | Deep subsurface microbial communities from Aarhus Bay to uncover new lineages of life (NeLLi) - Aarhus_00045 metaG | ecosystem: Environmental > Aquatic > Marine > Oceanic > Sediment | place...
CTTGCAGGCGCATGCGAGGGGGGGCTGAACGTATATACTGGTGAGCCTCGCCAGGAGGAATCGATTCATACTGCGATTGATCTCTCAATTGCACATTGGGAGAAGGGTGAAAACACCCACTTATTATCTGGGTCGCTGTATCTTTGCTATCAACGCGGTCTGATTCGCTGGCTTCAGAAAATCAATCCGGATGCCCTGATCATGGAGGCGAATCCCCGCTATCTCTCGAACCGTCGGGCGGTGGATTGGATGCATTCCAACGACCGGCCGGTCGTTGGTTGGGGGTTGGGTGCACCGGCGGTTGAGGGGCGAAGCGCCGTTTATCGGCGGGGCTATAGGAAAAGATTTCTGGACGGATTTGATGCACTTATTGCCTATAGCACGAAGGGAGCAGATGAATATGCCGAGCTCGGATATCGATCGGAGCGCATATTCGTTGCCCCCAATGCAGTTGTCCCGCCGCCGAGCGCAGCGATTAAGCACCAACCCGCAAAGAAACGCCCAGGGCGGGTACTATTCGTTGGGCGGCTTCAGCGCAGAAAGCGTGTCGATTTGCTGCTGCAGGCGTGCGCCAGGTTGGAATCAAGGCCGGAGGTGATTATTGTGGGGGATGGTCCCGCGCGCGAGGAATTCGAAGAAATTGCGCGCCAGGTTTATCCAAGCGCACAATTCGTCGGGCCCAAGTTCGGTTCGGATCTAGAGCAGTATTTTGCGTATGCAGACCTCTTCGTCCTCCCCGGGACGGGGGGATTGGCTGTGCAAGAGGCGATGGCGGCAGCGCTGCCGGTCATCGTCGCTGAGGGAGACGGGACGCAGAGAGACCTGGTCTCCGGAGGAAATGGTTGGTTGGTCCAACCAGGAGATCTGGTTGGGTTAACCGCAGCTCTTCACGATGCGCTACGCAATCCACGCCGGTTGGTTAAGATGGGAGAGAAATCCTTCACTATGGCCGTAGAGCAATTCAACATCGAGCGGATGACAGAGATCTTTGTCTCGGTGCTGCATGCGGTGATGGAGGAATAGGGGATGAGGCTGGCATTCATCGCCGACGGGCGAAGCCCGATAACGCAGGGCTGGATATCGCTTTTCACAGAGCGGGGGCACGAGGTTCATCTCCTCAGCACCTTTCTGTGCGCACCTTTACCGGGGATCGCGTCGCAGCATTTTATCTCCGTCGCATTCAGCGGCATGGGCAAGCAGGGAGAAAGAGGCGAATTTCATGCCCCGGGAGGCACGCAGGGGATCGGGCTGAGGTCGGCTATGCGCCATTGGCTTGGCCCGTTAACTCTCCCGCGCGCAGCCAAGCATGTGCGGAAGCTCCTGGAGACGCTCGAAATAGACCTTGTCCATTCGCTGCGAATCCCCTTCGAGGGAATGTTGGGGGCGTTGGCAAAACCGAAGACACCATTGGTCGCCTCGGTCTGGGGTAATGATTTTACACTGCACGCCCATTCCTCGCCGGGAATGAAATACCTCACGCGTAAAGCATTGAGCCGGGTTGACGCTCTGCACGCAGACTGCAAGCGGGATATACGCCTGGCGGCAGATTGGGGTTTTCAACCTGATCACCCAATCCTTGTCCTGCCGGGCGGCGGTGGTGTTGAGCGGAGCTTATTCAAGCCCGCGCCTCCTGCGATGGAGTCATTGCGCCCCGAAGTTCTAAAGCAGCTTGAAGATCTGCCTGACGACAGCCCCATTGTTGTAAACCCGCGCGGATTCCGAGCGTACGTACGCAATGACACCTTCTTCCGATCTATCCCCGGTGTTGTCGAAAGGGTCCCCGGGACGATATTTCTCTGCCCGGCAATGTTGGGGAATGAGGAAGCCATCCGCTGGCTCGATCAATTAACAATCGAGCAAAGCGTCCGTTTGTTACCGAAGCTGTCGCAGGAAGAAATGGCGATGATCTATCGGATGTCAACGGTGATGGTTTCACCGAGTGAACACGATGGAACACCGAACACATTCCTGGAAGCGATCGCCTGTGGTTGTTTCCCTGTGGTGGGGGATCTTGAATCGCTGCGGGAGTGGGTCACAGATGGTGAAAACGGATTTCTTGTAGACCCTGACAACCCGGCGGCGCTGGCTCAAGCGACGTCGCGGGCACTGATGAACGCTGGGCTTCGCCAACAAGCCAGCAAGATTAACCAGGATCTAGTAGACGAGCGCGCCGATCGCGATCGGGTGGCGATAAACGCTGAGCAATTTTACAGAAAGTTGTTGAGAGGGTGATAACTGGTGGTAGGAGGCCCTGGGTCGAGCTTGAATAAAACGAATGATGAACGGTGGATAGTCATAGGGATCGATTACTCAGGAAGCCGTTGAAACATTGTGTTTCATAACGCATAAGCATGCGTTGAGTGCAGCCGTAGTGCTATAATCGCACCGAGCTTTGATACCAACAACTAAAAAAACCGAGTAATTGTTCCTATCACGCTAAAAATATGATGAAACAAGTTGTGCAAGATGTGCGCAAGGGTGAGACGAGCGTTTTAGAAGTGCCTGTGCCGCAGGTTATGCCGGGAACAGCACTCATTCGCACCGTCGCTTCACTCGTGTCTGCGGGGACAGAGCGAGCGCTTGTCGAGTTCGCCGGGAAGACACTCCTCAGCAAAGCGCGCTCGCGCCCCGATCTCGTTCGGCAAGTGATAGAAAAAGCGCGCCGCGAAGGTCTCCTCACCACCTTCGAGGCGGTGCAGAATCGACTGGATCAGCCGCTCCCGCTGGGATATTCCTCGGCCGGGGTGATTGAAGCGGTTGGAGAGGGATTGTCCGGTTTTCAAGTAGGTGACCGGGTCGCTTGTGCGGGCGGCGGGTATGCGGTGCATGCCGAATATGCCGTTGTCCCCCAGAATCTGATCGCAAAACTCCCCGCGGGGGTGGACTTTGAATCAGGCGCCTTCGCCACACTAGGAGCCATAGCGCTTCACGGATTCCGACTGGGAGAACCCCAGTTGGGCGATCGAGTAGCTGTAATCGGCCTTGGATTGCTAGGTCTTCTAGCCGCAAAGATCGCGCAAGCGGCGGGTTGTGCTGTTTTTGGCATCGACACAGATCCCGAGCGGGTGAAATTGGCCGAAGAACTCGGAATTGAAGCTGTCCACAGGGATGTTGCTGAAACCGAAGGACCGGCGTTTACCAGTGGGGCAGGATTTGACCTGATACAGATTTGTGCTGACACACCCTCGGATGACACCGTTCAACTCGCCGGTGTTTTGGCTAGAGATCGCGCAATTGTGGTAGCAACCGGCGCCGTTGGAACCCAGTTGCCGCGAAGACCCTATTACATGAAGGAGCTGCGCTTTGTAATTTCGCGCTCCTATGGTCCAGGTCGCTATGATCCTCTTTACGAAGAAGCTGGTGTGGACTATCCACGAGGGTACGTGCGCTGGACCGAGGGCCGCAACTTAGATGCGTTTATAGAACTCCTCGAAGAAGGCAAGCTTGAAATCCAACGACTGATAACACACCGATTCCCTATCGAACATGCGATCGAAGCCTATGATCTAATTTCGGCCAGTAAAGGGGAATCCTCTCTCGGGGTCCTGTTGACCTACCCGCACGAGCAGGCTGAGTTAGTGTCAACACAGCGCAAGGTGGAATTCAGAGAGCCAGCCATTGAGGCTCAGGATGGCGTCCGCTTGGGCGCTATTGGCGCGGGAAACTTCGCCACCGCCACCTTGTTCCCGGCGATGAAGGGTGTGGGCGGGCTGGAATGGATTGGGCTGGCGACGGCAACCGGCATGAAAGCTGCGCAAGTTGGAAAGCGGTTCGGGTTTGCTTACGCCACGACGGATGCGGAAGAACTTCTGGAAGATCAGCGCATCAACACGATCGCCATTCTCACCCGTCACCATCTTCACGCCTCACTAGCGGTAGCCGCGCTCGAAGCCGATAAACATGTTTTTTGCGAAAAACCGCTCGCACTCACGCGCGAGGAACTGGAGCGGATTGAAGCTGCGCTTCAAACTAAGGACAAGCTGCTGAGCGTTGGGTTCAATCGTAGATTTGCCCCATTAGCCATCAAGTTGAAAAACTTCTTGGATGGCGCCCGCGAACCGCTGGTGATGCACTACCGAGTAAACGCTGGACCTCTACCCTTGGATCATTGGCTTCATGATCCCGCCACGGGTGGAGGGCGTATGATTGGTGAGGCCTGTCACTTTATCGACTTCCTGACATTCCTGACAAATTCCCTTCCGGTGCGGGTATTCACGACGGGTCTTCCTGACGGCGGAAGATATCGTGAAGACAATTTCGTCATCACGCTCGAATTCGCGGATGGTTCGGTCGGCAGCGTGAGCTATCTGGCGAATGGTGACCGAGCGCTGTCTAAAGAGCGAATCGAGGTCTTTGGAGGCGGGAGAGCAGCCGTTCTGGATGACTTCCGACGCTTGGAGCTGACCCTGTCCGGACGCACCAAAACCCACAAATCCCAGCTTCGTCAGGATAAAGGACATCGCGCCGAATGGCATGCCTTTCAACAGGCGATCACACAGGGTAGTTCTCCGCCAATCCCCTATAAGCAGATCATTGCGGTATCGCTTGCGTCATTTGCTGCACTCGATTCGTTACGTTCCGGCGAACCACATATTGTGGGACTGATTGCAGAGCAGTAAATCATTCATGCGCTTCCAATCGTTCTATGCGCTACGCGAACTTGGTCCAGGGCCGCTCGCGCGCTACGCTGTATATCAGCTAGCGCAGCGAAGTGGTTGGCTTCATTGGCACACACCCTCCTTTGCCTGGGAGGAGAGACCGCTCGAGTGGTGGCTGCAAAGTCACATCCCATCAAGTTCTGAAGGATATGCCCGGTACCGTGAGACGCACACACAGCCATTCTTCTTTCACGATGTAAAGCGCCTCGGTATTCCTCTAAAAAACATTCTAGGTGGCGATGTTAAAGCGCTGGTGGCAGAAGCCGACTCGGTGCTCGATGGACGCTACCGCCTCTTTGGGCAACCCGAGGTTGAACTTGGGCATCCACCGAATTGGGGCGCCTTTGCACTAACCCAATCTAGCAGCGAAGTAGATGTTATCGGTCTTGAGCGCCACTGGACCGAGTACGCTCTGAATGAACTTCCACAAGATGTCAAACTCCTGTGGGAAATCTCCCGGTTTGGCTGGGCGTATTCATTAGCTCGAGCCTATGCGCTGACAGGAGACGAGCATTACGTTGATGGTTTCATGGCTTTACTGCGTTCCTGGCGCGAAGCAAATGCCCCAAACCAAGGCTTGAACTGGCACTCGGGTCAGGAGATCGCCATCCGCTTGCTGGCACTGGTGTTCTCGTTTTACGCCTTTAATCAGGCGCTCCGGGAGCGAGGTGGGGATCTAGAGGAATTGGCGATGATGATCGCCGCACACGCCGATCGCATTCCAGCGACGCTTCTCTATGCCCGAGCGCAAGACAACAACCACCTGCTTATCGAAGCGCTCGCGCTCTATACTACAGGCTTGCTTTTCCCGGAGTTCAGTGAGGCCAGAAGATGGAAGCGCAGCGGGCGGCAATTTATCGTGCAAGCGCTCAAAGGGCAGGTATTTCTTGATGGTGGGTATATCCAGCACTCGATGAATTACCACCGTCTCGCCTTACAAGCGGGGACCTGGGCTGTGCGCTTGGCTGAGCTCGAGGGCGACCCGTTGCCCGAAGCATCCGTGGATGCCGTGCGCAAAATGACGAATTGGCTCGCCGCAGCTGTGGATCCAGCAACGGGAAACGCTCCCAATTGGGGACCCAACGACGGTGCACTGCTGCTCCCCCTTAGCGCTTGCCCGTTTGGGGATTTCCGGCCCACGCTGCAGGCTGCTGCACTGACAGTGCTAGGTGATCCAATATTTCCACCGGGATCGTGGGATGAGCTGGCTCTCTGGCTTGGAGTGGAGGACACTCGAGACGATAAGTCAAGTGTTGCTGGCGATATCTCGAAGGATGATGTTAGGCAGCGCCGGGAGGGGTCTCGTCGGCACGAAGCTGCAGGAAGTCAGGGCGGTGTGCGTCGCGATGATTTCCATCAATCAGGGATCTATATTATGCGCGGTCAGAATTCCCGGGGGATGGTGCGTGCGGCACAATTCCACAGCCGCCCTGGGCATAGTGATCAACTCCACTTTGATCTATGGTGGGGAGGGATCAACCTGGCGCGCGATCCGGGGACATATCTCTACAACGCCGAACATCCTTGGAACAACGCATTTGCCAGCGCCTGGTGTCATAACACAGCCTTGATCGATGGGATCGATCCGATGCTGCGCGCGGGCCGATTCCTTTGGTTGAGATGGAGCGAAGCGAGGCTTCTTGGGCGTTGGCGCTCCACAGACGGACGCCTCGAAATCCTTTCGGCGCTGCATAAATACCGGAGTCGCGAAGACGCTGTGCACCAACGAACGATCCTGCGCATTGAAGATCGACTGTGGATGGTGGTTGATGATATTCTGGGGGTCGGGGAGGCGGAAGTCCGGATTGGTTGGAACCTCCCTGACATGCCCTTTGAAATGGATAAACGCACACTTTCTGTGGATCTGCAGGGATTAGATGTGAGTATCCGATCGGAGGGGATCCAAGATCGATATGCGTTGTACCGAGCAGGCGAATTAATTGCCGGGGAAGGCTTTGTGCAGGATTCGAGCATCTATGGCTGGTACGCACCGACATATGCAATGAAGCAACCATCGCTGCTCTGGTTGAGAAGCGCCCATGCTCAGCTACCGATGCGAGGTGTTACAAAATGGGTGTTTGATGAGATGGACGTGGAGGACATCAACATCGGCTGGCTGGATCCAAAGATGGGGCGACCGGCGCTTTCCTGGGTTGAATACCGGGGAATGAGATTGGAAATGTAGCGTGCACATCTTGCTGATCCATCAGGCTTTTGCCGCAATTAATGAGCCGGGAGGTACCCGTCATCATGAGTTTGCTCGCCAACTCGCCCGGCGCGGTCACAGCGTAACCATTATTGCCAGCCAGGTGAGCTACCTCACAGGGCGAATAGTAGGTGATGGGGGTTGGATAACGCGAGAGGTGGACGACATCGGTGTGGAGTTCCTCCGCTGCAGGAGCTATTCCGGGTGGCACCGCTCCTTTCTGCACCGCATGATGAGTTTTCTCAGTTTTATGGTGGTCTCTTTCTGGGCAGGATTGCGTATAGAGGATGTCGATCTAGTGTGGGGCACGACCCCTCCGATTTTCCAGGCTGTGACAGCCCGATGGATTGCGAGACTGAAAAGTAAACCCTTCCTACTCGAAGTTCGCGACCTCTGGCCTTCCTTCGCCGTTGCGGTCGGTGTGTTGACAAATCCGCTTTTAATCCGTCTCTCCGAGTGGCTGGAGCGAGGACTGTATCGTCGTGCAGATCGAGTGGTCATTAATTCCCCAGGATTTTTCGAGCACGTGCACTTGAGGGGTGCTCGGCAGGTGGAAGTGGTCCCGAATGGTGTAGATCTCACCATGTTTGGAAAAACAGAGAAAGATCAATCCTTGAGACGCGAATTAGGATTGGCGGAGGGATTTCTAGTCCTCTACGCGGGAGCTCATGGGATGTCTAACGACCTTGAAACGGTCCTGAAAGCCGCGGAGCTCCTGCAGAGTGAAGAAGACATCCATTTTGTGTTCCTCGGGGATGGTAAGGAGAAGACCAACCTGATGGCTCTTGCGCAGCAAATGAAGCTGCGTAATCTTCATTTTTTACCGTCAATACCAAAAGACCAGATCGCTTCGACGCTTATACAGGCCGATGTTGGGCTGGCAATTCTTCTTGCGGTGGATGCGTATAAGACGACTTACCCCAACAAAGTTTTCGATTACATGGCCGCCGGTCTTCCCGTTGTCCTGGCTATTGACGGGGTTATCCGTCAGGTGGTTGAGGATGCGGGGGCAGGTCTGTTCACGCAGCCTGGAGACCCCAAAGCCTTAGCTGAGGCGGTGAAGCGTCTTGCGGCGGACCCTGTGCTCGTAGATCAACTGGGACAGGCAGGCAAGCGATGTGTCGAAGGTGATTTCGATCGCGAGCGGCTCGCCGCAAAGATGGCACTTATCATGGAAACGATGGCCGCAAATGGGAAAGGACGCCCCATCAATGGTGCGGCAGCGGACATCGAGTCAGGAGGGAAGAGTGACAGGTAAGCTTTTTCCCCCTGGTGTCCCGCTGAGTAAGCGACTATTTGATCTGATCCTGACGCTTCCTGGTCTGGTTTTGATCAGTCCCTTGTTGGGGCTCATCGGAGTGCTGGTCCGCATCGTTCTGGGATCGCCGGTGTTTTTCTGTCAGATGCGACCAGGCAAGGGCGGTGAACCCTTCATTGTTTATAAATTCCGCACGATGACGGATGCGCGGGGTTCTAGCGAACATTTGCTATCTGATGCAGAGCGTATGACAGGTCTTGGCAGATTTATGCGCAGTCTCAGCCTCGATGAACTTCCCGAGTTTCTCAACGTTCTGCGGGGTGAGATGAGTCTGGTTGGTCCGCGGCCGCTGCTTATGCAGTATCTCGACCGATACTCAACTGAGCAAGCACGCCGTCATGAGGTCCTCCCGGGGATCACTGGATGGGCGCAGGTCAATGGCCGTAACGCACTCACTTGGGAGGATAAGTTCCGCTATGACGTCTGGTATGTCGATAACTGGTCCCTGTGGCTGGATATTAAAATTCTTTTGACTACGCTGTGGAAGGTAATTATGCGTGAGGGGATAAGCCAACTCGGGCACACAACAGCCGAGGAGTTCATGGGCAGCGATGAACAGGAGTGACAGCGCCAATTATGTCAAGTAGCGATATGTGCCCTTTCGCTCCTTGCGAAAAAAACAAATCACGGGTACGATGAAGCAAGAATATTGGTGAAAAATCAAGTTGAGGAGGAATAAAATGAAGGAAACTTTGGAATTCTACGATGTGAAGTCGAAGACGAAGTTCTCATCAACAGATTGGCGGATTGAAACCAAAGTCTCAGACGATGGTAGGACTCGCTACTTTGCTGTGACGAAGGCCCCTGTGGGCACGCACGAAGCTTGGCGAATTGTGGGCAAAGACTTCGCCCTAAAGAATCAATAAGATCTCTGTTCCTAAATATGGAGATAGGTGGCTCTGCTGATGTACTGCAGCAGAGCTTACTCACTCCATAATTCGAGAAGAACTCGCGAGCTGCCTTTGCGAAGGCGGCTCGTGTTTTATCTGTGGGCAATGGTATCATTGCCGCGAAATACTGATACCCAGTCCAAGCTGCAGGAGGTCCATGCACACGATGAGCCGCCCTGACCATGTATCGTTCTACCGTAGAATGCTGCAGATCCGACGTTTTGAAGAGACCGTGCTCGATCTCTTCCCGCGCGGCCTGTTCTATGGCACCACGCATACATACGTAGGCCAAGAGGCGAACGCGGTCGGAGTGCTCGCTTGGCTGCGTGAGGGTGATATAGTGGTCAGCAACCATCGCTGTCACGGTCATTTTCTTGCCTATGGCGGTTCGATGCACGCATTGGCGGCGGAACTCATGGGGCGCAGCACAGGGATTTGCGGCGGGCGTGGTGGAAGTCAGCACATACAATGGCGCGATTTCTACGCAAATGGGATCTTGGGCGGTACAGTTCCTCTGGCGGCTGGGATGGCTTCCACGGAAAAACTCAAGGGGGGAGACGGGATGGTTTTCTCCTTCATAGGGGATGGAACGCTGGGTGAAGGTGTTGTTTATGAGACCCTGAATATTGCCGCGCTCTGGGCGCTTCCAATCCTCTTCATTGTTGAAAATAACCGCTATGCACAGAGCACACCCACCCGATTGAACCTGTCGGGGGAGATCCCTGATCGCTTCAAGGCTTTCGGGATCCCGGTTGAATCCATTGATTCGACGGATGTGGTTGAGATTCACGAAACAGTCGAACCCATGCTCGAGTATGTGCGTGGCAGGAATGGTCCTGCGGCGTTTGTGGTGCACACGTACCGTTTTGCACCTCATTCCAAAGGCGACGACAGTCGAGATCCGGAGGAGATCGCCAGTTATCGGACTAAAGACCCTCTTCCCATCCAGGCCGAACGGTTGGAAGAAGCGACACGAAGAGAGGTACAGGAATCAGTTGAGACAGAGGTCGCGGCTGCCTTCAAGCAAGCCGAATCCGATCCTGTTGCAGACCCTGCGTCACTCACATCTCCGTTGGGAACAAGCCGATGACGACAATCCTCGAATCGCTCAATCGGGGCTTGCGAACTTGCCTGGAGGAATCAGATCAGGTCTACGTGATCGGGGAGGACGTACTCGATCCATATGGGGGTGCGTTTAAAGTGACGAGCGGGTTATCCACGGATTATCCCGAACATGTGATCACCACACCCGTGTCGGAGGCCGGCATCGTTGGTATTGGCATTGGCATGGCGATGCGCGGCCTGTATCCAGTGATCGAGATCATGTTCGGCGATTTCATCAGTTTAACGGTAGACCAATTGATTAATCATGCCGCAAAATTTAGGTGGATGAGTAATGACCAGGTGCGGGTACCACTGGTTGTGCGTACGCCGATGGGGGGGCGGCGCGGGTACGGTCCGACGCATAGCCAGTCCTTAGAGAAGCACCTGCTTGGCGCACCGGGTTTACGCGTGATTGCCGTGACGGCGTTGGGAGATGCGGGAGACCTACTGCGTAAGGCAGTTTTAGACGACGAAGACCCCGTATTGTTCCTTGAGCATAAGGCTCTCTACGCAAAACAGATCATCGCCCATGATGAATTGTCAGATTTCGAAGTCGATGTGAGCGATGACCACTACCCAACCTACCGGCTGCGCATTGCCGGCGCCCCGGCACCGGTGATTACGCTGACAGCCTATGGGTATTCAGCAGAACTGGCGCGAGAAGCCGTAAAGCGTCTGGCTTACGAACATGAGATCTTCAGCGATCTCATCGTCCCTACACAATTATCCCCCTTTGAACTGGGCGACCTAATCTCCGCGCTGAGCCAAACGAAGCGCCTGTTAACCATCGAGGAGGGTACGATGACTCTCGGTTGGGGAGCGGAAGTCATCGCCGGTGTCCTCGAAGAACTTGGCGCTGGATTTCAAGCGCAGCGTGTCGCCGCACGGGACATGCCGGTACCCGCTGCCGGGCTGCTTGAAGTCGCTGTGCTCCCGCAGATCGAAGACATTATTGAGGCGGCCATTGCGCTTTCTGAGGCGAATTGAAGCATAATTTCAGCCGGAGTTCCTCTATTATTCCGCTGGCGATTTCTCGATTAGACTCATTCAAGAATAGCGTTCATAATCTTAGTACTTGGTTTTTATCAACGACTGTACTCTGCTCAACCGTGATCTCACAGAATAAGGAGGAGCATGCCTGATCCTATTGAGATCCTCGTACCACTCTTGAACCCCAACGAGCCTGAAGTTCAGGTTGTCAGGGTGCATGTTGTCGAGGGGCAAAAAGTTCAGGAGGGTGACCCACTGTGTACGCTTGAGAGTACAAAGTCGGTCACGGAAGTGACCGTAGTACGCGACGGCTTTATTATTGGCCTTGAGTTCATGGAAGGTGATCTGTTACGTGCGGGCGATAGGTTATGCTGGCTGGCGGGTGATTCGGTCTGGAAGCCACCCGAGAAGGAGACTTCACCATCAGACGCGGATGAAGGCACGATGCCCGATGGAGTACGGATCACGAAACCCGGTTTGCGACTAGTGCGGGATCACGGGCTAGATCCCACTAGTCTGCCGAAAGAAACGCTGGTAACAGCATCTGTAGTGCGCCGGATCCTGGCGCTGGAAGGCGGCGGAGATATGGAATTACCGAAAGCGGATTTTGATGCGGGTGCCATCGTCGTTTATGGTGGCGGTGGTCACGGAAAATCGGTCATCGACCTGGTACGCGTTCTAGGGCAGTATCACGTCGTGGGCGTGATTGACGATGGTCTTAAGAAGGGGACCGATGTAATGGGTGTTCCTGTTCTTGGTGGAGGAGATCAACTCCCCCACCTGGCAAAAGAGGGTGTGCGGCTTGCCATTAACGCAGTTGGCGGAATAGGGGATATCACCAGTCGAATCCAAGTTTTTCAAAGGTTACTGGAAGCCGGGTTCGGCTTTCCGACCATCATCCACCCTGCTGCCTTTGTAGAGCCTACGGCGCGGCTCAGCCAGGGTGTGCAGGTCTTCCCGCATGCTTATATAGGGAGTGACACCGAAGTCGGGTTTGGGACCATTATCAATACGGCGGCTATCGTTTCTCATGATTGTCGCCTGGGAGCCTATGTCAACGTCGCTCCGGGAGCACTGCTGGCAGGAGCAGTAACACTCGATGAGGGCGTGTTGATCGGGATGGGTACGACATTAAACCTGAATGTCACTGTCGGGTCCAAAGCGCGCATTGGAAATAGCGCGGTTATAAAAGAGGATGTCCCCTCTGGAAAGATGATCCGGGCAGGGGATATCTGGCCTCAGGGTGCATAGGAATCATGAAAACCATAAAAAAGGATCGATCCCAGAGACAGGGAAACACAGCGGACTCGGTGGGGGAGAATATCCCGATGTCATCCCCTGATATTACATATCTAGAGCGCGAAGCGGTCGCTGCGGTGATGCAAACGTCTCGTCTAAGCATGGGGCCAGAGGTCGAGGCTTTTGAAGCTGCCGTTTCTCGCTATGTAGGCATAAAACACGCCATTGCCGTGAGTTCGGGCACTGCGGGACTCCACCTCGCCGTCCGTGCGCTGGGGATTACTGACGGCGATTGGGTGATTACGACACCTTTTTCTTTTGCTGCCTCAACCAATGTTCTTCTCTATGAACGCGCCATTCCCGTCTTTGTTGACGTGGATCCTGATACGGGCAACATCAACACGGATCTTATGGCTGCAGCGGCTGCGGATTTAATCGCCGGCGGGAAGAAGGCTTCACGCTGGCTGCCGCGCCAAGGGAAAGAGCCCACGGGTATTCTGCGAGCACTGTTGCCCGTCGATGTCTTCGGACAAGCGGCTGATTATGATTCGATCCAGGCGATCTCCGCTGAGCATGATCTACGGGTCATCGAAGATTCCTGTGAGGCGCTCGGTGCGCAGTATAAGGGTCGTCAGGCGGGGACGTTGGGGGATATTGGTGTGTTTGCGTTCTATCCCAACAAACAGATTACTACTGCTGAAGGCGCCATGGTTGTAACAGATAGGGATGACGTAGCGGAACTCATTCGCGCGCTCAGGAATCAAGGCCGCGCCCCCGGCGATAAGTGGCTGGACCATACTCACCTTGGTTATAACTATCGTCTCGATGAGATGAGCGCTGCGCTGGGACGCGTGCAGATGAGCCGTTTGGATGAGCTGTTGCAGAAGCGGGAGCGAGTCGCGGCGTGGTATGAGGATCGACTGGCCGAGATTCCAGGGGTTGAACTACTGCACATTACACCAACAACCTCACGGATGAGTTGGTTTGTGTTTGTGGTACGTCTTGAAGATGGGATTGATCGCAAGAGGGTCGCAGAGCAACTGGATGAGCAGGGCATACCCACTCGTCCTTATTTCACACCGATCCATCTACAGCGCTATATGACGGATCGTTTCGAGTACCAGCCAGGGGACTACCCGGTGACAGAGGATCTAAGCCGGCGAAACCTTGCACTGCCCTTTTCTGGAATCTTGAGCGAGACTCAAGTGGAGCGCGTCTGCGACTGCCTTCGACGGGCATTGGAATCCTAAAGCAACACCACGTGGTACATAGGCATGTTAAAAGCAGAGGGGCTGACCAAAAGGTCAGCCCCTTCTATTTTCAAAGTCTCCTGGGGATTATTGTTCCCGTACTTGGCGCCAATTCAGCATTACGAAGTTCTTGCTGCATTCTTCAGATGTACTGATGAATACCTGGTCGGAAAGTGGAGAACCACCGCCGTCGTTGAGATAGACCCAGATCGTGCCGTCGCTGGCGATTGGGTGATCCGCAAGATTGAATACGTAGCCGGCAGGTCCGATGTCCGGTGCGCTCCCGCTGATTGTGTCGAGGCTGATCGTGTTGCCGTCTAATTCACCCTCAAGATGGATGCCAAGATCGACGATCGGTTGGTTCTCCATATTAAACACCTGACCTCCAACGCCCATCCAGTCGCAAGCATCGTCATTGGCGATGTTCGGAATTTGAACGGGATTTCCGGGTTGCACCGCGAACGGCGGCGGCAGCGGTGTTTCGGTTGGGATTGGAGTCGGCGTATCGGTAGGCACCGGAGTCGGTGTTTCCGTCGGCGCTGGGGTGCTCGATGGTGTCGGTGTCCACATGTCTGGGAGCGGTACGGCAGGTGTATGTGTCGCCGTAGGCTGGCCGAGATGCGCGGGTACCGTCGGCGGCGGGAATGGATTGTAGAAGAAGCCAACATCGATGTAGGGATTAACGAAAACCGCGGCAGCAGCCGCCCCCACACCAAGTATCGCAAGCAACACAATGAAGGTCAACAGATTAAAAAATATACTCCCGATCTTACTAGATCGTTTCCGAGGGAGCCTTTTGAAATTCTCATCCATGGTCGTCTTCTCCTACCTATTCCTTATTGAGCGATGAAGGTTTGAATATCGGCGGACGCTCGCTCCGTCGATAACCAACTCTCAACCGCTTGTTCACGAAGTGCTTGTCTGACACTATACGCCATCAGATGGTCTTCGCGTTCTGTGATTTCCAAGATGTGGTATCCAATTTCGCTCTTGACAACCTTGCTGATCTCTCCTGGTTGAAGGGCGAAGGCAGCCGTTTCCACCTCGGGCCATAGTAAGAAGCCCTTGGGGAACCATCCCAGATCACCGCCGGCAGGTCTTGTGCTGGCATCGATAGAGTATTGTCGAGCGAGGAGGTTAAAGTCAACTCCGTCTTGAAGCTGTGCTCGCAATCCCTCCGCTTCAGCCTCAGAGGTTACCAGGATATGCCGGGCGTGCACCTGTTCTGCGGTATCGGGTACCTGATCTGCTATATTAGCCACCATCCACGCAGCTTCGATCTCCTTGGTCAGTGCGGTCTGGAGAGTCTCCTGGGTGTAGCCGTTAAGCTCCATCCATAATTCGAATTCCCCCCGGTCCCCTGCGCTTTCAACCATTTGGTTCAACCTATCATCGATCTCGGTTTCTTCGACTTTAAAACCGCTCGCCCTTGCGCCCTGCGCTAGAAGCTCTAAATCGATCATGCTCTCGAGCAGTTCGCTCCGGTATGCGCCTAAGGTTGCAAGGTCTATGCCAGAATCGGTTTTTGAATATTCAAAGCGAATAACTTCGAGCTCAAAAAGCTCAAGCAGAATACCTTCGCCATTTACGCTCGCAGCGAGGGGTTCGGGCGTTGGTGTCGGGGGCGCGGGAGTAACTGTGGGAGCGAGAGGGGAAGGATTGAGTATGGGTATTCGTCTGCACCCTGCTGCACCCAGCAGACCTATGGAGAGTGCGACGAGCGCTTTGCGGTGAACCATGACGAAAGGCATTATACCCACCCATCAATCCCGCGCAATGGACGAGTCTATGTTTTCCTCACCCGTTTCTTGATATGAAGGCGAAGACCATCGGTTTGCGCTTTGTTTCCGTGAAGAAGAACCGGGAAAGCTCATTTTCAATACGGTCTTCCAGGCCCTCACTTAGATCTTTCTCGGCGACTTTCAATACAAGTTCGCGTGCTTCGTCGAAAAGGTCCACTGCCTCGCGCACGAAAACGAAACCCTTTGAGACAATCTCCGGCTCGCCAACAACGCGATTCTGGTCACAGTCTAGATCGACATGGATGATAACGAGACCTTCGCGCGCCAATGCCTCGCGCTCGCGCATGACTTTCGGACCGATGTCACCCACACCACTGCCGTCTACGAAGATATAGCCGCCCGGAATGCGTTCACCGATCTTCATTTCCCCGTCAGAAAACTCGATCATGGTTCCATTCTGCACCACCGCGATTCGCTCCTGAGGGATGCCGATCTCGCGGGCAAGAGCGGCGTGTTGTTTTAGGTGCCGCAGCTCGCCATGGATGGGAATGAGGTGCTTGGGTTTAACCAATTGCATTAGGAGCTTCATCTCATCCTGGTTGGCGTGACCGGAAACGTGTACGGGCAGGATTGAATCATAGATAACTTCAGCGCCAAGATCGAAGAGGCGATTGATCGTGCGATGAACCATCTCCTCATTCCCCGGGATCGGTGTTGAAGAGAGGACGATTGTGTCCCCAGGCATGATGTCAAATTGGCGGTTGCTTCCGTTTGAGAGACGACCCAGGATGGATGATGGCTCGCCTTGCGTACCCGTGCACATTAGAGCGACCTTCGAAGGTTTCATCTTAAGGGTTTGATCCAAGGGGACAACAAGGCCATCGGGAATATCAAGATACCCCAACTCACGAGCCATTGTTGAGTTGTCTACCATGCTTCTTCCGACGAATGCAAGTGACCGGCCATGCCTCTGCGCGGCGTATGCAACCTGCTGGATGCGCGATATTAAGGAGGCGAAAGAGCCAATTAATATGCGCCCCTTCGCTTGGTGGAAAACCTGATCGAAAGCCGGGTCAATAACAGTTTCGGAGGGGGTCCAGCCTGGTTCATCGGCATTGGTGGAATCGGCCAGAAGGGCGAGGACTCCCCGTGTGCCTAGTTCAGCCAGTTTACCGAAGTCCGGGGGCCAGCCATCTACTGGTGTATGATCGAACTTGTAATCACCTGAATGAACGATCAACCCCGCGGGTGTTGTAATCCCCAGTCCGACTCCATCGGGGATGGAATGGCAGACGTGAAAAAACTCTATTTTAAAGGGACCAAGCTGCAATTCATCTCCAGCTGCAATGGTATTGAGCTGTGCTTCCTTAAGCAACCCGCCCCGGCGGAGCTTCACTTCTAGCAAGCCGCGGGTGAGTTTTGTGGCGTAAATCGGAACGTTGAATTCTTCGATAACGTGCCGAATTGCTCCGGTGTGGTCTTCGTGACCATGGGTGATGATGATCCCGCGTATTTTGCTCTTCTTGTCTTCCAGGTATTTGAAGTCGGGGATGATGTAATCGATCCCTAACATGTCGTTCTCTGGAAACATGATGCCCGAATCGATAATGAGGACGTTATCCCCATATTCAATCGACATCATGTTCTTTCCTACTTCCCCCAAGCCTCCCAGGGGGACAATTCTCAATAACTTACTCATATGTAATACATCCTTTTCACTTTGATAAGTGTTTGTTGAATAGAATAAACCCCGTCGGGCGTCGAGCCTGGCGGGGTGTGAGCCATAACCAAGCAGATCGGGGGGGTCAATTCAAGCGAGTGACATCGGTGGCTTGGAAGCCGCGAACCGTGTTCTCGAGATAGAAAGCGACCTTCTCGCCCTTGCTCAGTAATTGA
>Ga0114922_10002488_pt1 | contig 17282 bp, 13 predicted proteins | sample AartaG_FD_100975 | JGI IMG/M metagenome (GOLD analysis project Ga0114922, IMG submission 100975) | Deep subsurface microbial communities from Aarhus Bay to uncover new lineages of life (NeLLi) - Aarhus_00045 metaG | ecosystem: Environmental > Aquatic > Marine > Oceanic > Sediment | place...
CATCCCGGGCGGATCGGTGGATGGCGGTTTGGACGAATTGCTGGAATTCATTCCCAAAAGCCGTTCAAGCTCTTCTATACGTTTTTTCAATTGGATAATTTCCTCTTCCAATTGTTTTATATATGCGTCCTTGTCCATGCTATAATTATCGGACATAGGCACGCTTTAACATAAACTGGAATTTTTCAGTGAACGCTTACTTTTCTTGATGTATGGGAGTTCTTGTAGAACCGGTCAAAACCCCGCGTAAAACGCGGGACTGAATATTGTCTTTTGCTTTGGCGCAACAGATAATAACTACTTGATAAAGAGGTTGCCGGCATCGGCCGATACCTGATTTGGTACAGTCCGGGGCCAGAATGTGCGCGGACAGAGTGCTAAGAAACTGTGGGCGGATATCCCTAACTTTGAGAATTTGGCATGTCTGGGCGTGCGGTCCCGGTATCGGCGAGAGAATTTAGAGTATGAGAACAAGACAATCAAAACTTATTGGTGTTATCGCGTTCTGCGGGGTGGCGGTCATCTGTGTGTTTTTGCCGGCGTGGCTGAACATGACCCTTGCAGCGGTATGCTTTCTATTCTTTCTCGTAGCATCAGCAGCAGCTTACTACAGAATTCACAAGAAGAGGCCGCGATTTAAGGCCCACTCGGATACCATCTGTCAAGGTTGCCAAAAGCAGGTCGCAAAGGCTGAGGTGGTGGACATATCGCGAGTTGATGAAGTGTTTAATCGGCCTGTTACCGCTCAAACGAGCGATGATGAAGTTGATACTGCCACCCAAAGTGGTGAGGTTATATCGTTGGCACCTGATGAGGCTCAATACAGCAAGATGATAGATTTGTTTGTCAACAGTCTGCCGAGTCGCCTGCAGGAAATGCAGGAGGCGCTGGATGAGGGGAATCTGCAGGATCTGGCCTTTAAGGTTCACGCTTTAGAGAGTCTGGGCAGTTTCACAGGTTTTGGGGTATATACTGAAAAAGCCAAGGCCCTTGAGCAGGCGGTCATGGACAATCAAATTGACAAGGTGCGGGAACAATTGGATGAAATGGTTCGGCTTTGCCTTAAGACTAAAATGACACACCACTGAAGCAACTTTGGCTTTCCGCGTTAAGGCGACAACTCCTGTCCAGTAAACAAATCAAATCCGGTGGATAATGTCTGCACTCGTTTGATGTTTCAGTGGGAATTTTGCGCCGATGTGGTAGAATGGTCATTTTGGGAAACGATTAGGAGCAAAGATATGATTAGAGGTTTAGAAGTTGTGGTAGCGGCTGGGAACGGCTGGGCGGACATAATAAATAACGAAATTATCAGGGGCAATGCCCTCTGGCGGTTTGGAAGTGTGCTGGTCATAATTTTGGCAACGTTATCTGCCGGTCGAGTTGTGCAATACATCATTAATAACTACGCCGCCCGCCTGGAGCGCAGACTTGGTACGAACGTCCTGGTCCTGTTGCTAAGAAGCCTTGCAAAACCTGCCTATGTAGCAGTATTTGCGGCGGGTTTTTATATTTGCAGGGCTATGTTGTATTTCAACGACGACAACGGTATCAGTACGTCGGTTGGGGCAAGCTGGATAAAGATTGCAAAGGTGTTAGGGGCTGTTGCCGTGGCATACGCCCTGTATCGACTCGTGGCTGTTGCCGAGCACTTTCTCCACAAGGTTGTCGGCAGGACGGAAACGAAACTCGACGATATGTTGGTGCCGGTAATTCGCAAATCGCTGCGCATCACCATAACCATAGTAGCGGTTCTTTTGATAGCCGAAAATATCCTGGATCAGAACGTAAAATCCCTGCTTCTGAGTGCCGGCGTCGGTGGTATTGCGATTGCGTTGGCGGCGAAGGACACGATTGCCAATTTCTTCGGTTCCATCACGATTTTTGCAGACCGCCCCTTTCAAATACAAGACCTGGTGAAAATTGAAGGTCATTACGGCAGCGTGGAAGAGGTTGGCTTTCGAAGCAGCAGAATCCGCACCTTAGACGGCCACCTCGTAACAATACCGAACAACACAATCGCCAATACCAACATCGAGAATGTAGGTAAACGTCCGTTCATCCGCAGAACATCAAACATTACCATTACTTATGACTCCGGCACAAAAAAGACTCAGCGGGCGGTTGAGATAATAAAAGCGGTTTTGGCAAAAGTGCCCGAGGTAAATACGGACTCTGAGAGGCTGCCGCGCGTTTATTTTAGCGACTTCAATGACTGGGCGCTTAATATCTATATGAGCTACTGGGTAAAGCCTGCGGAATATTGGCTTTATCAGGAGGTGAATGAGCGGGTCAATTTCGAGATAATGAAGCGTTTCGAAGCAGAAGGCATCGAATTCGCCTTCCCAAGCCAGACCCTTTATCTCAAGAGAGATGACAACGCGTGATTTCATATGTCGCTCGTCGCTCGTGTCTCGTATCTCGCCAATGAGATTCTTCGACTGCGCCTCAGAATGACAAACTGGATCCCTGCTCCGTGGCCGGGATGACACTGCCTTGAGGCAGTGCCTTAAGGCTAGCAAGCAACTTTCAGGGTGATAAGTTGTGCACATTTTGCCTATATTAACATTGGGTTTGATTGGGTTTGTTTTCTTAACATATGCTTTTGTCGAAATCACTAGAACTCCTTATATTAGCTTTAGTTATGCCTCGTTTTTAAATGTTAAGATTGGGTTTGTTTTGCATAAAAATAGTTTCCCGGCGCGCCGGGACTTCGCTCCTTCGACTATGCTCAGGACAGGTACGTTCAGCGGTGAAGCGTGTTTAGTGGTTGTTTTTGATGATTTTGAACTCATGTTTTGGCCTCCTTTTTTGGTTCAATTGTTATTCGTACAAACCCCACGGTACAAACCCCACGTGAAACGTGGGGCTAAATAATGAACCATCCCCTCAGGAGAGTCTTGAGGCGACGCTACAACCTCTGTGCACGTATTATACCCGGTTTTTGGCAAAAGTCAAGCAGTTTTTTCGGGGATTTTCGAATTATTTTTGGTTGTTTTGTAAATACATAACGGCATTGGGCTTATAGAAAGATGGTTTTTTGAAAAAGTTGATAGTCGTTAGTGAATAGTGAATAGTTGGTGGGATCGCCAATCGTTGTATCTTAAGAAAGTAAAGCCCGACATAAACACGATAAAAAGTATAAGTATTATATGTATCTAAGATATTACTTGACAGATTGGTGAGGATGATAGTAATCGGAGTACGTCATTGAGTTGGGGTCGTGGATTCAGGATTGGGGGTGCGGATTGTTTACGCAGAGTGTGTGGTGCGTAGTACAGGTGCGGGTGTGGGTGCGGGTGTCGGTAGCAGGTGTGGGTGCGTATCGCGCAAGTGGAATCGGTAATCGTTGTATCTTAAGAAAGTAAAGCCCGACATAAACGCGACAAAAAGTATAAGTATTATACGTCTATAAGATAATACTTGACAGCTTGCTGTGGATGTTCGTAATCGAAGTACGTCATTAGGTTGGGGGTCGTGGATTCAGGATTGGGGGTGCGGATTGTTTACGCAGAGTGCGGGGAGCGGGTGCGGGTGCGGGTGCGTGATGCTTGAGGCAGGGTGCGAGATGCGGGGAGCGGGTGTGGGTGCGTGATCCGTGAAGCGAGATGCGTATTGCGTTAAGGGGGGCCGATGCGCGGTGCTGTTATTGCCCCATTCGACTACCCCGTTCGACTGCGCTCAGGGCTAAAGGCTAGTTCAGGGCAGGCTTGGCCAGGATGAGGTTCGGCTGGTATTACGGAGGAGCGTAAGGGCCGGAGTAATTATGGAAGAGTCCTCGCTGGTGGCAACAAGAGCTTTTGTATCTTCGAGGGATTTATCGCATAAAAGCCAATTGAAATAACAAACAATTTCGTGTACACTTGAAAACAAAGCGGAAGGCTATTTTTTTGAAAAAGAATCTTTCGAAAGGGCATGAGAAAATAAAACAGAGGGCACAGTAAGAAAATGGGAAAGGATAAACGAAAGTCTCGGGCTGAACTACTTGCAAAGAAAAGACGGGAAAGAGACAGAATAAGACGGAGGAGAAACAAGATAGGTCAGACTGTTAAAGCAGTTGACAGGATTGGTATCGAATACTATCACTCTACATTTGCAAAACTTCATGATGAATTAGACAGATTGGTCGAGAAATTCACCCCGACACCAAAACGGGCTGAATTCTGGAAAAATAAGGATAGGGGAAAATACGAAACTGAAGATGCTTTGCAAGTCCTTCAAGAATATCTTGAGTTTCTCGAGAGAGAACTTTCGAACCAATTGTCACAGCACTCTATAGCTTATTGGCTCCATGTTTATAGAAGACTTGCGCCCAGAGGGTTCGGACATGGAGAAGGGCCTGAAGCTATCCATGAAATGCGTTTGATACTGGAATTAGGCGTACAAAAATATGGCCTGTTCAGTCGGTGTGATAGTATTGGAATGTCAGACGAAGTGGATCATGGAATAATTTTAAATGGAACGCTTTTTGATACAAGTAATCCAAAGTCTTTAATAAAAATGCATAGCGAAATTCTGAAAAAAAATCAACTTGTCCTTTTAAATTTCGGGATAAACGAACTTTGTCAATTTTATAGAATTGAATCGCTGGCTTATGAAATATCATACACAATAGCCAAAAGGCGTTTAATTGGGAGAGGAACTCCTTTAATTGTGAAAAGCAATCCACCTTATTTTACGAACAATGTAACATATGAAATCGGGAAGCTCGTTGATAGCTATGTTCAAAGAAGTTGGATATTTGATTCCTCTGCGACAGGGACTGTTTTCGAAAATATGGAAAAACCCGAACAACGCAAAGGCGTTGTACTTTACCCGCTCTATAATGTCGAGCACAAACCAATAAATGAATTCAAGAAAATTTTTGAGAAATTTGGATTAAACTTAAAAGAAACAGGACCGAATGCAAAATTAATCCTTAACCTAAAGTGGGTGAGATTCCCACTAAGAGACTTTTATCTTGCACACATCCCATTTTCTGATGCATTTCAAAACAAGTATGGGATTCCTTTAGAACACATTGTTGCCTGTATAGGAGCTATTTTATACAGAGTTACTTCAATGTGGGTAGATGGGAAAGGAAGAATGATAAGAGATTGGCAAAGAGCATATGAAATCATATCATCTAAAGAGTTTATAACCTCAGAGCTTAAGAAATACCTTGATTTTTCGATTTCAACATTAGGTTTACAAATTAAGTCAGGTGAAATAAACATACCTGAAGTGCTTTCTTTTTTTGAGTTGACCGAAGATAAACGCGAGAACATAAATCTTGTAACCCAGGGGCCACACTTCGTATTTCTCCCATCTGAACAACACGAAAGATTTGTTGATTATGTTTGGATTTGGAAACTATTGTATAACCTTTTTTTTGATATAGAAATATCAGAACAAAATTTCAAAGGTGTCGCACTCGAAAAAGCAATACAAATAAAAGATATTCCTTTGCCATCATACAAATTAGAAGCAGAAGATGGAAGTTCCAAACAAGTTGATGGTTCATATGAACTTGGAAACACCTTAATTATATTTGAATGTAAGGCCAAATCAATGTCTCTGGCTTCTTATCGAGGTGACATTCGTGCTAATGAAGAGAGAAATAAACATGTCAATAATATCCTAAATGATGTTGACGATAAAGCCCAGTGGCTTTCTCAGCATCCAAAGGGAAGTAACTATGACGTAACAAGATTTGATAAAATTGTACCTATTGGGATATCCCCCTTTAATGAATTTATGCCAAGTATGGACAAAAGATATTGGCTTAAATATCCTTTCCCTCGAGTTTTATTTCTCTCAGAGTTAAAGAGATTAATATCCGATGGGCGCCTGGAAAATTTGGCAAAGGTTACGCCGAATATTTATTCGATTGACAAATAGGAAATTAAAGTTTTCCGGCGGCGGAAATTTCGTCGCTCGTCTCTAGTCGTTCGTATCTCGTAGGTTGAGATTGCCGCGGTGCCTTTAGGCACGTAAGATTTGCCTTCGGTTCCTTCGCAATGACCCCGCGTGAAACGCGGTGCTAAATGAACTGGATTCCAAATCAAGTTTGGTATGACATCTGAGATTCTTCGCTTCGCTCAGAATGACTTTTTGAATAGATTCCTCCGCTACGGTCGGAATGACAGATTAAATATAGAATATTTAACACCGAATGTTGAATGTGGAATGACCCCGCGTAAAACGCGGGGCTAAATGAACCGGATTCCGGGTACAGATAGAGAGAGAAATTCTAAACCCTAATCTCTAAGCCTGTCCCCGTGAAGCTTGTCCCTGCGCAGGCAGGGAACGGGGATTCTAAACAAATACAAATATCAAAATTCAAATAACTAAAACGGTGGGCCACAGGCCCACCCTACCACTCCCCGCCTTCGCGGGGACAAGCTTCGCGGGAATGACAAAGGAGAGGTTTGAGATTGCCGCCCATTCGACTACGCTCAGGGCAGGCTTTAATCGCTTCGCGATGCTCCTAATGAACTAAGAAATCGCAATCGGCACGATGTTATCTGTAAGTGTTTTAATAGAGACATGTTGTCGCGATTCAGACCGTGTCTTAGTTTATTTTGTATGCCTCCTGAGAATCCGGTGAGGTGCTCGCAATGACCCTACTTCGCTCTACGAGCTTCCGCCGTCGCACGAGGTTATGGCGGACAAGACGGAGGGCAGGCAGGGCAAGCGTTGCTCGTGACTCGTTGCTCGTGGCTCGTATCTCGCGGATTGAGATTCTTCACTCCACTTTGTTCCGTTCAGAATGACCCCACGTAAAACGTGGGGCTAAATAAACTGGATGCCGGATCCCTCCTTCACACAAGGCTTCCTTCTTCGCTATCCTCCTTTGCGTAAAGCTTCCTTCTTCGCTTATAGCTACGAAGGATAAGTCGGAGGGCAGGCACGGCCGGTATGACAATTCGGAGTTGCTCCCTTCGGTGATACCCAGAGGAGGGACGTGGATCGTGTGAAAACATTTCTTGCAAGATGGCAGCTATCGGGCTATAAAGTGGGATTAAAGCAACGTAGGGTGTGATGTTTCGCACCAACTTACAGCTTTGCTGAGTTTTGGCCTGTTTGTGAGGTGAGCCGGATATGGAGATATCGGAACTTAGAGCGGCAATTGGCGATTTGACGGCCCGGATTGAACAAATCCGGGACTGGCTTTGACTTGCCGTCAAAGAAGTCTCAGCGTTTGGAGCTTGAAGAGAAGATGGCGGGGGCCGGCTTCTGGAATGACCAGGAAAAAGCCAGGGCGGTAGTCTCCAAGCTTAGTGCGGTAAAGGCTGTTATCGAGCCGGTTGAGGAGGTGAGCCGGACCGGGCAGGATTTAGTGGAGCTTTTCGGGTTGGCTGTGGAGGAAAATGATACCGATGTTTTGGCTTCTATTGAAGATGACCTGGAGGAGCTATCTAAGCGGTGCGACAAGATAGAGATAGCGGGTATGCTGGCCGGCGCTGACGATATGAAGGGGTGTTTTTTCAGCATTCATGCGGGAGCTGGTGGGACGGAAAGCTGTGATTGGGCGAATATGCTGCTTCGGATGTACACTCGATATTTTGATGCGAACAAGTACGCTTATGAGCAGCTTGATATTACGCCTGGCGAAGAGGTGGGTGTGCGTTCGGTGACGCTGAAGGTAACCGGGCCTTTTGCGTACGGCAAGCTTTCATGTGAGACGGGTGTGCATCGGTTGGTGCGGATAAGTCCGTTCGATTCGAATAAGCGGCGGCATACGAGTTTTGCGGCGGTTGATGTGATATGCGAGCACGAGGAGGATGGGGATATTGAAATCAAAGAAGATGATTTGAAGATGGATTTTTACCGCGCCAGCGGGGCGGGGGGGCAGCATGTTAATAAGGTAAGCTCGGCGGTGAGGATTACACACCTGCCGACGGGGATTGTTGTTCAGTGCCAGAACGACAGGAGTCAGCACAAGAACCGGGCGGAGGCGATAAAGATGCTGAGTGCGCGGTTGTATATGCTTGAGAAGCAAAAGCGCGACGCGGAAATCGCCAGGCTTTACGGTAACAAGGGGGAGATTGCATGGGGAAACCAGATAAGGAGCTATGTGCTTCAGCCTTATCAGATGATTAAGGACCACCGGACGGATTATCAGGTTGGTAATGTGCAGGCTGTGCTGGATGGAGAAATTGAGGATTTTATCGAAAGCTATCTTCGGTATCGAAGCAAAGAGGACAAAAAGTAGGGAAGGATAACAGAAAATGGCTAAAGAGATTATTTCGGTAACTGTAAAGGCCCAAAAAGCGGACCCGATTGCGGCGAAGTCGGACCTGTTGGCTGTTGGGGTGTTTTCGGATGCAAAGCGGGACAGGCTTTGTGAGGCGATAGATAAGAAGTTAGATGGGGCGATAGCGAAGGTTCGCAAGCTTGGCGATTTCAAGGCTAAGGCTAATACGAGTGCGCTTTTGTACGGTGATGGTAAGGTCGGTGCAAAGCGGGTGCTTTTGGTCGGGCTTGGCGAGCGTGCTAAGGCCACAACCGAGGCGGCTCGAGACGCGGCGGCACTGGCGGCAAGTAAGGCGGTGGAGCTGAAGGCGGGGCGAGCCGTTTTGGCACTACACACCGGATTTGGAAGACGTCCCGGGGCCGGCGAGCTTGGGCGGGCGATTGCGGAAGGGGCACATTTCGGCGGCTACAGGTATGATGAGTTTGTGACCAAGAGCGAAGACGGCAGGCTGAAGCAATTAGCTGTTAGTGTGGCTGATACCAACGCTGACAAAGTCAGGCACCTTGTGGCCGGAGTCAGGGCCGGCAGTGTAATCGGTCGGGCACAGTCGTTTGCAAGGACGATTGCGAATCGGCCGGGCAATGTGATGAATCCGCCTGTGCTTGCGGCGGCGGCCAAAAAAGTTGCGGCAGAAACATCGCGGCTTAGCTGTACGGTGTTTGATGAAAAGCAGCTTAAACAAAAGAAGATGGGCGGTATTTTGGCGGTCGGGTCCGGCTCGGTGAATAAGCCGAGACTCATTGTGCTCAAGTATAAGCCGCCGAGTAAGGCGCGAGCGAGGACTGTAACGATAGGTCTTGTCGGCAAGGCTATTACATTTGACTCCGGGGGTATAAGTATTAAGCCGGCGGCGGGTATGCAGGATATGAAGCTGGACATGTCCGGGGGGGCGGCGGTTATCGGGGTGCTTAAGGCGGCAGCGGAACTGAAGTTGGGTTTGCACGTTTACGGGATTATCCCATCGGCTGAGAATCTGCCGAGCGGTACGAGCTATCGGCCCGGTGATATCGTAACGACCTACAGCGGCAAGACGGTGGAGGTGCAAAATACCGACGCGGAGGGCAGGATGCTTCTGTGCGATGCGCTGTATTACGCCGTCGAGCAGAAGTGTGATATTATCGTAGATATTGCCACGCTGACGGGTGCCTGCATTGTCGCGCTGGGTAAACACAAGGGGGGCCTTATGGGCAATGACCCGGGTCTGATAAAGCAGTTGCAGGCCGCGGCCGAGGCGAGCGGCGAAAAGGTCTGGCATCTGCCGAGCGGCGAAGAATATCTCGAGGAGATGAAGAGCAAGATAGCCGACCTGAAGAACATCGGCGGTAAAGGGGGTGGGGCGTGTACAGCGGCGGCGTTTCTTGGTCAGTTTGTAGGTGATACAAAGTGGGCGCATATCGATATGGCTTCCATGGAATCGATGTTTGAGGGCAGTAAGAAGCCGGGTGCCGTGGGTTCGACGGGTTTTGGCGTACGGCTTTTGACGACATATTTGATGAATGCAGCGAAGTAGCTGGAAATTAGAAACGAGAATGCTTTATGAGTGAAAACAGTGAAGGAAAAGTGGATTTGTCGAGGATTGAAAGTGCAGTCCGCGAGATTTTGCTTGCGGTTGGTGAGGATGTGCAGCGTGAGGGTTTGCGTGGTACGCCGGGGCGGGTTGCGAATATGTATACCGAGCTGTTAGGGGGGATGCGACATGATCCGAAGGAGCACTTAAAGACTGTTTTTCGCGAAAATTATGACGAGATTGTGCTGCTTAGGGATATACCTTTTTACAGCATTTGTGAGCATCATATAATGCCTTTTATCGGCAAGTGCCACGTGGCGTATCTCCCCGACGGGCAGGTGCTTGGTGTAAGTAAGTTGGCAAGAGTTGTTGACTGTTTTGCGCGGAGGCTTCAGGTCCAGGAGCGTTTGACCGTTCAGATAGCGGATTTTCTGATGGATAATCTGAGACCAAAAGGCGTAGCGGTAGTTGTTGAGGCGTCGCACAGTTGTATGACGATTCGGGGTATCAAGAAGCCGGGCTCGGTTATGGTGACCAGTGCGCTTCGCGGGATATTTATTCGCGACCCCAAGAGCCGAAACGAGGTCCTGCGGCTTATGAATGTTGAAAGAAAATAGGGAGGTGGTCTTAGAGGATGCATAAGCTTGTCAGGGCAGTGCGGTTTTCGGTAAATCCGTTTTTGGCGGTGCCTACAACGGGCTTTAACTCATACGCTTCAAAGCCGTGTGGTGAGGGGCTAAGCTTCTATCTTAACCTGTGGGTGGAGGTGATTGGCGGGCTCGATCCTGATACAGGATTTGTTGTGAATGTTAACCGGATTGACAGGTCCGTGCGGCGATTTGTCGTGTCAATTTTTGATGAGCGTATAAAGAAGAGCTTCGACATGGGAGAACATGTCTCGATTATGGAGATTTGTGGAATTTTGAGGCGCGTTTGGTGCGTGCTGGGCGATAAATTCGGTTCGGCAAAGCTATCCAGACTCAGGCTCCAGCTTAACCCTTTCAGGACGGTTGCGATTGAATCGGAGGATATTGAAGTGTTTTATTTTAGTGAGAAATTTGAATTTGCCGCGATGCATACGCTGTGGAACGACAAGTTCGGTGACCAGAAGAATTTTGAGTTGTTCGGTAAATGCGCAAATCCGGCGGGGCATGGGCATAATTATGTAGTTGAAGTTACGGTTCAAAAGCCCGAGGGTGATGAGGGTTTTCGCATCGTGGATTTTGAAAAAGTTGTAGATGCGGAATTTATAAGCTTGGTCGATCATAAGAACCTGAACGTTGATGTGCCTGAGTTTAGCGGGAAGAATCCCACGGTGGAAAATGTCGCAGCCTTTGCCTGGCATCGGCTGGCGGGCAAATTCGGTGCCGGCGAGCTTTCGAGTGTTACTGTCTGGGAGACCGACAGGACGTATTGCACCTATAAGGAATGAAATAGTATGATTTTTTCAGAATAAGGAAAGGTGAAAGGTGGAAGCACTTGTAACGGGTGGCGCGGGTTTTATCGGGTCACACTTGTCTGAGCGGCTGTTGGAAAAGGGCTGGGATGTGTCTGTGATAGACGACCTCAGCACCGGCAGAATGTCGAACATCGAGCAAATTCTTGATAATCAGCGGTTCAGGTTTATTGAAGGCAGCGTGCGGGATACCAAAGCGATGGAACCTCTGGCTGCCGAATGTGATGCGATATTTCATTTAGCAGCGGCAGTAGGGGTGCAGCTTATTGTGGACAAGCCCGTGCATACGATAGAGACGAATATTCACGGCACGGAGGTGGTTTTAGATGTAGCCAACAGATTCAAAAAGAAGGTTCTGATAGCTTCGACAAGTGAGGTTTACGGCAAGAACGAGCAGGTTCCCTTCGAGGAAGACGATGATACTCTTTGGGGCAGTACCCGGTTTTCGCGGTGGTCTTATGCATGCAGCAAGGCGATAGACGAATTTTTAGCGTTTGCATATCACGACCAGTTCGGCCTTGATGTGGTGATAGCAAGGATATTCAACACGATTGGGCCCAGACAGGTGGGGCAATATGGTATGGTCGTGCCGAGATTTGTACAGTGGGCATTGAAGAATGAGCCTGTTTTGATTTACGGCGACGGTCGGCAGAGCCGGTGCTTTGGTTTTGTTGGAGATGTGGCTGAAGGTTTAATCGGGCTAATAAGTAATGACAATTCGGCCGGCAGGGTGTATAATATCGGTTCTGATGAAGAGATAACAATCGAAGGTTTGGCCGATTTAGTGATAGCAAAGACCGGCAGCAGGAGTGAAAAGCGATTTGTTCCGTACGAACAGGCATACGGCAAAGAGATTGACGATATGGCAAGGCGCGTGCCGAGCCTGGAAAGGATTCGCAAGCGGATTGGCTACGAGCCGAAAGTGAATCTTGAGCGGACATTAGAGATTATTATTGGGGGAATATAAAATGCGAAAAGAACGTGACAAAATTAATCGAAGGAACTTTTTGAAAACGGCTGGAGCGGCAGGCGTGGCTTCGGTCCTTACAGGGGCGGTCCATGCCGAAACAGATGACCCAAACAAAACTACGCCGGATGTTGTAAAAGGTGCTGAGAAGGAGCAGGAGCCTAAATATCCACAGGTGCCGAGACGAAAGTTGGGTAAAACAGATGTTAAGGTTCCATGTCTGTCTCTCGGGGCGATGTTCGACATTGCTGAAAACCAGATAATATTGAGAAATTGTCTTAAGTGGGGTGTCAACTACTGGGATACGGCCCACAGCTATGCGGGCGGTAACAGTGAAATCGGGATTGGCAAGTTTCTGAAGAAGCACCCGGAGGTGCGAAAGAGTCTTTTCATCGTAAGCAAGGCCTCGGACGCAAGAAATCCCCAGACGGTTGAGAAACGGCTTCAGACTTCACTGGAAAGGATGAACCTCAGGTACATCGATTTGTATTACGGTGTACACGGGCTGAAGAAACCTTCGCAATTAACGGATGACTTGAAAGCTTGGGTCAAGAGCGCCAAGGAGCGCAAGCTGATTCGCTTTTTCGGCTTCAGCACACACAGGAATATGGCCGACAACCTCGCCGCCGCATCGAAGCTGGACTGGATCGACGTGATAATGACAACTTATAACTTTCGTGTGATGCAGGATGAGAAGATGCAGGCGGCGGTGGAGGCGTGCAACAAGGCCGGTATCGCGCTTATTGCAATGAAGGTGATGGCTGACGGCCAGAAGGTAAAAAGCGGGGACGATAAGAAATTAGCGGGTCACTTCTTATCCAAGGGCTTCACACAGGGTCAGGCAAAGATAAAGGCGGTTTTGTCCGACAAGAGATTCAGCTCGGCATGCGTTCAGATGCGAACTATCGCCAGGCTGACGGAAAATGCGGCGGCGGTTCTGGATAAGACTAAACTTTCCCGCGCCGATTTCAATTTCCTTTCGGAATATGCCTCCTTGACGTGCAGCGGATATTGTGCAGGGTGTGCGAGTATCTGTGAGCGGGCGGCAAAGATGCCGTATTTGGCTGATGTTATGCGTTGCCTTATGTACTACAACAGCTACCCAGAACCAGAGATGGCGAGGGAATACTTTGCCCTGATTCCTTCGGCAGTAAGGAAAAGATTTGCCAAGGCCGATTACAGTCTTGCCGAAGCCCGCTGTCCACAAGGGCTGCCAATTGCCAAACTGGTATCAGAAGCCGTAAACAAATTAGCCTGACAGATTGCAAGATATTGACAATCGGTATTTGGATGCAATGACGGTTCAGGTACGGTGTTTTTTTGTTTGGCATTCCCGCCGCTTTTTCGCGGCCAAATAAGTTCGGCACGTGCCGCGAGCGGGCAGCCGGGTATCGGGAGAAGGAATTGGGCGATACAGGGCTCGAACCTGTGACCCGCTGATTAAGAGTCAGCTGCTCTACCAAACTGAGCTAATCGCCCGAAGCCGGGTTCTAAAACACCGTAATTCGGCACAAATTACCGGACCAAATGACAAGAGCAGAAGCTTACACGGAAAAAACGGATATTGCAAGAAAATTTCTTATCCATTCACTCAGGAACTTCGATATAATGTAAGTGTTCCCATTTTGCAATTTGTTGCAAGATAGGGTCCCGATAGTGCTCATTTTCAATATCAATACAAACGAAAGGATTTAATGATGCGACATCAGAAGATTTTAGTCGGATGTGTTTTGTTGGCACTTATGGTCGTTGGGGGGGGTTGTTTCTCTGCGAGGCCGGTGGACATCGAAGCATTTTTGAGACCTGATGAGGCCCAGGTGACCGCGGATAACTACCTGCTGCAGCCGCCGGACCAGATTACGGTGATAAGTTCCAAGGTCCCGGAACTGCAGGGCACCACGCGCACGGTAGGGCATACTCAGACTATTCGGCCGGACGGGTACGTATCATTCGAGACTGTAGGCGAGGTCCACGTTGCCGGCAAGACTCCACGCCAGGTTGCTGAGTTAATCAGTGAGAAATTGAAAAAACTCTATACGTTTGCAACTGACTATCCTGTAGATGTCCGCGTGGCCCGAAACCAGAGCAAATACTACTACATTATTGGAATGGTCGCAAATCCCGGAGCTCAGATCTATACAGGCCGCGAGACAACGCTTTCCGCTATTGCCAAGGCTGTACCTAATGTCCAGGCGTGGGAAGAGCAGACTCAGGTTATCAGGCCCACACTCGCTCTAAATGGAAAGCCGAAGATATTCAGGCTGGACTTTAAGCGGATGATAGAGCACGGGGACATGAGCGGAAACGTACTGCTACAGGAAGGTGATATTATTTATGTTCCACCCACGATTCTGGCCTCAATCGGTCTAACTCTGCAGGAGATAGTAGGTCCTCTTAGGGGCGGTGCAAGTATAGTTGCAGATGTAGAAGTGCTCAGCGATGACGACGATTGATCGAGATAGCTTCGAATATTCGTAACTGAATGGAAAGCAAACGGTCATGATCTCATCTCAGCGTATGTTGAAACTTGTTCATTTCAGCAGCACGGTGTGGCTTGTCGCCAGCGCGGGTTTTCTGCTTATTGTGGCTCTGCGACAGGCTGGGGCGGGTTGGTGGCTTATATTCTCCTTATCAGGATATTCGGCGGTACTGATATTCTTGCTTATCAGTCTGTACCTGTTCGCGATTTTCAGAGGTGTGGTGCACCCTGCCAAGCACGAACACCCCCTAACCACTTCGATTTACTACATGACGTTCTATGATATAAGCCCGTTCATAGGGGCTTTTGCGGGTTTAATAAGTAAAGCCGGCGGCAGTAACACGGCCCAGCAACTGTCCATAATCAGCATTGGCACTCTGGCTACCACATTCTTCGTATGGATTGTGCTGGATCCCACTATCGCCTCAGTGGAAATGATGCTTCCGGCAAGCAGAGAGCATCACCGGCGGCGTCAGGCCCACATCAAAGCGATGCGTGAAAAACAGCGGGTTGATAATGAGCACTTGCTTGCGAAGCTGCAGGAAAAAGAGGCACTGGAGGAGCAGCAATTGCGCAAATTCCTGCCACCCATGGCCGAGAAGCTCACCGTGCTGCTTGGGGACTATGCAATCAAAGGCAGCCCAATCGAACCAGAGGTTGTCCAAATCGGGGCTCGTGCCTGGCAAATGGGTGGTATAATCTGCATGAGACAGCTACACGAAATGGCAAAAGAGGCATACCGAGAACAACTCCAGGGCCAGCATTTCATCGACCACATAGCGATTTGGTGGGACGGTATCGGCAACTGGCACGCGCCGGCGCTGGTCGAAACCTTGCGCAAAACGGCCTGATTCTGTTTGCGAGATGGCCGCTTAGGCTTTGCTCAGTAAATTTGAAAAAATGTACCGTAGCACAGAAGAATATCCTTGCAATTTTGAGCGATGAGGATTATAAGCTGATGGTATGAGCAGAAGTGAGAGGGTTAAAAGAGGATGGCTAAACCGACCGGTTTAATATTCATTGTTTGGACGGGACTTACGATTGCCTCAGTAACCGGTGCGGAGGTTATCTTTGTTGACGCAAACAGCCCCAACAACCCTGGAACGGGCACATTCTCGGACCCATTCAGACGGATTCAAGACGCTATCGATGACGAGGATACCGGCTCGGGGGATATAGTCCAAATTCAACCGGGTGTATACACGGGGCCGGGCAATTATAATATCGACCCAAACGGATTTTCAATTACCATTCGCAGCAGTGATCCTAACAATCCCGAGATTGTGGCATCTACAATAATCGACCCCAACCGCGCCGGTCGAGGTTTTGACCTCCACGGTGGTGAAAGCAGAAACTGTGTGATCGCAGGGCTGACCATCAGGAATGGTTATACCACTTCAGACACCGATGGTGGGGCTATAAGGTGCACTCAAGGCAGTGGCCCGACCATTCGCAACTGTGTAATCGTCGGTTGTAGGGCAGAGAGTAAAGGCGGTGGCATCTTTTGCGAAGGGGGCAGCCCGTACATCATCGGCTGTTCAATAACCGACAATTTCGCCGCATATTACGGCGGTGGCGCAAGTTTTTCATTCTGCGATACACCTGACAGGCCTGTAATACTTGGCTGTAGAATTACCGGAAATGATGCTGGTTTGGAAGGTGGTGCCCTTGATCTGGGGCGAAGCAGTGCGATGGTGGCCAACTGTGTAATTGCTGATAATAATTCGATGTCGAACGGAGGTGGGATTAACTGTTTCTTCTCAAGCGATCTTAGCATGATTAACTGCACAGTGGCCGGCAACGTTGCTGTTGATTCAGGCGGCGCATTGTATTTCCAGTATGGTAGTACCGCGCAGATAAGAAACAGCATCCTCTGGGCAAATGAAGCAAGTCAAGGCTCTCAAGTATCACTGCCTTTTTTGTATGGTGATTCTGGCAGCAGCGCTTCGGTTTACTACAGCGACGTACAAGCAGGCCAAACCGGTGTGTTTGTGGATCCGTGCAGTATGATAAACTGGGACGAAAGTAATATTGCAACAGATCCTAACTTCGCAGTGTTTGGGTCCGGCGTAGAAGCGGACCAGTGGGATTTTCATCTAAGCAGCAGGGCCGGGCGCTGGGATGCGAGTGTTGAAGACTGGGTACAGGACCAGTTCACAAGTAGCTGTATCGACGCAGGAGACCCCAATTCCGACTATTCCAGTGAACCATGGCCACACGGTGGGCGCGTTAACATGGGGGCTTATGGGGGTACGCGCCAGGCCAGCATGAATGGTAATAAAGCTGACTTTAACATTGATGGAGTTGTCAACCTCGTTGACTTTGCTGAATTTTCCAAGCGATGGCTGAGTGGAGAGGCATGTATCGAAGATATGACCGGCGACAGTAAGGTTGACTCAACCGATCTTGCCATCCTTGCGTATAACTGGCTCTGGCAAATCCAGTAGCGGGCGCATAAAAATAGCTCCAGCGCAAACCAAATGACACCATTTACAAAAGCACACTCTGCGCGGAGTTGGAGTTAGCCCGCATTTCTCACAGCCTGAGATTTTGAGAGGTTTTTTCGCGACACACACAGGATGAAACGGTATTATCCTTTTTTGTGAACCATTTTTCAGCTATGGCAACTGAAAA
>Ga0114922_10002489_pt1 | contig 17281 bp, 13 predicted proteins | sample AartaG_FD_100975 | JGI IMG/M metagenome (GOLD analysis project Ga0114922, IMG submission 100975) | Deep subsurface microbial communities from Aarhus Bay to uncover new lineages of life (NeLLi) - Aarhus_00045 metaG | ecosystem: Environmental > Aquatic > Marine > Oceanic > Sediment | place...
AACTAGATATAATTTGGAGCGCTTTAGGTCTAGCATATAGTGCTAATAATGAATTCATTAAAGCTGTCGAATGTTTTGAAATCGCATTACAATTTAATCCTTCAGACGAAGATATAATGCATAGACTAAATTTTGCTGTAGACCAAATGAAAAAAAATCAACAACCTGCTTTGGAAGAATCCCCTCAGGAACCTCAAGACGAAAAGGCAGATTCGATTCTCTCAAAAGATGAGATACTCATTTTATTGAAAGCCCAAAACGATAAGTTTGACGAATTACTTAAACTAATCGGGTTTTCAAACGAAATTCAAATTAAATCGTTTATAAACGACCAAGTTAAACAGTTTTTTGAAAACCCAAGCAAGAAAAAGATCAAAAAACTAAAGAAATCTCTTGAACAACATGTAGAAGTTTGGCCAGAAGAGAAACGAGAAGAATTATTCAACGAATATTTCAAAACAATAAAGCGATACGAAGAACTCCAACCGCCAAAATGGAAAAAATATGGTTCAACGCTCCTTAAATTAGCTTTTGTTATAAAATAATTAATGATTTAAAACTTTAAGAGAGCGAAGAGAAAAAGAAAAAAAATCTTTCTTGACATTTAATTTCGACATAAAAATTATATATCGATTTACAAATCAAGTCTGCTGAACTTATTAAGAGATTTTTAATTGGATTGAGTTTAATTGACTTATAATCTTTTGGGCAAACACCTTAAAATTCAAATATAACTAGATTTTATATATCTTTATACCAAGAAGACTTCTTAAAAAATTGTCAATATCGTGTATCCAAAGACTATTATAAGACAAAAATTAGATGAACGCAAAATTGAAGGAATTTGTAATTAACGAATATATAAAAGTTGTTTTTTATAGTAATGGCGTTGACATTCGATTAAACAACAAGCTTTCAAAACAACTTGTGGTATAGGTTTTTTTTAATTTTCTTTTATTTTCTCTTTTATAACATAAAAAGAGTAAGCTATGAATCCAAATACACCCAAAACAGAAAGGGATGTCTCAAAACCTAGTAAATTCGTATCCACCCGATCAGGTGGATCGGGTGGGACATCATCGTCCTCTTCTTCGATAGAAATATCAATTGAAATAGAATTTGATGAGCAATTTCCAAATGAATTAAAGGCTACTATGATAAAATAATAATCGTCGTTAATAGTTATTAACTATTTCCATCTGTGGATATGACTGCCTTCACCCTTTCATTTACTGGATGGCCAACATAAAAACTCCAGAGAAGAGTGGAACATGAATTATTAAAAAGAAAAACATTTCCACCATTAGTCCCCACTACTAATTTAATTTTAATTAAATTAAAATAATTTAAAATTACGATATTCATATATAACTATAAGGCAAAAATTAAAAATTGGTTTTGAATTGCCATCTGAAATTACCTCTACATCCCTTTTTTCTTTTTTTTATCTTTTTGATCCTAACTAATATACTAACAAAGACAATATAATATGATAAGAGGAATTTTTCTAATATGAAAAAAGTAGAATTGAGTGGATGGGATCCCCTTGAACCCACTTGTGGATTTGGTACCCCCTCTGAATATGCACGGTTGAAAGAAATCGTTATAAATGGACTAAATCCCAGCGAATATAATCGTCTTAGAAAATTAAGGAATTCGATTGACGTCGATATATGGATTAGCGTTGAAGGAGGGTACATAGTTGATCTTGGTTTAGGTTCAGACATAGACGATCCTATTTCTTCTATTCCTCCCGTAGTTTGGGAGTTTGAAAGGTTGAAGGAATTAAGTTTGGATAGAAACGAGATAAAAGACGTTCCCGACGCAATTGAGAAGCTAAAAGTATTAGAAACTTTAAGTTTAATGGATAACAAGCTAACGATCTTCCCCGAATCTATTTCAAAGGTTACCTCTCTTAAAAGTTTAGTGTTAGCGGGAAACGACATCACTTCAATTCCGAGTTCGATTGGTAATTTAAAACGGCTCCGTCATTTAGCCTTGTCCAATAATCGCCTTAAAACTCTACCTGAGTCAATAGGGGAGTTAAAATCGTTAAACACTTTTTATTTATGGGATAACGAATTAGAACATCTACCAGAAGGCATTGGAGGTCTCGATAGTTTAACTGAAACAGATGTTAAAAACAATCGGTTGAAGGCAATCCCTGATTCGATAGGTAACCTCAAGAATTTAATATTATTTGGTTTATCAGATAACCGTTTGGAACGATTGCCTGACGAGATTGGGGGTATGAAATCGCTCAAATCTCTTTGGTTAGCCAGAAACAAATTAGAAGAACTCCCTAAATCTCTTACTAACTTGAAATCGTTAAGAACAATTCAATTGATTGGAAATCCCATAAAAATGATACCAGAAAGTCTTATTAAAGATTCTATTCGAATCATTATTTGATCGAAAAGAATTAAAGCTTTTCCTATAGAATTCCATAATTTTCACCTTTTATACTATTATCGATATTTATATCTATAAAATAAAAAGGATTTATTCCAACTCTTCCGGTATGTTGTATCCACGAGGTTCCAGAGAATTAGCTTTCTTTATATGTTCTTTATGTTTTTTATCTAACTCTTCTTGATTATATGCTACATCTAATATTTCAAACTCAAAGTTGTCTAAGCCATATTCCTCGATGTCTTTTCTTAATTGTTCTGGAAGGTCGTCTTTTATCTTTTCGTATACTTCTTTATCCATCACGATCACCTTTCTTTGTTTACTGAATATTTACTACGGAGATATTTAGCTAAAAATTATAAGGATCGCAATGATTAATTTGCAAGCGATTTAAATTTTTTTTATTGTAGTAATAAAAATCAAGAATGTTTTTAAACTTCTAAAGCAACTATTAGATTATTTATTAATCACCAATATTTTGTCGTTGTTTAAGTGGTAATACCAAATTTATTTTGAATAGCAATTATCTGAGTTATAAAAACCAGTCTTTTCTCGCCGGTAATTATATTTTTCATGATAAACCAATTATTAGGATTATTTGAACCTATTTTCATCGAATCACTTGTATGTAGAAAGTTCACAATAATTGTAAATTCGATTAATCTCATTATAATAATTTTTTCTTCCCATTTTATTATGATATGATACTTATTTTCTTCCCAATTAATTGGAATTTCGATCTCTTCTCCCTCATTAGGTTCTCCTAAATTTGATAGTTGTTGATTGAACAAATCTAATAAATTATAAATATAAATACCATTTTGATCGTAAATTCCATAATAGTTTGGAGTAGCAATTACTTTTTCAGCTAAATCGAGCTTAGCTTTCTCTTTTTTATCAAAATCAGGTGATAACACTTGTACTTTATCAAACCTAAGGCTGAAAGTAGGTTTAATCCCTACTAACTCTAAATTTATCTCCATTACATACGATTCTCCTTGTTCATCAATAAAATCATCACGGGTACATTTTCGAAACTCAATTAAGTCGATATTACTAATTCTCGCCTCTTCAATAGCTCCTCTCTGAAAATCTTTGAAAGAAACCATTATCCCTTTATCCATTTGACATCTATTTAATTTAGTTTTAAACGCTTCAACTTTTTCAATAGGGATTCGTGAATTGTAATTTTTACACTCAATTCCAATTTTAATAGGATCGAGAAACGCATTATATACTATTTGTTTATAACCATCAAATTGCCTTTTTCTTGAAGTACTCCCGTAAACGCAATCAACAGTAATATCATGGTCAGCTTCAAGTAGATAAGTTGTTATTTGTTGAAAATCTAAAAATCCATCAAAATCTTTTTTAATCATTATTAGAAAAGATATTTTTTTAATTATTTAGATATTTCTCTAATAATTTTTTTCTTTTTGTCCTTTATATAGGCTGGTGAAATGTACTCTACATCACATAAAATATAGTTACAAGCATAAAAAAAAATGATTATTAATTTTTTAATTAATTCAATCAGAAAAAACGATTGTTATTTTTCTTTAAATAGAAGTAATGCATTAATGTTTAGAATGAGGCTATTCAAAATACTATTATAGATTCTCATTGTCATCTTTTTAGCTTTTTTTTTATTAATTATAGATTGGTATATAAATTAAAAGGGCTAATTGAATCTACTAGGAAGAAAATAAAATAACTTTTAAATGAAATCTATAATTTTTCTCTGAGTAGAGTGAATCCTTTTATTAAAATAATTATTATTAGATGATGTGACGCTCCAAGTATCAAGATCAAGCCACTCTGTAATCAGAGTTTGCCTATATCTAACCTTCTTGGGGATTGAGATTTCAATTTTTAAAATAATTTCAACAGTCATAATTACATTATACTATACATCATTTATATCAAAGAAGACTATTTCAGATAATAGAAATTTGTACACAATAAATTCTAATATAATGGGTGTAAAAAGCGTAATTTCTTTAATTTCACAAAACCAATTAATCCTTTTTCGACTGATGTTTTATCATTATTAGTAAATCTTCTTCTAGTTTTATGGGTGAAATACCTGATAGAGTGATTTCTGAATGCCGTCCTCTCTTGACTTCTTTAATTTTAACAACTTTTTTATCAACAATGCTTAGTTTACTTAGATGGCGTATATACTTCCTAAAATTAATTTTTACATGCACATCAACTGAATGAGTTTCACATAATTTAGAGTATTGTTCATAAGCATCATCTACAAGAGTAAAAGGTTGCCTACTATAAATAAGGCCCGAGTTATCCCTAATAATGTAAATAATTTCTGTTCTTTTAATTGAGTAATAATATCGAGTTTGAACTCATATGAAACTTCATGGATCATTGGTATTGTAATTTCATCCAGACCTTTTTCATCAGCCTGATCCCCACTTTTTCTTAGGATTTGGATACCACAACGCATACTTTGATAGATTGCTGTAATTTTGCCTATAAGATCTAATAAATCATTACAAAATACCCCTTTTTGAAATGCCAAATCACTTCGATATTTAATAATTTGTGTAGATTCTTCAAAATTGTAAGGTAATAACAGAATTTTTTCATTTATTCTGCTTAATATTTCTTCATTTTCTATTGTACTCCATTCCTTCTCTTCTGCGATCATTAAAATCGAAATTATCGCATCTTGACTTCCAAATGTATTTGTAACACTTAATAGCGCCAAAATTTCATCGCGTTTTAGTTGGGGAACTTCATCGATAATTAATAGCATATATCTTTGATCTTGGATAAGTTGTTTTATAATAAGTTTTAATGCTTCATCATCAGCAAAACCTCGTCCTGATCCACAAGTTAATTTTGCAAGTAAATCTCGAATAATCTCAGTTTTGGAGTGGAAATTAATACAGTTATAATATTCTACAAAAATCTTTACATCTTTTTCATTAGCGATATTCCTAAACAATTTACCAAAAAATTTCGCTGTAACAGTTTTTCCGACTTCTTTTTTTCCTAATATTAAACAGTTAATATTAGGCTGCTCCCTCCCTTCAAAAATTCTTCCATAATTAAAAATTAATGTTTTTATAGCTTCATCTCTACAAAATATTTTATCCGGTACATAAGATAAATCAAGAGAACTTTTATTTTTAAAAATTGTATTTTTTAAAAATAGTTTTTCAAATTCATTCTCATCCATGTTGTTTTGTTGTTGACATAAATATTCATATCTATCGGATTTAAAATTATAAAAATCTATATTATTAAACTTTTTTGCAAAACAAATTTTTCTTACTCTAAAAGAACAAGAGTTATGTTTTTACTTCTTCTTTTTACAATGGTAACTATTATTTCTCTTTGTGCTCTCTCATAACGTTTATTTATTGATTTAAATATCATTTAACTTGAATTCTGTTTGATATCCAAATATTTCTCTATATAATTTCTCACTTTCTACTTCGCCAATATATGATCCTTTTTTTAAATCCCAGAAACGATGTTCATAAGGTCTATATCCTTCCATATAATCGTCTCTCATGAATAAGCTCTCGTAAACCCTTTGGTCACATTTACATTTATGACAATATGCCATTTCAAACTCTGCTTTATTCTTTGGACATTCAATCCAATACTCTCCATCTTTTTTGAAATATCTCATGATATGTTTATCGGAATGGCATATTTGGCATCTATAATGATTGCTTATATGATATCTCTGTCTTATTTTAGGTTTTTTTTGTGCTAGACCTAAATATACTTTTTTTTCTTTTTTAAAGTCCCAAATCCTGATTTCTCCAGAAGAGTCAAAGGCAATAACCCAGTCTGTATTAGGTATGAAATTTACTTGGAAAACACTAGATAAATGATTGAATGGACCATATTGCCATTTTCCATCTAAATCATAAACATAGACTGTGTTATCTGCTGAACCACTTGCTAAATATTTTCCATTAGGAGAAAGCTTAACTGACATGACTCCATCATTATTCATTAAAATCGTATTAATTAATTCTCCTGTATGAAAATCCCAGATTTTTATCGATTGATCTCCAAGTTCACCAGCACTTACAATTAGGTTACCATTAGCAGAAATATCTAAAGACATGATTCCTCCTTGATGCCCTTCAAGGACTCTAACTAAATTCCCAGATTTGATTTCCCAAATACAAATAGTCCAATCATCTAGTCCACAAATAATATATTTATTATCTGGAGAAGTAATAATTGACCAAATACTTTGGTCATTTATTTTGATTGTATTTATTAGTAAATATGAATTAAATTCCCAAATTTCTATTTCCTTTTTGTTATTATAAATTATTAAATAATTCAAATCTGAAGTTATGGTAAATAGATTTATAAAAAGCGAACCTTCTCTGGAAATCTGTATCTTATTTAAAATCTGTGAAGAAGAAAATTGCCATAAATAAACATAATTTTTTGAATCACTTATGATAAGGTATTTTCCATCTGATGTTATTTTAATTCCTCGTATCTGATTAAGAAAGGTTACTGTTTTGGATTTAATTCCATCTGATAATTTCCAAAATGTAATATTATTCACATTATTTCTATCAGTCGTAACTAAATATTTCCCATCAGAAGTGATTTGATCTAAGTTTCTTAAATGAAAGCTACCACCTTTAATTGTATGTAGTAATGACCAAGTTCCCAAATCCCATATTTTTATTTGGCTATCCCATGCACCACTAACAATATATTTCATATCGGAGGTTAGGATTAAAGAATTAACTTTGTAGTTATGCCCTTTAAAACGAGCTAAATATGTCTTAGTTTTTAGATCCCATACATCTATTGCTCCTTTATCAAGATATCCATAAGCAATGAATAAATATCTACCATCCAATGGTAAGAATATTTTACTAAAGAAATTATTTTTACTTGAGAGTTTTATTTCTGTTTCAATTTTCCCTAAATCTAAATTAAATATCTTTACTATCCCTTCTTCAATATTTAATGAAACTAATATATCTCCTTTATCTGAGAGAGCTCGGGAGGTTAATGCTGTCTTCTGAGTTTTAACTATCTCTCCCGTTTTTAGGTCCCAGATTTTAACAGAATAATACAAAATTCCAAATATGTATTTTCCATCTGGGGAAATTTGTACATTAAGTGGTTCTTCTCCATCAGTATCTTCTAAAGTTAGTAATAATCTTCCAGTTGCTAATTCCCATATTTTTATTGTACGATCGCTATTTCCACTTACTATGCAATTTCCATCGGGAGATATTGCGATTGAATATATGGTACATTTCTTCTTACTTAGAATAATAGAACGTACTAAATCTCCCGTTGATACATTCCATATATTTATTGTGCTATCACTACCCCCACTTACAATATACCTACCGTTAGGTGTAAATGAGATGTCCCTAACCCATTTTTTATGGCCATATAATGTCCTTAGAAGTCTACAAGATGGAAATTCCCATATTTTTATTGTAGTGTCATGCGAACCACTAGCTAAATATTTCATATCAGGTGAGATTGCTAAGCACTCAATTGAACCGGAATGCCCAAAATTAGGTATGAAATTGAAAACTCTTATTAAATTTTCACTTTTAGTATTTATATAATCTGTATATAGAATGCTTTTATAATTTTCAATTTCAAATTTTTGTGTGTGAACAGGTTTCCCAAATAGATCAATTTGTTTCTTTCCCATTTTATTTATTCGATTATTTTTTTATTTTTATGTTTTTTTAGTTTGAGTGAACCTCCAAATGGTTCATTTTGAGCCATAAGTCTTATTCCTTATTCCTTGAATTTTATTCTCAATATTTTTGTCTTATATTGAAATAGGATATTTAAAAATAAAAACTATTTTAAACCCTTGAATGATGAAATTTTCTAATAATTACGTTACGAAGGCTTAAATCGAGATTCAGGTAGCGTGGTGAGATGATTATCTAACAACCCGCACTTCAATTAAAAGTAAAAATAATGAATGAAAAAAATAGTCATTGTTAAAATATCAAGATTTCGAGGGTATTTTTTATTTATTTTCTTTCTTTTTCTTTTTTTTTGGCAGGCTTCACAGGATTACTCGTTCTAAATACCCTCGTGATCTCAAAATTAGAGGAATATAGATGGTGTATAAAGTAGCGGGAGATTTTCACTGAATCGTGCAGTACAACTTTGGTTGTCAAGATGTTTTTTGGGCGATTATTAAATAAAGGAGGGAGTATCGTAATGTTTTTGGAAGTAACCCATATGTGAAGAAACTTGAGACGAGTAAAATTTTTAATTTCTTCGGGAATTCGGGAGTGATTCCTATTTAGTTCTATCTCTAGTGCAGTAATGTGTCCATTTTTCACGGTAAAGAATAGCTCTGGATCTAGCAAATTTCTGTAAAGCGGTCTTTCTCTTATCTCGTCGTCGTCAAAATTCCCACCTATAACGTATGTAAAGTCAGTTTTTTTGCTGATCTTTTTTAACGCATCAGCTTCGGTCGAATCTAAAGCGCCATCGATTAATTCCTGTTCTGTTAGGTTAGCTTCTTTAAGATACCCCTCGCTTTTGAAGTAGCCAACAGCCCAATAAGTGCCATATTTTATCCTACGAAGCATTTCTTGTTTAAATACCTCTTTTGCTAACGGATCTCCTGCTTGTTTTAGTTTCACCAATAAGGGTATAGAAGCATCGTAATGCAAAAGATCGGTATTATAATTATTCTCAGCCCATACCTGCAGATTCGAACAATAAGCCCAGAATTCTTCTTCGGGAGTTACTTCTTTTCTGATTTCGTCGTTTGAAGTTGATTTATATAGCCAACTATCGACAATAAAGTCAACCGACTCTTGGTTTCCGTCAGAAAAACGTGGATAGTCCCCCGAAACATTTACTAACACGCCACAACATAGATTATATTCCTCTCCGTTAACATACATTACTGTTTTATTATTTTCCAGTTTAAGAGTGATATAATCGTTTACTATAAACTCCATTATAATCCTAAATCTTTTTTTTGTCTTATAAGCTATAATTGGACTTTGCTACTTAAAAAACATTGCTCACTAAAAATTTTTTCCTTTAAATATTTAAATATTGCCTATTAAGAAAGAATTTACGAATACATCACTGTTAAGCGAGAAGGAAGATATTCAGAAATTTACATCAAAAACGAAAAGGTATTAACTTGTTTTAATTTCATTGAAAGATCAGAACCATAACTAAAAATATAAGTGCGATAAATCTACCCTCTCATCGCTGTCATATCGATGTATAGCAATTGTGTCTTTAACTCGCTTATTAGGATAAACAACAAAAAAATTGATCTCCATTTCAAAAAAGGGGAATGCTTTCTAATACTGGAACACAACAAGTCTTGTTTGCAGGTCACATCCAGTGACTTGATTATATTCCCTCTTAAAGTAAGTCGTTATAGATTATATTTTTAAAGACTATTTAGACTACATTTAAAACAGAAATTCGATTATAAATTGTTAGTAACTGAGAAAAAATAAAAAATTGAGTTATTCTAATTTGGAAGGAAGAGAGATAAATAACGAGCTTCTAGTTATAAAGAAAAAAGGAAAAGGTCATGCAGGGGAGGTTTATAAAGCACGGTTGCAGATCGATACTAATTATGGTTCCAAAGGGGAAGAAGTAGCTGTTAAGAGATATAACGCTTGGGTATTAGAAGAACCGGATCAAGCATCTCGAATTGATGCAGAATTACAAGCTAGTATCAGAATTAATTCAGAAAATGTAGTAAAATCTCATAAATTATTAGAGTGGGATGGAAACTTAATATTAGTAATGGAATATCTTCGTGGTAGAACCCTTTCACAATTCATTGAGCAAGAAGAAGAGATTCCATTTGAAAAAATTATCGAAATTATCAATCAAATTCTGGTAGGATTGGATGAGATACATAAAAATAATTTAATTCATCGAGATATTAAACCTGATAATATAATGGTAACCGATAACCGTGTAGTTATTATGGATTTAGGCGTGATCAAGGATTTCAATGCTTCAACATCCATAACTGGAAGTGATTTTTTGGGAACGATCATGTATGCTGCCCCTGAATATCTCTTCGATGAAGAGTATAATCAAGGTATTGATTTATTCTCTTTGGGAATGATTTTGTATGAGTTAATTTTTACGGAACCGTTAATAAAGACAAAATATTGGACTATGAACATCGTAGAGCATTATTTCTATAAATTTAGCGGTCCTTCTGAATATATTAAACATTATTCTGAATTTCCTGAAAGATTTAATAATAAGGAAAAGATTTTTCTATGGTTTATCTTATTAAGTTTATTAGAGAATAAAAACTTAAGAATTGAATTAAAGTATCTTTTAAATGCAGTAAAAACAAAAATTTGGGAAAATCCACTCAATTGGAAAATTATTACTTCACAATTAATTCGAAACCAAAAAAAGACACTTAGATTATTAGAATATTATGTAATCAAAGATTTTGAGAAATTAATTGGCAACATTATTCCCGCTTATAAAACAGGAGAAGAGCAGGATATATATTTTATATCCAATAAAGGGTATATCAAGAGTTTAATTTTAAGAAAGGGGCGCCTTAAGACTTTACCTGAATCAATTGGATTTTTAGAAAAATTAGAGGACTTAGATCTTGTTGGTAATAAATTAAAACAACTACCTAAATCTTTCATAAAATTAAAGTCTTTAACCTATTTAAACCTCATTACTAACTTTTTGGAGTCATTACCAGAAAAATTTAATCAATTATCAAATCTCATAGATCTTAGATTAGATTTAAACGAAAGTAATAAATTCCCTTCTGTAATAACAGAATTGACTTCACTTAAAAAACTATATCTTTGGGCATTTAAATCTAGTCTTACATTACCTCCTTCTTTTTTAAATTTGCAAAATTTAGAGGAATTAGTGCTTATGGAAGATATAAAACTACCTGAAAACATAGGGGATTTAAAATCAATAAGAAAACTGGTAATTTATGGTCCAACACCAATTCCATTAAGCCTATGGAATCTCGAAAATCTTTCAGAATTAGTTTTACATGTAGAGATTCTTGAAACCTTACCAGCCGAATTAAATAATTTGAAAAAGCTCAAAATATTAGATTTAAATGGAAATTCATTACTTAGTACGATTCCAGTTGAAATAGGAGAATTGGAAGAACTAAATATTTTAAAGTTTCATGATACAGGAATTAAGGACCTTCCAGTAGAAATCTTAAATTTAAGAAAACTTAAAGAAGTTCATGGAACAACCGAATTTGTATATAGATCCAAAATTTCCAGAAAATTACAAGAAAAGAATGTAGATGTTTATACATTTAAGTATAGTGCATTATGAAAAATTTTTAGATTTTAGGATTTTTGGTGTAGAGAGATCGTACGAAACAAATTTTTCGATTAAAGTTGGTTTTTTGAATTAATATTTTTAAATCCCATGGATTTTTTAATGGGCGCTTAAGTATTTATATCTCAAAAGAAACGAAAGTAGATATAAAGGATAATAGAAGCTCAAGAAAAGACATAGAAATTACATAAGTAATTAATCTGTAGAATTTAAATAGGTGATTTTAAATAAAATATAGATGAGCACCTACGTAAAATTTTTAAGTTTAATCGACCAATTTTTACCCAACTTTGACGAGCTGTTTATCGAGATTAATTCCTTTATAGAAATGGTATTTGGGTATATGAAATACGTTTTTTTTGGTTTACTTCTCGTTATCGGGATCTTAACCTTGCTAAGCTTGAGGGGCAAATACTTTTTTGAAAGAATAAGATACAGCAAGGAACAAAAGTTAGCGGATAATCCGATGACGAAGCCTCGCTTGATTCTGGGGTCTCTTTACATCGTTTTCGCGTTCGGAATTCTACTTGATTGGTTCACGTACTTCTTGCTTGCCGTTTTAGACCCTCTACCAGATCGGTTCATTTTTAATTTTATCTCTCTTTCAGGTATAGTCGACCCATTTGCTTTAAATAACATATCAGATATAAGTAAGGCAGTGTATCCTTACGAGATAACTATATATTACGTAGTAGCTATCGTCTCCTTTATGGCTCTTTTGACGATCACAATAAGTCTATGGCAAATTATTAATAAGGAAGGAGCGATTACAAAAAACTCAATAACCTCTTTAATTACCGGCATCGTAACGGGATTATTAGCGGGCTTTACAACTTGCTTTCCTTTGTTCCTCTAAATTAATTAACACATTCAATTTAAATATAGGATTTCTTACATTTTTTTAAGATCACCTATGGAGTCAATTTCAAAGAAAATTGCTGCTAAGGTTATCTATTCTTAATCGGGAGTGAAGTTTTTAAATGAAGAATCTTCATCAAGTAAAATAGTAGCTGCGTTCATAAGGATCTCACATTCGCAGTAACCCCCAAATTCTTTACATATTTCTAAAAATTTTTCTTGATCTTTTATGGGAATATTCATTAGAGTGAGAATTTTTTTTGCGTAAATAAAATCTTTTCTTTAGAAGACACTTAAATCAATCTTATAATATTTTATTTTAAATATCTAAATATAGTAATTAGGTTATGTTATGTAGTGTTTGTGAGAAACAGAACCTAACCGTATTCAACGATAACCAATACATATTAAGGAAGATCACGCCTTTGGTGCTAAAAGATTACCTATTCCAAAAAGGAAAGAGATACAATTCCTACTTTGGGATTTGCCTTTACCTGTAAGCTTGTATATTGATCGAAAAAAGTCCAAAGAAACACATAGGGAAATCTATAGAGAGGGTAGAACAGTATTCAACCAATCTGTTTTAATTAACCCTAAATTTAGGGAAGGAATTAAATTTAATTTTAGTAATTATTAACCCACAACTTAATCGACTCTATCTTTTAAAGCAGATTTTGGGATAATTTATTACGGATATAATTTTTTCCATTGGAGTCTATATCATAAAGAACAAATAAAATATCATCTAAAATAATTTGAAATCTTTGGGATTCACTTTCTAAATGAACCCTTTCTCTTTTAGTAAGATTTGAATCCCTCTTACCTTCAATTTCTAAAATATTATTACATAATTTTAATAATATTTTTTTAATCCAAAGAGGATAAATCATGTCTTTTTTCCTAATGTTTACAATTTTTGCTTCAATTCCAATAAAATCATCCGAATTATACATTTTAAGAATTTCTGAGGGTATCTCTTCATCTGTCTCATTAAAAACGGGAATGGGCAATCTGTAAACTTGATAATGACTAACATGGTTATTAGAGCTCATTTTTTGGAAATACCAATCTAAAATTTCAGAGTTTAATAACAATAATAAGAAATTTAAACCAATTGGACAAGAATTTTCTGTAACATAATTAATTGTGTGGAAACAAAATACATTTTTATTGATTGGTGCTGCAATTAATCGTCGAAAATTATTTTGAGGAGATGATTCTTGGAATCCTATCCTCTTATATCTGTAATTATTTGATTTCTCACTTTCGCCCATTAAACTTAGATATTGTACAGGATTTATCCACTTTCTATCACCTTGTGAAGGTAATCTTACAGCATAACGAGAAATGCTAGAACCTCTCAATACTTCATAACCCGTATCACTTAAAGATAAAGGATTTTTATCGCCGTGATTTTTCATGTTTGTTTCATTTACCTCACCTTGGAATAAATCGATTCCCATTTCTTTTAAATTAATTAATCTCTTGTTACGTAAGATTTTTTGCATATATTCCCAATCCTTTGGATAAGCAATTGGTATTGAGTAACTATCCTTATCGTATTTTTTAATTTCATTGAATGTTATCCAATTTGCTTGTTTCATTGGTGTAGAAATCTCTTTTCCAGAATGAATTCTTAGCCAGAATTGAATGTCATGAGAGTAAATATCTCGATTTCTTTCTAATTGGAATATACAAGTTGCTGTTTTAGCTTTCTTAAAAATTCTATTATTTATATCGTCTTTTTGTGGAAATACTTCAAAAAAATTGAAAATAAAGTGTTTAAACAAATAGTGTCGAATTTTACTTGATTGTTTATCCGCTAATAACACCATTGGTACAATAAACGAGAATATTCCTTTTTCCTGTAGAAGATTTGCTGCTCTAATGATAAATAATTTAAATAAATTAGATTTTCCACACATGGCGTTTTTTAAAATATCATGTTGTTTGAAATATTTTTTTAATTCTTTGAGATTTGGTAAACCAGATTCTTTTTCTGATATTACATCCCACGGAGGATTGCCAATTACTATATCAAATTTTCCATCTTGAAAATTGTTCCATTTAAATGCATTTTTTGAGAATTTATCATCATCTATAATCGAATTACCTTGTCTTATATTTTTATCTAGAAAAGTAAGTGGCTCTTTTTTATTAGCTGTTTTCAACCAAAGGGATAATTTCGTAATTTCAACTGATTCAGCATTTTTATCTACTCCATAAAGATTATTTTTAAGTATGTCTTTTTTCCATTGATTTAAAAATCCAAGTAGCGTAGTTTGACTATGAGCATTTTTAATTTTCTTTTCTTTTAGTTTTGTCAAAGCTAATAACTTTTTATTAAAATATTCACCCCATTTCACAAGAATATCAAATGCTTGGATTAAAAATGCACCAGAACCACAAGCGGGATCGATGATTTTGACTTTTGTGAATCTATACAATAGTTTTCTGTAAAAATCAATATTCATATCTTCTTCATTATTATCTTCGATATCTAAACCCAATTCTCTTTTTACTTCTATTTTTTGCAAGTCAATCCAACGAGATATCGCTGTTTCGGTGATAAAATTTGTAATATATGGTGGAGTATAAACAATACCCTCATAAATTTCTTTTTTTGCTTGACGTTCCATCTTCTTTTTTATATTTTGTTCTCTTTGAGATAACCCACTAATTTTATCATCCATCTCTTTAGAATCTTCTATCCCTATAGAATTTTTTATTTCTTCTATATCTGAAATGGATTGTTCAAACATTTTACCTAAAATATTGATATTCAACTGAGATTTAAAATTATAATTGACCAAATCTGAAATATCTTTCATTAATTCGTCTGTTATATGTAATTTTTTATCTAAAATCTCGTCCTCAGCGAAAAGACCGCCATTAAATTTGTTAATTTTTGAACCTGTTATTTCATTTACAAATCCTAAATTCACAGAGTTGAAAAGACCTTTCATAGCAGACCATAAATTTGAGTAAACAGAGAATACTGAATCAAAAACATTAAAAGGTAAAAGACCATGATCTCTACAAAATGCAATAAAAACTACTCTATCAATAATTTTTTGTGTTTTTTCTAGTAGAATGTATTCTGATACTTCTTCATTTTCTTTTACATAACTTCTGTTTTCCTCTAACAAATGATTTAAAAGATTAATTCTTAGTATTTTATATTTCTCATAAAATTCATGGGTAATGTCTATAGGATTATCTTGATTCCTTTTATATATATCATCTATAATGGAATTTCCATTAGTAGGGATCAAGTTACCATAACAAAGCAGAAAGTAAAATTTCTTTAATATATTCTCTTTTTGTAAATTATTTATATTAAATTTCTCATATTTTAATTCAGTATCATGCGAATATAACCTAATTTCATTATAATTTGAAACTATAATCCATTTACATGACTCAAATTTTGATGATGCTTTAAATGCTTGTTCAACAGGTGTCAGATTTAAGCCTTTACGATTTTGTGTCTTGTCCAAATTTACTCCTGGGGATTTTAATTCGACAACTGCTTTAACCCTTTTAGCAATCTGAGCTTGATCTTTTAGAGTATCAGTTGTAAAATTTCCTAAACTTGCATCTGGAAAATCAGAGCCATAAGAAACCTTCATCTTAGGAATAATATTAAATATTTCGGACGGACCTAATGGTTTCTTATAATCTAAAACTATATTGAAGATATCAGTATAAAAATCACTCTCAATTTGTGTTTCAGTGAAATTTTTTAAGTCTTTTGCATTCCAATTTGAAATAATACCTAATTTTTTTGTCCAATCAGGCACATATTGTAAATCAAAACATTCCAATTCATGATTTATTAAAGCGCGATTGAACAATGATATATCTCTTTCAATTATTTCAGATTTTTTTTTTCCCATTTATTTCATCTTTTTTTCTTAGTATATAAACTAATAATGGTTTTTCTATATAAAATCCATAGAAATCGAAATAGATAATATGTAAAATTAAAATTATATAATAAATATTTATCCAAACAAATCAAAGTGCAAATGTTGCACTATGATTTTATGAATACTTTTAACTTTAATTTTCAATTCAGTCTCATTTTTTCAAAATTATAAGTTTTTTGTCTAATTAAATAAATTATAATTCAAATTTTCTCTGGTACCTGAAGTTTTTTCACAGAATCACTCACCGCTTTTTTCAAGAATAACATCTCGACACTCTTAGTTAGAATTTTAAGTATTTCGTTAGAAATGTCTGATAAACATATTTCTTTCAATAATTCTTAAATCTGAGGAATGCTAATATCTTTGTGGATTTCTTCCAAATCTTTCATTAAATGTAGATTAAATGAAAAAAGAAAAAGAATTTTTTAATTAACGATGGTAATTTCTGAAAATGTAAAAACTATAGATATCATTTTTTAATAGCTTAAATTAAATAAAAAGTGGAGCTGGGGGGATTTCCCTATTGCGGGTAAGTCCCGCAGTCTATTGAACCCCCGGCCTTTCGCATGCCAAGCGAACGATCTCTAGTAGACCAAATCAGATGATTTAGTCATCCGCTAATCCACAGCCCCATTTAAAAATTAATAATATTAATTCAACATTATCAGACACATTTTAGATCGTTAGTGTAGATTTTAATAATAATGGATTTTTAAAAAAAATTATGGTTTTTGAACTAT
>Ga0114922_10002490_pt1 | contig 17280 bp, 22 predicted proteins | sample AartaG_FD_100975 | JGI IMG/M metagenome (GOLD analysis project Ga0114922, IMG submission 100975) | Deep subsurface microbial communities from Aarhus Bay to uncover new lineages of life (NeLLi) - Aarhus_00045 metaG | ecosystem: Environmental > Aquatic > Marine > Oceanic > Sediment | place...
CAAAGCCCCTCCAGAAAATTCACTATGGCTATGTTTGTTATATCCTTTAGTTGGTATAGGAGGCTGTTGTCCCCAGGGAACTAATTGTGCATCTGCATCATTCCAAATTATATTACCAGATGCTCCAGGCATTTTACCTAATCCTGTTCCAGTAGAAGGCATTGGTGTTCTTTGTGATGTATTTATTTGAGAAACTACCGATTCTGGTTTATTTCTTGATGCTTCGGTATTTTTAGTTAAATCTATAATTTTAGATTCTAAAGCATTTATTTTATTTTCGAGTGTTATAATTCTATCATTAAGTTTTCCCATAATTATTCTCCTCTATAAGGGATTGAAACACTACGCTTAAAGAATCTATTTTTTTCAACATTTAAAGTTGCTATCCAACTATTAAAATTAACACTTATAGATTTAATATTTATAGGTGTTACAATTCCTGGAATTTGTATTCTTTTTCCCAAATCTATATTATTATAAAGCAAATTATCAATAGTTATATCTATTGAACCACTTTTTTTAACATCACAAGTTTTACTTAATTGCCAATCGGCGTAATCTTTTGCAAATAAAGTATCATCCCAGCTTGGAATTTGTTGAATTATTTCTCCATTTTCATCCAATAAAGTATATCCTTCTTGAATAGACAATCCAGATACATTTAAATCTCCAGTTATAGTTTCTGAATAATCTCCCATTTTAGTAGTGTAAAACATTAAAGGACTTGCAACAGGTTCATCATCAGGATTAGTCTGTCCGCTTCCAACAGTATAACTAAACCTATATTCTTTCCATAATTTTAATCTAATTTTTTTAGCTTTTAAATTAGAAGGTTCTTTTCCTTGTATTCCAAAATAAGTATAATCAATATCAAATTGAGGTTCTGATAAGGTAAGGTTAGGTCTTCCAATATTTCCTATTGAACCTATTCCGAAAGCAGGTTTATATCCATAATCTACACTAAATCCACTATCTTTATATTCGCTTGTAGCGGAATATCCAGAACCAGTATAAATTTCAATCAATGGAGGATATAAATCTGTCAAAGATTCTGTATAATCTCCTGTTAAATGCCATCCAGTTTCAAATTCAGGTATCCAAAACTTTCTAAATACATCACTATAGTCTTTAGTTGGATCTTGATGGTCATAACCATATCCATCAGAAGAATTTTTAGCCAATTTTTCCAAACTTTCATCCCAAGCAGGTTCTGCCCAAACATCATATTCTATATTTTGAGTATAAGCATAAGTAGTTCCACTTCCTTTACTGACATCAGAACTACCTTCTCTAATTGTCCAATTACCCATTTGAACTTTTAATCTATTTATTAATCCAACAATATTCTCTCTAATGTTGTGTCTAATTACTTGATATAATCCTAAATTTGTTCCTATTACTTGTTTTTCTAAATTAACAATACTACCTCTATCTGCTTCCCATAAACATTTAGTTCCATCGGGTTTAATAAACCAATTATAATTTCCAGCATTTTGGATTAATTGAGTAATAGCATCTGCATGACCAGTTCCATATAAATTCATTGTTTGAGGAATAAAATTACCCACATCATAAGTTAATCCCAAATCATTTAAACCATCTTTAATAGTTTCATAATAAAATTCTCTAGCATCTGCTGGTTTTCTACCAACTAAGAAATATTTTTTAGTTTTATTTATATTCCAGTATTCATCTTGGCAGTCTATTCTAATATTTTCAGGACTATCTGTCGGATTTATGTTAATTATGTATCCTTGATATAATAAGATTCCTTTATATTTTATTTTAACAACATCTTTTTCACTTGGTTTAGAAGCATCATAAGCCCTACCCAAATTAAAAGAGGCAGTGCAAGGAGCATTTAAATTTTCAGTATAAGTAACACTATTTAAATCTACATCTGTTTGTTCAACATCATTTATGTAAATTTTTACTTCTGTTTTTCCTGCGGATTGAAAACCTACTTCTCCTGCTTCAGGCACTTGCCAGGGAGCAACCATTCTAAAATCATTAGCAATATCGTTTCTGGTTTCTAATCTGCTTCTAAAATCATTATTTACATCATAAATTTCTTCTTTTACCCAACTAACAATATTATCAAAATCTTTTTCAACTTCAATACAACTATTAAACTTATTATCAATGTCATTTGCTTCTTCTTTTACTGTTTGAAATTTATTATTTATATTATATAATTGCTCTTTTCTGCTTCTAAAATCATTATTAAAATCTACTCTTATAGTAGGTGCTCCAACCATTCTAAAGTCATTATTAATATCATCAACTGCCCAATCCGAAAATCGAAAATCATTATTAATATCTGCGAGGGCAAAAGTTCCAACCATTCTGAAATCATTAGCAATATCATTTAAAGTCCAATATTCTCTAGTTCTAAAATCGTTATTAATATCTATTGCTTCGTGTTCTATATCAACCAATAAATAATCATGCATAAATACAGTTTTACCTGCTTCTACAGACATACTATCATGCATAAATACAGTTTTATCTGCCATTTTTTATATTCCTTATAAATCTATTTTTTATGGTTGTTTGTAATAGCAAAAATGTAATTTGTTTGAACCTGCCAAAACATGTTTTTCAGTGTTAATCCTCACATTGGCATCTGCTATTAATTCTACTTCTGCTTCCCAAGTTGCTGTTCCAGCATCATATTTTCTATAATAAGTTTTTTCATCAGAAGTTTTAGTATAATAAACATAAACATTATCATCTTCATCTATCCCTATTGATGTGCTTCCTTTAACTATAATAGGAACACCAACACCAGGATAAAATAATATTGTAGCTGAACCTTCATTTCTATGGATCTCTAATTTTTCATAACCCCCAGAGGTATTATTTCTTACATAAGCAAAATATCTATTACCTGCGGAATCTATTGCTAAATTTTTGTCATAATAAGTATTTCCAGCTGTTCCTAAATTACCCGTATTTCCTTTATAAGTTCCGAAAGAATCATACCAATAGTAATAATTATTAGTTGTTGCTCCATAAAAATGACTAACATAAATATAATTATTTGACAAATTAATATCAACATCTGCTAGATTATCTGATAGGGAGGAAGAAGTCCAAATAGTCCAATCAACTCCATTATTATCACTATATTTTCCATAAAAATAAGATGTTCCTTGCCAAATAATATGTAATCTTCCAAGATTACTGTCATAAAGCAAAAGAGCTTTATTATTAGAAAGTATTCCAGTTGTTAAATCTAATTTGTTTGACCAATTTTCTCCAGCATCTCCATAATCAACCCAAACTTCAAATTCATTATTATTTTTTTGATAAACTATTGCTGCTCTACTGGGGTTTATAACTACAAAATTAAAACAACCAGAAGCATTAGGTAAACTTTTCTTTAAAGTCCAATTTAATCCATTATCAATAGATTTATGTATCTCTAATTCATCTGATTGATTTATATGTGCAGCTAACATAACAGTATTAGACAATCTACAAATTGCTGGATGTCCAAATCCATAATTATCTCCTGCTATTACTTTTGCATCTGTATCTATTTGATTTGCCATTTTAATTACTCCTCTTCCTCTGTATCAGATTTCTTTAAAAATATGGTGCATAAACACTCTGGACAATAATATTCATCAGTTATAACTTGTTTCTTAACATCCCAAAATCTTTGAAATGTTTGTGCATTTACATATAATTGACAATAACTACAAAAAAGTCTCATTATTATCTCCACCCTGTAGTTGGACTACCATTCCATTCTTTTCCTAATTTATATTCTCTACGAGTAAAATCTCCCATTCTAAATTTATCTTTACCTGCTTCTCCATTATACATAGTAATTCTATAAGAAGTAACTATTCCATTTTTTAATCCCATAAAATAAACATACTCTATTTTTGGTTTTTCTTTTAATGTTTCTATTCCTTTTTTCCCACCCACTCTCATCCAATCAATTGTTCCTTCAACAAAGAAATTATATTTTTCATAATTCTGTAGCATTAAAAAGTTATTATCTAAAAGTTTTAAAAATATCCTTTTAATCGGCTTATACGGAGCTGCTCTCCAACCAGTATCGAAGTAATTATTTGTTCCATTAAAACAAGTATTGTCTGTAAAAATAATTGAAAAGATTGGTAAATTGTTCATTCTAAAACCCCCATACTTTGTAATTCTGGTTTCATTAATACTTTAATTCCTACTTGTGGATATTGTTGTTTAAATAAATCAAATCGTTTTTTACTTCCTTCAAACCAATAACCTTTTATTTCAATATAACAATTAAATTTTGGTATATAGAAATCAGGGGTATAAGTAGTATTGCCTAAATTAAAGGTCTTAAATTCATAAAAATATTTAATTCCTGATAAATCTAAAAAATAAGCAAAATTAACTTCATAATTGCTCCTCATCCATATATTTTTATATTTAATTCTTTCATATTTAGGAGTTTTACCAAACATACCATTATTTTTACCTTGATTTATACCTTGACAAGCTTCTTTTATTTTTTGTTTCCAAGCATTGGTAAGTTTTCTTCCTTTTCGTTGTTTTGACATTTCAATTTTTGCGTTTTCTGTATGATGTTTACCAAAGAAAGGATGATTTTTTGGATCTTTATATAATTCTACCATTTTTTTACTTTGAGATTTTTTAACTTCTTCAGTATGATGCTTGCCTTTAAAAGAACTTTGTCTTCCTTTACATGCTTCACTTATAGTCTTTCTTGGAATATTATATTTAATTAGATTATTTTTTATAGTAGTATCAGAACAACCAAAAATTTTTCCTATTTTAATCCAAGATAAGTTCTTATTCCAATACAAATCGTATAATTCTTCTTTTGATATATCAAATTTGAAATTGGGTGAATCTTTTCCAAATCTATGAACACCGAACATACCGTTGTTTTTTCCTGACAATTGAGGACAATTTTTACCTTTATTCCAAGACTTTATAATTCCTTTAATTCCTTTACACCAAGAAACACACCCCTTTACAAATTGTCCTTTTTTATTTCTTTGCATTATATTTCCTCAAAAATAACAATTAAACCCATGATTTTTATATCAGGTTAATTGTTATAAGTTGTTGCAAATCAACGAGTTAAGCCCATGTGTAGCGAATCGTGAGTGTAAAATTTTCGCTCGAAGGTGTAGAATACGCTTGATCTATAACTATCTTGATATTTGCATAAAGCTCTTGGCTCGTTTCTCCAGTTGCTAAATCTCCTAATGCCCCACCATCATTATTTAACTTTACCACATTAGAAATCCCACTTCCAGCCAAAGGTGTTCCAGCCCAACTACTTCCAGGTAAAGAAGCAGTAGTGCATATTGCTTTAACAAAAGAATTAGCAGGTGTCCCATTACCTAAACAATGATTATTAGTAGAATTATGAGATGAATTATCCCACGCTTCGAGCTGTGGTTCAGATGCTGTTGCTCCATCAAATGAAAAACAAAAGACATATCTTTTATTTTCTCCCATACCTTTAACCAAACGAGTATAATACCCGCCTAAATGTGAATAATCCATTAACAAACATTTAGCAACTGTTTTAGGATTATCTGGATCAATTTTAGTAGCTGCTTCGTTTAATTCCGCAGGTGTGGGTTCGTGAGTCATAAGGTCTTTTACATCTGTTGATCCTTCAGTCCAAATATTATAATCATTTTCAAGCGATAACTCTAAATAATTAGCAGGTGTAGTTTCATAATTTACATCGGCATCAACATAATTCTCGAACACTTTTAATGTCGTGCTCATTTAAATCACTCCTTTCTCTTGTAATTTTTTTGTTCATTATCTTTAATACGAAGTAACTAAAAAAGTGCACTCATATTCCTGTGGACTCTCACTTGTCCTCATAGAAGGTGAAAACTTTATTTCATTAATTCTTCTGCAAGTATACGCCCAATCATTTACCCATGAACCACTGTAATGTTGCATTTTTAAAGTGGCAGAATCTGTAGTTATTTTAGTCCTCATTTCATTCATCTTAGCAGCAATGGCTTCATATCCAGTATCTTCTATAATTTTGCCTCTAATACGAAGTTCTATTGATTTTTTTCCTCCAGGAATTGTCAATACTCCATCTCCTCGATTCCCTCTAATAATAACAGTCTTCATCCCAGGAGCAGGATCATTTACATTTTGAACATAAGGGAAAACAAATTCATTTGCCTCTGATTCATTATATACTAGCCTTACAGTTGCCATATTTATTCACTCCTTAAAAAGCTTCTTCTGTTACTTTTGTAGTTTTGTCTTGAGCATTTATTACTTCATTTAATTTGTCTCTATTTTTTTCTCCTTCTTCTCTTATCTGTTCTATTTCTTCCCTTACTACAGTCATTAATTCTCCCATAGTTGCTTCTAAAGCTCCCATAGCACCTTTAATTACTAAACCTTCAGCAGTAACTATTTTCCAAGTATTTGTCCATAAATCTTTTGTAGGGGAAGGTGTAGGAGATACTCCTATTGATGTTCTTCCAAAAGTAGGCATACCTGCTCCTGGATATGCTCCTTGTGGGGCTACTCCTGTTGGAGGTCTTACCTTATTTGTCATCATTAATTGTCCAGAAATATTTCTCCAAGCTACTACCATATTATTTTCAAATCTTTTACTAAGAGTATCTACTGCTGGAGTTCCTAAACTTATCCAAGTTTTCCAATAATTTTCGGCTCCAGTTTCTAACTTTATTTCTTTAAACTCACCAGGCATACGATATATTTTATGAGCCATTCTAGCAATTGCTTGTTTTTGTTGTTCATCAAAATAACTAATATAATCATCTATAATTTTTCTATCAGCCATACTAGACCTATATCTACTTGCCAAATCTTCTTTTCCTAATTGTGCTAATTCGGCAGCCCTTCTAACTCTAGTTCTTTCAAATTCATCTGCTTTTCCATAAGACATAGCTATACTTTCAAGTCTTTGATTTTCTTTTTGTTTTTCCTTGCCTAATGCTTGTTGTTGTTGTGTTCTTAATTTACCTAATTCCAATAAATATTGTGTTTCTCCTTTAGATTTTCTATCAGCCTCAAGTTGCCTTTCTTTAACTTCTAGTATCTGTAATTCTGATGCACCAGCAATTTTTAACATATCAAGTTCTGTTTTTTGAAGAACACTTACCATCTCTTGTCGATATTTAAACTCTTCTTCAGTTACTTTATTTCGTAATTTTAACAATTCCAATTCATCTTCAAGATTTATGGCTTCGCCTAAATAAAGTTGTAAAATTTTTTCTTCTTCTTTAGCAATATCTAAAGCAGAAGCCCCTCTAATTTTCATCATTTTAAGTAAATGTTTATCTTGTTGTATCTGTTTATTTCTCCTACCTAAAACTTCTTCTTCTATTTCATTAACATCTTCTGTTGCTTTCTTTTTTAGATTGACTAACTTAATTTCAGCAGGTAGCATCTCTTCTATCAATTTTTGTTTTAAATCTATTTCTTCTTGTATCTTTTTTATCTCTTTTTCTTTTTGTTTTACAGGTTTATCTGAACTTGCTATTTTTGTAATTTCTTCATATAATCCACTTTGTTCTAATTTTAAAGTATTTATCTTTTCTTCAGTTTTTAAATATTCTTCTCTTGCTTTTTGTGCTTCTTGAGTTCCCTTAACATCTGTTGCATACATTTCTCTAGTTAATTCCGCAGCTCTTTTATAGACTCTAAGAGAAGGCATACCAGGAAACGCCCCAAATCTTTCAGCAAGTGGGACTTCTTTTAACGCTTGAATTACTCCTCTAATTTTATATTCAAATACTCTATAATCTTCTCCCATTGCAGCCCAAATCTTTCCATGTCCTTGAACAATTGATCGGGTAGCTATAAGATTAGCATTTAAAAGTTTAATAAACCCTGCCAAATTTTTTGCCCCATGAGCAGTAGATAAAAAATCATCCATTAAAACCGCTAAAATATTCTTCATTTTTGCCATTTGACCAGCTATTGTATCCATTCTTATTTCTTTCATCTTTTTGCCAAAACCGTCTACATTTTCAATAGCATCTTTTATCTGCTCACTTAAATCTTCCCAATGCTCAATTAACAATCTAATAACTACACCCGCTCTAGTAGCAAATACTTGCTGAATAATATCTCCTTGTTCTGATGTAAGTTTTCCAGCTATCTTCATAGCGTCTCTAATTTTTCCAATAGTTTCTAAAAAAGCTATAGGTGCATCAGGATCAAAAGTAATGTCCAATATTCCTGCTAATTTTTTTGCATTTTTAGTTAATTGTAAAATTGCTCTACCAGTCAAACGACCAGTTCTACCTGCTCTCAATAATCTAGTATTTAAAAAACCTAGCATAGTTGTCAATTCTAAAAAACTATCTGATAATCCTGTAATATAAGGAGCTAATTTAGTATAAGATTGTATTAATTCGCTTAACTGAACATCTTGAGTTGCGTAAGTATACGCTAATACATCAGATATATGTTGAAATTTTTCGTGAACAGTTAAATTTTCTCCTAAATATATTCCCATAGTATTATAAATACCAGCAACAGCTCGTGCAGATTCTGCCATACTATTCATCGTTCCTATTGACAAATTAACTGTAGGTGTAAAAGCAGCCATAGCTTCTGTTGCATCTAAATTAGCAGTTTTTAGAAAATAGAAGCCTTCTGCCAAATCTTTAATAGAAATTCTGCTTTTAAGAGATGTATCTATTATTTGTCTTTTTATAGCAATCATTTCTACATTTATATCTTCTGCTGTTCCATGCATAACTGTTCTAATTCTAGCTAATTGATCATCTAAATCTATAAAAGCCTTAGCCATATCTTGAAAAGTTCTTATTACCTTCATCATAGCCCCTCTAATAGCCATCCACACAGGAGCTACTATTAATGCTCTTTTAGCTGCTTTCATTAATTGATTTTGAAAATTTTGTTGTTGTTTACCTGCTTTTTTAGTTGTATCTGTAACTTTTCTAACTTCTTTATCCATTCTACTTAAAGAGGACATAACCATCTTGTGCCCCGAAAGTGTAGCTTGAAAAGAAATCAAATATTTTTTCATATCAGCCATTTTACTTCACTCGCCTTTTGAATATAACGCTCGGTATTCCACTTAGATTTTTTTTGATAGTATTATCTGTGTCTTCATTTCCAGATTTTTTTTCTTTATCTCTTATTGTTTTTTTCCAGAGTAAGTATGCTTCGGTGCGAATAGGATCATTTATTACATCTTCACTTATGTTTTCTTCTTTCGCTGCTAAATCTGTATAAAGTATCTCATATTGCTGTAAAAAATAAAGCATCCAAATCTGAACATTAGATAAATCGCCAGCATTATCAAAGAGTTTAAGCGTTCCCAATTCTTTGGCACGCTGAAAAAGTATTTGCCAACGATTTGAACGAGCCAATCTCTTTAGTAATTTAAAATTCATGATTTAAACTCCATAATTTTAGCAATTAACATTTCTAAATCTTTTAATTCATGCTCCCAAACGATTAGAGTTTTGTAACCATATTGAACATAATTTTTGATTCTTTCTACATCTTTAGACTGTATTTTTTTATTTCCAAATCCACACTTAGGACATTTGTGCCAATAACAACCATATAATTCGATTATTTTTTTCTGTCCATTACAGTTGATAAAGTCTGGATTGAAACCTCCAATCCAAAATTTACCATCACCTACGAATTTATATTCATTCAACAAAATTTTATTAAGAATTTTGTTTAATAATTTTTCTGGTTTATTTGGTTTTATTTTCCTTCCTTCAAAAGAAGATTTAAGTTGTTCTTTTTTATATTCTTCATTTTTCCATCTTGTTTTGCCTGCACATTGATGACACGTTTTATTTCCGTATTTCCAAGTTTGATAACATATTTTGTTGTTACAACCTAATTCTTTACAATAATAAGATTTATGTCTCTCTTCCTTATAATTTCCATTATTTTTTCCATTATTATTTATAATCCCTAATTGGTATCTCCTTTTAAGCTCACAAGAATGACATCTACCTTTACCATAAACACCATTAGATAGTGATATTTCTTTTCCACAATCAATACAGTAATAAATTTTGAGAGTTCTGCCATCTATATAATTATTATGCAATTTACCTTTATGAGCCTCTGAATTAGTTCTTATTCTAATGTTATGTTTTTTTAGATATTTAGCTATAGTTTTTATTCCACAATCAATTTCTTTGGCAATTTGTTTTTGGGACTTTTCATTCTTAGAATATTCTTGAATTAGAAAATTTTTAGGAATATTACATTTTTTCATTTTTATTTCCTTATTCAATTTATTCCGAGAAAATCAAATGGTTCATAAAATAAAATACTTGGTTTATCAATTCCATATTATCACAATTTTCAAACTCTTTATAATCTTTAAAACATTTCACCCACTTATCCTTCTCTTTTCTCTCAAGAGTTATGTATGCAGTATAACTGTTCGCAACAATATTCAATTGTTCTTCAATACAATAACTTAACAAATCAGTTTTCTCAATGCTTTTATTAAATTGTTCATCTCTTAATTTTAGAATTTGGTCTTTAAGTTCACCTATTTCTTTAGTTATAGATGTTTGAGCCAATCTTAATAGCAATTGTTTAACTTCATCTTCTATTCTTTTAATGTCATCTTCCATCTTTTTTATATCAATACCTTTTTTCAAATATTTTTCTATCCATTGTTTTCTAAATAAATAACTATCATCGTTCATATATTCAACATATTTTTTCCGACGAGCAGTATCTATTTCTTGTTGTTCTATCAAAGTAGATTTTCTAACTCTGTAAACTTTGTCTCCAGAGGTGAATTCTATTTTGTTGTTTTTTATGATATTTTCAAGTCTGGTCGAATCCTCAATTTCCTGCATTGCAGCTAACGCCTCCTTAGCCATAACCTTTTTTTCTTGTTTTTGAGTCTTTTCCATCTTACTCCTCCTTACTTATTTATATTAATTTCTAATTTATCAGAAATTTTCATGTTCTTAAAAGTTCCTTTACCTATTTTCGTTTTTATTAATTTGTCAAATAAATAATAAATTATTTTTGCATTAAAGTATAAAAGATAAAAGAATAGATAAAGTAATGCTTTTACAATTTTATTTAATTTAGTTTTTATTTCTAATTTTATTTCTTTACGCATTTTACTTCTCCTTATTTTCTTCTGTTACATATTCATATTTCTCAATACCAACTGATTCTGCATATCTTTCAAAATCTTCTTTAGTTTTAATTTCACTGTCAAAAGTTTTACCAAAAACAGGAATATTACAAACAGAATCTTTTTCGTTTGCTTTCCAATTCCAAACCCCATTTTCCTCATAAATAATTACTTCCCACATATTTATTTCTACTCCTTACTTTTTCTTACAAGTTTTATATTTCCATGTTTCTTTTCCATAATCGTATGACTATCTCCACATTTTGGGCAGTCGCACCATTCTATTTCATCTTTTTCATTTGATTTCAATACTCCATAATTTCCTGTTTCATCATTAGCCCATTGAACTTTCTCAATTCTTTTACCTGTATCTAAATCTATAACATCCCATAAATGTGAATCTGATTGATAAATACTCATTACCATTTTATTTCCTCCCTTATATTAAAAAAACCTAAAGATAGATTCTCTCTATTCTTTAGGTTTACTTTTAAATTCTACTTTACCAACTACAAGATATACTTCTAGCAATTGTTTTATATTTCTAAATTGCTCGTAACAATTTTCTTTAATTAAAGATTTAAAAAGTTCGGGTGTTAATAATTTTTGTTCATTCAATAAATCGATTCTTTTTAATAGAATTCCTACCAATATACGAGCTTGATAATCCATCAAGTCCGATATTTTTTTATAATTTTCCATTTCATACCTTCCTTACTTTAATAAGGAAATAGGAAGCCCTTTTTTCAAAGGGCAATCCCATTCCCACCCAATTTATTTTTTAAACTCCTAATTCGCCTTCGGAAGTAGTTATCGTCAAATCTTCTCCTTCTAGCGTAGCCTCTGGTTTAACATATTCATTAACAGCAGCTCCACCACGAAGTCCTGTGGGAGATAATCCTGTAGCTTTAAATCCATATTTGAAGGTAGCTTTAGTATTATCTTCATAAACTTTAACTATTAATGTCACCTGATCTGATAAATCGTCAACATCAATTATACCCCAATCAGCAGCTTTGCCAGCTAAAACTTCTTCTACTGTAAACTTTTCTAATATTCTGCCTAAAGTAACTGTTACTGTTTTATCTCTAACTCCACGCTTTACAACCTCTTTATTACCAACCTCTTTAACATCTTCTCTATCTAAACTAACATCTAAAGTAGCACTTTGAATCCTATAAAGATAATCAGCACTTGAAGGTTTACCAGTAGCAGGGATATAAAGATAAACAGAAACACTATCAGCCAACAATCCAGCAGGATCACTATCATTCTCTGTAAATATAGTATCTGGTGCTGTAGCAGAAGTGTAATAAACTTTAATTACATCTCCAGTAGTAACACTGATTATATTAAGAATTTTAGTTCCATCTGTATAAGTCCAATCAGTAGTTTCTACTAATTCAGTAGTAGTGTCATCTTTAACTCTTAAAACTCTAAACATATACTTATCAGCAACATTAGGATCAACAGCAGGAGCTTTAGCACTTAAATCTATATCATTATCTGCTCCAGAAGCACATTCGTGTCTGTGATAGATAAGATATTGATTAGCTCCTTGAAGTATTCTTGCCTTTTCACCTACTAAATCAAACCCTCTTTCAATTCTAGCATCTGGATCTCCAATACTAAGAGAAAAACCAGAAGTCCTTAACTTAGGATACCAAATAGTTCCTGTAAAAGTTCCATCGTCATCAGTTAAATAAGCACAAATGTCAAAAGCTGGAGTTTTGAAATCGTTCAGATCCAAAGTCTCAACCGAATCTGCTTTATTAGTAATCTTTCTCCAAATTTCCATTGAACCATACTCTAATTGAGTCAAACGATAGGTAATAGTAGAGGCTTTTTTAATATCTCCAACTTTACCATCTCTACCTATTTCTTCAACTTTTTCAATATTTCGAGTAATATCAGGATCAATACCTTGTGCTCTATCTATTTCCGCATCTGCAACATCCCCATTATAGGGGAATATCCTCGGCCTATAGTAAGATGCGTGTAACATTGTTTTCTCCTCCTTTGAGAAATTAATATTTTTATTAGTTTTCCTTCTCCTTTAAAGAAAACTAAAATTATCTAGCATACTTTTTATCTATTTTTGACCTTACTTAATTATTTTAATTTTTGTTTTATAATATTTTGAACTTTAACAATAAAATCACTATCATCAACAATGTTAATTGTCCATAGGAAACTACACGATCCCAGGTATGCTGACTACAATGATTTGTTATTGATGTTTCTAAATTAATTATCCTTTTTTCTAGATTATGATATAAAACAGTTACCTCTTTTACATTCATTTTTAAACCTCAATTTTCCCTCTACTTAATCGTAGAGTTATAAGATGTCTGTATCTATCTCTTGAATCCAATTCACTTTTCTCGGTATCAAAATTTATAGGTGATTCTGTCATTTCTAAAGTTGTTAATCTACCATTTAAAGTTTTACTTTTAATTTGACCATTCTCTATTTCGTAGAGATAATAAGGAATTCCATGTTTTAACTTCTCTATTAGAAAATCTTTTAAATCAAGTCTCATACCATCATCTGAAGCAAAAATATCAATCAAAACACTAATTTCTCTAGTAGTGGAATTGCTACCTAATTCTGCTTTAGTGTGAATAGAATCTCTACACCTAACACAAATACTTGGTAATTTTATTTCATAGATACGAGCGAATGATTTCTCGACCGCAATTCCTGACCAAGCAGATGCTAATTCTGTTTCTAAAAATTGAATAATTGAGGCTTCTGCATTTCTACTAATACGGTATGCCATAATTTACATCCTTTTAGGTAAAATTTTTCTCCATTCACGTCCCATTTTTGCGATGGTAGATTCAATGTAGTTAATAGGTCTAATAGCAGTAGGTATTGATTCATTTCCAGTAATTTTTCTAAATATAGTAGCTCTTTGAGTGCCATGTCCTTTTAAACTTGGATCTGCTGGACTATTTCCAAACATTACTGGTCTATATTTCCCACCTCCAGGAATAAATCTTTCACCACTAACTTTCTTTCCATAATTTAGCACATACCAATAAGGAGCTTTAGATTGTAAAATATTTAAATTACCTATTCTAAAACCTATTTCAGCCATTCCTCTTATTGGTTCATAAGTTATAGCTCCTGTTAAAGTTCTAGTTCCAGGTCGTCTTTTTCTTCTTGATAAAATATAATTCACCATATAGACATACATCCTCAACCCTAATTGATCAACTTGATTCTGAATTATAAACCAATCTTCTGCAAGTTTTTTACGCACCCAAGAACGAGTATCTACCTTCGGACTAATATCTACACTAGTAATAATTTTATTTTACCTCTTTTCTATGATTTCTTAAAATAAATATAGGCTCTAATATACAAACCTTCCTGGCGATATTGGAGTTTTCCATTTTGTCGCCAGCCTTGATAGAATTCACTGTTAATTTCTATTTTACTAGACTGTAATAATAAATTTTCATATTTCTTTTCTATTATAATTTCTTTAACTTTGTCAGCCACAATCCCAGGCATAGCCCATTGTATTTTAGCAAAAGCCACATCACTAACAATTGCTTTTATTGGTAAAGGATTGAGCATTGTGGTTTCTACATCATGAGAAAAAGGATCGGTTTCCTTCTCTAATCCAAGGTATACTCTAATTTTTTGACAATGATTTCTGAATAATTTTTCCATTATTATTACCTTTTTATGATAGGAGTTGCCCATCCATGCCTTACTCTAATTATGAAATCACATTTTCGCCCCGAACAGAGCATGTAGGTCTTCTCTTTTATTATTCTAAAAATTGATGCTCTCTTACCACATACATCACAACTTTTATCAGCAAAGAAAGATTTTCTCTTTTTCTTAAACATCATTATTCTCCTATTTTTCTTTTTATCCACCCATCCAAGTGTAAGCAGTTTCTACAATTACTTTACTATACAAATTATCAATATAAATAGTATTAGCAAAATCTGCATTTGATATTTCTATTATTATCTTATCTATTTGGTCTCTTTTAGTTCCAGTAATTCCAGTTATATCATATGTCTCGGTTTGCCATTCATTTGCTGAAGCAATATTTATTGTATGTTCTTGAGTATCTCCTCCCACATCATGTATCTTGAGTTTAATATTACTTCCAGTTCTTGAAGCACGAATATCAAATTTTATTACATCTTGAATTGAGTAATCCAGATAATCTGTCAGAGTTTTTGTAAGTGTTTTATTTAATGAACCTGTTTGTGCTGCTAATACCTTTAATGAGTAATCTCCTTGAACTTTTATTGTATCTTCTGAATAACATTGTAAACTTTCTGGTGCTCTAAAATTATCTATATAAAAAGTATTTGCTGCATCCGCATTTAGGATTTTAAATATTATCTTATCTATTACATCCTTATCAGTATCAACTATATTGGATATATCCCAAGTTATTTCTTGAAAAGTATCTACGGAAGTTATATTTATACTTTTTCTATGAACTCCAGTGTCTATATTAATATAATCTAAATATGCTATTCTATCATTATCATTATATCCTTTTAATTGTAATAATATCCTATTGCTCGTTGGCGTTTGGTAACTACAGTCTATGTTAGATGCTTTTAATTCATCATTCAAATAAACATCGCATTTAGCAGTAAGATAGTTTGCTCCTCTAACTTCAAATCTCCACTTCTGCCAAACATCTTGCTGAGTTAAATCTGTTCCAACTTTGTTATAGCTGGATCCATCATAAATAAATAATCCATTAGATTGAAAACTTACAAGTAGTTGAGTGTTAGTATTTGAAACTACAATTCTAAAAGCATTACTTGTATCAGCACTAACAGCATCCAAATAAACATTTAATTCTACATTAAAATTATCCGCTATACTTATATTTCTGGTTCTTTCTGCCCCATTATTCTCAGCAGCTACATTTGTATCAAATTTAAAACAGGACTTAGCATCAAATGTAACTTGAGTGGATTCACCATTAACAGCATCAGCATCTATCCAATCAGATATATCAGAACAATCCTCGTTTAAAATTGAAGAATAACCAGTATCTCGTAATTGAACTTCTAAATTCCTCCCTGTTCGACCCGCCCTCACATCTAATTTAAGAGCATCTTTCCCAGATAAATCTATAGATAATCCTGATTTAGTTAAAGTATCGTTTAATGAATCTGTTTGTGCTGCTATTGCTTTAAGAGAATAAGAACCTTGTTGTTTTATGGTATCTTCTGAATAACATTGAAGGCTAGGGGGCTGAAGACCGTCATATATTTTAATATGATCTGTGTGGGTTATTCGATTGTTAGTTCCGTATCCAAATTGGTCTAATCGAATCAGCCCGTCAGTGACTACATCTTCCTGGCTGCAAGGAATAGTAGTCCCTACTTTTTCCCAATTATGAGTTGAATCATTTAAGTAGACATCGCAAGTCCCTTCTCCTGTTACACTCGTGAAGGTTACAACAAACCTCCAAGTTTGCCATTCGGCAGAGCCCCCATGTTTTACTAAATCAGTGCCAACTTCTGTAACACCAGAATCAGTATCCCGAATAAACAAACCATCACTGCTCCAATTCACATCGAGGTATTCGTCAGCTTGATAAATGTAAAGTCTAAAGAAATCCACCGCAGCTAGTGTGCCAAGAGCATCGTGATAGACTTTAATCTCTACTGTGAAGGTATTAGGAATACTGCTAATAACTTGCTCTAATCTGGCTTTGTCATTATTAGCAGCAGAATTAGCCCCTGTGTCGTGTTTACATTGTCCTGCTGGGCTGATTGAAACAGAAGCATCTCCTGTGGAAATATCAGTCCAGTCATCTAAATTTGCAAAAGCCTCATCGAGCAAATCCCAGGAAGGGGGAGCAAAATCGCTAGACGGATAAGCAGCCTGAGCTGCCTCGGCTGTGGCATATTCCATGTAATCGAGTTCTAATCCAGAAGCATCAGTTACCCAAGCAGCTTGTGCTAATTGGTCAGTAGAAAATTCAAAATTGTCCGTATATAATATTTTACTTGCCATTTTTGTTCCTTAATTTAGTATTCCTATTTTTTGTAATTCTGGTTTCATTAATACTTTAATATTTACTTTTGAATATCGTTTTTTGAATAATGGTAACTTTTTCTTAAAAATATCAG
>Ga0114922_10002492_pt1 | contig 17272 bp, 12 predicted proteins | sample AartaG_FD_100975 | JGI IMG/M metagenome (GOLD analysis project Ga0114922, IMG submission 100975) | Deep subsurface microbial communities from Aarhus Bay to uncover new lineages of life (NeLLi) - Aarhus_00045 metaG | ecosystem: Environmental > Aquatic > Marine > Oceanic > Sediment | place...
TCTTGCCATCGTTCGCGAGATGAAATCTCTCGGCATCGAGCGAATCCTGTGGAGCCACCGCGAACAGCCGGATGTCATCAAATCAATTAACGAAATGGGCGGTGTCCTGACGAGTCGCTACGATATTTACCAGGACCTGATGGATCCACAGGTTGTGGAACAACAACTTCGCCGGGTGCACCCGGACTGGACCCAGGCCGGCTGGCCGAAGGACATTATGCTCGACAGGAACGGCGACTGGCGCAAGGGATGGCGAGTGAAGGGAAAGGACGGCGGGATGTATCCGTGCGGCGTGCTGTGCGACAGGCAGGCCCCGAAGCACGCCCGGCAGCGCGTCCCTGCCGAACTGAAGAGGCATCCTTATCGCTGTCGTTTTATCGACACAACGACGGCCTCGTCCTGGCGTGAATGCTATCATCCCGACCATCCGATGACCCGCAGCGACAGCCGGGGCTGGAAAATGGAGCTGCTGCGTTTTATGTCCGAAGATATGAAACTGGTAACCGGCAGCGAGACAGGACACGATGCGGCTGTGCCGTATGTTCACTACTTCGAGGGTATGTTAAGTCTCGGCCCGTATCGAGTTCCCGAGGCCGGCCGAAATATGAGGAAAATCTGGGACGAAGTCCCCGAGCGCGTGGCCAAGTTTCAGGTAGGACATAAATACCGGCTACCGCTCTGGGAGCTTGTTTATCACGACTGCGTCGTGGCACAGTGGTACTGGGGCGACTACAATAATAAACTGCCTGCGTTATGGGACAAGCGGGACCTTTTCAATATTCTATACGGCACGCCGCCGATGTTTATGTTCAACCGCCAGGTATTCAAGCAAAACAAGGAACGCTTTGTTCAAAGCTATAAGGATATATGTCCTATCGTTCGCGCTGTCGGTTATGCTGAGATGACCGACCATCGCTTTCTTACACCGGACAGAAATGTTCAGCAAACAAAGTTCGCGAACGGCACCACCATAACGGTCAACTTCGGCAGCAAATCCTATCGCTTACCCAATGGCAAAAAGGTCAAGCCTATGAGCTACTATGTTTCTGGGATGTAATACCAATCACAGGTTGAAATTTCCGATTCACTGGCCGTGTCATTCCTGTGAAAAACAGGAATCCAGAAACGCGGCAAAAGCGTGGATTCCCGCTCCCCGCTTTCGCGGGGACAAGCTTCGCGGGAATGACACAGAGAATCGGTCAGTTTGAGTAAAATAAATAAACCTGAACTGCCACGGTCGTGGGCAAGATGCTCAATAAATATATTAGAATACCCCTTTTTTCTTGCTTGGCAGCCGTAAAACAGTTATAATTATCGGGACATCCCGGGCGTCGTTAGATGATAATAAAGAGGATTTATTTTTCAGTCAAATTACCCAATGGTTTCGCATGGCGAAAAAGTGCAAAAGTCGAGCTAAGGGAGGAATTATATGGTGTAAGGCGCACGGTCGTAGAGTGGACTTTCTGCCGCAGAATCGTGTTTTATAATTTCAATTAACAGCTCATATTGAGCTTTTGAAGGAAAGGAGGTAGACCCAAATGCTAAAAAGTTGTGCTAAGCAAGCACAGAATTCGATTTCGATGGAGGGGAAATTTTTTGGCTGTTTTGTTGGTGTTTTGGTGTGTGGCCAAAACCGAAAAATTATTATGTTAACCTTTTATGGAGGAGTATTATCATGTGTAAGAAATTGATTTATTTAACTTCTTTTATTTTGGTGCTGGGTCTGGTTCTGACGAGTGTAGTCAAAGGCGCTGACCCTAATCTTGTCGGCTATTGGCGGTTAGATGAGGGAACAGGGACCATCGCCACAGACTCAAGTGGCAACGGCAACGATGGGACCCTCGTTGGTGGTCCGCAATGGGTGGCTGGCCAGCTAAAGGGTGCACTGCAGTTAGACGGAATAGATGATTATGTTGATTGCGGCAATGATCCGAGCTTAGACATTACCGATGCGATCACGATCGCGCTATGGGTCAATCGACTCAGCGGCGGTACTGCAGGCAACCAGTGCTTGGTGACCAAGAGAGGCGCGTGGTTCGACCCCGGCTACTCCTTCTGGCACAACTACGACGGCAATATGTTGGCAGCATTGAGGGACCAGGATGGCTCCGTGGCCTACAACTTCTTCTTTACAGCTCCGCCTGTGGACGAGTGGCACCACATTGCGTTCACATGGGAGGATACCACAGATGTAATGAAGGGCTACATCGACGGTGTGCAAAGCGCCACAACCCTTTCCTTTCCCGGTCCTATCGGGACGGCCGTCGAGTCCCTGAGGATTGGTGCCTATGACGGGTCCCAACCCCGTAATATCAAGTGCATCTTCGACGATGTGCGGATTTACAACCGGGCATTAACGCCGGAAGAGATTCAACAAGCCATGATAGGTAAGGAAAAGGGACTTGCCTATGACCCAAGTCCGGCTGATGAGGCGACAGATGTGCCGCGAGAGGTGGTCCTTGGCTGGGAGCCGGGAGAATTTGCAGCGCCGACAAACGGGCACAAAGTCTATTTTGGTGAGAGCTTCGACGATGTCAATAATGCCGTTGGCGGCGTCGCCCAGACTACTGCCAGCTATGCTCCGGCACAACGCCTTGATTTTGGCAATACTTACTACTGGCGAGTCGATGAAGTCAATGCTCCACCCACCAGCCATGTAGAGTTCAAAGGGGAAGTCTGGAGTTTTACGGCTGAGCCGATTGCTTATCCTATTGCCAGCGAGAGAATAACTGCCACAGCCTCCGGCACCAACAGCGCAGAGGAAGGGCCTGAAAATACCATCAACGGTTCTGGGCTGGATGCTGATGGCCTGCACTCAATAGAAGCGACGGATATGTGGCTTAGCGGCAGTGAACCGAACGGGGCCTGGGTTGAATTTGAGCTCGACAAGGTTTGCAAACTTCACCAGATGTGGGTATGGAACCATAATACCTTCTATGAGCCTGTTATCGGTTACGGGGTCAAGGAAGCTACCATTGAGTACTCGGCCGACGGGGCCAACTGGACGACATTGGGAACTACTCATGAGTTTGCCCAGGCGTCTGGCGCATCTGATTATGCATACAACACCACTGTTGATTTTAGTGGCGCAGCAGCAAAGTACGTCAGGCTAACAGCTAACAGCAACTGGGGAGGCTTCCTGGACCAATATGGTCTGAGCGAGGTGCGATTCTTCAGCATACCCCTTTTTGCAAGAGAGCCAAGCCCGGATTCGGGCGCAACAGATGTGGACGTGGATGTAACCCTCGGCTTCAGAGCGGGAAGAGAAGCGGCTGAGCACAACGTGTACTTGAGCACCGATGAGCAGGCTGTCATTGACGGTAATGCCCCTGTTACCACCGTGACCGAGACCAGCTTTGGTCCCTTGTCCCTTGATTTGGACAGCACTTACTACTGGCAGGTCGGTGAGGTCAATGAAGCCGAGACCACCACAATGTGGCAGGGTGATCTCTGGAACTTTACGACACTCGAGTATCTTGTTGTGGACGATTTCGAGTCCTACAATGACATTCCTGATGGGGAAGAGGGAAGCAATCTGGTGTATTTGACGTGGATAGACGGATATGAAAATCCGTCAGCAAACGGAGCGACCATAGGTTATGTTGAAGCGTTCCAGCCTTCTATGGAGACCGCGATCGTGTATGGCGGCCAACAGTCAGTACCATTAATGTACGACAACAGCGTTGCTGCTTATTCAGAGGCCACAGTGAATGTCGCTGCTCTACAGGTAGGCCAGGATTGGACCAAGCATAGCATTAAGGCCTTGACGCTACGGTTCTTTGGCGATCCAAATAATGCTGTGCAGCAGATGTACGTGAAGCTCAACGGCTCCAAGGTAACATACGATGGTGATGCCGAAAACATAAGGCGAAAGGCGTGGCAGATGTGGTATATTGACCTGGCCTCGCTCGGCGTGAGCAATGTTACCGAGTTAAGTATCGGTTTTGAGCGTAGTGGAGCGGTTGGTGGTCAGGGAGTGGTTTACTTTGACGGTATCCGGCTGTATTCTCATGACCGTCAGTTGATCACGCCAGTTGACCCTGGCACAACTGGTCTGGAAGCACACTACGAATTTGAAGGCACTACCAACGACAGCGCCGGGGCCAAGCACGGCACTGCAATGGGCGAACCCACTTTTGTAGCAGGCAAGGTCGGCCAGGCCATTAACTTTGATGGTGTCGACGACTATGTTTTCATCGATGGCTCCTTCCAACCCGCTGTGTATACAATGGCTGTGTGGTTTCGGTCTGATGGTTGGCCGGCTGACAGAGACATCTTATCGGCCTATGCGCCCGGGGTACAGTTTGGTATTCTGCTGGAGCTCAGGAGCAATGGCGTACTGCGCTATTTGCATCGATATCCATTGGGTGTCGCCGGAGGAAGCAATATTTACACCACCACCACATTTGACGACGGCGCATGGCATCACGCGGCCATAGTCAAGTCGGAGACGGAGATCGTGCTCTACGTTGATGGCGAAAACGCAGGCTCGATGCCCGACAGTAGTGTGTTCGATCCTGCTGATGCCTTTGGGCTGGCCATCGGCGTTCTCGATAATGAGCGAGAACCTGCTCTCCGGCTCTTCGTCGGTGCCATGGACGACATTCGCATCTACAACCGGCCATTGTCACAAGGGGAGACTACGTGGCTTGCTGGCCGGACTAAGCCATTTGACAAGCCGTTTTGACATGCATGAAGACGGTGTGGACTATGCCAAACTAGCGAATTCGTGGCTTGATGAGCAGCTGTGGCTGGCAGAGTAGCTGTAATCAGTTTTACGTTGCTATGGTATTGCATCGATTCGGGGCCTATACTGATCAGGTCCGTATGGGCCCCGCGCTACTTTTCGGCTTAGGTGGGATAATGGCAAGGATGAAAGGCTGAAATGAACGAAAAAAGAATCGATTTTGGTATTTCGATAGAAGCAGGAGGTAATTATTGAGGTAATTATTATGGAAAAATCAAGAGGTTTTACGTTAATAGAGCTTTTGGTTGTGATTGCTATTATAGCCCTGCTTATGGCGATATTGATGCCTGCACTTCAGCGAGCGAGGAAACAAGCAGCCGGTAGTGCGTGTTTGGCAAATGTCAAGTCGATTTCTACTGCCTGGTTTATATACCAACTCGAAAACGACGACTTTCTCGTCCCCTCTCGGGTGCTTTCCGGGCAAAATACCTCATGGGTGCAACTGCCCCAGGATGAGGCGGGCAATGCGACACCGTCTCAGAACATTGCATGTCCTTTGGAAGATAAAATCAGAGGTATTGAAAGGGGGCTGATTTTTCCGTACATGGGCAAAAGTTACAAAGCTTTTCATTGCCCCGCCGATCACAGGCGAAATTTCGGTATAGAGGGCTATCGAAGCTATTCAATCCCTGGCTGTCTGAACGGATGGGCGAAAGGATATAAATATCAGATTCGCAGATATGCCCAAATTAAATCGCCCGCCGAAAAATATATGCTGGTGGAAGAAGCCGATTCACGTGGATTTAATTCCACCTGGTGGGCATTAGGAACCAGAGAAATAGGTTATGATCCGGTTCAGTGGTGGAGTCCGTTGGCTGTCTGGCATGGCGATAGTAGTACATTGGGCTTTTGTGACGGGCATGCCGAATTGCATCGCTGGCGGGAAAAATTGACCATAGAGTTGGGAAGAAAAACCGTGCCGCAGGGATATAACTACGGGATAACGAGAGTGCCTGAAGGTCATCGAACGGATATTGACTATATGGATAGAGGCTGGGCCTATAAATTCACAGAATGATCTTCGGATATTTGTGGAAAATCATTGCGAAAAATTTTGCTGTTTTTTTCGGAATTCGACGGTAATGTTTATGGAAGGAGGCTGTGTAATGAAGAAATGACATTGTTGTTGAGTAAAGGTAATTTAGTTCGGGAAGACTTATGCAGATTGGTGCAAAAGTCGTAAGTTGTTCACGATAAGTAGAATTTGAAATTTGAAATTTAAGATTGAATGAATAGGAGCCAGAAATGAGAAAGAACACACATGTTAGATCTGCCAGTTGTTTAGATAGACGCGATTTCCTCGCGGCGGCAGGTATCACATACGGAGCGGTGGCATTTCCGTGGTTGAAGGCGGATGCTGGTGAAAGCGGAGAAACCGGCCGAGAAAAGGGAGCCGCTACAGTCCGAGGGGCGTTTCTTTATCCTCCCTCGAAGAAACTCAGAAAACCAGGTGCTTGGTGGAGCTGGCCGGGAAAAGATTTTGATGCTGAAGGACGCCAAAAGAACTATATGGACAGGCTCAAAAGTATCGAGCAGAACTTGGGCATGCGAATTTCGATGGACGACAAGCCTCTCGATGCTGAAGCCAGCGTAGCGCAATTCATAAATGACGTGAAACGGTCGAAGCCAGATGGGTTGCTGCTCGTTCCTTTCAAGGGGGGCCATTTTGTTCACATCGACCGTATTCTCAATGAAGTGAAGGTCCCAACGGTCATTTTTTCGTCGCTTGGTGTCAAGCATGGCCCGGTCAGCCACTATCGACGCCCAGGTGTCTATTTCATCCAATCACTTGATAATCTTGATGCAGTTGAGTATGGAATGAGGATGATCAAAACGGCACGATGGATGAAGGAAAGTCGAATTATCAGCTTGGCGGGGACGGTGGACAGGAACTATGTGGTACCCCACATTGGAACCCAGGTTGAGGTCTTTCCTATGAAGAGATTTGTGTATGAAATTGAACGCACTAAAATCACGGACGCAGTAAGAGAGCTCGCTCGTGCTTATATGAAAAATGCTAAGAAGATAGTTGAGCCGGCCGAGGCTGAGATAATTAACGCTGCAAGAGTGCATTTTGCCAACAAGCGAATCCTCGAAGCTGAAAAGGGCGATGCTATCATGATAGACTGCTTGAGGAGAGGGCTGTATATGCCCTGTATGAGCTTTATGAGTTTGAGGGACGAAGGAATTGCTGCCGGGTGCCAGAACGACCTCAACGCAACGCTGACCTTGATGCTGGTGCAGCATCTCTTCGACAGGCCGGGGTTCTCACAGAACTATTGTCTGGAGACCGAGAAGAACCACTATTTCGGCTCACATTGCACCTGCGCATCGAAGCTGTTCGGCACGACCAAGCCTGCTGAACCTTATCTTTTGAGAGACTACGCCCATACCAACGACCCGACCTGCTGTCCACAGGTCCTATGGCGTGAGGGCGAAGCCGTCACCATGGCCATGTACCTCACAGGGCAAAGGCCCCAGATGCTCGTCTATTCCGGGAACGTGGTGAAGTCTTATGACATGCCACCGGTGGGCGGCTGCCGCACGAACGTCGAGATAACGATCAACGAGGTAAACGACATATGCGATGTGAAGCCCGTTCACCATCAGGCCATATTCTACGGCGACTACGCGAAGCGGCTACGGAGCTTCTGTCAACTGTACGGTATTGAAGTTGTCACTTAGGAGCCAGAAATGAGAAAGAACACGCATGTTAGATCAGACGGTTGTTTAGATAGACGCGATTTCCTCATAGCGCAAACACTCAGGGTGCCCCAAGCAGATTGGTGCAAAAGTCGTAAGTTGTTCACGATAAGTAGAATTTCAGATTTAATGAAAATAAATAGGAGCCAGAAATGAGAAAGAACACACATGTTAGATATGCCGGCTGTTTAGATAGACGCGATTTCCTCGCGGCGGCAGGTATCACATACGGAGCGGTGGCGTTTCCGTGGTTGAAGGCGGATGCTGGTGAAAGCGGAGGACCGACGCCGAAAAAAAAGAAAGGCGCTACGGTCAGGGCGGCATTTCTTTATCCTCCGTCGAAAACCTTTTCGGATAACCCCGACGGCTGGTGGAGCTGGCCGGGCAATCAATTCGACGCTGAGGGACGTCAAAAGAAGTACATGGCAGCATTGAGGGCAATGGAAAAGCGCCTTGGGATGAAGATTGTCACGGAAAACCGCTCAGTCGCCAATAACAATGACGCCCAACGACTCATCCGCGAGATTGAGGATTCTCGTCCCGATGGCCTGCTTTTGATCATGTTCTATAACCGGAGCCTGCCGCAGGCCAATCTGCTTTTGGAAGCAGCTCAGAAACTTAAGATGCCCACCGTTTTCTTCATCGGGCTCGGTGTCAAGCATGGCTCGGTCAGCCACTATCGACGCCCAGGTGTCTATTTCATCCAATCACTTGATAATCTCGAAGCTATAGAATACGGCATGCGGATGGTTAACACACGAAAGCACTTGGGACAATCTCTTCTTCTGAGCATTACCGAAGCGGACAAGCCGCGTGAAGGTATCGAGCAGTTCTTCGGGATTAAGGTCAGGGTCGTTCCGTTTTCTCGCTATGCTGACCGGTTCCACAAAATCAAGATTAACAATGCAGCTCGGGATTTGATCAAGAAAATCACCGGCAAAGCCTCCGAGATACGAGGTGTAAATCGGGAGAGCCTGGAAAACGCTATGCGAGCCCATTTTGCACTGACCGATTTGCTACGCAGCGAGAATGCTGATGGCCTTACGATGAATTGCCTGCGCCGGGGAATGCTCAAACCATGTGTGAGCTTTTCCCTCCTTAACGGGAACCTAATTCCGGCTGCCTGTGAAAACGATTTGCCCGCAGCTTACACCCAACTACTCGGACAATTGCTCATCGGGCGGCCAGGCTTTCAACATAATCCCTGCTACGAAACTGAGAAAAACCACTACTATGCTTCGCACTGCACGTGTCCTACCAAGATGTATGGCCCAGAAGGTTCCGAACTGCCTTACCTCTTGCGCCGTTTTTTCCATTCAAACGAAGGTAGTTGTGCTGTCCAGGTATTGTGGAACTCGGAAGATCCGGTAACGATGGTCAAATATTATCCTGGTAACGAGCCTAAGTTGGACGTCTATGCGGGTCGTGTAGTCAAATCACATCCGATGCCTCCCGCTGGTGGATGCGCGACGAACGTGGAAATTGAAATTACCGACCGCCCCGATGCGTGTATGGTCAAAGGCCACCACAATCTGCTGTTTTGTGGTGATTTCTCCAGGCAGTTCAGGCTGTTCGCTCAACTGTACAAAATGCAATTAGCGAACACGGGATACGAAGGTCGGTAAGAAAAGCCAACGAAATCTGACAATTCACTTGTAAAAGGCCACTCCAACAGTTAAATTATATCTGTGGATTTGGTTATCTGATGACTACAGAATTGAGATATGAAAAGCAGAAGAACTAAAAAAACAAACGTAATCACTCGTCGAGAGTTTCTCAAAAACTCGGCGGTCGCCGCCACAAGCACAGCTTTGCTGGCCCCGACAATCGTGCCGTCTTCAGTACTCGGCACCGAAGCACCGAGTAATCGCATCACGGTCGGAATGATTGGAATGGGTCGGCAGGCGGTTGGCTCAAATCTGAAGTTCTTCCTGCACTCGTCGGACACGCAGGTCGTAGCGGTCTGTGATGTGGATGCCTGGAGACTCGACAACGCCCAAAAGGCTGTGGAGAAGCATTACGCCGAGGAGCGGGTTTCCGGTACCTTCAAAGGTTGTTCGATTTACAAGGACTTCCGCGAACTTCTGGCCCGGACGGACATCGACACAGTGATGATTTCCGCGCCGGACCACTGGCACGTGCCAATGGCTGTCGCCGCAGCCAGGGCAGGCAAGGACATCTGCTGCGAGAAACCCCTGACCCTGAATATAGCCGAGGGCCGGGCACTCAGCGACACAGTAAAAAGGTACAACCGTGTCTTCCGCACCGACAGTGAGTTCCGCTCACATTCGTGTTTCCAGCGGGCATGTGAGCTGGTACTAAACGGGCGAATCGGCAGGGTGCACACAATCCGCACGGGAGTACCTGCTGGTGACGAGGCCTGCGGGCCGCAACAAGAAATGCCCGTACCGGAGGAGCTGGACTACGAGCTATGGCAGGGCCCGGCCCCGTCGGCACCATATACCGAGAAACGCGTGCAGCCGCGACACAGCTATGGGCGTCCCGGCTGGATGCGCGTCCTGGATTACTGTGAAGGAATGGTTACTAACTGGGGGGCGCACCTGAACGACATCGCCCAGTGGGGCAACGGTACCGAACGCACCGGGCCGGTGGAGGTCGAAGGTAGTGGCCGGTTTCCTTCCGATGGTTTATGGAATGTGCTGCTGAGCTTTGAAATCAAATACAGGTACGCTAATGGCGTCCGCCTGTTCTACAATATAAGTCGGCCTTACGTGCGGTTCGAAGGTACAGACGGATGGGTCGAAGCCGATTATAACAGCCGTGGTCTAAAAGCTCATCCCGAGTCAATTCTGAAATCGCCGATTGGCCCGAATGAAATCCATCTGCCTCTAAAAAGTGAAAAGAGGGACTTCATCGATGCCGTAAAAACGCGAGGGCAAACGCTGGCGGACGCCGAGGTCGGCCACCGAACCACCTCTCTGTGCCAGTTAGGACACATTGCCATCCAGGTTGGGCGAAAATTAAAATGGGACCCGGATGTTGAAAGGTTCATCAATGACGAAACGGCCAACCGTCTCCTCAGCCGACCGATGCGCAGCCCGTGGCGTTTGTAGAATCAATTATTGAAAACTTGTTATAGGATTGAGATATGAAAAGCGCAAGAACTAAAAAGACAGATACAATAACCCGCCGAGACTTTCTCAAAGGCTCAGCAGTTGCTACGGCTGGCACAGCTTTGTTAGGGCCGACAATCGTGCCGTCTTCAGTTTTTGGCGCCAACGCTCCGAGTAATCGCATCACGGTCGGCTGTATCGGTGTCGGACGCATGGGACTCGGTGATTTGAAAGAAATCATGGGATTTAAACAGGCCCAAATCATCGCCGTGTGTGATGTCGATTCCAAAAGGGTAAAATATGCCCAGCAGCTTGTAGAAAAGCGGTACAGCGCTCAGAGTAGAAATGGAGACTACAAGGGCTGTGCAACGTACAAGGATTTCAGGGACCTGGTTGCACGAGATGATATTGATGCGGTTTCAATTGCTACGCCCGACCAATGGCATGCGCTGCCCGCTATTGCCGCCGCCAAGGCCGGCAAGGATATTTTTCTGCAAAAGCCGTTGACTCTGACTATCAAAGAAGGACGCGCGCTAAGCGATACGGTTCGCCGTTATGGCCGTATCTTTCAGGTCGGGAGCCAGCAGCGCTCCGATTCGAGATTTCGATTTGCCTGTGAGCTGGTTCGCAATCACCGCATCGGCAGACTGCACACCATTAAGGTCGGCTTCGGCACAGACCCGTCCACAACTCCCCAACCTGTGATGCCGGTCTCTGATTGGCTCGATTATGATATGTGGTTAGGCCCTGCACCCTGGGCCGCTTATACAGAGAAGCGCGTCCATCCACAGACAGGCTACGGCCGACCGGGCTGGCTGCGCATCCAGGACTATGGCGCCGGTATGATTACCGGCTGGGGCAGCCACCACAACGATATTGCCCAGTGGGGAATGGGGACCGAATACACCGGTCCTGTCGAGATTGAAGGCCAGGCCGAATACCCGAAGGATGGACTCTGGGATGTGCATGGCGACTTTCGTATCGAGTACACATACGCCAATGGAGTCAAGGTCATTTGTGCCGATACCAAAAAGAACAAACAAGGTATTCTTTTCGAAGGAGCTCAAGGCTGGGTTTACGTCAAGCGCGGACAAATCGATGCCGAGCCAAAGTCATTATTGGACTCGACCATCGGCCCGAACGAAATCCATCTCTACAAAAGCAATAGCCACAAAGCAAATTTCCTTGAGTGTATCAAATCGCGCACCGAAACTGCGGCTCCCGTCGAAGTCGGCCACCGCTCGTGCAGCGTCTGTCTATTAGGTGATATTGCTATGCGACTTGGCCGAAAATTAAAATGGGACCCCAAACAAGAACGATTCACCAACGATGATGACGCTAATCGAATGCTCTTCAGGCCGATGCGCAGCCCATGGCATCTGTGAAAAAAGATTACCGAATGAATGATTATTGAAGAACAGGAGGCTTGTATGAATCGCTGGACCGGAGTTGCTGGAGTTTTACTGATAGTTATTGGCGCCTGTTCCTTGGCTCCGGCAGAGTTCGACACTAAAGCACAAACGGGGCCACAGAAGGTAACGGCAAAGCTCGAAAAGAGTCATATTGCAGTTACCGTCGGCGGAAAACCGTTCACCTGCTATAAATTCGAGGCGTCTCAGAAGTATCCGTATTTCTGGCCGGTGAATGGGCCGGCATCGGGCAGGTCCGTCACTACCGAAACATCAGAGCCGTATCCACACCATCATTCGCTGTTCTTTGGCTGCGACCGTGTCAACGGCGGCAATTATTGGCAGGAAAGCAATGAACGCGGCCAGATCGTCTCGCATGGCCCAAAGCTCATCAAGGCATCAGGCAATCGAGTTGTCTTTACCGACACATGCTTATGGCAGCAGCCGGGCAAGAAACCGGTCATCCGTGACCTGCGGCGCATTACTATCACCGCGCCGAACAAAGACCTTCGATTCATAGACTTCGAGATTAGCCTGGAACCGCTGACGGATATTCGCATCCTTAAGACGAACCACGCTTTGTTTTCGGCTCGCGTTGTATCGGAGCTGAGTGTCAAGTCCGGCGGCACGCTTATCAATGCCGAGGGCAAGACCGGCGAGAAAGACACATTCGGCGTTGCCTCGCCCTGGTGTGACTACTCCGGCGAACGCAGTCCGCCTGGGCGGATTACCGAAGGCATCGCAATTCTGCAGCATCCGGACAATCGCTGGTATCCGAGCAAATGGTTTACTCGCGATTACGGTTTCTTCTCACCGACACCAATGTACTGGCTCAAAGACGACCGCCTCGACCTGCCTAAGGGTCGGACGCTTACTTTGCGCTATCGTGTCGTTGTCCATACCGGCGATGCTACAACGGCGGGAATACAGAAGATATTCAGGCGGTACAAACAATCTTCCAAACGCTCCCAGGCACGAAAATTACACCTGGAGATCCTGCGACGCAGCGTTCTGTCAAGATTACATCGATAGTTCGCTGTTTTATAGAGGATTGTCATTCCGAGCGCAGAAAGCCTGCCCTGAGCGTAGTCGAATGGGAGGAATCTGTTTAATAAATGTCATTCCTGCGAAAGCAGGAATCCAGTCTTCTTTTTTTGTCATCCTGAGCACAGGGAAGGATCTGGCCTCCTGACTTATTTTATTCGACATTCCTTGTTCGATATTCGATATTCCCCGCTTGTCTGTCCTCTGTCGTCTGTCGTCCGTCCTCTGCCTTCCGCAATAATCAATAATCAATTATCATTTGAAAAGTCCTCCGACCGTGTAAACGCTTCAAAAGATATCCCAGATGGGCTTTAAACACCAGTTTGGGACAATATATTACTTGATAGGGAGAACCGTTGGCTGTGGGCTCGAAAGCACGGATACTCGAGAAGGGCACTTTCGGGCCTGTCACAGCAGTAGTCTGCTGGGCAATTTTTGCCATCAAGACTATAACGGACATTTTTTGCAGAAAACCTTACGCCGGGTGTAACCTTTCTCTAGCCGGCGCCACTATCCTGTCAGAAGGATCCCGATGCGGGGCCAAGAGAAGCAGTGAAACGAAACTTTAGAGAAAGGAGTTGAAAATGAAGAAGACAGGATTCAAAGCAGCGATAGTTCTTGTGCTGGTGGTGATGGTTCTGGCCAGCCAGGCGTTTGCCGGACCGGGCGGTCGCGGAGGAGGACGTGGCCCGGGGTTGGAACGCGGAATGCCGGGAGGCCCCGAACAGCAGCCCGGGGGGGCGAGACGTGGAGCACCAGGTCCAGAGGTGGAACGTAGAGAGATAGGTAGAGGTGCCGGCAGAGGTATGATGGGCAGGGACGGTCAAGGCTTCCAAGGCAGAGGTATGATGAGCAGGGACAGCCAAGGCTTCCAAGGCAGAGGTATGATGGGCAGGGGCGGCCAAGGCTTCCAAGGCAGAGGTATGATGGGCAGGGGCGGCCAAGGCTTCCAAGGCAGAGGTATGATGGGCAGGGGCGGCCAAGGCTCCCGAGGCGGAGTCCAGGGAATGCGTTCCGGCAGAGGCCAGGGAATGCGCTCCGGCAGAAGATAGAGGTCGCATCCTGGCGAAGGGCACACACGCTCTCGTTGATAACGATATCAGCTTGTAATCGAGCTGTTGTGTTGTCTTTATCCGGGCAGAAGCTGACAGAGTTCTGACCCCGCCGATGAACCATTTGTCGGCGGGGCTTTTGCTTTTGCAAACCGGCAGAAGGACGAAAAAGCATTTGGAAATTAGGTTGATGAACTACGCATGGTAGTATATCCTCTACATATGGCTTTGTTGATTTTTCCAGGCAAGATTCTGAGTATTCAGATGGAAAGACTTTTGGCTGAATTGGTTCGCGCAGTCACGGATTCAGCAGCCGTTCCCCAAAGCCGGGAAGAAGTAATCCGGCCCACTGCGGCAGACCTTGAGGATGTTCGTCAAAGCCGTCGAGGTGATTCCGACGCGTACAGACGGCTGATCGAACAGCACCAGAAACACGTCAGTCGGATACTGTGGCGTTTCAGCCGCGACCGCCTGGTCCATGAGGAACTGGTCCAGGATGCCTTCGTCGAGGCATACCTGAGCCTGGGCAGCTACCGCGAAAAGGTTCCCCTTAGCCATTGGCTTTCGCGAATTGCCACCCGTGTCGGGTACCGCTACTGGAGGCAGACTGCACGCCGGCATAAAACAGAAAGCTTCACCCTGGAGGAATGGGACCAGGTACCGGAGGAAACACCGGAAGAGATTGACCCCGGCCGAGCTGCCGAGCTGGTGCACCGTTTGCTGGCACAACTGCGACCGCGTGACCGGCTGGTCTTGACCTTACGCTACCTGGAAGGATGCGATGTGGCCGAAACTGCTCGCCGAACAGGCTGGACCAAGAGTATGGTAAAGGTTCAGTCGCGGCGTGCCAGAAAGAGATTAGAGAAGCTTTTCGCTCAAGCTGGAAAGGAGCTCATAGGATGAAGAATGAAAACCGATTCGAAGCACTAACTATGCGGGCTCGCAGTGAAGCGCCCCCCTGTGTGGATGTCGCCGGTCGAGTCATCGCGCTCCTCGCCGCCGAGCACGTCCGGCTCGAGCGTATTTCGGACAGACCGCTGATGTGGCTGGCTGCGTTCTCCTCGGCTGTTGCCGTCCCCGCCGTGGTGCTGGCCATCGTTGTTTACAACACTTGGGTAGGCCCGCTGTTTGAAATATCACAAGCAATTGCATGGGTGATACGATGAGTAAGATAGAAAGACCCGACAATCTGACCATTAGTTACATACACAAGCTGCACCGTTGGCGCATGGCCTTTTTCGGCATGGTCATCCTATTGGCAGGGATTGTCATCGGTGGCGCATCGATGCTAATCCTGGTGCCGCACAAGCTGATGAGGCCCCCGCGTGGTCCGGAGTTTGAGAGTTTGAGAATGATTCCATCGCTGCGACGCGACCTTGGTCTTTCTCTCGAACAGTCGGAGAAAATCAAGCCAATCATGAACAAACACATGGAAAAGCTTCAGAAAATCCGCATGGATGCCCGCTCTGAGATCGACAAGGCGTTAGTACAGATGAATGAAGACATCTCCGCCATCCTCACCGAAAAGCAACAACAAATCTGGCAGCGCAGGCTTGACCGACTTCAGCAAGACCTTCGTCCGCGCGGCCCACGCCGCGGCAACGGAGCCGGAGGATTCCGCCTCCGCAGAGGCCGGCAGGAACAATTCCGTCGGGGCCCAGGGCCGTTCGGCCCTCCACGGCCTCCGGCTGGACCGAATTTCCCACGAAACGATGTGAACCACGACACAACAGGGGCAAACGAGAAGCCGGCAAATAAAGACTTATGAATATTTATCAGACAAATCGGAGCACTGGATTTCAGGGGAACCTGCTGTGCGCGTTGTTTTCGTAACGTGCTACTCCGGCTATTGGATTGACCGCTCGAATATCTTTTGTTTTCCGGACATGGACATAGTGATTTCGAACCAATCCATCCAAGCCCAATAACTCCAATTGAGTGGGCCTCTCTAACGGCCATAGACGTGTAACACGCAGAGCTTGCGCGGCGGCAGTTCGAAAAAGACACGCGTCCTACCACCTTGCACTACAAATTCATCGGTTGCTAACGGCTTTTGTACTACTCTGCGAAGCACGAGTCCTCCGCCATTCTTGATTGTGATGGTAAGTGTATATTTACCCGGGTCGAGTAAGTAGAACTCATCTGACATCGAACGTTTTTCCCCACCAAAGTGGAAAAGCTCTGCAGTAAATTGTTTGCTTCCCGATTCGGTGACTAACGCTGCAATGTTACGGGGCGGCGTCAGCCAGCGGACCGCGTTGAGTGGGAAGTACCCGGCACTACCCGGGTCGCCGGTTACCGTTGAATAAAGCAACGATGGGTTCGGGGTGTGAATCGTTACAACAGGCTCGGACAGCATATCGTTCTTTGCAAACAGTGCCGGGAACCGCAGGACGCGGCCGGTATAGCGGACTTCGTTAGTGTAACCTTCAAAATTGATCCGTAAGGCCTCAGCGTTGTTGCGAAGCGACGAGACCAGCGAGATGAAGTCACCATCCAGCCGAAAACGCACATAGGGTAAACTCTCCTCAGCTATGAGCTCGTCGAACTCGGTGTTGCCCGTCAGGAATCTGTATTTGGCGATTACACTCGATAGGCCGCCGAGTTTCGAGGCGCACCAGGCTTCAGTGCCGGGAGCCGGCTGCTTTTTCGGCGGGGTACTGAGATACTTGAGGCGAGCATTTGCCATGGAACGGACTGGTTCGAGATACTTGGCCTTACCTGTGATGTAATGGGTCAGTAACAGTGTGTGGGTCATCTGGCTCATTGCGCTTGGGTAAAGGTATAGTGTGTATTCACCGTGATTCCTGGGGTCCCACCAGTCAGGTGCCAAACCGCCCTCGGATGATATACAGTGTCGCAAGCGCGCATTGGATTCGTATCGACTTTGTTTGCGGTGAAATACGTGCTTTGGAACTGCAGGAAGCCACGTTCGTTTCGAGAAGTCCATAGTACCTCCATTAGCTCAGCCAGGCGAAGCGCGCGCTTGCGCCAGAGGTCATTGTTTGGGTCAAGGTGCATCATTGGTGTTATGACGTCGGCAGAATCCTCGGCAGTGTGTTCCACGTCTGACATTCTGGTTGTATAGCCGAGCCTCATGTGCGGCTGATTGAGCAAGGCCTTAGAAAGTGTATGAAAAGTAGTATTTTGTCCGATAACTGATGTATGGACAATAAAAACTACCCAAGCGATTTGACAAATGAACAGTGGAAATTGATTGAACCATTGCTGCCACCTGCCAAA
>Ga0114922_10002493_pt1 | contig 17271 bp, 16 predicted proteins | sample AartaG_FD_100975 | JGI IMG/M metagenome (GOLD analysis project Ga0114922, IMG submission 100975) | Deep subsurface microbial communities from Aarhus Bay to uncover new lineages of life (NeLLi) - Aarhus_00045 metaG | ecosystem: Environmental > Aquatic > Marine > Oceanic > Sediment | place...
CGATACGTGAACTCGGTGGAGACCGAACAAGAATCTAATGAGCAGATCGACTGCACGTCTGTTGGGGAAGGCGGGGAAGGCGAATGGAACGTACAACCGATGGACATGGGCTACCGCTACCCGCGGAGTCTCCGGCGCTGCAAAGTGGTTGAGCTCTCTTGTTCCGACCATGCCGCGACGACACGAACATTCGTCACGTTCACCGCCTGCAGCAGCTTGTCTGCGCAGCGCGGTTCCTGCAGGATGAAAGAGGTCGGCAGCGCAGCACACGGCAGCGTTCGCGGGGGCTTGAGGCACGACGGCAGTTCGCCGAGCGGGGCTGCGATCCACAACGTGAGCGTGATATTGGCCGCGAGCCCGAGCAGGATCAGGACAACCACGAACTGGCGAAGGCACCGATTCTGGCGGTCAGACCTTGCTCGGCTCACGAAGGACCACCGTGCAGAGGAAAGAAGTCCGAATTCGGGCTGGAGGGGAGCGCCGGCCGCCTCAGACCGTACGGGCATCTGGCAGTCGGCACCGTTCTCCAGCCAACAGGCTGTGCTGTTGGCTCGACAGAATAGATGCTTCCGCCAGAAGGCCAGCGTGTCGGGTCAAGGTTACGGTCGGCCGGCAAGGACCACTGCACTTCCCAGCCACCACGTCCGGACGGGTGGCCAGGTGCTGAAGCCCCTGGGTGACTGACCAAGCCTTGCCAGGCGATAGCTGGATCTCCCAGCCGCTCGAGGAACTCCTTGTCCTTGTCGGTGAGCTTCATTTTCAGTGATTTGGATGGTCTCACGTTCTTTCCACACGTTTACTCTCCCGTGGTGTGCGAGGAAGATGACGGCGATGAATCGGAAGATCCGATCCAGGCGAGGCGGGTGGATGAGGGCGGGGATGTCGTCGAACGCCACTGGCGCCAGACGAAGGTGTGCCAGCACGTGGCTCTCGTAACGGTTCAGGTCGAACTCGGGGCGGTTGATGAAGCGTCTCACCAGATCTGCCGGGATCGGTGAATTTACAAGGCAGTCCAGCGCCTCGGTCAGTCCCGGGACGGTGTCAAGCTTCAGAGGCTGGTCGTGGATGATCGGCTCGGATCGATTGGCTAACATGTCGGCGGCGCGGCGCTGGCGTTCTTGTTTCCTGCGCTCGCGGGCCTCGGCCAGGGCGAGGCGTGAAGTCGATCAGACGGCAAGCAGCAAGGTTACCTGCGAAGACTTGGTCTGCCTGTAGGAGCGGCCGATAATAGACGCGTTCCGATCGCGGTCGCGTGCATCGATCAGTGCGGGGCGTCTCGAGCGGGTGATTAGACAGTCGTTTGCGGCAGCGTCACACGCTCCACTCGTAGCGCATCCTGGGGGGGAACACTTAAATACTCCACGTGCCTCGCGTGACCCATGCAGTTCCCGACGCGGCTGGCGGGCTTTGTCAACGGAGGACTTTACGACTCCGTAATTCCCGACTTCTTGCTGGCCTTCGCCTTCTTCACGTCCCTGACTTACGCCGTTCTCAGCCGCCGTTTCGGCCATCAACGCCCGGCGGTGATGATGGCGGTCTCGCTCGGGTTGTCGCTCTCCATCGGCTTGGTCTGGTGGGAGTCCGCACACGGCTGGTCCGTCCGCGACCTCGGGCCGGTGGCCGTGGGCTTCGCGCTGATCGTCCTGGCCGGCGTGATGTACCAGGCGATCCGCCGCGTCGGCGGCAACTGGGCGGGCGCGGGCATCGCCTTTGGCGCAAGCCTGTTGATTGGCTGGACGCTGGGCTTTGACCTGCCGGTCGACGGAGACCTCGTCCAAGGAGTGGCGATCGTCGCCGTGGTGGTGGCGGTTGCTGCGATCGTGATGCGTCGAACTCGACCCTCCGCGCGCATACGTGCCGTTCCTGTTGAGCTGCCGCGTGTTCGGCACGATATGCGCGACCTGGAACGCGACCATCGCGTCGCACGGCGTATCGGCAAGGGTCTGCGACATTTACGTCGAGAGACGCAGTGGCTGGGTGGGCGGCCCGACGTGGCCGAGGATGTCAGGCTTCACGCGATGCTGGTCAAGGTCGATGCCGTTCCGCCCAACCGCACACCAAAGACGACGCCGTACGACACGCACCCCTGGATCCCGGCAAAGCGGCTTTCAGACATGCCTGAGGTACAAGACGCGCTTCGCGACCTGATCAACAACTGGAAGCCGTCGCGACTACTACAACTGGAAAAAGGTGGCCGAAGAGTACAAGGAACGCCGGGAGTGTGCTGCCAACGCCTACACGCCCGTCGATCCCGACCAGGACCCGTCCCCCGACGATCCCGATTGATAATCCCTGCTTCTCATGTCGCCGGCAGGGCTGATCGTTTCTGACGGCAACGATCGCGGACGCTGATGACCCCGTCGGACACATCCCGGGATGGTGTGCACTTTTGCACTTCTTGCCTTGGTTTCCTTTGATTCTGGAGGAAGCCAGGGCTCGCTGGAAGCGGTTAAGCTGGCGGTTATGTTCTCGCGTAACAGAGGTGTCAGGACTCTGTCACGCGTGCAACCGTCCAACCAGGTGGTGCGACGATACAATGAGGAAAGACGCCTGGCTTCGTGTCGTTCGGAGTGGGTGTAATCGGAGTGTTGCGCTGGCGACGGCGGACGGCCCGGTGTTCTGCGACAACGCTAATGGGTGAGAAGAGATACGCTTCCAGATCGGATTTAAGGAACGGGCGAATGACCTCTTGTGCGCGTGGTCCGATCTCGACGGTCCGCTCATGGCCGAAACGCTGCGTCTTGTGCGACGCGGGGTGGTACAGCCATATCAGGCCGCTCGTGTCGATGTCACAACGGCGCATGATGGTGACTTCCCCGGGTCGCATCCCTGTGCACCGCTGCAATTGCACCATGGCCCAGACCGGTGCGGAGACATGCAGTCGGATCGCGTTGACGTGTTCGTCGGGTACCGGTTTGACCGGTTTCGGCTCCGGTGCCGAACATCGGCCACGCCGGAGCCCGGCGACGGCCTGCAAGCCGTGGAACACGTTCGGCGGGATGAACTCATTCTCGACGCCCCATCTGAACATCCGCTTGATGCGCGCGACTTGATCATGGATGTACCGGCGGCCGTTTCCGGCGTCGACGAACACCTGTCGCACGGCTTTCAAGGCCAGGGGGCCAAACGCAGTCGCCTTGCTTTGACCGTACAGCTTCGCAACCGGCCGCAAGGAGAGGCGAATCTTGCCAAGCTCGCCACTTGGGTAGCCATCTGGCGTGTAATAGCCTTTCGCGTACCGCAGGTAGGCGGCTAGAAGCTCAACGACGGTCATCCCCTCGCTATCGGGGTCGGCTGCTGGTATGCAGCGGTCGTTGGCGAACCATTCGGCGATGAGCCGGTTGTACGCCTCACGGCTGGCCCTGCTGCCGTACTTGCCTAGGTAGATGTCCTTGCCGTTGAGGGTGACGACAGCTTGTCCGGTGCGTTTGTACAGGCGATAGGATGGGGTTCTTGCGTTCTTGGAACTTGGCATGTGCGGGCCTCCAGCAGGCTTATTCCCGGTACGTACCGGGTTTCCAGGCCTTTGGACCGCACTGCCTTAACGTCGGGCAGGTACGCTAACTTCAGCGTTCGGCGTGGTTTAGGTGAATGGGCCCACCAGGACTTGAACCTGGGACCTCGTCGTTATCAGCGACGCGCTCTGCCAACTGAGCTATGAGCCCTGAATCGGACACCCCCGGCCTGGTCGACGACCCGCGCCTGCCCATCAACGGGTGACGCCCCGGGCCAACCGTACCCGGCTCCTCATGCCCGGAAAACTCTAGCAGGCCAGCCCGCCCTGTCAACCGACGCCCGCACCAGGGCGCCAATGGCGTGAACGTCACGATTGTGGGTAGAGCAGAATCTCACTTTGCTCGGCGCCGTTGAAGCGGGCGCCGACGGGCAAAGAGAATCAACTCTTCGCTACGGTGTCAGAGGGCGCGGGGGGGACGCAGACGTCATCCGTGACGTTTGGCACGGCTCTGCTCCGCAGATCGGACTGTGGCGTCGCCGGTCGTGACAGGTTTACGCGCCTGGCGTGGTTGGCGACGGGGGCAAGGGATGTATAATCCCGGCCGCGTGGTTGGCCCGGCCTGGACGTCGGGCGGCTGATTTCGCCGGGAGAACACTGTGATGGACTTGGATATTGACGGATACCTGCTTTCGACCGAGTTTATCGGGCAGATCGCGACGTTTGTGGCGACGTTTTTTACTCTGATGTTCCAGATGCTGTTCGGTCGCTTCTTCGGCGTGAGCTAGTGTGGTGATTCACCACAGTTCGCATCTTATCCGAGCCGCGACCGTGAGGGAGCGCAACGCCCTATGTAGCTGGTAAGCACGAAGAACGGTATCGGACTCTGATGCACTATTTATGAATCACTACATTAGCGTGTCGTCGTAGGTGATCTGACGGACAGGATTCGTCCTTGTTGCAGAGAACAGGGTGCCGCCAACGCAGGGTGCCATGCCCAACTCAGGGTGCCGTGGTCGGCACCCAATCGGATTGTCATCCTATCCTTGAGTTCAGGCACGACGGAGCAGTAGGCCCATTTTCGTGTAGCGGATGTAGCTCCGCCGCCCTGCGGTGTGGCGTTTCTGTCGGCGGCATCGCACGTTGCGGCGTGCCACGTGGTCTCCCGGTTCCGCCGGTTTTTGGGCCGCCACCAGCCTTCACAGGCTTATAACCTTGACCTGACTGTCCGATGTTGTATATTAATAGTGGGTGTTCTCGGAGGTCGTGCTCCGGGAAGCCGAGTGTTTGATGAGTTGGTGCCAGTTCTGACGGCCAGAAGTCGATGACGCAGTCAACATGCTAGCTTCGGATTGGAAAGCTGGACGACGGCCAGCTCCGACGGCATGTGTCGGCCGAAAGACTTCGTGGCCGTTGCGTGTTTTTACGGGTCCCTAAGCGGGTCAGCCCGGCGATTCTTCGTTTTTGACGGAGGTCTGATCTGAAAGTCACACTACCGGACGGCGACGTGCTCGAGATGCCCGAGGGTGCCACCACGCATGACGTGGCGGCGAAGATCGGTCCCGGTCTGGCCAGATCGGCCGTGGCCGGGAAGATTCTTGACGGCGATGACGAGCACATTCTCGATCTGCACCGCCCCCTGCCGGGCGATTGCCGCCTGAACATCCTCACCAGGTCGGACGACGACCCCGACGCCCTTAGTGTTTTGCGTCACAGCGCCGCCCACGTGATGGCCGAGGCCGTCTGCAAGCTGTTTCCCGATACGAAGCTGGTATACGGTCCCTCGTTGGAGGACGGGTTCTACTACGATATCGACCTGCCGGTCTCGATCACCCCGGACGATTTTCCGCGCATCGAGCAGGAGATGCAGCGCATCGTCAAGGAGGATCGCAAGTTCCGCCGGGTGGACATGAGCCGGGCGGCGGGCATGGCCAAGCTGGCCGCAGAGGGCAGCCGATACAAACTCGACAACGCCGAGCGGGCAAAAGGCGACACGCTCAGCTTTTACATCACCGGCGAAGACGCCCAGACCGGTTTTCAGGACCTGTGTCGTGGGCCTCACGTGCCTTCAACCGGCGTGATCAAGGCCTTCAAGGTGAAAGGCGTCAGCCGGTCGTACTACCGAGGGGATATGACCGACCAGCCGCTGCAGCGGATCCACGGCACCGCGTTCTTCAAGAAAGAGTCGCTGAAGGACTACCTCGAGCGGGTGGAGCAGGCCAAGGCTCGCGATCATCGTGTGCTGGGCAAGGAGCTGGGGCTTTTCCATGTCGACGAGATGGTGGGGCAGGGACTGATCTTGTGGACCCCGGCCGGGGCGGTCGTGCGCAAAGAGCTTGAGACCTTCATCTCCAAAGAGCTGCGCCGGCAAGGATATGACGAGGTATTTACGCCTCACATCGGCAAGCTCGACCTGTTCAGAGCAAGCGGCCACTTCCCGTACTACAAGGCATCGCAATACCCTCCGTCACCGATCGTTCGGGACGAAGCCAAGCCTCTGATTGACTATCTGGTGAAGTGCCGGTCGGGCAGGGAGGATTGGGACGAGGCGCGGGAACGAGATCTCGTTCGTCGAGCGGGCATTCGTGAGGATGCCTATCCGTGGTCAGACAAGGACATCTCCAGACGTGTGCTGCTGGCTAGGCAGATGAGCCTGGGCGGGATGGAAGGGTGTAGCTGCGCGGAGATCGCCAACAAGATCGACCGTGACGAGGTCGAAGGCTACCTGCTCAAGCCGATGAATTGCCCCCACCACATTAAGATATACTCATCCCGGCCACACAGCTACCGCGATTTGCCGGTCCGGCTGGCTGAGTTCGGCACGGTCTACCGCTGGGAGCAGTCTGGTGAGCTGAGCGGCATGATTCGCGTGCGCGGCTTCACCCAGGACGACGCCCACCTGTTCTGCACGCCCGGGCAGGTGGCCGCGGAGCTGCTCGGATGCCTCGAACTGGTGAACATCATTTTCACCACGCTTGGAATGGAAAACTACCGGGTACGTCTGGGTCTTCGCGGTCCGGATTCGGACAAGTATGTGGGTGAGCCGGCCGACTGGGACAAGGCGGAGCAGGCCTGCCGCCAGGCAGCCCGGTCGTTGGGTGTCCCTTTCAGCGAGGAAGTGGACGAAGCCGCCTTCTACGGCCCCAAGGTCGACTTCATCACCAAGGACTGTATTGGGCGGAGCTGGCAGCTTGGGACCGTGCAGGTGGACTACAACCTTCCTGAGCGGTTTGATCTGACCTACATTGGTCGGGACAATCGTCCTCATCGGCCGATCATGATCCATCGCGCTCCGTTCGGCAGCATGGAGCGTTTCGTCGGGGTTCTGATCGAGCATTTCGCCGGGGCTTTTCCGCTGTGGTTGTCCCCGGTGCAGGCCGCAGTTGCCACGGTTAGCGAGAAGAGCGCCGATTACGGACGCCGCGTGTTCCGGACGCTCAAGCAAGCGGGTTTGAGGGCGGAGCTGGATGTTTCGGACGAAAAGATCGGCCCAAAGAAGCACCGGCTGCGGGCGTCGAAGGTCAATTACATTCTCGTGGTCGGGGAGACGGAGGCGGCCGACGGTGGCGTCAATGTCAACGACCGCGATGGGCATGGTTACGGAAACATGTCGCTCGAGGCGTTCATCGCCGCCTGCGAGGACGAGATTGGGAGCAAAGCAAGCACCTCAGCCTTCGCGACGCAATTGGTCGCGGGGTAAGCGTTTAGGGTTTTTCGGTTTAGTACAAGGAGGCCACTCATCGCAAAAGCACTCCGCATGAACGATCAGATCCGCATCACGCCGGTACGTTTGATCGACCAGCAGAACGAGCAGCGCGGCATTGTGTCTACCAGGGATGCGCTCAACCAGGCCCGGGAATTGGGACTTGATCTGGTTGAGGTTTCTCCGACGGAGAAACCGCCCGTATGCCGGATCATGGATTACGGCAAGCACAAGTACAACCAGAAGAAGCGCCAGAAGCAAAGCACCGCGCACACCGTCGTTCTTAAGGAAATTCGGCTCAGGCCGAAAACCGACGACCACGATCGAATGATCAAGCTCAACCGGGCCCGCGAGTTCCTCGAGAAAGGCCACAAGGTCCAGTTCACGATGCTCTTCCGAGGTCGCGAGCGGTTCCTGCGCGAGTACGCCAGAGGGAAGTTCCAGGACATCCTCGATCGGTTGGGCGACTCGATCAAGATCGAGCGCCCGCCGGCCAGCGAGGGGCGACGCATGACGATGGTAGTCTCCGCGGCGACGCCGACCAAATCATAGCCCAGGTTGGGTAGGCAGGTTGGGTAGGGCAGGTTCCGCGCGGGTGGGCCTGGATGCACCGCGGTGCGATAACCGTTCGGCTGGCAAAGGTGGGGATCGGAGTTGGCGGTTCACCTCAAACGCCGCTGATACCTGGGTCAAAAAGATTTGCGTCCGAGAATACCGCGTCCAGCAGTGAATAGAGCGGCATAATCGGCCCGGGGACGATTTCTGGCGGCGCGGTCCAGGTATCGATTCCTGTTAGCCGCACAGGTCGGGCTCGGCCCGACATCAGCGGAGTGGATGACGTTCCGTCGGGCAAAGCCCGACCTACCTGTCTGGCGAGCTACGAAGATGTGAACGACGCCGAGCGCTTGCCCATCGACCCCACGCGGGGTGCCACTGGCAGCTTGGCTGCCAGTGTGTCTGTGTGCACAATGGTTCCGGGCACGGGCGGACCTGGCACAGCCAGCTTGCTGGCCACCCGTGGCACGCGGCGAAAGAGAGGCAAGCCGCGTCCACGAGCGAGACCTGCCTGCCGGCAGGCAGGTGAGCCGGTTCGAGACGCAGATTCCGACGACCCCCAAGAACCTCAAAGAAAGTCCTTGATGGACGTGCCGGGGAAGTGGATTGATCGCGCTGCCCAACACCGCGCTTTGGACAAGCTGATCCTCGACCTCAACGGCTCGGTGAGCGAGACCTACGGGCGCCGGCAACGGCTTGGGCATCAACTGCGGCGCGGAGCGCCGTCAGCCGCGTGACATGGTTATGCGGTGCGCCGCCGCTTGGCGATCATCTCGCGGATCTTTGGCACCAGGTCGACAGGGACTTGCATTGCGGTGTTCGTGGTCGACTCGAATGCCGCTTCATCCTCGGCCACCGCTTCCGGGTCAGTTTGCCGCTCGTAGTGTTCGAGTACTCTGCGAACACGCTCTTCATCCCACCCAGGTGGGTAGTTTCCACTCTTGCTCATCGTTTCTTCCTCCGGCGCCTTAGCAGTGAGTGCTTCGCCTTGGGCCCGAGCTCGTAGGCCGTGATAACAAATACGGACTCGGGCTTTGGATCGGGGACGTATACCACGCGCAGATATCGCCCACTGCGCGTTGGGCCGAGGGCGATTCTGGAGCCTTCGGCTCCGATTCGGTCTTCCAACGGTCGCTCCAGCACGTCCGCAACCTCGTCTTCGGACACGCCGTGCTTGTACAAGTGTGGCTGCCCCGTCTCAGCATCTCGGTAAAACCGCAGCTCCATCGCCCAATGTTACCAAGTAGCTGCGACCGTTGCTACTCACGTCACCTGCCCATCCGTATAACGCCCAACGTAACCTGCCGTGCATTGCCCGACGCTGAAAGCGGGCGGCCGGGCGAAACAGAGGGAAGCCGCGTCCACGAGCGAGACCTGCCGGCCGGCCGGCAGGTGGCCCGGTTCGAGACCAAGATTCTGACGAGCCTAAAAGAACCTGAAGTCCTCGATGCACGCGCCGTTGAAGTGGATTGATCGCGCTGGCCAACGCCGCTCCCTGGACAAGCTGGCGCTCGACCTGAACAGCTCGGTGAGGCAGACCTACGGACGCCGGGAACGCGCTGCCGATCAGCGGCGGCGCGAAGCGCCGTGCGCTGCATCGATTTGTTGGGCGGACCCCGGCCACGGTACCGATGGTCAGGTGAGACTCGAGTAACCACACGTTCTGAGCTGTCGGCGGATGTCCGCCAAGCGTTGCTCATGTCTTCGAACCTTGTCCTCGAAGATCTCGATCTGATCTCTCTGTTCCGGAGAGTGCTCCCTCCATGTCTGCAGTTGCTCCCAGCTTGTGTTCAGTTGGAATCTCGTGCTCCTCTCTTCGCTGAGAAGCTCCTCGATTGCGTTATCCGATGGTTTCTCAACCTCGGATACGAGTGCGTTGACCGTCTGCTGCCGGTTCCGAAGCCCGCGAAGTTCTCGAACGACAGCATCCGGATCTCCGTCCCATACGAGATACTTTTTTTCTGCTAGCAAGGGTAGTTCCTGCAACAAGTCGTGAGGCATGCCAGCCACGAGAGGCAAGACCATAGTGTTAGCTCCGCTAGTCTCAAGATGCAGGGCTGATTGCAACTCCTTGCTGGCCCACCGCTTTCCTGCCAGATGTTCGCTGACGACAACGACTATGTAGCGCGAAGATGCCAATCCCGCCTGGATCGCCTGGACGATGCTCTGCCCCCACCCGATTTCGACTTCGTCATACCAACACCGAATGCCGGCTTGCTCAAGGGATCGAAACAGCGGCCCCGCGATGTTCTCTTTGTCCTCGCTGGCGTGACAAAGGAACACCTCCCAATCCCCAGGGGCTAGCTTCTCGAATCCGACAGCTACGAATCGGAGGTACGGTCCGCCGGCCTCCATGATGGCATCAGCGAGTTGAGACGCCGGATGGCGAAGGACCGCCTGTCTCTCGCGAAACGCCTCGTACTCGGACAGCGGAACCTCCGCGTAGAGTACATGGAAGTCGTCGTTGAAGTGGTTCGTTGCCGGGTAGATGTCAAACGCCGCCTCCTGAAGAAGTCCCCGTGCTTCTTCGAGACCACGAGCCCCGAGAAGGCGTTGTGCATTGACAAAGAGCTCGCTTCTCTCCTGCTCCGAGATCGGAGGACCCTCAATCGCAAAGTCCTGAGTGCCAGTCCCATGGTGCAAGATTACGGTACGCATCTTCAGTTTCGCTCCTGGGCCGCCCAACGTCAAGCATCAGCAGCACGCGGTAGCGTCTGCTGCATGCGTCTGTTGGGCCTACTTGTGGTAGTACTCCACAATCTCGGCAAGCCGAACGAAGAGTTCCTCTTGCTCCACCGCACTCATCTTCATAACCGGTTGAGTCGGGTCGTTTAACGCCTGGAATCTGGCGAGGTTCTCGTCCCGGAGGAATCTAGAGGGTTTCACGATCACCGGGACAATTTTCGTGCCCTCATCTTCGGCAGCTGCCAGAAGAGGTGGCAGTTCGTTCTCTACGATGAAGTCGGAAGCAAGGAAGTCGGCACTGATCAAGAGAATGGCAACCTTGGCGGAGCCGAGTGCGGCGCTGATGCGATCTTCCCATCTATCACCAGCCTTCATTTGCGTATCGACCCACAAGTCGATCACCCCCTGCTTCTCGAGGGGCTTCAGGTGAACGAGTATGCGTTCGAGAATACCTGAGTCGGCGTGACTGTAGCTGATGAAGACTCGGTTGCGGGTGGCCTCCTCCTGTGCCGCGTCTGACCTTAGCGGCATGTAAGGACCGGTTGGGGCCTTCAGTCCTTCCTCTATCATCGTGGTGATAGACGCAACGAGCGCAGACCGGAGGTCCTTTACCAGGCGACTACGGTCATACAGAATCATTCGGAAGTGCCGCACGTCGAAAGGCGAGCTGTGGAGGTCCTGCGTGATGATGATGGCCGGCTTCCCCATAGTGTGGGCGAGACCAAGTTCGTACATAACGTTTGGATTAGTGTCGGAAAGATCCGCAATGAGAAGATCAGCGCTCCGTATGGCCTCAATGATTTGGTCGGTAATGCGACCGGGCATCGCAATCTCGTCCGCACGCCAGCACTTGATCCTCTTCGCTAGTTTCTCTGCCGCTGCCTGAGCCGCATCCCTGACCGACAGGTAGACATCATCGAAGTCCTCCCGAAACGGCATGAGGACGAACATGTTGTACTGATCCCTGCGTGTCTCGCCTTGGTCGGTCATGCGTGTGTCCTCAACTTCCAGGCCCAAAAGTAATTAGCTTGATCCGCATAACATGCGGAACTTTGTTCTCCTCTCTGCATGACACGCCTCTGGATCGTGTGCCAGAGGCGCGCTTAGGCTGGGTGGCCCACCTCCTCTGGAGGTGGGGGAGGCGATGATCGTCGCGGATAGCATCACTATTCTTGTATGCTCCGCTGTGCGAACCAGATGGGCTGCGAAACCGAGCGTATGCCATCGTCTCCCCCATGTCCAAAGGACATGGGCCACCCGGCCGCTTGTTAGAGCATTTCAGGCACATATTCCCCTGGAATCCATTGCTCTGATCCATAACGTGTATAGCATCCTGCATCATACAGAAACTGAGCAGGATTTTCCGCTATACGATCCAGGAATTCAGAAAGGGTATTCCCGTAGGGCTCATCGTCGCCACCATCATGATCCCAGTAGTATACTTTACCTTGCCAAGAGACGAAGTAGTTGCCGGAGGCGATGATCTCTCCGAAGGCGATACCGTGCTTCTGAAACTCCCACATGTCATTCTCATCCATCTCCTCGAACCGCTCGCACCACTCGGCGTTGCGCTCCTCGAGTTCATCAATCTGGTAGAACATAATACCCGCGTCGTCCCCACCCACGTACAGAACCATCCCATTGTGCTGCGAATACAGAGACTCGAACTGCTCACTCCCTTCTCCCAGCTTCGTACGCAGCGCGGCGATGTCCTCCTTACTGGCAGGAGCGCCGAGTTCATGTTCCACTCGGACATCACGCTCCAGCTTTGAATCAGAGGAACCCGGTTTGTAACAGCGAAACCCCGGTGAAGCATCGCGGAGATGGTCCAAGAACTTTTGCATGGTGTTTTCCCTTCTTTGCGCTAACAGTAATTAGCTTGATCCGCATAACATGCGGAACTTTGGTTTCCTGTCCGCATAACACGCCTCTCGATCGTCTGGCAGAGGCGCGCTAAGCCGTTTATCGTGTGTAGGTTACGCTCTGTCTCGCGGTTTATCACGGCATTTTATCCGGATCGGCATCACAACCTGCCTCGCTGGATTGCCGGAAAGCCCGTCGATCGGACTTAAGAGCGTGTATAAGAAATCTCTTTCCGAGCCGCGCCCGTGAGGAAGCGGGATTGCACCCGTTTGCTGCATCGCCGGAAACCGCTCCCTTACGGTCGCGGCTCGGTTTGTCGTGGCTCGGGGGAACCCGCTCCCTTACGGTCGCGGCTCGGTTTGTCGCGGCTCGGGGGAACCCGCTCCCTTACGGTCGCGGCTCGGTTTGTCGCAACGCTTCTCAAACAACCTGCAAGACCGACCGTGTTCCGGTTGGAGGGGCTTTGCCGCACAGGTCAAACTCCCGCCAGCAAAAGGGCTTGGTCATCCGCCGTTGGATGACATTTTGGGAGCATAATGTGCAGCGGTGGCCGCTGCAACGCCGGTGTGCCGCGGTCGCACATCAGCTTTCGTCTTGCCGTTCCCTATTGCAACGGTCCAAGTGTGTTTCTATTGTCAAGGTTGGTGTCGCCATCCAGCTCGGCTGCTTGGCTGACGTGGTTGATTTATTAAATCCACAATGGAAGGTTGAATACGATGGGTTACACAGATCTGGTCCCGCCGCACGGTGGTCGTCTAGTTGATCGAACCGGCGCGAAGGAAGAACCGGCGGAGGGGCGTGTAGCCGTCCGTCTGACGCAGCGTGAGCAGTGCGATCTGGAGATGATCGCCACAGGGGCCATGAGCCCGCTCGAAGGGTTCATGGGCGAGGCCGATTACCACAGCGTCTGCGACAACATGACGCTGCAGGACGGTACGGTCTGGCCGATTCCGGTGACGTGCGCGGTGGAGAACACTGCGGCGGAGAGAATCAAAGTTGGGGATCGTGTGATATTGACTGATGACCGGGATCGGCTGCTGGGGTACATCGACGTCCGCGAGAAGTACACGCAGGACAAGAAAAAGCAGGCAATTAAGGGTTATGGGACGGAAGACCCGGCCCACCCCGGCGTCAAGGTGATCATGGACGAGGGCGACGTTTGCTTGGCCGGGCCGATCGACATCGTGACGCCGCGCCACGGCCCGATGTTCGTCGAACACCGGCTGACCCCGGTCCAGACGCGGGCCGAGTTCGAGAAGCGCGGCTGGAAGACGATCGTTGCGTTTCAGACCCGCAACCCGATCCACCGGGCGCACGAGTATTTGACCAAATGCGCCCAGGAGATCGTGGACGGCTTGCTCATTCATCCGCTGATGGGGGCTACAAAGGAGGGCGACATCCCCGCCGAGGTGCGAATGGAATGCTACGAGGTCCTGATCAGCAACTACTATCATCCCGATCACACGATGTTGTCGATCATGCCGGCTGCCATGCGCTACGCCGGTCCGCGCGAGGCAATCCTGCACGGGATCTACCGCCAGAACTACGGCTGCAGCCACTTCATTGTCGGCCGTGATCACGCCGGGGTGGGGGACTACTACGGCACCTACGACGCCCAGAAGATATACGAGGACCTGCCTGGTGACGGCCTGAAGATCACGACGTTGAATTTCGAACATGCCGCCTGGTCGAAAAAGGCCGGCGGCATGGTCAGCGGCAAGACCTTCCCAAGAATCGAGGGTGACCAGATCTTCCTTTCGGGCACCAAGGTGCGCGAGTTGCTGACCAAGGGCGAGCGCCCGCCGGTCGAGTTCACCCGTCCGGAAATCGCCGACATTCTGATCCGCGCCATGAAGGGTTGAGCGGCGCCGGGTGTTGGCGTTGGGTGCCATGCCCAAGCCGAAGGCGCGGGCATGTTGACATTGGATGTACGCCTGTAATCAGACCCGCGCGCTGCATGGCCGCGCTGTGCTTGGCCATGGCACCAGGTGTTGGACCGTGGCACGCGGCATCCGGTGTCGGGCCGTGGCATGCGGCGCAGATTGTATCTTTTTCGAGGATTCGATGTGAGCACGACATCCGTAACCGCCGGTGAGGCGAAGAAGCAGGACGCTCCCCGGGAGGTGGTAGACGCGATCGCACGAATGCAATCGCCGATCATGGTGACCCACGTCGTGCCGGACGCCGATGCCCTGGGTTCCATGTTCTCCTTAGCCAACGCCCATCGGGGCGACGGAGGTGCGCCGAAGGTCGCGTTGCCTGAAGGCTCCCTCTCGCAGCGGCTGGGGTTTCTGCTTGATTGGGCGAAGGTCGATATTGCGACGGATGACGACTTCACCGCCGCCGACGGGTTTGTGGCGCTGGACACGGCCAAGAAGCCCCGGTGCAACGTGGGCCCAACGCTGAAGGATTCGGATTGGTCGGCCGGTAGGCCGGTGGTCAACATCGACCACCACGACACCAACACGTGCTTCGGGGACGTGAATTGGGTCGACGCGGAGGCGGGCAGCACGGCTGAACTCATTTACCGGCTTCTGATCGCCTCCGGTCGGTCGATCGAGCCGGTGACGGCCTCCATGCTGTACGCCGGCATCCTGACCGATACGCTTGGCTTCTCACTGCCGACGACCTCAGCCGGCACGCTCCATACGGCGGGGGAGCTGGTTCGGCTGGGCGCGGACGTGCGCGATCTTGGCGAGCGTCTCTGCCGGGCCCAGACGCGCAGCGAATTCGACCTGCTGCGCACCATCTACGCCAACACGCGAGTGGTCGCCGCCGGCCAGGTCGCCTACAGCACCGCCGGTTACGATGACATCGTCGGCGCCGGCTGCACGGCAGCGGACATAGACGATCAGGTCTGCGTCCCGCGCTCACTGCAAGGCGTCCGTCTGTCGCTCCTTCTGACGGAGGGCAATAAAGGCAAAACGCGCGTCAACTTCCGCGGCGAGGGGAACGTTGAGGTTCTTGAACTGGCTAAAAAGTTCAACGGCGGCGGGCACAAGCAGGCGGCCGGTGCCGTGCTCGACTGCTCGCTTGATGAGGCCATTGACACGGTGGTTAACGCCGCGATCGAGCACATCAAGAAGTTTTGATTGTTGATTGTCGATTGTCGGAGGTTGAATGTACGATTCCCCGAGTCGCGGGCTTTAGCCCGCGCGACTCTCGAGGTTAAAGCGGGTGTCTCATCCGCGAAATCGCACAGGTTAAAGCCTGTGGCTCGGTTGATTGATCGTGACCATGATTGAGAAGGTGGCTATCATTGGGCTGGATTGCTTCGAGCCGTCGCTCTGTTTTGATAGGTGGGTGGACGACCTGCCGACGATCAAACGGTTGATGCAGTCCGGCACGTACGGCCGTTTGACCAGTTGCATGCCGCCGGTGACGGTGCCCGCCTGGAGCTGCATGGCCGCGAGCAAGGATCCGGGCACACTCGGCATCTATGGGTTTCACGACCGTAAGGACCGTTCATATGATCAAATGACCATCTGCACGTCGCTGCGCGTCAAGGAGCCGCGGCTATGGGACATTATGACCGCGCACAACAGGCCGTCGATCGTTGTGGGCGTTCCGGGCACGTTTCCCATCACGCGGCCGATCAAGGGGCAGATGATCACGGGCTTCTTGACTCCCGGGACGAAGGACCCACGAATAACGTACACCCACCCGCCGGGCCTGCGGATGCAAATCCCGAAGCTCGTGGACGAGTACCTGGTCGACGTCCACATGGGCAAAGACGTCGACAAACGCACGATTCTCAAGCAGATCTATGTGATGACCGAGCGGCGCTTCACAGTTGTACGCCATCTGATGCAGAATAACCCGTGGGACCTGATGTTCATGGTTGAGATGGGCCCGGACCGTATCCACCACGGGTTTTGGAGATACATGGACCCGGCGCATCGCCTGTATTCGCCGGGCCATGAATTCGAAAACGCAATCTACGAATATTACAAATACATAGATCGCGAAATCGAGCAGACACTGGAGTGTATGGCTCTGGATAGGACCGCCGTCTGGCTGGTCAGCGACCACGGAGCCAAGGCGCTTTACGGCGGGATACTGATCAATCAATGGTTGATGAACGAGGGTTTCCTGCATTTCAAGCAGACGCCGGCACCGGGGCGGAAGTTCAATGCCGAGGACGTTGACTGGACGAAAACGAAAGCCTGGGCCACGCCGGGGTATTACGGGCAGGTTTTCGTCAATCTCAAAGGTCGCGAACCGCAAGGCGTCGTGGATCCCGCGGATCACCAGGCAGTCCGCAACGATTTGCTGACTCGCTTGGAGGCCATGGCGGATGACCAGGGCAACCCGCTCGGCAACAAGTGCTACAAGCCGGATGAAATCTACCGCACGTGCAAAAACGTCGCCCCGGATCTGATCGTCATCTTCGGCGACCTGCGGTGGCGGTGTTCCGGTTGGGTGGGCGGCGATTCGATCTACGTCTTTGACGACCAAGCCAATGCCGAAGATGCCAACCACGCGCAGGAAGGTATGTACTTGTGCGCCCACGCATCGCTCGAGACCCGTGGCCGGGCGGACAACGCCACGCTGTACGACGTTGCGCCCACCATACTGCGGCAACTGGGCGAGGACGTTCCAGCCGATATGCAGGGTCGCGTACTGTCTTAGTGCCTATCCCAAAATTGTGGGACAGGTTTTCTAACCTGTCATTAGACCGGCTGGAAAGCCGGTCCCACAGGGTTTTCGGATAGGCTCTTAGCCCGCCGCGAACCCCCGAGCACGAAAATGTGTGGGGGACGGACGCGGTGCGGGATGACGGGTTCGGCGGTGTCCGTCCACCACCCTTCGCTGCGCGAAGAATGATTCCATGAAAGAGGGTTCTCCTGCAGAATTCGTTGGACGGCGTATCCGCGGTGGATCGCCAAAACAGAATCCTTTTCGCAGGAGAACCCAAAAATGTTGTTTGTTGGAATCGACCAGCACAAGCGTCATTTGACCATCTGTGTCCGGGATGAGCAAGGGGATATTGTCGTGCGGCGACAGGTCA
>Ga0114922_10002494_pt1 | contig 17268 bp, 10 predicted proteins | sample AartaG_FD_100975 | JGI IMG/M metagenome (GOLD analysis project Ga0114922, IMG submission 100975) | Deep subsurface microbial communities from Aarhus Bay to uncover new lineages of life (NeLLi) - Aarhus_00045 metaG | ecosystem: Environmental > Aquatic > Marine > Oceanic > Sediment | place...
TCACCACATTGGTAAGATAGGTAAAATAGTCGACCCTTGAAAATAAAGGACTTATGAAAATGACGTCGAATTTTTAAGGGCTAAAAATGCAGGTTCATTGCAAAAATATTGCAACTTTCGAGGTCTGGACTGATCCGGGTTTTTTGTGACTTTCCTAAAACGGTCTGACACTTAGCTGGCAAAGAAGTGATCACCAGATTGAGTCAGATTTCTTTGTCGGGGGCTTATCCTTTGGTTTCTTATCCATGCCACTTTTTTTATACATTGACATGTGATATAACACGCTCCCCGTAGGTTGCAAGTAAATGCTGCTTGGTTTGACACGCTCTGGGAAACCAGTCCATACCCGCTGCCGAGACCCGCTATGCTGTCCTGGGAAATCGTTTAGATCAAGTTCGTCACGTTACGGTCGAACGAAACGCTAAATTTGGCTCAAAGCACCGCAACGAGGTGGAAATCTGGGGCAATTGCCATGTCAAGCCGGGCGCCTTGATCCGGTTTTTCACCATTCGAGGTGATAATCGCTTTATTATCAATCGTGGCTACGGCTCGTTTATGCTGGCCAATTCCCACAAACACTATAAGAGCCTATTTAACGGACCCGCAACGAGGATGGGCGGTACTGCGGTGGCTGCCGGGGACATCAATAACGATGGTGCCCCGGACCTGGTTATCGGTAATGGTCAGGGACGACTATCAGTCATCCTTAACGATACGCTCACGGCCCGAAAACCCATTGAACACCCCACCCGTGAGATCGCCATTCTGCAGGATACCCACGTTCTTGTCGTCCGCGTGCTGGGATCCAAAGGAACCGTCAATGCCAGAGTAAAACTCTTAGACGCATCCGGTCGTCTTGTCGCCCGGCGTGATCTAGGACAAAATATCGCCACAGGCTGCTGTGGCCCGAACAAAGTCTGCATGGCGGTTCGAAAGCCGGATATCTATACCGTAACCGTGGAATATACTGATGGATTGATACGTTCACAAGACGTCGATTTAAAGACCCAGTCGAATCTTTTAATCAATATCGATCGCGGCGAGAAGGATGAAGACGATGCCTGGTAATCGCCGGGACTTGTATACTCGTTTTCATTTTGAATATTTACAATTTTGAAAGGGATAGTTTAGCCCGGATTTCCCAAATAAATCCTTGCAAAAAAGTAAAGATTTGATAGTATAGGGCCTGTAGATGCTGTTTAAACGGTATCAAGACAAAGATATAATCCGTTATCGATTGGATATGACTAATGCTAATTATCGCTGAAAAACCTGACTTGATGAACACTATAACAATCAAGGTCTGGCTCAAGCAGAGACTTCAGGCAGTCTGGGACCTGCAAATCTGGTCTTTCGTATGAATTTGCATGAAAACTGCCTCGGAAAGGAGAAATCTTGATTGCTCAAGTTGAATTTGGTAAAATTATTGGCATCGAAAGGATTGAATTATGTTTTGTAAACGCTTACATGGGAAATCTCGGCTACGTATAGGTGCCAAACGTAAGGTAGAAAAAATCATGACTCGGATTATTAAGATTCTGGCCGTAATTTTAATGCTCTCAAACAATGTAAAAGCAGAAACAATAGGTGTATTTTATAACCAGTCCATTCCACAGTTTGAGTTTGCAGCTTCTGATATAAAGGAAGCATTAAAAAATAAAAAAAATGAGGTAGATCTGCTTCCAATTGCAGAGCTTTCTTCAAACTATAAAAACCAAAAAATTGTAATTGCTTTAAAATCGAATGATTCGGCTATTAAGCTTTTAAACCAAGAGGGTGGCAATAGCATCACTATTGCTGAACTGGGCAAACAGGCTTATGCACTGAGGATTAGCGAAGGGAAGCAGCCAGGATACTGGGCATTCGGTGGCGATATTGCCGGGGGTATGTATGGAGGATTGCAAATTGCCGAAACTATCTCTTTCGGTAAATTGAGCACCCTGGAAGACGAAGAACAAAAACCATACATCGAAAGAAGAGGAATAAAGTTTAACATCCCGCTTGATAAAAGAGTTCCAAGTTTCGATAGCGATGGCGATCAGGACAAAAGCAACATTAAAGATATGTGGGATATGGCATTCTGGGAAGAATACCTCGATGATCTCGCCAGGCATCGGTACAACACCTTGTCGTATTGGATTAAGCATCCTTTTACAGCCATGATAAAGCTGGAAGAGTACCCCGATGTGGAAGTGCATGATGTCATTGATGGATACGGAAATTTTGTAAAGAAAATAAGCATCGATGAAAAAATTGCATTCTGGCAAAAGGTCATGCAGCATGCTCATGACAGGTCTATTGAAATCTTTTATATCACCTGGAATATTTATGTGAATACTGCCCAAGGTAAGTATGGTATTACCAATGAACCCACAAATGAGAACACCATTGCGTATATACGAAAATGCGTTACGCAATTTCTTAAAACCTATCCTTATGTTAATGGTATTGGTGTTACAGCCGGCGAACACATGCCCAACATGACATTTAGCGAACGAGAGAAATGGCTTTGGGAGACCTATGGCTTAGGTATTATGGATTTAAAGAAAGAACAGCCCGATCGCCGAATCAGATTCATTCACAGGCACTGGTATTCTTCCTGCAGTGATATTATGAATCATTTTAAGGATTACGATGGCACCTTTGATTTTAGTTTCAAATATGCCAAAGCCCACATGTATTCAAGTCCACATATTGTGTTCGAAGACTTTTTGTTAGACGAAATGCCAGAAGGGATACAAAGTTGGTGGAATGTTAGAAACGACGATATTTTTTATACCCGCTGGGGCGATCCGGAATTTACACGGGAGTTCATCTTAAATTTCGACAAGCGAAAAACAGCAGGCTACCTCATGGGTTCCGACGGTTATACCTGGGGAAGAGTATATGTGGATAAGAATCCTGAATTCCTTGGCAAACCGGAAATAAAAAAGCATTGGTACAATTTTATGCTTTGGGGACGCTTAGGTTATAATCCTGATATATCGACAGACCTATTTAAAAACCACATCAAACTTCACTTTCCCGAAGCTTCAGCGGACAATCTGTACGAAGCCTGGAAAACCGCTTCGAAAATAATCCCCCAGGCTACTCGCTTTTTCTGGAGAGATTGGGATGTATGGTGGTATCCCGAGGCCTGCAAGGCCGGCAAATTCATGACCGTAAAAGATTTTATGGCAGGAAATACGATGGAGGGGAGCGGCATACTGAATATTTCAGATTTTGGTAACAAAGTAAACAGCAATGAAGAGATAACAGGTCTCACCCCTTTTGATGTTGCCAATCATTTAGAAGAATATGCAAAGCAAGCCCTCGAACTTATCAACAAAGTAGAACCTGGCGCCAACACGGAATTGCAGCTTACCAAAAATGATATTCTTGCCATGACTCACCTGGGTCGTTATTACAGTGAAAAAATTAGAGGGGCGACCAACCTCCATTTGTTCACCATTACTGACGAGGCAACCTATCATAAGAAAAGCATCCAAAGTCTCGAACAGGCCTTAGAGCATTGGAAAGATTATGTGAAGATAATGGGCGCTCAATACCATGAACGGACCTATGCCCGCACCGGAAAGTTGGATTGGGATGAACTCACCAAAGAAGTAGAATATGATATAGAAATCGCTCGAACCATCGAAAAGTTCAAGATCGTAATCGACGTAGAAAACATTAAAGATGGGGACGAGTTTCCGAAGGATACCGATTTGGACGTAAAGGCAGAAATCAATTCCACATTTGACATTAGTCGTGTTAGTCTGTTGATAAATGGAGAAGTGGTTGGAGGCCACAGGAATAAACCTTTCGTCTGGAGCTCAGATAAGTATTCACAATTAAGAAATATGAACTCAGGTACCTATGTGCTTGAATTCAGAGCATCAGACAAAGCTGGAAACAAGGTGGAGAAATACATTCAAATAACAATTAAATAATGAAAAACAAACTTGTACCATTATTCAGCACGCAACTCGTGTAGTGATCAATAAATTGGAATGGATGATTAATCAACTTTTCAAAGGGAGATATTATGATTTACAATTTTGAAAGGGATAGTTTAGTTATGAAATTCTCAGGACTTATTTTCATTTTGACTTGTTTTTGCTTCAGCTCCGGGGTTTGGGCCCAAGCCCGTCCAGCTTATGAAACGGAGGTATGGCCTACAACACGCACCCTGATTTGGGCCCATCCGGGAGAAACCGGCGCTCTTAATGACCCGAAAAACTGGCGATTGGAAAACGGCGATCCCGTGAACACAGCCCCTGATAGAGAAACGGATATCATATTGCCGGCCTCTGAGAAGGCTTATCGGGTTAATGCTCCAAATCAGCATGTTCGTCATGTAACGGCTGAACGAGGGGGTATGCTTATTGGTAAGCATCGCGGCGAGACCGAGGTGTGGGGGAATTTATGGGTCAAACCCGGAGCACGGGCTTATTATGTGGCCATACGGGGCCCAAAACATACCTTCTTCCGTATTGATGAGTCCAAGTTGCCTAGTGAGTCTCACAAGGTGCCCTATGGCCATACGGGAGCCGGCGCCAATTCCATGGAAAACAGAACGCAGGTCGCACACAAATTGCAAGTGTGCAAATATGGTGATGCCTCGGTTGAGTTTATAGGAAAATTTGGAGTCTCAGATGAATTGATGGTTCAGTATGGACGTATGATCATCAATGGTGACGTACGTTGGAGTGGGGTGACCGGTAAGGGGGCTCTTGAAATTTATAATGGTGCGACCGTGGAACTCCAGAGCGGGGCAACAATAGGTCCGCTGACGGGAAGTAATAAAAGAGCACTTTTTAATGTTGTGCTGTATCCTGGTGGACGACTGCAAGGTGGCTCACCGGAGCGTCCCCTTACCTCGAATGCACGCGTGATGCTCGGATTCAGTGATGAACCCTGGGGGCACACGGGTTTATTTGCCTCAGAGGGCAGCCGTATTGAAGTATTCTCACAAGATCCAAAGAAGGCGCGGTTGGTTTTTACCTCACTTACTTCGCAGGCTGATTATTGCGATAGTAAGGGACGACCTCTCGGTAATCCTGAGATAGCAGCCCGTGACAGATTGGGGATCAAGGTACATCTGATTGGCGCCACCCAGTTTGATGGTGTGATGTTTGATTATGTGGCACGCGGGGGTATTTTACTCAAAGATAAAGACCAGTCCCGCCTCTGGAAGAACGTGTCACTGGGAAGCCATAATGCCGGCGATTTTGATACCCTCCTTGCTAAGGCGGAAAGATTGACAGTGGCCGCAAAGCAGGGCTATGATTCAAAGCCGCTTACCAGCAAATCACTCAAAAGTATGGATGCGTATCTGCAAAAATACGATCCCTACAAGCTCTCGTCCTCACCCGCTACAGCAGTTGCGGGAAAAGAACAGAAGGGTATCCAGGAGATGATACCGATTGTCTATAAAAAGTCGGTTGAAGTCACTTTATCCAGCAGCTTACCTGACGCGTCCTTACGCTACACCATTGATGGAAGTTCCCCGGATGAGACTTCGCCGCTTTACAGTGAACCAATCACATTAACCAAAACCACAACATTACGTGTACGTGCTTACAAACGTGGCTTGCCGCCAAGTTCGTATTTTTCTGCGACGTACATTGTAGAGTAAGGAAAAACAATGATCCAAAATTGTGCTATCCAACACCGCGTGTACCTTTATACCCTGTGTACTGTGCTGGCCTTCACTTCATCGAGTTATGCGGTGATTAACGCAGGTTTACAGCCCTTTGATCTTTACCAACAGTATAGTCATGTTTTTGCAGGTAAGGTCACTGCTGTTGATAAAGCACAGCATTCGTTCACACTGTCTGTGGAGCAATCATTTAAGGGCAGCTATAACCGCAGCCAGGAGATAGTCGTCAAGGCGACCGAAACTCAGCATGATGCGTTTAACCGGCGTGCCGGAGATGGGGAACTGGCTCGTGGTGTCCAGGTTGCAGTTTTGATGGGCGGCATAGGTCGTCGATCACAGAATAAGGCCTTATTGTACTTTGGCAAATCATTCTGCATTGGCACAAAGATGAGCGAAACCCAAATCGAATGGTCACGTAGTGATGATGAGGCCGTTGGTATTGATGGCGCCAAGATCTCGACCATGGCGGGCACATGGTATGGTTCAACAAAGCAGTTTATACGCTTGCTCGATGATATTTCACAAGACAGGTCATTTTTCCCCCGCAAAGCCTATGTACGATTTAAAGAGGATATTAGACTCGACACCTTTGACGAAACGCCTGTACATGGTGTGGGGTTATTTGATATCGACCAGGATGGCGATCTTGACATCTATGCCTGTTGCGATGACGGCGACCGCGTTTATCTTCAGATGGAACCTATGGTGTTTGTTAATGCCACCGACTGGGTGGGATTGGATTGTGCCAGCCCCAGTTGTTCTTTTGCTGATGTGAATGCTGACGGAATGGTTGATCTATTGACGGGCGGAGAGATCCGTTTGGCAAGATATCAGGACAATCGACTTCAATTGCAGTACCAGGAGTTGTTGCCCAGCGATATTGCCTTTGAAGTAAAGACCTCTGCCTTTGTGGAACTCAACGGCGACGGCTATCCCGATGTTGTCATGGCAATGAATCAGGGGGGACTCAAGGCCTTCGTAAACCCAGGCAGCAAGGGTGGTTCTTTTATAAACGTGACCAGCCGAATAGGGCTTGATTCCGATGCTTGTGGAGTAAAGGATGTTGGCTTTTTTACGGTGGGCGATTGGAATAATGATGGACATACCGATATCTTCTTTGCGGCCGGGAAAGGGCATATGCTGCTTCAAGAGGCCGGGCGTTATGCACCTATGACTCACAAGATCGCATTTAACTTTATCTCAGGTAGAGATGAGGCCGTAGGACTCACTGGTGCTGGCTGCTTTGTCTCGATCTTCGACACTGGTGCACTTGACCTGGTGGTACCCATTGAAAGTGGTTGGCATGTGATTGAGAATTGTGCAGGGGTACCCGTGGATGTGACAGAGTACGGCAATGAAATCAGTGAAGGATCCTATCTTCATCTCGCTACCCTGACCGAGGATCTGAATATGGATGGGTATGTTGATCTGTACACAATCAGCCGACAAAAAAGTGGGCAGAATCGTTTCATTATCAACCGTGGATACGGCTCTTTTATGCTGGCCTCTTCTCACAAGCATTATGAACACATGTTTAATGGCCCTGCTCATACACGTGGAGGTACGGCTATAGCATCTGGAGATATAAATGGCGATCGCTGTCCGGATTTGCTGATCGGCAATCAACACGGTGAGCTCACTATTATTCTGAATGATACGTTAGAGGTTAGAAAACCGATAGAGCACCCCACGCGTGAAGTGAAGATCCTTCAGGAAACACGCTTGCTGGCTGTAAGGATCATGGGCGCCAAGGGGATAGTGAATGCAAAGGTATTGATAAAAGATGAAAGTGGGAAAACAATTGCACGAAGGGATTTAACACGCAATACCAGCTCAGGTTCCTGCGGCCCGAGTCATGTATACTTTGCACTGCGAAACAGTGGTGTTTATACTCTGGAGGCCACTTATAGTGACGGCCTTGTTCAAAAAAAGTCGGTAGACCTTAAAACCAAAAAATCTTTAAGTGTAAATATCGATCGTGGCAAGGAGGATCCTGATAATGTACAGTGAAACATCGATCGTTGACACCCTTGCTGTGGTACCGATTGTCGTGAATGCCGGGGCAGCGCTTTTCCCGGCTATCATTGCTGCTATTGCTTCGGTTGCTGCGGTCATATTTAAACCAAAAGAACTCTTTAGGATTTGTAAAACAAAACCTTGGATTCCTTTGCTTATAGTCCTTTTGTCTGGGGGAATCTGGGCTTTGGTGGCAGTTTGGCCGGGCGAGTCAAATGAAACAGTATCAAAAAGAAAACATGCAGCCTCTACAGCAACACAAGGTATGCATCATCAGGCAGTTAATATTGACTGGACCAAGATAGCTTTGGCGAGAATTAATAATCAAAAGCAGATGCCTGGTCCAACGGTTGATCCTATACCAGAGCCTTCCAATATCAATACGGATGCGAAAGAATTTATCTTTCGGGCAGGTCCAGAACGGCTTGGGGTTCTAGGTGGCGATCTTACCGGTAAAATGCAGAAGGCATGGCATTATTATCCACGATGGATTGACGAAGATGGTGTGGAGCAGGAAGACACTGAAGCGATGATTTTATCAAGCCCGGCTTTTTATGGCGATCGTGTATATGGGGCATCCTGCCTGCTTGACCCACCTGATAATTACGGTGCTGTATTTTGTCTTAATGCTGTCACTGGAAAGCAGGTTTGGTCTGTAAGCCAGATTAACAACCAGGACATCAAAGGTTTTTTCAGTTCACCTGCAGTTACTTCTGACGGGCGTTACCTTGTTATCGGGCAAGGACTTCATCCAGACAGCAACTGTAATCTTATCTGCATAGACACTGCCAATGGTCAGGTCCATTGGAAACTTCAGGTTTCATTACATATTGAAAGTTCACCGGTGATTGATGGTGATGTTGTTTATGTCGGATGCGGAGCCATAGAAGATCCATCCACACATAAACCCATAAGTCATAAAGGATTTGTACTTGCGGTTCGGATCAGCGATGGTAAAGAATTATGGCGTTTTGATGTAGCTGACCCTGAAAGCTCACCAGTTGTACAGGACGGCATACTTTATATTGGCAGTGGTTTCAATGGTAAAGCCGTAGTTGCCCTGGATCTGAAAGCAGATGATCAGAATCGATTACTCTGGTCAAGACCGACTTCTTATCCTATCACCGGCGCAATCACCCTGGTGGATGAACTGGTTATCGCAGGAGGAGGTAATGGTGACTTTGTATTCCGCGATCCTGATCCTGCAGGTGTAGTATTAGCGATTGATAAAACCACGGGGCAAGTACACTGGGAAACAGAAATGCCCGATGCTGTACTTGGAGCAGTGGCAGCGGGAAAGTACCTTATGTGTCCTGTGGCTAGCGGTCAGGTAATTGCCATCGATTCGAATACAGGTGAAAAAAAGTGGGCTTCAGCAATAAGCGGACATGCACCGGTGCTAGCAGCATGTGCTGTTACCGACCAATATGTATATGCAGTCAGTCAGAATGGTTATCTTGCAAAACTTGAAATTGAATCTGGTGATATAATCGAAAAGGTTTACATAAATTCCATTACTCGACCGGGTGAACAGGGATTGAGTATCAGCTCACCTCTTGTCGTAAATGGCCATTTGTATGTAGGCAGTGAAACCGGCGGTCTGAGATGTTACAGGTGAGGTGGCAATCTATGACAATGACACCAATGATTATCCCTTTGTCAGATGCCAGTGAAGTATCACTTGTTGGTGGCAAGGCAATTAATCTCTACCTTATGGAGAAAGCAGGTTTACCTGTACCAGAGGGATTTGTGGTGACGACGGCAGCTTATGGTCACTCAAAGGACCAGGCAAAGATGTCGGCAGATCTTTCTTCAGGAATCAGAAAAGCTTATAAGGATTTGGGTGAACCAACTGTTGCGGTTCGTTCCTCTGCTACCGCTGAAGATATGGCTGAAGCTTCAATGGCGGGGCAATATGAAACATTTCTTGATATAAAAGGCGCCGATGCCGTTATCGAAGCCGTTGAAAAATGCTGGCAGAGTCTTAATACTGACAGAGTCAAGAAATATCTTGCTGAACAAAATATTGATACCTCAAATGTGGCCGTTGCCGTCATTATACAAAAGCTTGTTCCGGCAGACATATCGGGTGTTTTGTTTACTGCTAATCCGCGTACAGGCGCCTCAGATGAAATGGTTATCGAAGCAGTCTATGGCCTTGGAGAGGGCCTTGTTTCGGGCGAGGTTCAACCAGATATATACAATATTAAAAGTGATAACGATTCAATATTGGATATTCAGACTGCCCATAAGTCAAAGGCTCTGTATGCAGGGAGTGATAAATACCAGCAGGTACCGGAGGATAAATCCAGAAAATCCTGTTTGACCTATACCCAGCTTCAGGAATTAAGAAAAACTGGATTGCAGGCTCAACAGGCCTATGCCTGTCCACTGGACATAGAATGGGCCATAAGCAATCATAAACTATATATGTTACAGGCTCGTCCTGTGACTACCCTTGCAGGGACACAAGCATATTATGCTCTGCTACAGGATACAAAGACATTTCTTGAATCAAAAATATCTGAAGGCAGAGGCCCCTGGGCGAGACACAATCTTAGTGAAACTTTACCTTCGCCAAGTCCTTTGACATGGAGTCTGATACGATCATTCATGTCCGGGACCGGCGGTTTTGGATTCATGCATAAGCATGTGGGATTTAATCCGTCAGATACAATTAAAGACAGTGGTTTTCTTACGCTTATTGCAGGTCAAATATACATGGACCTTTCCCGGGTTACTGAATTGTTTTGTGCTGACTATCCTTATTCATATGATCTGGAATTATTGCGAGATAATCCCGACGCAGCGCAACAACCACCCACGATACCTGATGGCACGTATAAACAACTATCAAAGGCCGGACAACTCGGCCAGAAAGTTACAGAATCTTTGCAAAAGATGGCAATAACACTTGATGAAGATTTTGATAATACATTCGTGCCTTCTGTTAATGCATGGTGCAATGAACAAGAAGAACTTAATCTAAAGAATATGACGGATCAAGAGTTGATCGATCTATGGCACAAACAGCAAAAGGCAGTGCTGGAAGACTTTGGATATATGTTCTTTTTGCCAAGTATGATCGAAGCGCTTGCAGCAGCAGATCTGAAGAATTTTATTTCCCAGAATTTGTGGGATTATGAACCTGATGCTCTATTGCAGAAACTATCGGTCAGTTCTACTGCTGATATTACGCTCCAAGCCAACATAGAACTTCAAAACGTTTCTCGAGATCAGCATTCTTTTGCACAATGGCTTGAAGAGTATGGATACAGAGGTCCGGGTGAATTTGATCTGGCAAGTCCAAGGTGGAATGAACGCCAAAAGGAATTACAGAGTATAATCGAGCAATTGAAAGATGGGCCATCCGTGGAGGATAAACACAGGAAAAGAATAAACGAAGCCCGAGCTTGTCTTAAAGAACTCGAACAACAAATTAGTGTTCCGCAAGCAAAATTGCTGAATGAGAAAACGAATTTATTACAAAGATATATGCGTTTTCGTGAAGACGGCAAGGCAATATTCATTAAAGCGTTGACTCAATTGCGGAACACTGCTCGGGAATTCGGACGACGCCTGAAATTAGACGATGCAGTGTTTTTCTTATACGAAAATGAGCTGCCTGATGCCCTGTTAAAAGGCTTCGTACGGCATGATCATATTGAACGAAGGAGACAGATACTCAAGGCAGGAAAAAGTATTACCCTGCCGCATGTAATCGAAGCTGACGATATACCTTCTCTAGGACAGGCTCAGATAAATAATCAGGCAGATTGCTGGTCTGCTTTTCCGGTAGCATCTGGAATTTGCTCAGGCCCTGCGAGTATTGTACTGGATCCAACCCAGGTAAACGACTTACCTGAAAACTATATACTGGTATGCCCGTCTACAGATCCTGCCTGGACTCCTTTATTCATCAACGCATCGGGATTAATACTTGAACGCGGGGGAGCTTTGTCGCATGGTGCAATAGTTGCAAGGGAAATGGGATTGCCGTCTGTTGTACTTGAAAATGCAACCAAACTTTTTAAAAATGGTGAAATAATATCAATCGATGGTAATAGAGGAAAAGTCTGGCGAAGTGAATATGCCGATTCTGAAAACAGTGAAGTTGATTATATTGCTCCATCACTGCGGCCCCCGGTCATTGGTAAAACCGAACAATTCACTAATCAGTTAGGCCTTGCAGTTGCATTGTTCTGGGGATTACTGCTGGGGCTTATGTATATAATGCCGGAATCATGGTTAAAAGAACCTGTTTACAGCTTGATAGACACGTTGATCTGGCCCTTTGTTAGTGCTGTGGGCATGGTCTGGACAGTGGCTATTACAGGTACATTTTTTGCGATTATCCCTCTCCTTATCCAACGATACTTTGGGGATAATAAAAGACTGTATGAGGCGAAAAAAAGAGCAGCTAATTTATTAAAGCTATCTAATAAACTTGATCAGAAAAGCAGTCGCAGAAAAAATATGTTGGGCTATGCAAGACCAGTAACAATTCGTACTCTTAAGGCATCCATGGCTTCCTTGGCATGGATACTTGGGCCAATGATGCTAATATTTTTATGGATGCCATTAAGATTTGATCCTGCTTCTTGGAATGCTGATGCCGGAGGAATTGTTCCAGTAGTCGTTGAGATTGACGGTGAATATACAAGGCCTGTAACTTGTTCAATTGAAAGTCCTCTGGAGCTGGAACCATTTACACCTGCGATTCAGACACTGCCCCCAATCCGTTCAACTCTGGAGAAACTTAAAAGTGAATGGTTGCAGGCAGATGATCTGTCAAGTTATCCCTGGCAGCTTCAGACCGCCGGTCAGCAAGCCCAGGAAATCCTGCTAAATAGTCTTAATGGTTATTTATCAGCCGGTGTGCCTCCGCAAAAATTAACCTGGATGATACGTGTCAGTGACACTGCCAATGGCAGTTATCCGGTTACTATTAATCTACATGAAAAGCAGAAAATCCAGATAATGCTTACTTTCGGCAACAACAAACCGCCAACACCCAATATTATCAAGGGTGACTGTGCCCCCGTGTATCAGGTTGAAGCTGTCTACCAGCGTCCATTGCAGCAGCGACGCTTCTGGGCACCACTTAAAGCTGTTGGTGGACCTGCGTGGGATTTTGGTTGGTTAGGTGTGTATATATTGAGTTATCTACTAGTCATGCTGATCATAAAAAAACTTTTAAAAATTCCATAATCCTGCAACATATTGAAAGAGCTTGAAATAAAAAGTCAGCGTTCGACTGTAAACGGCGGAGAGAAAGTGTCCGTAGAGTGCAAATAAAAAGTTCTCATAAGCTCTTTCAAAACATAGGCTTAAAAAGCGATTGGACGAACGTCCTGAGGTGCAAAAAGTATAATGCTATAACTCTATAACTATTCGTGAGTTATAATCAGATATGACGAAAAAGTTTGAGGAGAAATAATCAAATTGCTACCATGATAGGCATTATGAAACAAAACTTTGGCTTCTAATTACGATCCATAAGGTACATTGCTCGGAGTACAGTCTACAAAATTAAAAGTGGGACACTAATTGGGTCAGTCGTCACGTGGTAGTGACTTGTTTTTAACTGATTAGTGACTTATCAACCACTTGTAATCCTCGTTTTTGGCCCAAAAACCGCGTTTAAACCTTTGTGTTACAATATGTTACATAACGATTTTCGTTTTCATAGCCCGCAGGTCTCCGACCAACGGCGAACAACTGACAACCACTTATACCTATAACGATCTCGATCAACTGGAAGTAGAATACCACGACGGGCCGGAAGAAGGCGTTTCGATGCGGCTGGGTTCGGATACCTTCTACGCCTACGCCACTCAGGATGGTATTCGGTATAAATATACCGGTGAGAAGGATTCTATAGGCGGATTCAAGGCGTTCATGATGGGACTGCCGACCAAGGCTTCCCGTCCGGTTCTGATCGGGGCATGGGCGCTGCTGGCGGTCGTGGCTTTGGCTCCGGTGCTGATTCAGATTCTGTCCCGGCTACGACGAAATGGTACCTTACCTGCAGGATCCGCAGCGGTTGATCGATTTGATGCAGACGTTAAAGGAACGATTTCCCCAGGCGATGTTTGTCATCGGCGAATTCTGTTTGCAGGATCCCCAATGGCTGCGTAAACACCGGACCGCTTCCCTGGAACATCACCTGTTTCATCAGCTCAGCAACCAGCAAATCGGCACGGCCGACCAATGGCGGCAGATATTCCGGCAAGTGGGCCTGGAGATCCTCGAAGAACAGATCTACGATCTCATCGGCCACGGTTATTTTGCCTTGCGATAATTCCCGATGCCACAATGATTGGGAATGAGGCAATTATAATCACTTAAATTCATATCTGGTTAAAAGTGAACGTCTTTATCTTGGATCGCATTTTTGACAAACTTGCGACAATCCTCCAGGGTTTCAAAGCCAGGGTGTTTTTGCAGCATTAGATCGTGGCTCAGGTCCTGGCCGCCAAAATCAAAGAAGTCAATACCGGGCTGGGCCAGATAGCGTACATTCAGGACGCCTTTGAGGGTTTCGAGTTTACAGCCCAGGATGGCATTCTCATTCCACCACTGGTAATAGGGCTTACCCTCTTTTTTGGCAATATCTTTACCGTAGTTGTTGCTGCCGCCCAGGCTTCGTTTTCCCAGGGGTGGGTAGTAAAATCCATTGATGATCTTTTGCACCGTTTCTTCATCTTCCACGGTAGGAACTTTAATGGAAAACAGACCCAAATCCAGCATGCTGGAAATCATTCCGGCCTGATCCGCATGATCGATACGCATCATAACCGGTACGTTCCGTTCCTGGGCAGCTTTACAAATACGAGAAATATCCCATTCCGTGCAGGGATGATGGTGGGCGTCGAGATACAGTATATCCGGTTTTTTCTCTTGGATAATCGCATGCACTTTTTCCCTGTCCGCATCCGTAGGTACTCTAACATTCTTTAGTGTTTCACCGTTATGCAGACGCTGCTTTAGAGAAAGGTTTTTTATATCACGGGATTGAATTCCTGACTGAGCCGCCAATAAACCCAAAACCAAAACCGTCATTGTTCCTTTAATCATTTTAATTCCTCTCCTAAGGATTATGTAACCATTCGCATGTTTTTCTTTTTCTCAAAACGCGAACATTTCCATCGTATGGGTTTGACCACCACCTCGATTGGGACTCCCGGCGGCGATATAGACCTTGTTGTCATAGACAATGGCCTGCGATCCGTGACGACCTTGATTGAGGTTTGCCAATTCCGTCCAGGTCTCGGTTTTGGGATTAAAGGCCCACGTCCTGTTCAGGGCCGGGCCCTTTTGGGCAGTTTCGCCGCCAAAGTAGATGATCTTGCCGTCCAGGACAGCCACACCCCCGGCGGCTGATCCCACGGGCAGTTTGGCCTTTAGGGTGGTCCAGGTTTGGGTCTTGAAATCGTAACAGTCGATCTCACGAATCACTGCCCCAAAGAAAGCTGCGAAGTTGCCCGGTTCGTGATAACTGGTATTGCGCCCCCCGATGCAGTACAACTTATCGTCCAATACGACCGCATGGAAATGATCCCGTATCTGCGGGGCATCGGGAAGGATCTTCCAGGTGTCTGTGGCCGGATCATATTCATCGAACCAATTGTTGGTACCACTGGTGTGGCCCAGGGTAATACCACCGACCATGTAGATTTTATTCTTATAGAGCACGGTACCGGCGGATCCACGTTGGCGCGCCTTGGGGATCTCGCCCCCTTCGGTCCATTGGTCACGTAGAGGATCGTAGATTTGAATACGTCTCATGGGTGGTTCCTTGGGGTAGTTCCCCGTCATGGCGCCAACCATGTAGATCTTATTATCCCAGAGAACGGGTTGGAAGTGATGAATGAGGGGAGAAGTGCCCTTCATTTTGGTCCACACCTTGGTCTGAGGATCGAAACGATCTATCTTGCGCGATTCCCGCCCTCCGATCAGATAGAACTTACCCTGACATTCCACAAAGGTGGTTTCGTGACGTCCGTCCGGTTGGCCTTTACAAGAAAGCAGAGTCCATTTACCCGGTCCGTCCTTAGGCGCCTTCCATCGCTCCACCACCACCTTCTGGGGCAACAGCCGTATCACCATGGCACCCTCGTCGCTCTCGCGCCCATCAGCCCGCACCGCGGTGACCTTGAGCGTCATCTGGTCGAACTGTTTCAGGTCGGGGGCTTTGTAGACGAAATCGGTGCCCGCGACATCTGAGGCGATCAGCTCATAGTCCGGTGCGTTGCCCACCGCGCGGTACAGGTTGTACGACGCAGCATCCGCGCTGCCGGTCCAGGAGAGCTTGATCTGATTTCTCACAACGTCCCTGTCGATCTTCAGGTTCGAAGGCGCGATCACGGGAATGCAGACCGGGATGTCGGTGACCACATAGGTCTGGCCCTGGGTGGTCTCAATGCGGACCTGGTCACTGCCCTTGGCAACGAAGTTTACCGTCTGACCGGCTGGGGTCTTAATCACGGCCTGGGCGACGTTGGGGTACCTTAACTCCAAGGTCCCGCCCGATTTGGACAACACCTCCAGCCGGCTGGCGCGACCGTCAGACCACTGCGCGGAGACCTCGAAGTTGCCTCGCGCAAGCAGGCCGCGGTAGCTGCCCTCAGACCATGCCGCGGGCAACGCGGGCAACGGGGCCACCACGTGTTCCTGACTCTGCAGGAGCATCTAAGCGACCCCGGCAGTGGCGCCGTAGTTCGCGTCTGCCTGGAACAGCGGGCCGCCCCGGTGGTCGTTGAACAGGTTGTGCATGTAGTTTCCGCCCAACAACGCCTTATAGTAGGAGTAAGCCTCCTGGCCGTCGTGAACTCTGGCCCACATGGCGATCCGCTCCGCTCGCGACCATCCAATACGGGATTTACGGGTGCGTTTGGTCAGGCTTACCCTCGCGGCATCAAGCCAGGCCGGCGTTGTGTCGTTGATCAATTGGCCCGGGTACAACCCGAGCAGCATTGAGGTGTGCCGGTGGGCGGGGTCGCCGATCTCGCCGTAGTACTGTTCCTGACGGAACTCCTTGATGTGCCCCGACTTGCCGATCTGGATCGGGTCCAGCAGCGGCAGCTGGGTCTTGAATGTGGCCAATCGGCTATCGGAGCGACCCAGGATCTGGGCTGCGGTCAAGGTGTTGTGATGGTTTTCGTAGAACATCTGCTGGTCGAACGTGGTACCGACCGTATCCCGGAACTTTTGCTCCGGGGACGAGGAGGGGTCGGCCAACAGGACGCCATCGACGTCTTTTACGAACCGGGATACAAAGTTGGCCTGGTCGTACATCACCGGATACACCTTGTCCGCCAGCAGGGACTTATCACGCGTGTAGTCGTAGTAGTCCCAGAACATCTGAGCGATCCAAGAACCGGTGCCGAAGCCTGCAACGATTGACCTCCCGGGAACATTGTACGGGTTGGTCCAGAACGGTCCGGACCAGCCGTTGTCTCCACTTGGGTCAAGCTGCGTGGGGTTGAACTGCTTGATGAACTGCGTGGCGTACAAGCGCTGCCGAGGCACATAGGCGTTGCAGTAGCCGATATAGCACTCGAACAGATCAGGCATGTTGGCACAGAAGGCTGGCGCGTAGGCCA
>Ga0114922_10002495_pt1 | contig 17258 bp, 9 predicted proteins | sample AartaG_FD_100975 | JGI IMG/M metagenome (GOLD analysis project Ga0114922, IMG submission 100975) | Deep subsurface microbial communities from Aarhus Bay to uncover new lineages of life (NeLLi) - Aarhus_00045 metaG | ecosystem: Environmental > Aquatic > Marine > Oceanic > Sediment | place: Aarhus...
ACAGCATCCAGCGGGAGATTCGAGATCTGGCCGATGTTGGGCCAGTTGGCGACGAAGGTGGTCGGTCGGCCTGTCGCCATCGCGACGATGATGGGAACAATCGGCTCATCGCCCCGCGTGAGCTCGGGCAAGCCCTCCCCATCGGGCATCTTCAGCCACCTCTCCCGAGCATCCGCCATCTTCTTCAGCCGATCCTTGACTGTCACCATCTGATCCAGGAAGCCGTACTTCTCCCCATAGCCTGACTCAGGGGTCAGGAAGTGCGGGAAGAACTCGCTGAGATGCCGTCCGTTGATCACCGGCACGCACCCGAACACGTCGAAGAGAATTGGAGCGACTCTGTCCTTGGGTGGTTTCTCTTTCCAGTACTGGCGCAGCATAGCCAGCCCGTCCTCGTCCTTGACGGTCATCTCCAGCAGCCAGCCGCAGTGGTTGATCCCGCCGAAGTTGAACGAGATGTCCTCCGCGGACACCTGGAACATCTCCTCAACCTGATGCAGGAAGTGGTAAACCTCGTGGCAGAGCCCGACGCACCGGATGCTGGTCTCACGCCAGACTGAGCGAGTGAGGGTGGTCATGGGGTTGGTCACATTGAGTAGCCAGGCCTTGGGGCACATCTCCTCCATATCGCGGGCGATGCCTAGAATCACCGGAATGTTGCGCAGGGCCCGGCTATAGCCGCCTGGCCCCACCGTGTCCGCAATGGTCTGGCGACAGCCGTACTTGTCGGGGATCTCCATGTCGAGGCGCCAGGCGCTGAGGCCGCCGGTGGAGATGGCCAGCACCACGTAGTCCGCGCCCTCCAGGGCGGCCCGCCGGTCGTCCTCCACCTCGATCTTCAGGCTGGAGCCGGCCTTGGCATTGATCGCCTCGGCAATGCTCTGATTGCGCATGGCCGCTTCATGATCGATGTCATGGAGCACCAGAACGCTGTCCTGAAGTTCGGGCGTGACGATGAAGTCACGGATGATCCCCGGTCCCCAGTGGAAGCTGCCGCCGCCGATGAACACTGTCTTGCAGGTCACTTTGATGCCTGTCCCTCCGAAAAACACTATTCGGGCGTTCTGGGGCACTTGCTTCCGTCCAGGGTCGCCAGTATCCTGCGCGCCGTGAGCGCACTCTGGCGAGCGGATGAGTTCTTGGACAGGACGGGCCAGGCCCACTCTCCGAATCCAGCCACCGGAGCTCGTTGTCCTGGCGTGCCGCTGAGTATTTGCGGAGTACATTTGGCGAGGAACTCCCTCAGAGCAAGGCTACACTGGATTCAGGGCGAATCCAACACCACGAGTGGGCGCGAGTCACCCCACAGGGAGGTAGCCATGAGGGTCCGTCCAACGACTCCTTACCTCATCTTCGCGCTGATTGTCACCCTTCATGGCGTATCGGTCGCCGACTGGCACCATTCGCTCTACCTGGGCAATGACGGCTGTTGGCCGTCACGCATCCGCGTCGATGTTCACAACCACATGGTCCAGGACGCGGCAGGCGCACCGGTCTCAGTGGCGATCGGCTCAGAAGCCGGAGAGGCCGACCTGGTCGGCGCGGCCGCGGAGTCGGTTCGCGTGGTAGACGCGGCGGGAGTCGAGATGCTCTTCCAGGTCTACAGCCCGGGCGGCGAACCCATCCGGAGCGGCCTGATCCCGGCCGGCGGCAGCCTGACGATCCCCGCCGAATGCGCGGCCGGGGGCACGGCCACCTACTACGTGTACTTCGACAATCCGGCCGCCTGGCCGGTTCCAGACTTCTTCGACGCCTCGCCGTCGGTGCACAACGGGGGCGTCGAGGCGGGCGAGGGCGACGCGCCCTATGGCTGGGTGCACGACGCGCCCGACGCCGAGCACGAGGCCACCTGGACGACGGAGACTCCGCATTCGGGCAGCTGCTGCCTGAAGACGACGGTGGCGCCGGGCGCGCAGTCCACCTGGATCTCCACTCGCCAGCAGAACATCTACATCATCGGCGGCGCCGACTACACCATGCGCGCCTGGGTGAAGGCCGAGGGAGTGGTCGGTGAGGCGGGCTGGTATATCCACGTTGGCAATGACTCGGATCCCATGCTCATCAACCACGTATTCGGCGCCGGTGGCGGCACGCACGGCTGGACCGAGGTGACGTACGCCTTCACCGCCCCCGCCGACGCCGATCAGGCCAGCCTGGGGACGGTTCTCTGGGGCACGGGGGTCGCGTGGTTCGACGATGCGACTCTCGAGTGCGACTCCCCGCTGCTGCTCTCCGCGGCCGCCGCGGCCCCGGAGACCATCTCGCTCACGGAGGAGGGCGCCGGCGCGCCCTGGTATGACGACGATCCCATGGATGACATCGAGTGGGACCTCCGCTGCCCGGCGAAGGCGATCAATATCTCCTCCTCGGCCATCGGCGGCCTCGCCAGCGCCGACCTCACTCGGCTTCTGTCCCTCGCCGACGGAGTTGACCCCGACAGCATTCGGGTGACGAGCGACGGCGCGCTGATCGGCCACTCCCTGCTCGGCACGGAGGTGATGTTCGAGGCCGACGTGCCAGCGCGCACGGCGCGGACGTACTACTTGTATGCCTCCTACGATGCCGGGATAGGCGCGCCGCCATCCTCCGACTATGACGGTCTCCTCCACAGTGCGAGCAATCTCGTGCAGAACCCGAGCTTCGAGTTGGGCGATCCGACGCCGACTGGATGGCAAGGCGCCCCCCCGCCCGGAGTCACGATGGGGTTCGACACGCCCGGCCTGTTCGACAGCCGCTGTCTGCGGATTGACTTCCCCGACGGCATCGACAAGTCGTGGGTCGGCCGGCGACAGGACGTCACCGTCCAGCCCGGCCACACCTATCTCTACTCGGCCTGGGTGAAGTGCGAGAACCTGCACGACGGCGAGGTCGTCATCTACGCGCACTACAGAAACGCGCTGGGCGAGCTGTGCGAGAGCAAGCAGTACGCCGGCGCCGGCGCGCCCATCAGCGGCACGACCGATTGGACGCTGATGTCCGGCACGTTCGAGATGCCGGAGGACTGCGTGACCTTTCAGCTCCACCTCACGATGTTCGCGAGGGGAACGGTCTGGCACGACGGCGCGGTACTCGTAGAAGTGACGCCGAGCGTCGCCGGCCGACTTGAGTCGCTTGCCGACCTAACCGCATCCGAGCCGACCATCTGGCCGGTCAACGCTCTGGTCAAGGTCTTTCAGGACCACCCGTCACCGCCGCAGGCGGCGGCCGCCCGGATCACGGCCGCTCGCAACGAGCAGGAGCCGCTCCAGATCGCGGTGCGCAGCCTGGATGCGTACGAGGGTGTGCGGGTGGAGGTAGCCCCGCCGGTCCACTCAGAGGGAGGTCACCTCGATGACTTCGAGATCGGCATCGTCGGCTACGTCCCCATCGACCATCCCAGCAACTACTATCAGAGCGAGTCGCCGACGTGGCACCGCAAGTTCCCCACCGGCGGAGGCGGCTCCGACGGATGGGGCGGCATGTGGCCGGACCCGCTGCTGCCGACCGACACCTTCGACCTTCCCGCCAACACGACCCAGCCGGTCTGGATCACCTTCACGATCCCGTCCGAGGCCGCGGCCGGCGACTACTCGGGGACCGTGAGGCTGGTGCAGGGAGCGACGACCCTGGCCAAGCTGCCGTTCACGGTTCATGTGTGGAACTTCGCGCTGCCCGATGAACCCGGCGTCGGCGCGATCTACGATGTGCGATTCGGCAGCTACTGGGGTGAGGCCGGCAAGTCTCACGACCAGGTTCATGGGGAGATCACCGATCTCATGGCCGCCAACCGGATGTGCGCGGACGCGATCTTCCCAGCCCCGATCATCAACTACGCCGACGGGACGGTGACGGCCGACTTCACGGAGTTCGACCTCGCGGCCGAGCGCTACTTCGAGGAGCTGGATTTCCTCTACACGTACACGCCGTGGTCCTTCTACCTCTTCGGCTGGGGCCATCCGCCGTCGGTGAAGTGGGGCGAGGCCCCTTACGAGGGCGAGTATCCCTACGAAACCGCCGACCCGAGCCAGCTCCGGCCCGAGTACAAGGGGGCCTACCAGGCCTGCCTTCGGACCTACTGGGATCACATGAAGGCGAAGGGCTGGGCCGACCGGGTGGTGCTCTACATCTCCGACGAGCCGTGGTACTGGGACTCGCGGATCATCGAGCAGATGAAGGCCCTCTGCGATATGGTCCACGAAGTCGATCCCGATATCCCCATCTACTCCAGCACCTGGCATCACATCCCCGAGTGGGATGGGTACCTGGACGTCTGGGGCATCGGCCACTATGGTGTCGTCTCGGCCGAGAAGATGGCCGAGCTGCGCGCCGCGGGGGATCGGATCTACTTCACCACCGATGGTCACATGTGCACCGATACCCCCTTCCTCGCCATCGAGCGGCTGCTGCCCCACTACTGCTTCCAGTACGAGGCCGACGCCTACGAGTTCTGGGGTGTCTCGTGGTTCACGTACAATCCCTACGAGTTCGGCTGGCCCGCCTTCATCTACCAGAGCGGGGAGCCGGGCAGTTACACCTGGACTCGCTATCCCAACGGCGACGGCTTCCTGATCTACCCCGGCGCGCCGATCGGACACGACGGCCCGGTCAGCTCCATCCGACTGGAGCAGGCCAGGGAGGGGGTCGAGGACTACCTCTACCTCGCGATTCTCAGGGACCTGTCCGACGCGGCCGCGGAGGGCGGGGCCAGCCTCCCCGAAGCGGAGGCCGCCTTCGCCCTTGCGTGGGAGCTCACGCCCAACCCGACGACGAATGGGCGCTACTCGACCGAGGCACTGCCCGACCCGGACAAGGTCTTCGAGGTAAAGGAGGCGATCGGACGTGCGATCGAAGCCGCGCGCCCTTTTCTCGACATCGGCCCTGACCATTGGGCGCGGGCGGCAAGCATGGGTCCATTGCGGTGACCGAACGTGTCATCCGGACGCTGAAGTACGAGTGGCTGAGGCGGGTGCCGGTGATCAGAGGTCTGGATCACCTGGGTCAGTTGTTGGCGGACTTCACCTACTACTACAACTCCTGGCGGCCACACTCTACCCTCAAGGGTGCGGTCCCGGATCTGATCCATGCGGGGCAGGAATGGTCGGCCCCGCCTCGCACGGCGAAGACCGTTCCCGCTCACATCGAACGCCGCCTCTTCCCCGAGACTCGCATCACGGCATTACGACTCGCGGCCTAGTGGCGCCGACTAACTGCCCTCTGTTCCCCTTCGCGCTCGGCAGCGCACAGTACGCGCACGCCACCAGAGGCCACATCGTCATCGTTGTGCCGACCTCGCGCTCTCATGCCCACAATATCCCGCATCATCTCCAGCGCCAGCTGCTCCCAACGGAACGGCCCTACTGGTGTCAGCGCTGCTTGACCATCACAAACGGCCCTGTCCGCGCCACAGTTCTGTGGGGGAACCTCCCGTGGGCTGCCGCGAGAGAGCTCGGTTCAAGCTAGCTCTGGAGTTCTTCAAGCAAACTCAACGACTGCTCCACGAGAGCAGTCCCCGCGTTGTCGTCGAGGTGTATGGCGCTGTCCACCTCGTAACCGCCCAGCGGAAACTCCTCGGGTGTCGGGACGTAGCCGATTGACCCGTTGGCATAGCCTACGATATACGTCGATGGCAGGGGCGACGCGCGCTTGACCTGCATGCCCAGCTCGCAGAAGACCTCGCCTGGCCATCCCAGCAAGGTCACCGGCCCGGCGCTGATGGCCTGGACGTCGCCGCGTACCGGGCCGGCGCTGGCATTCCGTAGTATCTCGAGGTGCTTTCGTGCCCACGTCGGATCGGGCCTGCCCTGCCACGTTACATAGGGGGACCATGCCTTCCGTGGAGGGGCCATAGCCTCCTCTACGCTATTGAGAGCCGCCTCAACAGCAGCAGCCGCGCGCTCGGGGTTCGTGCGAAAGTCAACCTGTCGACTCGCGACACGGAGCGTCACATTGTCGGTCATCTCAGCGCTGTCCCACACCTTCATAGCGCGCTCGGCCAGGTCCCGGCCCGAGCGCTCAGCCTGCGGGAAGCCACTGGAGGAAGCGAACCCATACCCCTCCCAGTACTCTCTGGGGTCTATGTCACCACAGGCCCCGTTGAGGAAGATCCCCGTTGCCCCACCCCCGAGGCGCTCCTCCAGGAAGTGGACGGCGTATCCGGGGTAGTCGGCGGAGATCAGGTAGTTGTGGTCAGCCAGGCAGACGCCGTGGCAGGCGTAGTTCAGGATGCCCGCGAGGGGAGTGCCGTCGTGCCTGTCCACCCGAATCACGCCGACCTCGGTGTCGAACGGTCCCAGGGGGTTCCGGCCCAGCCAGACACCCCCGCCACACAGCCGCTGCCTGCGGTTCATGCCAACCGCCGACCATCCACTCGCCGTACCGATGAGGGCCGGCTCGATGGCCGAGATTGCCTCGCCAATGGCCCCTATCACCTTATTCGGAAGCGCCGCCCAGTAGGCCGTTTCATCGTCCGACGCGTCCTCCCCAGGCTCCCGTGGCCCGGAGTGCGTGTGCGTAGCCGCGATCAGGAGCCCCTCGGGAGAGATACCCGATCGAGACGACGCGGCCTCGCGGACGCCAGCAACCACCTGCTCAGAGAGGTCGCAGATGTCGAGTGCCACGACGGCAACGCGGCACTTCCCATCGTCGAGGACGAGCGCCCGAGCCCAGAGCGGATCGTGGACGGCTAGAGCGCTGAACGCCCGCCCCTCGAATCCCTCCATGCGGACGCCCAATGGTCGGTGGGAACATCGGGGAACGTCGTCGTGCCGGGACCGTCCGGCACTTGGGCTTCTTCCCCCGCATGTGCGCAAGCTACGAGGTAGGCGATTTCATCTCGGTAGACAACGCCACGCTGGCCAAGCCCTGCAGAGGCCACGAGCAGGTCGCCGTCCATGTCGAGGCCACCGCCACTCCACTCGAGTGAGTACACCGAGGTGGATGGGTCACCGAGTGACCGAACAACCGTTCCCAAGAAGCCTTCGAAAGGGGGGTCTCCGAACCACCTACCGCAGCTCGCGATGTAGCCATCGGACAGGGCTAACCAGCCGCCGTCGTAGTATGACGGCTGGTAGCTAACATCTGCCGTTGTGCCGGTCACGACATCGTACGCACGGTCCTCCGAGTCATACATGCCTGTGGCCAGTAAGTAGGCGATCCATCTTCCCGAGATATCGAGGTCCCATACTGCTGTCTCGGGCGGCGGCCCAACGACCAGATCACTCGATGCATAGGCCCCGGCTGGGCTGGGCACTAGGAGCAGTATGACAGCACAGATAACGACACGCTCAACGGAGGTGATCACAGCATTACCTCCTCACTCTGGTGGCCTATCCCCCCAGCCCAAACGCCCTCGCTACGTAGACCGCCATCTGATCGCGGGTGACGGTCGCCTCGGGCCGATAGTAGCCATCGTCGTATCCCCGGACCACGTCATTCTCAACACAGGTCTCTATGGCCGTCCCTGCCCAGAAGCCTGCCGGCACGTCGGGGAAAACCTCTGGCGCGGTTGTCATGTCGTCGTCAATCGCGACCCAGCCCTTCGCCCGAGCCACGTAGACCGCCATCTGTCCCCGGTCCACTTCATCCTCTGGATGGTAGAGCCCGTCGTCGTAGCCGGCGACGACGTTCTGATCGACCGCGTACTCCACATGGTCCAGCGCCCAGTAGCCCTCAGGTACGTCGGGGAATGTGGGGGTGTCGGCAAACTCGGGCACGTTCTCGTCTCCGCCAGCAAGGGCCCGGGCGATGTACACTGCCATCTGATCTCTGGCCACCGCCCAGCCTGGCTGGTAGAAGCACCCGTCGTAGCCTTGCACAATGCCCGCCTTCGCGCACGCCAGGATGTCCTCCAATGCCCAGTGGTCTGGCGGCACATCGCTGAAGCTCACCACGACATAGGCCGGCTTCGTCTCGGTGACCATATCGTACGCGTTGCTGATGGCAAGGCTCACCGTGTAGATACCCGGCTGGTCATATAGGTGGGTCGGGCTCTGCTCTGCACTTGTCTCGCCGTCCCCGAAGTCCCATTCCCACATGCCTATGTCCTCGGCATTGACGGACTGATCGGTGAATGCCACCTCTAGGCTGCACTCCCCCCACAGCTCGTCCGCTGCAAAGTCAGGCGCCAACACATAGTCATGCATGTCATATAGGTGCAGATCCGTCCCATCTACGTAGACGATCCTCTGCCCATCAATGCGGGGGTAGTGGAAGCGACCATCGGAGTTCGTTATCTGGGTCTCGCCACCGTCGTCTCCGGTCCCAAACTGCCTGTCCGGGCCGAGGTCGTACATGTAGACCTCCCAGGTCCCCGTCCGGTTGTCTTCCCACACGATGACGCCGCCCGAGATGCTCGGGTGTAGGTGATTGCCTCCTGAGTGCGTGACCTGTGACTCTCCGTCATCGTCTGCGGTCCCGAAGAGGCCATCCGGCCCGAGGTCATAGAGGTAGATGTGCCACGTCCCCGACCGGTTGTCTTGCCACGCGATCAGCCTGTCCGAAACTGCGGGCAACATCTCATCATCCGCGGAATCGGTGATCCTGACCTCGCCGATGTCATCAGCAGTCCCGAACTCCTCGTCAGTGCCCGCATCGTAGAGGCAGATCTCCCAGTCGCCGTCTCTACGGCTCTGCCAGACGATGCGGCCCCGGTCCAGTGCTGCGGATGTGGCTCCTGGCTCGGACTCCGCGATGATCTCCTCATGTGTGGTGGCGAGCTGCACCGCGACGGTCTGGTAGCCTGAGTAGTAGTCGCTGACATCGCAGATGTTCACGGGAGCGCCGATGCACTGCTCCAGCCAGGACTCCGTATCACTGCTGGCGCTCTGCCTCGGCCTGAACTCCCCAACGATGCCCAAGAACCACGGGTCATGGACAAGCGTCCTCAGGAGCTCCACATACTTGTACGCCCAGTGGTCGGCTGGTACATCAAAGAAGCTCGGCGTGATGGGTCCCGCGGGAACATTGACCTCACCGCCAGCCGCAGCGCGAGAACACCAGGCCGCGAGCTCGGCGACATTGGCAGGTTCCCCCGGTCGGAAGGTGCTGTCGGAGAATCCCAGTGTCATCCCTTGCGCGACGGTGTATTCAACATACTTGTAGGCCCAGTGGTCTGTCGGCAGGTCAACGAACGTTGGGATGGCCGGTCCCTCCGGCACGCTGTCTTCGCCACCTGCCAGGCCGCATGCAGTCAGATACGCCAGTTGGCCGCGGGTCGCAGAATAGAGCCGCGTTCTGTAGGATGACAGCGCAAGCACACCGCGGTCGATGTCTGTGGCGCTGCCATTTAGACCAGCATAATAGATCGGGCTCTGTGGGTCGATGAGGAAGTCCCGAACGCTCCCACCGCTCACGAGTAGGTTGTCGGAGAGCCTGATGACTTGCCGGTAGCCTCCGTACAGACTGGACTCCGGATACTGTGAAACATCAAACGTGTCGCCACTCAGGACGCTGTAGGCCCAGTCACGGTAGTCGTACATCTGCTGGGATGAGGAGTAGGCGACCCACGGACCTGAGACGTCAAACCTCCCCGCTGATGCCGAGTAGATGGTGCCGATAACCGAATCCGTGGCGGCAAGCCCAGGTGCAACCACGAGGCCCCAGCCAAGGGCTGCCACCACACTCACCTTGAGAAGCTGGCTCATGGAGCGGTTCATAGGTTAGATCTCCAGGCGCGACACTGTGCCGCTAGGTTTGGCTCGGCAGATCAGACGCCCTCACGATGTAGACAGCCATTTGGCCGCGAGTGACAGCACTCTCCGCGTGATAACTGCCGTCACCGTATCCCTGCACGACACCTGACCTGCCCCCTCGACGTTACGACTCGCGATGCTAGTCCCCCACAGCCAACGGCATGGGCTTGAGGCTCTGACCCCAGGGCAAGATGGCCTCTGGCGCCGGTGGCCAGGTACCACCTTCGGTATGGGCCGTTTGGGGGCTGCACATCACAGCAAGGGCGGTGGGAAGGAGCCCAAGAATGACCGCCCCGAGACACTGCCTCATCGTCAGATCCTCCTAATACGTAGACAGGACGCCAGTCGATCTGACACAGCGAAGAGGCCAGATCACTGGGTTGACGGCGGACGAGGCTGGGGCTCAGCGAGATGACTCAAGTGCGTGGTGCAATCGCCCACCATGCAGTTCGCCAGTTGGAAGCTCACTTCCTGCTGAGGAGGTTACCAGCCCAAACGCCCTCGACACATAGACTGCCATCTGGTTCCGTGTGACGACGTATCTTGGGCGATAGAGGCAATCATCGTAGCCGCCCGTCACCGCCGCGGCATTGATGTACTGGACGTACCTGCGCACCCCTGGCCGCAACTGTGGGCCGGTCTCGTGGGCCGCTTCTGCCATCCCAGTGAGGGAGCGGCACGCGTCCAGGCTTAGCAGACACCTTCCTTAGCGTTCCAGAGCGTGGTGGGCCGATTGGGCCGGTTCCTGCAGCATAGGAGACGTGTAAGCGAGGAGGAGAGCACGCCCCCTATGCGACCGCCCGTCGGATGGGATGATTCCGATGCCTGCAATTCGTAGGGAAACGTTGCTGTCCGCGAACTCCGGAAGCCGTCCGATACAGAGAAGGTTCGATGACAGCATCATTCCCTCCACCACCCCTCCCTGAGGGGTGATTCTCTCCGCGCATTTCCGCCCGTCTGAGGTCAATCGCTCTGGCGCACGTTCTCGCACGCCTGGCGATGTCCTGACGGTTCTGCTGTTTCGCCCCGTCGGACTGAATGCCCCTTCGCTTGCCTGTTCTGGAAGCACAAATCGGGCCTTCCGCGGTCTCTGTCTCTGAATCCATCGGACTTGTGCGAATCCGTCCGGTGGAGAGAAAAGGTAGGGAATTGCTGGCTTTTTCAAGGGTGGTCCCAGAAGTGTTCGAAACGGTAATCAGGAGTAGGAAATGTACGTCGCGAAACGTTCTCTTAGGTCCGATGGGCCCGGCGGGATATGCACTATCGTCCCTTTGATCCACTTGGACGGCCCCAGGCGAATCCAGACGGGTGCGGCCTCACGAGCGGCAGGATGGCACCTGCTCAGAGATGAAGGGAATTGCCCAGGAGCCCCGGATAGGATTATTGGGGAGGACAGCGGTGGGCGCGTCCTCGCCTGCCGCTAAACGTACTCGAGAGCCACCAAAGATCCGAATAGGGCAACGATGACTCCCACAACCAGGTAGAAGCGATGCACGTTACCACCCCACAGCATCTTGGACCGCGCAGCCATCAGGCGATAGATGATGAACTCACTCTTTGACAGCCCGCAGAAAAACATGAACACGCCTGCTGCTATCATCAGGAGTCCCCATAATACGTGCATCAGTTACTCCCCTTCTTCTGCCGAACGCCCAAGCTCACCGGCGGCATTGGAGTGCACCGGAATGTCGTCCGGTGCAGCGTCTTGTTCGGCTCTTAGGGCCTATTGTCCTCACTAGACATTCCATCCGGGTGCCTCGTGTCAATCGGCATCGAAAACTGACCCCGTGCTGTCCAGAAACTCATCCGCTCGCCAGAGTGCCCTCAGGCGTTCTCACGGGCGCTCGACATCCGCAGGCGGGCGCGCGGTAGTGCACGAGCACGTCGTGACGCCGGCTCAGCCCGGCGCCTCGCCTGCCTCGCCCTCCGCGCCTGGGGTCTCAGCTTCCCCGGCACCTTGTGGCATCACCACCTGGAGCGGCACCACACTCACATCCCGGTCCTCCGGGGACTCGGCGAAGTCGTACTCATAGACCAGCCTCAGGCAGGGCCCGTCATCATAGACTTCGTGTCGCTCTGCTCTGATGACAGTGTTCTCCATCTCGGGCATCGTCAGCCAACGCCGCCAGCCGCCTTTGGCGCGGGTGAGCACCTGGTTTCGCTGATCCTCGTCCAACTCGGAGAACGTGATCGTGCCACCTGCGCGAAGCCGCGCTCTCTGGTCCTCGGTGAAGCCGCCGTACGCCTGCACACAACTGAGGTCCCCCCACGTATCCCCATCCGAGATCGGGCTGACACCCAAGATGGTCTCGCAGACGATCCAGAGCTGGCGTCTGTCGAGCTGCCCCAGGAGGCAAGCTGCCCTATCGAGACCAACTGATGCGCCCGGCTGGAACGTCTCTCGTAGCGCTGCCTCCAGCTCCAGCGCCACGCCCGGGTTCCGATCGGCCCGGGTCGCCGGATAGCTCACCACGAGGTATGCCCCCCGGAAGTTGTACGAGATCCCTCCTCCCTGCAGGCCGCGGACGCGGGCCAGGGTGTCTCCCACCGTGCTCTGCCGCTTGAGGATCTCCGACTTGCCCATCTGCACGGGGTACGGTATGTCGTTGTAGTCCGCGATAACGCCCACCTCGCACTGCTTCGCCACCGCCTCCAGGATGTCCGCGCCCACCATCCTCGCCCCCTCGAGCCCCGTCAGGTCGAGCGGCTTCGACAGCCGCGGGTCACCCGTGTTCGGGTTCTCTACGAGCCCGAGCTTGCGGTACACATCGTGCTCAAGCCACTTCGAGGGATCGGCGAAGATCTCTCGGGGGTCCGGCCGGTTCCGGTACCACTCTCTGCGCTCCTCCCGAAGCTGCGCCTGCCGCTCCGGGCTGTCGTCTCCGTAGCCCATGTAAAGGAGGCGTGACTGGGCCTCCGCGGCCGGCTGTGCGTCACGCACGCTCTCCGATGTCAACGCGCTCCAGTTGGTCATCCCGGTGTCGGGCACATAGGCCTGGAGCACGAGCGTCGACTCCCGCCATTCGACCGAGACAGACGTGTTCGCGAGTCGTTCCTCAGAGGTCTCGAAGCGTTTCGGTCCCTCGCCGAAGAGGTGTTCATCAGCGTACAGGCTTCCCCCCTCGTCCTCCGCCCTGATCTGCTCGAGCAAGTGCTCCCGAACCGCCTCCGGGAACCTGCGAATGGGCCGGTAGTCGAGCCGTCCGTACGTCAGCAGCTCCTCCAGCTCCTCTCCTTCCAGCGAGCAGGCGTATTCGACGAGTGGCTTTGTATGGGGACTGAGGACATCCGCGCACAGCCACGGGTCGGTCTCGCCATATCGCTCGATGACCTCATCCGCGCTCAGCGAGAGCGCCTCCCTGTGTAGTCCCAGCGCCTTCTCCCGCTCCTCTCGCCAGGGCGCGTGCTCGACCATCCACGCCCGTCGCTGCATCTTCTGGAAATGGTCGAACGTCCGCTTCTCGGGAAGGGCTGCGGGCACCAGGTAGTAGCGGCGCTCCGTGGGGGACTGGCCCCGGGGGTAGCACCAATGCCCCGCGTAGAGCCTCGCCAGCACCAGCATCACGCCGCTGATCGTGCCCTTCGCTACGAACACGCTGACCTCGAGCACCGCCAGCTCGGGGGCCGTCGTAATCTCCACCCCCGATGCAGCGGACAGGCGCGTCAGCACGTCTCGCAGGTCGATCTCCTTCTCCCACATCGAGAACGGCGGGGCGAGGCGCGTGTCCGCGAAGTCGGTCTGCGGTTGCCACTGCTCCCAACCCGCCGGCGTAGGTAGGGGCTCCGACCGATCCCCGGAGAGCGGGGCAACTCCCGACAGGATCGCCGTCGCCAGGGCGATGGCCCATACCGGTGCACGCGCGCAGCTCAGCATCATCTTCCCCCTTCGGGCAGAGTAGTGGTGCTGCTTACGGCACATCTCCCCTGTCCCCTTGCATCTATCCGTGAAACACCATCTCGCTGCGGCTGTCTATGTAGGCCTGGATGTGGGTGTCAGATGGCGATGGGACACCCCTGAGCGATCTCCGAGCTTGTGCGCGGGCGAGGATCATTCTACCATATGGGGCCAGTCGTCATTGTCAACCGCCAGTGGAACCGCGTCCTGTCCAGAGACTCATCCGTGCCCCAAAGTCCCCTCAAAGCGGTCTCACGGGTCCTCGACATCCACAGCAGGAGACACGCTCCTGCCGTACCACCGAAGCAACGCCGCCTCCCGCCTCAGCTCGGCTCGGAACTCGCCCCACGCCAGGGAACTTCGCGGAGGCGGCGGGTGTCTAATAGGGCAGATGATGTGAGGAGGGGAGTGGCCATGATCGCGCGATGGGGTCTTGCAGCAGGCGTGCTCGTTGTTGTTGTGGTGGCGCTCGTGCTGGGGTTGGGCGGACCGGGTCCGCTGGACACGGCGGTGGCGGCGTCCACGGATATGACGACACCGGGGAGCCTCAACGTCATGGTCCTGCCCGGGCAGAAGCTGCGCTCCTGCCCGCTGGAACACACCGAAGTCGAGGGGTGGATCGCGGGCGATGTGGCGAGCGTCTGCGTCACCCAGCGGTTCGGCAATCCTTACGACGAGCCCATCGAGGCCATCTACGTCTTTCCGCTGCCGGCCAACGCGGCCGTGGACGAGATGGAGATGCGGGTGGGCGAGCGGATCATCCGCGGGCTTATCAAGGAACGGGAAGAGGCGAAGCAGATCTACGAGGAGGCGAGGGCCGCGGGGAAGACCACGAGCCTGCTCGAGCAGGAGCGGCCGAACATCTTCACCCAGTCCGTCGCCAACATCATGCCGGGCGACGCGGTGGAGATCACGATCTGGTATGTGCAGGACTTGACGTACGACAAGGGGAGCTATGAGTTCACCTTCCCTATGGTGGTGGGTCCACGCTATATCCCCGGCGGGGCGCTGCCGGGACCGGACACAGGCGGGGGCTGGTCGCCGGACACGGACCAGGTGCCGGATGCCTCCCGCATCACGCCGCCGGTGCTGACCCCCGACGAGCGCACCGGCCACGACATCTCGCTGACGCTCCACCTCGACGCGGGCGTGCAAGCCTACGATCTCGCGTGTAAGTCGCACGACACGGTGGTGGACTCCTATGGCGGGACGCCGATGGTGGTCTCGCTCGAGGAACACGACACGATCCCCAACAAGGACTTCTCGCTGAGCTGGCGGGTCGCGGGCGAGCGCTCGGAGGTCGGGGTGCTCAGCCATCACGACGACCGCGCGGGCTACTTCATGCTGGTGCTCCAGCCGAAGGCGGAGTTCGCGCCGGAGGAAATCACGCCCAAGGAGATGATCTTCTGCTTGGACACCTCCGGTTCGATGTCGGGACTGCCCATCGAGAAATCGAAGGAGGCGGTGCTGCTCTGTCTGGAGGAGATGGGCCCGCACGACACCTTCCAGGTGATCCGCTTCGCGGGTGATTCCTCCACCTTCGCGCCCAAGCCGGTGCCCGCGACGAGAGCGAACATCGAGAGGGCCGCCGAGTTCATCGAGAGCATGCGGGGCAGCGGTGGGACGGAGATGCTCCAGGGCATCGAGGCCAGCTTGGGCGAGCCGGCCGACCCGAAGCGACTGCGCATCGTCGCCTTCCTGACGGACGGGTACATCGGCAACGAGAGCGAGATCCTCGCGCGCATCGAGGCCAAGCTCGGCACCGCGCGGATCTTCTCCTTCGGCGTCGGCTCCTCCGTGAATCGCCATCTGCTGAAGAAGATGGGACAGCTCGGACGCGGCACGGCCCAGTTCGTGCGACAGGATGAAGACCCCGAGGCGGCCGTGCGGAGCTTCGTGGACCGCATCTCCCGCCCCTATCTGACAGATGTCGAGATCGACTGGGGTGGGCTCGACGTGGTGGACATCTACCCGCCCTATGTGCCCGACCTCTTCGCCGACCAGCCCGTCATCCTGCACGGCCGCTACGACCACGCGGGCGAGGGTCTGGTGCGGATCAGTGGCCAGGTGGCCGGGGAACCGTGGTGGACGGCCGTGCGAGTCTCGCTGGCGGCCGAGCCGACGGAGCACGAGGTGCTCGCGACGCTGTGGGCGCGGGCGGCCATCGACGACATGATGGACCAGATGTACGGAGGCGAGGACCCCGAACTCGTGGACGCGATCACTGATCTGGCGCTGACCTATGGGATCGTGTCGAAGTACACCTCCTTCGTCGCGGTGGAGGAAAAGATCGTCAACCGCGGCGGCGAGCAGGTGACCGTCCAGGTGCCCGTGCCGATGCCCGAGGGTGTGAGCTATGAGGGTGTCTTCGGCGCGCTGAACGGAGAACATAAGGCCTCGCTGCGGGCCTACGGCTATGCCTCCGGAGGCCGTGGCGGAGGAATGGGCGGCGCGCGTGGCGGCGGAGGAATGCGCGGGGCTCCGGGACCGACCTCCACGCCGCGACCACTGCTGCCCGCTCAGCATTTGGGTCGGCCCGCGGACGCCGTGCAGCTCGGCGACCTGGCAGAAGAGAGTGACCTTCTCTCCCCCGTCTACCTACAGGCGTGGCTGTGGGTGGCGACGCCAAGCCCGGCGCAGGATGACTGGCAGGCGGAGATTAATCTGATCGGTGCAGCACGACGCGAGATCGGCCTGCCCGGCGGCGGCGTTACTGTGGTGCAGGAAGAGCATCTATCCGCTCTCGGCGACGCGGAGAACCTTAAGATGCTCCTGTTGAACGGTGACGACGCGGCGGCCCTCACCGAGGAGGTGATGGCGGCCCTGGTCGCCTACGTCGAGCGGGGCGGCTTCGTCATCGTGGACACCAGCAGCGAGGAGTTCCGCAGCCGCGTGCGGGCCGCGCTGGGGTCATCGGTGAAAGGCGCGCGGCGCGGCCTCGTACCTACCGATCACGCCGTCTTCGCGGGAGAGTCGATGCCCTTCACGCTGGAGGCGGGCGGGCCCGTGGCCCCGTCCGATGGCCTCTGGATAGGCGACCGCCTCGCCGTCTTCGCCAGCTCCGCGGATCTGCTGGAGGCCTGGCGAGAACCGCTCAGCCCGGCCACCCGCGCCGAGTACGAGCTGGGCATCAACCTGATCGCCTACGCGCTCCAGACCGCGCCCTGAACCAAGCGCCCTGTTGGGCAGGACCTATTCTCCTTGCTTCGGTAGCTTGCTGCCAAAGCGGTAGGGCGCGCGTTGCTTCACTAGTACGGCAGAAGGGTGTCTCCTACCCGTGCTGTCCCAAAACTCACCCGTGCCCCAAAGTGCCCTCACGGCGGTCTCAGGGACGCCCGACAACGACCGGTGATCTCACGGTTGGTCAACCAGGGGCCGCGGTCTCAGGTGCGCCCGACAACGACCCGTGGGTTCATCCCCTAGCAAGGTAGGACGCCCACGATGCCGCAAGCAACGCCCTTAGAGCAAGGCCAGGACGGTTCCACGGCGAAGTGACCACTACGGCTGGGCTGAATACCGCCGTTCAGAGAGGCCACTGGACATAATCGATATCCACACCCATCTCATCCCGGATAGCGCGGCCTCGGGCTACGGTCGCTGCGTCACACCAGAGGAGTTGATCGCGGCCATGGACGGATGGGATGTCACGCGGGCGGCAGTCCTGCCGCTTGAGAGCCCGGAGTGTGACACCGAGT
>Ga0114922_10002496_pt1 | contig 17255 bp, 14 predicted proteins | sample AartaG_FD_100975 | JGI IMG/M metagenome (GOLD analysis project Ga0114922, IMG submission 100975) | Deep subsurface microbial communities from Aarhus Bay to uncover new lineages of life (NeLLi) - Aarhus_00045 metaG | ecosystem: Environmental > Aquatic > Marine > Oceanic > Sediment | place...
ACGAAGCTTCCGATTTCTATCCCTTTTATGAGATTGATATTGAAAGGTGAACGGACTTCCGGCTGATAATTACTTTCCCCAAATAGTGCGAGAACTTTTCCGCCATCCGGTTCCTCTTCGATTCTCCAAGCCGATGGATCAGTGGCCTGCCATTCGTCAAGACTACCGTCTTCAAAGTCAGCCTCAAACATCAGTGCACCCTTCAATTCGGCATCTGATGCTTTTACCAGTAGACACATTAAAGCTGTAAACAGCAAAACGAGAAAGGGCATTGATCGGTTCATTTTTTTCATTCCTCAACACTTTTTACCGCTAGTTATGGGAGAAAGTCTCATGGATTCGTTTTCGGGGGGCAGGTCATTTTTACCACCATCATTTTTGTCTTCAGTTGCCTTTTTTGCTTCTTCATTCATTCTTATTCTTCCCGTTACGTAGATAATAATTCCATCATACTTAAATGTTTAGGAGGGCTCCTCTTTTGGCGGATCATCTGAGGAAGATGGCTCCGGAAGTGTGCTTTTCTGATCTTCTGACTGATCTGGGCTGGCCTTGTCTGTGCTTTCCTGGTCGGAATTAACCCTCTGGCTGGTTTCGCGGATATAAATGGCCATTTTTCGTAAAAGGTTTTTTACACCCGGTGTCAACCGTCCTATGTATTTTTCAAAGTCTTCCTTGTTCATGATAGTAACTCTTGTCTTTTCCAAGGCGCGGATAGTTGCGCTATGCATACTGTACTCCGGGTCTAATAAACTCACCTCTCCAAAAAAATCGCCTGGACTGTATATAGCAAGCTGTACCTCTCGGCCTCCTTTCCGCTTGATCACCTCCACCGAACCTTCCCTGATGATATAAAAAGAATCCGAAGAACCTCCTTCTTTGATAATTATATCTCCTTTTATATATGTTTTTTCTAAAGAACTCATCATCACCTCTCATTTCTATTACGAGCCACTGTAAATTGCAAGCGAAAGTGGTGGATTTGAGCCCTCTGCCGCTGACCTGCCGCCAAGAACGGCACCACAAATTATGACAAAATGAAATTTTGTGGACTCGTTTTCGGGGGGTATGACTTATCTCCTTCCGAAAGCTGGTACCCTGGCTGGTGTAGACCAGACCTCCCGGCTCAGCGCGGGAAGATGGCTGTTAAATATTTTTTCGGTCAGGGTGTATATAATAAAACCGTCGCCGCCGAGTTCACGGCTTAGTCTCACGTCCTCTACCTGGCTTTCCGGGGTATCGAGGTACGCGCCCAGGCCGAACACGAGCGGCATTTTCCCAATCACGTGTTTGGCCTCATTGCGGGCATAGACCTCGAAATGATCAACGACCCACTTGTTTCCATAGTTCATAGGAGCAATAAAATCAAGCCAGCCGTTTTCCACCCACATTCCCCAGTTCTGGCGGACTCCAGGATGGCGGGGCAGGCTGTCGTGGCACCAGACAGCAGCCGAGATAACAATACTGGGCTTGATTTGCTTTATCCGGAAGTACATTTCCCGAACAAAAGATGTCAGATTTCCTTCAAGATATTCGGTATACCTTCCTTCCAGCTTGCCTCCAGCAAGCACGTCAGCAGGCCATTCATCCACTGTGCGACCGATAGTTTTTTCAAATCCTGCCCGGCAATTTGGGCAGTAGCAATATTTGGAACCAGGCAGTCGCATGTAGTCGTACTGGATGCCGTCGAGGTCATAATTTCTCACCAGTTCCAGCAACATTTGGCGCATCAGTTCGCGGTTAGCTTCAAGCGAAGGGCAAAGCGTGTTATGGGTGTTTCCATCGGAGTCGTGCACCAGCCTGTCTTGATCGATATCTTCTGGCGCATGGTACCACTCGATAGTCCACGGATGGATTTCCAAACCCTCATCGTGAGCGGCAGCCACCAGCTCGGCTAACAGGTCTTTAAAACCCATTAGGGCTGATGCCGGTTTAGGCGGCACGACTTGCGAGGGATAGATTGCCCCTGAGGGACTAACTACGTTAGGAAACACGGCATTGAGTCCGAGTTGTCTCAGGCTGCAGAATAGCTTCCGCCAGTCGCCGTCGGACACCAGTGGATATGCGCCGAACTTCACATTACCGTGCAGTTCCAGGTAGATCCCACGCAACTCTGTTATTTCTGATGGCTTGGATGATGTTTCGCAGGCAATAAGCGTCATAAACGGCAAAAGCACGAATAAAACAATTACAATTCGAATCACTATTTATCCTCCGGGTATATAGCGTAAACGATTCAGCGGTGACCTGCCCCCAATATCTCACCTGTTTGTCTATTTATCTCGCCCGATCTATCCAGTGGTGGTATATCACCCCTACCTTGAACAAGATTGTGTCAGATCCCTAAGGTCTCGCGGTATTTAGGATATTCCTGTGGGATATTTTCCTTGTTGTCTTTGCATTTAGTCTTACACCATCGTTCTCTTTTGATATTTTTGGATTCGTTTTTGGATGGAAGGTCAAAAATGCCGGATCAAATCCCAGATAAATCCGATCCATCCAGCACCTGCTCATATTGTAAGCTAAATCTTTACTGTCAAATTAAGTTTCGTCTATCTCAAATAATTTTCCATCATTATAACTTTCAGAAATTTTTCTTCCAAGCTTCTCCTCGAACCTGTTAAAATAAGACAGAAATTATCTTCACTATCGATTACTTGATAACATTTTTTTGTAAAGGAAAAGGAATTTTCAGCTTCCGTTATATCAACGATCTCCTTCATATGGTCAACAGGATTTGATATTACCAGTGGTTTTGGTGCAATGATTGATGCAACATCTTTTATATCATAATATTTCAGTACTCCGAGATGAAGAATTAAATTGTGATTATATTTATATCTTTTATACATAACGAGTGATTTATAAGAAGAAAGCATCTCATCTGCGATAACCTTTTTTATCCTTTCATCAAGAGCTCCTGCATATAAGGCAAGAAGGGCCCCTTCTTTTCTTCCGATTACAGTAATTTCTGCATTTTTAGTTTCAGGCCTGTTATTAAGATAATCAACCGTCCGAACAATATCTATCACTCTCATCCCAAAAAGAGGTCTCCCAATGTGAAGTGAATTCATCACGTGTTCATATTCGTTGCTTCTGAAATAATAGTAGTTATAGGGTCCTTTCATATTTCTGTCAAATGGTGTTGTTTTCCAGGTCTCCGGATAATACACGGGATCCTGAAAGACTGCCGGCCCATGAGGCCAAAAAATTTTATGATGGGATATTGTCTCACCCACTCCTCTCACATCAATAACAATAACACTAATTCCTTTGCAAATTAACTCCTTGATAAATGGATCGGATTTAATAGCTCCTTCCTTTCCTTCAAGATTAATGTCCGGAACATAAATAACGGCACGTTTCACTTGCTGAGTTTGTTTCGGAAAAAATAAATATGCTGATATATAAATCCCCTCCTCACTCTCAAAAACAACTTTTTCTTTTTTGTATTCATTCGTATCTTCCTGGAAAACTATAACCGGATTCAAAGGATTGACCATTAGTCTATAGGCAGTAAACCGCTTGATATTGTCAATCATATTAGCTTTATAATTAAAATAATCATCTTTGGCCCGAGGAATTTCGATTTTGGGAATAATTTTATTAACATATTCCCTGTTTAAAGAAAAAACTGTTTCACTGTTCAAATCGACCGAGACTTGACCTGATTTCGTACAGTAAAGCTCTTCTTTAGTCCTTTTTTCGACTTTTCCTTCCTTGATATCTGCTTCCGGTTTTTTTCTGAACCATTTGCTCAGCCAGTTATATAAAGCCTCTCTGACACTTTTGTGCCATGCATGCTTAGTATCGGAAAGAATAAGGCTGACCTTGTGGGGTATTCCTGTCAGGTAATAAAGATGTTTTAGTTCTGCATATGCCTTAACAGTTCCATTGACGGGGAAGTGGTCAAAGTCTGCCGCACCAATTAATATCGGATTCGGATGTACAAGAAAAAGAAGGTCTGACTGATCGATACCATATAAAGCCTGGTTATGAAAATCCTGCTCATCATCAACAGGAAGTCTTGATTTTATTCTATCCTGCAAAGTTGTTATATAGCAGACAGGATTACATAACTTTACTCTTTGGTCCATTGCTGCTATATAGGTTGACATTGTGCCTCCACCAGAAATTCCAGCAACAGCTATTCTTTCGGGGTCAACATCCGGTCTTGAAACAAGATAGTCTATTGCCCTGATTCCATCCCAAATACGGTATTGGGCGATATTTGTGCCGGTAAGGAAACACTGAAATCCTGCCGCACAGTGCTGGTTCTGGACAACTCTGATTTCCGAGATATTTTCCTCAGGATTCCAGTATTCGCTTCTTTCTCCCTGTCCTACCGGGTCATAAATAAGCACAATATAACCCTGTTTTGCAAGGCTAACCGGCACTGTCTGTCCATCAGCTTTCCCGTGAAGACTGTGACCGCAGGGGTGCAAGACAGCCGGCGCAGGCTCCGTTAAATTTTCAGGAACATAAACATTCGCCGTGACAAAAAAGTTAGGTCTTGATTCAAAAATTAGTTTTTCTATTGTATATGATTCGTCTTCAATTCTCCCTACAATTTTTGCATTCAAAGGTGTTCTCTCCGGGAACTCACCTATAACTTCAATAACTTTCTCATGGATATATCTTTTCCTGTTCTCCCAATCATCGTGGGTTATAAGTTTGCTTATCTCTTTTCTCCTCTTTTCCCATAGTTTATCCAGTTCTCTATCAAAGAATTTCCAGAGCATTTCATCAGGTATTTTAAAATCCTTATCGATATTAGGCGCTGTAAATTTTCTGAAATACAAAGCTTCTGCCTGGGAAAATATTTTTGCAGAAAGGAATATCAATAATGTAATTGTGATTAAGAAAACACTTCTTTTTATCATGGTTTCTCTCCATAATTACCGGGTTTAGATTTTGCTGCGATATTTAATTTTGCCACCGCATAAGTCTATTTTATATTATCTAAAACTGAACACTAGCACAACAAAGAATAAGTTATGAATGTGAGTAGTAGTTTATTGCCTTATAAGATTACCCCCACATCATTGGTAGTTCTCGTTTTTTACATCGTTCTGAGTTGTTCCGGTCCCAAGCCTGTTGATCCCAAGATCGGGCTGGTTGGTTCCTCGGATAGTCTGCAGAAAGTGGATGAGGCCCTTGGCAGGATGGGGAAACATTTCGAGCTTATTGAACGGATGGACCCCACAACCTGTGTTACCTATGATTTAATTATCCTCAACCGGGGCGCTCATGCGAAAAATGATGCTGGCCTAGCTGACAACTACCAGGTTCTTTTAAGCTACGTGCATAATGGTGGGTGTCTGCTGGTGTTTGGAATAGATGTTACCGGCTATCGCAGGGAATTCCTGTCCTATGAGATCAGGTTTGCCCCAAGAACCATCGCCGGTCGGGAAAAGTGGGATTATACAGAGGAAATAGCGCTCCCAGGGCACCCAATTTCAACCGGCCTCACCGGATAACCTATGTGCGCGGGTTGGAGGAATCCTGGTGTATCTCCTACACTGCACCTGAATGGCGGATTCTCGCCTCCAAGGATAACCGGCCGCCCTCGCTTGACGGTTAAATTGCAGAACTGGACAACTCGGTCGGTAGCATATTCGAGGCCAAATACGGCCACCCCGACCATTAAAAATAAAGGGTTTGGAAGAAATTCCAAACCCTTTATTTTTTAAAAAGGTTTATATCCCCAATATTATTCCCAAAAAATGTTATAAATTTTGAGGTAAAAACCAGGAAATGTCACCCCCCCACCCCCCCACCCCCCCTACCCCAAATTCCTAATCCCCTCCCACGGCCGCACTGAACCACCCGCTCCAAGCCTCCATGTCGCTACAAATGAACCGGCACACACCTTCGCAAACGCCAGGATCGCCAGTAGATGCTGTGCGCCCTGGCAGAATTCCTTCATCTTACCCTCCCTTTTTAATTTGACACAATCGACGGAAATAGGTAACTTCTTTTCCCAGAATTGTATTTCGGCGCACCGGTAAGGTACGCCACTGATAGAACGATCTCAGGAAGAATCCTTTTTTCGCTATCATTAATTAGTCAAATCGCGCCCTAATATTAACCATACACTATGCTTTAGTATCAAAGGCGGCAAAGGGAAAAGCCGGTTGTCTTGACCAGTTCAAGGCATGGAGGTGCTGATGAAAAGTTACCTCATTTTTATTCCCCTTTTGTTCTGTTTGGCATGTGGAAAAGCAACCCCTGGAAAGCTGTTAGGAATAAAGATTGTAAGCATTCCTGGGGGCACGTTCATGATGGGTCTGGAGAATGGGAACAACGATAATACGCATTCTGTTCATCGGGTTAGCGTATCGGGATTCTATATGAGTGCAACCGAGATCACCCAGCGCCGATTCCAAAGGGTTATGGGAAAGAACCCTTCCCGGGTCACAGGAAACAACCTTCCCGTTGAGAATGTAAGCTGGTTTGATGCTGTGCGTTTCTGTAACAGGATAAGCGAGTTGGCTGGCCTTGATCTTTGTTACAACATGGACACCTGGCAGTGCGATCTAAGCAGGAACGGTTGCCGCCTACCTACTGAGGCCGAGTGGGAGTATGCCTGTAGGGCCGGCTCCAGTGGAAAGTACTGTTTTGGAAACGACAAGTCGCTCTTGACCGAGTACGCCTGGTATAGTGCGAATTCCAATGGCACATACCCTGTTGGCGTGAAGAAACCCAATGCCTGGGGCTTGTACGACATGCATGGCAACGTATATGAGTGGTGCAACGATTTTTATGATAAGAATTATTATTTAAATAGCCCTATTAACAATCCCACAGGCCCCCAATCCGGTTCTTACCGTGTCTTACGCAGCGGCAGTTGGTTTAACCACTCTGATTACAGTCGATCTGCCCATCGCGGCAGAGAGCACCCGGGAATTGGAGATAGCCACATTGGGTTTCGGATTGTTTATCGCCCATAGCCTAGGAGGGGAATCTTGAATCTGAAGTATAATGCAATCCCTAAAGCCTATTTCAGGTGCTCTTCGTATTTTTAAGGAGGTGAAATTTGAAAGGAAAGATAAAGAGAATTATCCGACGTCGGAGTTTCGGCTTCATCGATGCAGAAGATGGGCAGGAGGTCTTCTTTCACCGATCCGCTTTGGAGGGGATAGATTTAGACTCTTTAGAAGAGGGCAACGAAGTAGAATTCGATGTGGAGGAGGGGCCTAAAGGCCCCAGGGCAACGAAAGTAAATATAGTAGAATCATAGTTTGAAACTAATAAGAGAAGCCGCCCTTTCGGGGCGGCTTCTCGGCAGGTACGGGAGGTCTTCCTGTACCAGGATCAGGGAAGATCAATTTTCTTAGAGCATCACAGGCAAGGCAACCAGAGCGAAGTAAACTGCCAGCCCAAGGGCTGTGTTGCTTACGAGTTTGATTCTTTCACGAGTAGTCATTTTATCCTCCAGATTGATTGATTTCTAATTTGTGTCTCTGCTTAATAAGACGCTGCTAAAGCCGATGCGGTTTCAAAAAGATTCATTGAAAAGGTCTTCGGCCAAGGGGAGTGTAAACCCTAAGAATGCTTAGTGGCGGATGCACTATTGGCAACCTGAATTGTAACCAATAGGCAAATTTTAATACAAATCGGAGGATACCCGCAATGGCTGCTCCTATCTCCCGCCGTGGTTTTCTGAAATCAAGCTCTATCGCATTACTCAGCCCGGCAATTACCAAAATACCGAGAGCATACGCAAACCCCAGCTTTGACCTTATCATCAAAGATGGCATTATTCTGGATGGTACGGGCGGTCCTGCCTGGAAAGCTGATCTCGGTATCCGGGGCAACACCATTGCCGCAATCGGGGAGATCGATCATGACCAGGGAAAACGCCTGATTCAGGCCTCAGGTCTGCATGTTTGCCCGGGTTTTATCGATATCCACACTCACTCGGACGGGATGATCCTGGTCTACCCAACGGCCGAAAGTCGCGCTCTCCAGGGTGTAACCACTGAACTCACCGGCAACTGCGGCGGATCTGCCGCACCACTGGTCGGGATAGATGCTGACAAACGCCGTCAAGAGATGCTGGAAGAAGACGACATCCCGGCCGACTGGACTGACGTTGCTTCCTATTTTGCAAAGGTAGAACAGACCGGTATCTCGATAAACCACGTGCTGCTGTTGGGGCAGGGCACTTTGCGGCAAAATGCTGTCGGTCTGGTAAACCGCCCATTGACAGAAGATGAGCTGAAAGTTGTAATCCGGGCTGTCCAGGAAGGCATGGATCAGGGAGCCATGGGCATATCCACCGGCCTGGAATACGTTCCAGGCAGCTACACCCGGACAGAGGAAATTGTGGCTTTGTCGCGGATTGTGGCCAGGCGTGGCGGTCTTTATGCTACTCACATTCGCGATGAAGGAGCTATGTTGCTTGAGGCAATAAATGAGTCTGTCGAGATCGGTCGTCAGGCCGGGGTACGCGTGGAAATCTCCCATCTCAAGGCTGCAGGCAGGCCAAACTGGAACAAGCAGGCGGCCGCCCTCCAGATGATCGAGTCCGCCCGAGGTGAGGGTGTCGAGATAATGGCGGATGCCTACCCTTATGCTGTCTATTCAACCGGCCTGACAATTTACCTGCCACCCTGGTCTCGGGAAGGTGGTGCGGAAGAAGTGATCAAAAGAATAAGCGACCCCGATCAACGGTTACGCATTTGCAGCGAGATCAACAAAAATGTTAGTAATGACCCGGGAGACTATGATTTAATCGTCATCACGCGGGTGAAATCTGAGAAAAACAGATCGCTGATAGGCAAAAATCTGTCGGAGATCGCCGAGTTCTGGAAATTAGAGCCAGTGGATGCACTGCTGCGATTGCTCGTGGAAGAAGAAACCAGGGTTGAGATGGTGGGCTATGGCATGCGTCCTGAGAATGTCGAGATGGTACTTGCGCATCCTCTGGTGATGATCGGTTCGGATGGATACAGCATGGCTCCGAGAGGCAAGATGGCGCAGGCCCGGCCTCATCCGCGTTCGTATGGCACTTATCCTCGTGTATTGGGCTATTATGCTCGCGAACGCAAAACATTCGACCTGCCTACAGCAGTGAAAAAGACAACATCCATGCCCGCTGATCAGATCGGGTTAACAGATCGGGGCCGGATTGCTCGTGGTATGAAAGCCGACCTCGTAGTCTTTGATGCAGCCTCAGTCAAAGATACGGCCACATTCGACAACCCGCATCAGTATCCTGTAGGTATCGAACATGTGTTGGTGAATGGTGAATTAGTTGTGGAAAAAGGAAAACATACCGGCGTCCGGCCTGGAAAAGTGCTGCGGAAAACATGAGTGGAAGCATGCAGTTATCCAAAATCATGCGTACCACTTCCACAAATCTTTTTTGTAATGAAAGTTCCGATGTCTGCAACAAGGCTTGCCAAACTTTCGCGGACTTCCCTGGCTGCCGGAGCTGGTGCATACCTCGATTCCACCGGGACCTATACCCTGCCTGAAAAGTAGAGTTTCTTTACGGCTGATAATTAACCGTAGGGACACGGCACGCCGTGTCCCTACAGGATGATGTGAAAAAACCCTGATTCATCCGGCATGTGGGCAACAAAAGTATTAGAATAGCCAACTATGGCCAGCCAATCTGGGGATAAAAAAGCTCGATCTATTTCTTCTTTGTTTCTGTTTAAAACTCACTTTGGAAAAAGTTCCCAGAGCTTTTCACGACCTGGCCGACGGCCGTATTCGCAGAGTTCGAAAACCTCCACGTACTGCACCTTTTCTGCATGGGTGTTTCCATAGCGTTCAGCCACAAGATTCTTAAATTTATCCTTCCATCTCAAAAACCCCCGAGACCAGCGTCTTTTGAGCCAATCCAAACGCTCAGCAGCCCCAGCCGGAACCTGATCCAGACTACCGCCCAGCCAGGGGCCCCATTCGTACATCTGGCTGGTCATGGCATCAATCGCACCCCACTTCTTGTCCATCACACGGTCCACATCCACTGCTACATCAGGGGTAAAAGGATAGGGCTTCTGAAAACGGTCGCTGAAGTACATGAATACCGGGTTTCTCTCAAGGCGTGGAGTATCCGGGCAAATATTGGGTACTATTACCATGTAGGCTGCATCCTGCACTACCTGACCGGTATAACGATGATCAGGGTGGTAGTCGTTGGGACGGAGAGAGATCACAATATCGGCCTGCCATTGACGGATAGCACGAATAACCGCTTTACGCACCTCGAGTGACGGCACCAGTTCGCCGTCGTGAAAATCGAGGGTGCGCCAGCTCACGCCAAGAATCTCAGCGGCTTTTCTGCTCTCTGCGGCACGACGCCTGCCCAGAGCACCGCCACCCTGGCTCTGATGACCCGCATCACCGTTAGTTACCGATACAATCTGCACCTTGGCCCCGGCTTCCGCCCAGAGAGCCGCGGTACCGCCCCCTTTGACTTCGCAGTCATCAGGGTGAGCACCTATCATGATTACGCGCAAAGGCCTGCCCTCTATTGTGGCCTGCTGTTGAGCGTCCACTTCAACTGCAAGCATCAAAAAAGCCAATAGAAAAATACTCAGAAAATACAATCCAAACGCGCTACGCAGCTTCTTCATTCTGCGCCTCCTTTCCGGTGCTCGTTGAGGCCGAAAGTGTCATCGGTTCCTATCGGCAATGGGGCAATCAGGAGAAAAAGCAGTCTCAGGCCAGGCTAACTTTATTAACACGCTATTATCTATTTTAAAATAAGAACGCTATCTGCCGTCTATTAGTTCTGGGCGAAAGCACAACTTAATTTTTACCCGATACTTATCACTTCCGCTGACAATTAGCAGTGATCTTTAATCACCCATTTAAGAGATCGAATTTGTACTGTTAACTGGCAAGCTGAAAGAAAAATTATTTTTTCATGTTACTTTTGTAACCAAAAGTAACCAAAAGTTTTTTCGGGCCGCAAACTCGACTACCAATACAGCTTTTATATAATTTGTTGTTTTCCAGGTAAAAAGGCGCTCCTTACGAGCTCGCCTGATTCGGCTTGAACCAGGCAAGCCGAATCAATGGCATGCCCACCGGTGTTGCTTCGCTCTGCCTGGGATGGAAATTACCCGGCCTTTACACGCTCCTGGAGAGTTTCTCAAACATGCGGCCCTAATCAGGCGGCCTGCGGCCGCAACAGAGAAACCGAGCACCTCAAAGAAAATAAACATATACCTTTCATCAATCCCTTTTGCATTAACTTTCTGCAAATGCCTGAATTATGATCAACTCTTAATTCATAAACCATTATTACAGGACACTATTGAGATCGAATATTATTCCGGGATTCCCGATCCAACAGCCCTGGCAGTAATTTCCTGCCAATCAGCGGTTATTTCGTCGAGCCAGGCTCTGGTATCAAAATCGCGAAAGGGATTTTCTTTGGCCATAATCATTATGTTTTGACATTCTCTCACACCTTCCTCATCACCCTGCGATTCATATTCCCCTTTCAGCAGTTCAGCGGTCTTTATAATTCTTTCCTCCAGATCATCGCCCAGGAACAAGCCAGGATAAGGCTGCAATTCTGAAAGAGATAATTCGTCGTGATCGGTTACCTTTTTACGTTCATATAGAAACCGAACGGCGTCTTCTCGAAATTTTTCCCAGGCTGTCTGAGTCGAACCCGGCGGCAGATGTTTTATAGCTAAATCCCGGTCCAGATAAAACCTTATTCCATTCACCCGCAGATTCAGAAGAAAATCAATATCCTCACCCCGCGTTATCTTCGGATCGAATGGTACTTTTTTCAAAGCATCCAGAGCCAAAGTCATATTCCCGCCAAAAACAAAAGGAGTCGGCTTGATACGCTCACCCTGGCCTATAAAAAGATCAAATGCTTCATTCATGGCTGCAGCATTGTTCCAATAAGGTATGCGCCACTGCGGAACTTTTCTTTCATCCAGACGATAGGTGTCAGGTTGGAGATAATAACCCGCCAGCGCTGCAATAGCATCACCTTTATATGATCGGCACATAGACTCGTCAATTTTTTCAAAAAAGTTTCTGTCTGTAAATACCTCATCATCGTCAATAAATACTGTATAGGAGCTGCTCTCAAGGATACCCGCCAGCGAGCAAATATTTCGCACTGCTGCGTAGTTATCCAGACTCACCATGGCCAATGCTTTTGCCGAGACACCCTTATCGGCCAACTTCATCTTTATTTTTTCCAAAGTGGTTTGCCCCAGACCGATAATGTCGTAGCGCTGGCGATAGGCAGCGATAATTTCATCAATCTTATCCTCAACCTCTCCGGCGATTGCCCGTTCGTTGGCAACAGCGATGATTACTATCTTGCCCGGCACTTGATCGAAAATGTCAAGACTATCCAGCAGCCGTCCAAGAGTTCCTATGCGATTAAGCGGGGTCGGGTGATCAAAGACCATTTCTTCAACCCTCTCAGCTACTCCCTCGGCCCGCTCCCAATATGAGGGTATAACCATTACAGGATCTTTCATGCAAGCTTCCTTGTATTTTTGATTTGTCTGACTGCGTAATTGAATGATTTAACAGGAATTTTCCCGGATAACAGAATAAGCAACAAGGCATGGTCTATCACACGGTGAAAATAACTTTTTAAAGGTAAAGAGGATATATTTAATCATTTTGGTTAAAGGAAAGCTAACAGGAGAGTAAAATCTGTCAAGACGGTTCCTGTTGCCTGAGTTCACATATCACTGTTGATTAGTGCGGGTGATTTTAATTTGGTGGGAAAACGACTGAGCAAATATCTGATGACTCTTTCCAAATCATCTTTTATTTTGGTAATTATTTTATCACAGTACTTTCCGGTTAACTAACAGGCAGAAAGAAAAAGATCGTTTTTTCATGTTACTTTTGTAACCAAAAGTAACCAAAAGTTTTTTCGGGCCGCAAACTCGACTACCAATACGGCTTTTATATCCTTTGCTGTTTTCCAGGTAAAAAGGCGCTCCTGCCGAGCTCGCCTGATTCGGCTTGAACCAGGCAAGCCGAATCAATGGCATGCCCACCGGTGTGGCTTCGCTCTGCCTGGGATGGAAATTACTTGTCCTTTACACGCTCCTAGGGAGTTTCTCGAACATGCGGCCCTGATCAGGCGGCCTGCGGCCGCAACAGAGAAACCGAGCATCTAAAAGAAGATAAAGATATTCCTTTTATCAATCCCTTTTGCATTACCTCTCTGGAACTGCCTGAATTAAGAACAACTCTTAATTCATAAACCATTTTTATCAGCCACCGAGGGAGGGGGCGGCGGCTGTGCGACTGTTGTCGCACAGAACGTTGCGCAAACGCAACGGAGCGCATTTCATGCGCCCGCCGCCCCCCAGGCCCCGGGGAAACATAACATCTTACCAATCTATGAATAATCCGGGTTAAGAAGCCGATCTCTCCAGGTTTCCTTATTCAATTGACAAGATTCTTCCCGGTTCGGCCTCAATGTGCCGATCATTAATGATAACCTTATCCAATCCTTCCACCGGCGGCACGTGAAGCAGGATCTTTTCTGGCTGGTGCCGAAACTTTGCTCGATAAGCTATCTGTAAAGCTTTCCCCTTTTCAGTGAGCCTGAACGAGATGGACACCGGACCGAATTCAGTGGGCATTTTTTCGAACCTCGTTTTCGAATCGGTCCTGAGCCAAGCCTTGGGCACGAGGCGAAGCAGGTGCAATTCGCCCTCACGAATCACGTCATCTATCACAGACAAGCGGAGCAAGTCAACCAGAAGCGGGGAAGCGAAGATGTTTCCGTATATGCCATGCCGGGTCTCGCAGGAGATATATGTCTGTCGAGAAAGTGCTCCGGCCAACAGGCTGTACATGCCTTCGAGGAACCGGTAACGGTCTGCGAACTGCCAGGAATGGTAGATGTTCCAGCTATAGCAGGGTTCACAGCTGGAAATTTCATGTATCAGTACAGGTCGTTGCCAGCAGTTGCCTCTGGGATCGAACACCTTGGTGTTCGGCCCTGCGCGGAAGAAAGCAACTGTTGACCTCATTAGTTCGTCGTCTGCTTTCAATAGACCGCTCCAGAGGAGAAAAAGAGGCCCGGCATCCAGGTAGAATGCATGAAAAATTTCCCCGCCGGCCGACAGCGAGTGCGGGACGATCTGGTGGCTGTATCCTTCCTGGTCGGTCCAGCCGGGCATTGTACCCGTACTTTCTCGCAAGGCCCTGATAAATGTATTTTTATAATCGCCAGCCTCGGTAGAAAATTCTTCTGCCCGTGGATTGCCTATTCGTTTGAGAAGCCTTACCGCCGTGGAGAGACCTTTGTAATTCCAGCCTACATTCCAGACTGACTGAGTGGCGACTTTGCGATCCGTAGCTACAGCGGGCGGCAGTACACCCGCCACTCCATCGTGGCCTTTGATTGCCCGCGCTTGCTTGATAAACTCACAGCCTTTGATAATCGCCTCCAGCCATCTTTCAATGAATTTCTCATCGCCTGAGAGTAAGGCGTGTTTGGAGACCTCGTATAAAATGGCGCCATGGTCAGCGAGCCAGTCTATCGAGGTCAGGGTCTTTGGAGAAGAAAAGTACCCTGGGTGCGGCTGGTAACTCGGCCCTGGAGGCTTGACTGTTCCCTGATTTTCCCTGAAAATCTCGATATGTTTTTCTACGACCGAATGATAGCCCAAAATGTCAAGCAACATATGGGATGCCATCGAGGTTGGCGTGGGCCAGAGACGATCGTACTGCCAGGAACCCGACAGAAATGAATACTCGCCTGTGCCGGGGTTTTTCTCGGCGATAATCTGCGCAAATTTCAAGCTTTTATCGATTGCTTCATTAAGCTCTTTCTCCGGAGTTTCAATTCGAGCGGCAGTCTCGGGGATAACAGACCAGTATTGATCGCTTTCCTTCAGGGCATTGTCAAAGCCCAGTTTCATTTCCGCATCCGCATCCTCCTGCTCCCCGGGTATCATCGGCAGCAGCAGATCCGCGAAAGCGCCTTTACGCACCGGTAATGTTATAACAAGGTAGTAATCTTTTGCACCAGCCGATTTCCCTTTGTTTCTTTGATTTTTCTCACGGCCTGTGAACGTGAACGAACCGGATTTGAGTGGAATTGCCACCAGGCGAACTCTCCTATCTTCTTCAAGGATGCGGCAGCCCTGGCTAGGGCCATCAAAAAAGCGCTCAGCTACCAGTATGCGGGGATATGCCGAGCGGCCGGGAAAGACTTTAAGGTTATCCTCCTGTCTCATGCTCTTACGAATATGAACCGCACCGAGGTGGAGGACAAAACTAAAATTCTCGGGCGCTCGAAGTCCATCCACGTGGCAAACTGAAAGACGAATCCAGGCATACAGCGGCTCGACTCCGCTTTTAACATCGCCTGCTCCGGGGATGTGGGCGAAGATTTCTTTTCGCAAGACAAGACCGGCATTTAAATTCCACTCAGTCCAGAGCACCGGTGAAGGATTTCCTGTCCAGCCCTGGTTGCCTAAACCTCTATCAGGAGCGCTGCTCAGTTGATAGGGTTCCCTGCCCGGTGGCTCGGGGATTTTATCATCTTCGGAGGGAAAAACAGTCAGCTGAACACCCTGGTCAGCCCGGTTTGCTGTTGTTTCCCTCCCCGCGGGGTGCGGCTGAGCTATTACAGTGCCGTTATAGAGCACGTTGAAACGGAAAAGATGGTCCTTCCAGCCAACTGGAGTCCAGACATTGCGATGCGGCGGCCACCAATAATAGGCTAGCTCAGCATTGGGCTCAGCCGGTGATGCCGTGTCAGTCTTATCCGGCACTGCCCTGCACGAAAGCCCGATCACTGCCGCAAATAAAACGCTAATCAAGACTGAGCGGCACATTACGGAGCATGCTGTTATCGATTTATTACGGAGAGACTTTACATCCATTGGATAACTCCTTTCACTTTTGAAAACCTTTGAAAAAATCACAGAAGAAGGGATGAATTTTTCAACAATCTGGTGGATGACACACCCCGCCCGCCGTAGGCGGGCACCCCTCTCAAGAGGGGAGTTACACACCCCGTCCGCTTCGCGGCCACCCCTCTTTCTAGAGGGGAATTTTTTACGTCTAAGTTTTGCATTAACAGTCCCCTCTATCAACTCCTCCCACCCACCACTGTCTTGTGCAAATCCAGGATTGGGGCTGCTGGGAACAGTCCCCTCTATCAAGAGGGGATACAGGGGTGTGTTAGAGTTTCAATATTGAATTCTCTCAGGGAGATTCACTAAACCTTCCAACGGAGAACAATTATCTCTTGATCAGGATTTTTTCAAAGGTCTCCTTTGGATTTTTCTATCTCGGATTGTCTTTTCAGCCGATCAGGTTAAAAACAACTCCCGCCGCGAACGCTCCGGCAAGCGTGTAGATAAGGTAGACCGAGAGGAACCGCGTGCCATAACCCTCCCGGAATGCATAGAGCGCCGGGATCTTGGTTGCCGGCCCGGAGATGAAAAAAGCCAGGATCGCTCCTTTGCTCAGCCCAAGTTCGTAGAGCGCCTGCATGATCGGAATGGAGGCTCCGCCGCACTGGTAAAACGGCACGCCCAGGGCTATTGCCAGCAGAATCGAAAAGTAGCCTGATTGCCCAAAAAGCGAGCGCACATACTCGGGAGGAACCAGGGCCTTGATCGCCGCACTGAGCAACAGGCTGACACTGAATATTTTTACGATAAAAAGGCTCTGGCGCCGGATAGAAAACCAGAAGTTTCTCCTCTCCAGACTCCCGGTGTGGCGATTGGGGAGCTCAGTCAGGGCTTTGGGAGGGGTCAGGGGCAGACGATCTCCAAGCTTCCTGTATATCAGTCCTCCTGCGAATCCCAGGCACAAAGCCGAAACCAGACGCGCCAGGGCCATCTGCCACCCGAGAGCGCCATAGGTAAGAAGTAACAGGTTCGGGTCGAGGATGGGACAGGCGAAAAGAAAGGCCACCACGACCGGAGCCGGAATGCCGGAGAGGATAAACACTGCGGATATCGGCACGGCCAGGTAAACCGAAAGGGGTGCGATTGTCCCGGCCACTGCGGCGGCGAATATGTTGGCTGTGCCGTCGAAACGCAGAAAGCTGAGCCTGTGCAGCCTGGGAACCACCCGCTGAAGAAGGGCCACGATCAGGATACCGGCCGCCAGATAGGGATAAAGCTCTGAAAGAAACTCCCAGAAATTCTCCAGGATGCGGTAAGTATAGGTTCGCGGGAAAACTCTATCGAACTGTATCCAGAAGTCCAATCCTTTTTCTCCCCGGATAACGGGGCTTGCTCCTGTTATTAATTTCCCTTCAGGTA